>Ga0214473_10000719_pt1 | contig 45688 bp, 35 predicted proteins | sample RVTome_7_FD_203509 | JGI IMG/M metagenome (GOLD analysis project Ga0214473, IMG submission 203509) | Soil microbial communities from uranium-contaminated site in the Upper Colorado River Basin, Wyoming, United States - RVT98D197 | ecosystem: Environmental > Terrestrial > Soil > Contaminated >...
GATACGTGTAGTAATTCCCGACAATGGATATGATACAGAGTGCTATCTCTATCACAAGCTAGATGCAGTATTGCTACAACGTCTTATTGATACCTCACCACCAAGCGAAGAACTCATGTTTCCCAAGCAGACTTATGCTGAAGTCGTCTATGGTGACATCTGTCACGATTCGCTTGCTGTCCAGCAACGTAAGAATCTCCTCTACGACGCATCAATAGCATCCTACAAGCCAATGACCGTGATGTTGGATCGTACCTACTATCGGCCTTAACCTTAACTACTCCACGTCCTTAGAGACGTAGAGATGACGCATAGACTAATCTACATCTATATCATGTTGAGGCTCAAAACGTATACGATAGCGATCACGAGCATACTTGAGCTTGACATTAGCACCAGTATCTAGAACACAATGATGTTCTCCCTCCAATTTCAACGATTCCATCAGAGTCTCTATTAGACGTGCGTTATTCCACAGCTTCTCTACAGTGGTATTAGAATGTTCATAGAGTTCCCTACAATCATTAGGAATCGAGTCAACATCTTCATTTCGAATGGCTAGTACAAGATTGGCTCTAACAAGGAGATCCATTATCCTCTCAACGTCCTCTACACATTTGTAATGTGTTGGTACTGGACTCTCTTCTCTTGATTCTTTGCAGGCTTCTAAGCTACGTCTAGAGTCCAACCACTCTGCTAATTGCATTATACGTGCCAATATAGTAGCATCTTGATCCTGAGGTTCATGATAGATATAGTACATGATGACCATATCTCGATGCATAACAAGTTCCTGGCGATTCCATCGTACTGGATCTAGTACCAAACCACCATTTGCACATGGTGGCAATAGCTTGACTCCTAATAGATCGTCTACAGTAATGTATAAGCCTGTAGTCAGTGTTGTATACCACCTTCTCAACAATCTAGAATGCATGTGCTTGACATACTCTGGTTCCCTCTTAATACATCCTAATCGTCTTCCCAGCACGTATGTTACCATCCAATGTGGTACTACTAACTCCTCCATACCCAGCGCCTCAAGTTGCATCACCAAGAACCACCAGTTAATGCCTATCTTCTTCTCAGTAAGAGGATTATCACTATTCATTGATACCGACCCTCGCTCTACTTTCATTCCTGATCCTCTTTCGCAACTCAATGCCCATATATTTGACATTATCTCTTCTATGCATTGTATTCCTTTGCCCACACTCTTGTTGTTCAACTTGACGAATTGGATATGTGCTGAGAGTACTGCTGGACCGTAACTATCATTCATTGATAGTTAGTATGTCTCTAACCAACTTCAACACTACTAATAGATCTCTACCGATAATGGGAGCGTATTGTAGACTCTCCAAGATGGGTTTGGTGTCAACTCTATACCAACTAGACATACGTGCTAGCTTACCAGCTAAGCCATATGTAGAGTAGAGAATGCGTCTGATATCTGCTGGAAGCATTCCTATGAGTCCCTGAGTAGTAGATAATGTAGAATGGACTAGTAATTGCATGCTACAGATTGTAGGCACTACTACACATAACTTGTGTAGTGTATATCTCTCCAACGCAGCATAGGCAATGTGTGTAGGCTCTGTAGCATGCAGCTTCTCTTTGAGACCTCCCTGCTCATACCATTGTCTGAATTGCTCGTATGACTCCATAGTTTAACAAATGGAAGGATATATGTTCATAATCAGTATTCACCAAGAGGTCCTCATCAGAACCTCTTGACATTGTACTATTATTCGTTGTCCTCCAACTCGCATACATCTAAATAGGAAACTCTGCATCATTCAAATACTGTCTAAGTTGTTCCTTCATCTTGTCTGCGCCTGGTAGCGCAATACTAACACGAGAACTAGGGACTCTCTCTGCACCACATACCTCTTCTAGCTGTTTGAACACCTGGCCACTTGCCTCCCTTCTAGCACGTTGATGACCATGTAGCTTGACGTGGGCATCATACAACTCGTATAGCTCCTTTCTTGTCATAATAGCGGCTTTGGTCCAGTCTGCACCCTCTTGTAGACTCTCATGAACCCAGGCAGTGACAGTGTCCATACTATACAACTTTTGAGTGCGAGTAGCCTCTGTCATTGGATAGATAGTAGGCACAAAGTCTGTCAAGTCAAACTCGGAAAGATACTTGTACACTGCTTGGTGAGGAACCTTGCTTACTATGGTGAAATATGCATGAGACTCACGCGTACTCTTACCTGCATATTTGTTGTCTAATTCCAACACTAAATACCGCCTGTCCGACTCTTCTACAAATGCACACTGTCGTTCATTACTAGCCAAGAAGAGGTTGATGCAATTGTCCACGATCATTCCTGCCAAGTGTTTGGGATTAATGTGGTGTTCAGGCTCAGTAATGAGTGTCTTGAGTTGTGCAGAACTCTTCTTGGTATTTCCCAAGCCACATTCATCCAAGAATAGTACAAGACAATCTGCCAAACTGTCATTGAAATTTCCAAAGACATGTTGTGGCTTCAAAGCCTTGAAATACTTGCCAAAGATTGCCTGGATTGGAGCAAGACCACTTCCTTTGCCTGCACCCTGCTTTCCAGACAACACCATAGCGACTTTGGCCTTGTAGAATGGCCTCTGCACCAACAGAGCTAACCTCTTAATGACATAGTCAAAGAGTGTCTCATCTTTCTGACACCAAATATTGAAGATGTGGTCTATCCAGGGTTGAGCATCCTTCTGTGTGTATCCAGAGAGATCTTCATCTTGTGTAGTAAGTCCATGGAAGGTATTGAACGCTCTAGGATCGTCGTGTTCGCTGAAAACTATCCTATCGTACTCACAACGGTACTTGCTCTTAGTCCACAAATCATACAAGTTGATATTCTCTTCTTGCATGATTGATTGTGTCCTATTCTTGTAATGAATCGTCTGCTGTGTCTTCAGAGTCACAGTTTTGTTAGCCATTGCCTCTCGAAATCCATGTCTTGTACGATAGATGTACTCAATAGTCGGAATCGGTGGTTGTTTGGCCAACTCAAGACTTGCGACTGGTTGGCGTAGTCTAATGACCTTCTCCACGTAAGTAGCCGTAGTTCCCTTGATAATGGCGAAGAATTTGTTCATATACGACACAATTTGCTTCTCCATTTCATCCTTTTGTCCAGTCTGGACAGCAATCTTCTCAACCACCTCGAAAACAAACTGTTCTAATTTGGAGTTGCAGGGAGTGTCATTTCTGTTTGCCATTCAGAGTATTTGGGTTGATTCTGAGAGTGGAAGAGCCAAGATTTGGTTGTATAGGCCAATGAGTGGTATGGGTTGGTCACATAGTTGTAGTCCCCTCCCCGTGAGGAGAGGACTTGTTTTGTTGAGTAGTCTACTCAAAGAGCGTAGTCTTGTCTACTATGCATAGTAGATGCGATATTACTCGTCTCCATCATCGAGAACCTCAGCAACATCCATTTTCTTCTTCTTGCCCTTGTCGGTCTTGGCCTTGGGTGGAGCGAGTGGTGGAGCTGTCTCTCCTCCCTCTTCACCATCCTCATTGGGTTGCTCTTCCTTGTTGATAGCAGCAGAAAGGGCAGGAGGAGTACTACCCTCCTCATTCTCACGCTCCTGTTGGTATTGGGCAGCCTGCTCCCTGAGATCGTCAAAGTCTTCATCAGTCATGTCATTGCGGCTTGTCTTGGGACAGAATTCTGTCACCGCAATTATAGATGCCTTGAGTTGATGGTTCTTGTAGCCACCAATAAACTCATTGAGCCAAATAAGCGTGAATTGGGCCATAAAAGGCTGACCCAGCAAATCAGCAAGTGTAAGAGGAGTCTTATCCAGACGCACATACTTGCACAGGAGACGCTGTCCTTCCCATACTTGCTCTTTGTCATTTCCACCAGCTCGGTCACCAGAAGGAAGAGCGCGCAAAGCAGGAGGAGCAGATGCGCCAACATTAGCAGAAGCTGGTGCAGCTGCCTCTGTCTTGAGCTTGCCAAGCCACACACTTGCCTTAACACGAGGAGGACGATCAGGATCGAGTTCACCTGCTAGCTTGTGTCCCTTGCGGTAGGTTGGCAGAGTCACGAATGGGCGCAAAACCTTTGCCATCTTCACGGGCTTACCCTTTTCGTTAGTCTTGGGAATACCAATGGTAGAACGCACAGTGGCATAGGGCTCTGTATCTAGCAGACTGCAACACTCGTGCAATTCGCGCCATAGTGCCTCGTGTTTCTCCTCAAAGGCCTTCTTCTTCTTCATCTTGTCATTCCAATCCCGATACATCCAAATACACATTGTTATGGACTTCTTCCCAGTAACATTGTCCGTTTGAATATACAATCCACTACAATAGCAGATTGGAGTAACAATTGTTACAAATCCTTGTGCTTCGTACGTCGGAGATACGTGATACACACTAGTCTTGCCACTCTCAGAGCCAATGCTGGACTCGTGGACTTTCTGATTGTAAGCTACTTGTTTCTTGTCAAAGATCCACTTGCCTTCGCCTTCGCTAGCCTTGGTATCATACCAAATCTTGGCAGCTTTAGCATTAGCATTAGCTCCTGCAGCAGGACGGGGACGAGATGTCATTGTTGGTGTTGGTTCTGTGTTGATTATGTGTTAGTTCGGTGTTATTTGTTGGTGATATGAATTGCTTGGAGTAGTAATACTCTGAGCTGGATTGAACATATATGCGAGCAAGAGTCCGACCCTTCACATTGTCTGTTCACATATACCCCACTCATACCTATGTTCATACCAACACCCATCATATTCATACTAATACAATAACCAATAATACCACCTCCCAAATAGAAGGTGGTAAGAAATAGAATGTAGTAGACATTCTAGAATATTAGTCTAGCGGCGGAAAGAACCAAACAGCCAGATAACGAGCAGCGCAAGGATGAATCCATTGAGGAATGCAGTGAACTTGCTCATCTTCCAGCCGCGATGCTTGCCCTCCATCGTCTTACCATCTCCATCCATAGTCTTCGCTCCAAAGCCACCAGCTCCATAGCCGCCAACTCTATTGTTATTGAAGATTCCGCGGAAGAGCATCCAGAAAACAGCCACGGCAATCACCACAAAGATGATGGTGAGGAAAATGCCCCACATATTGTGGTCGTGTCTGAATGTAGACTGTCCATCATCAATCACAGGCTTGTTGCAGTTGGTGGGCTGCACAACAGGCTGCACAACGACAGAATGAGTTGGCTGAGGAGGAGCAACCACTGGCTGAGTAGTGAACTGTGTAGGAGCGGAAGTAACAGGACATTGGAGAGAACAGTTGTCCTCGGTACATGCAAGGCGACAAGCCTGGAGATTAGCAAAGGTAGTAGCCATGACAAACTTTGCTAGTATACTAACTTTGCTATAAGGCGGGAGTTTGAAGGATGTTGTAGTTGTCGCGGTAATTCCTGGGCACATTCAAAGTGGCTATCACTACAAACCTAACATCTCGGCATACTATCTTAGTATTAGTCCTAGTAACATATTAATAGAAGAATGCCAATTTCTTCAGAAGAGATTGGTGAATTATACCAAAGCAGAGATTCTGACGAGATTGTAGAGGCAGTCAAGGCAGAAGATGAGATTAGTGGAGTTGGAAGAACGAGAAGAAGCCACATTTGGGTCATTGTAATTGTTGCAGTTGTATGTGTTGTAGTAGCCATTGTAATTGGTTTGCTAATTTGGTGGTTCCTTAGACGACCAGGAGGTAGTGACAGTGGCAAGGATATTGGTAGTAGCTGCACTTCAGACACAGATTGTCTAGCCGGATTACAATGTTCCGCATTTTTGTGCAAAGTACCTCCCAATGGACAATGTTCCAATACTAACCAGTGTTCCCTTGGATTAGCTTGCCACTCTGGTAGATGCAATTAATCACACTTTTGTGCATGGATTACAAAGACTATTTGTCGACAAATATGCGTTTGTCGACTGGGGGTAGGGGTAGGGTATACGGAGTAGTATTCGTGACTGTTACTAACCTACTATACTAATACTCCTAGTAAATACTTATACAGGTAAGCAGCAACCATCCTGCTAATTAACAGTGATTAACCTACTACTAAGCAGCAATCAACATACTAATAAGAATGTGGCTACTTCTCATGTCGCAAAGCGACACTAAGGTGTGGCACATTTGTTTGTTTTGCATACCAAACCAGCGGAGCAGTCACTCGTAGTAGTGCAAGAATCTCCTACACGGTTGAGTGCGTTGCTGACTGCTCTGGTTGCTACAACTGCAATCCAAATAGCAATGCCAACAATTGCAAGAATGAATATGAGAATAACAATGATAATAATGGCGAATATTACGCGAAATGTTGTGCGAATAGGATGGAATCTCATGTGTTTGCGGTAGGTATTGTCTTGGTAATAGTCGTTCATTCCACCACTTTATTTGCAACTGATGGAAATTAGACAAACACTTCTCTACCAACAACCTACATAACTATGCAGAACCTTCCCAAAGAAATAATTGCTCGTATTCATAGCGTATTGGAAGAAGGATCTACTATTAATCAGATACACAGAATGCCATCTCGCCAAGCTGTCTTTGATATTGACATTAACACTAACACTGCGGAGACTGGCTACATACGGAAGAAGCTAGTTAAGAGTGTGTTACCAATCAACAAGTAGGCTCTTCCTATCATACTAGACTACGCACCAAGAGGCGTAATCAATACTAACAAGTAATAGAGATAGAAGTATCTAAGCGAATTATTGGCACATAATATCCAGCCTATTACTCATTGGTAGTATCAAAACCTTGAGTAGTACACCTCCTAGCTCTTCTCCAATGTCTTTCATCAAAGACTGGAGGTTGTAGTCAGACCAGACTCCAATTATGAGTGTCTTTGTGTGTTCGTCCTCTATTGTGATGTATCTAACCTTCCTAGTTGTAAGCCACTCCTTGTCCAACAAGAGGTCTTTCAGCCTCTCAGACAGTGTTAGTTGTGTGTAGAGCGGCGGTTGTTTGTTCTCTACTATTATTCTAGTAATGGCTCGCCTGAGTTTGCCTCCAGGACATGTGTCAACAGTGTCTGGATTACGCATATAACCTTTGGTACACAAAAGGTGTAACATGGCATGATCCATCTCCAATTCCAAGACAGAGAATAGCTGTTGAAAGGTTAAGTGATATATCTTCTTGTATTCCCTAATCCATTGATGAAGCTGGACCCATTCTTGATGTTCTTTGGAAAGTTGTTGAGCCTTTACAAGGAAGACTGCTAAATCTGTTTGGTTGACTACGTCTGTCATTGTATGTAAGTAGTTTGGCTGTGTTACTATGAGTGATTGTATTAGTCAACTTGTGGTATTTGTAGGCCGGAATTCTAGTACATATTATCCACTTTGCAATAGAGCTATGATGAATGGGCTTCAACAATATACTGACATGACTTTGTTAGTATTGTACACAACAACAAACTATGGCCAAACAAGTTAGAATAGAATTGTCTACGAACTTAACCTATTCCACATGTCAAACATCAGAAGGACGTTGTATTATTCTTAGTAGGATTCATCTAAAAGTAATACAACTACCAATTACGCCAGTAACATACACCCTGAAACTTAGAGGAGTGTGGACAGAAGATGTCTTGACAAATAGTGTACAAGAAGACCACATTTTCGCCAGTATGCAGATTACTTTGGTAGAAGGCATGACATCAACTACCAACTCAATATATCTGCTGGCAAATAACGCTAGAATGCCAACCAACAAAGTCACAACACTTACACTCCACAGCGAAGAAGGCATACAAGTATTGTTTTTAAGCATATCACTCGTTTGTGCATCTAAACAGTATCAGGGTCATATCTATAGAATGTTCAGTGCCAGGAATAGTGTTAATAAGCGCAGACGTACCAATACCAGCACAGAAACACCAGTAATAGAAGACAATTCAGAGGATAGTATATTGTATGTTGAGGATAGTATATCAGAATACATTCCTCCAGACCCAATAGAGCAAGCAATCTCTGCTACAAGGCTCAAAATTGAGATGGAGTTGTTTGATGGCGAACATGAAGCAACAGTATGTAGAGACCAATATGCAATTGCTATGAGATGTTATAGGGAAGAGTTGGAAAGCCAATACACAGTCGTCTCTGATTGCCTGGCAAATGGTAGTGTTATTAGCAAGTCTACACCACTTCTCAGGACACTACCAAGGCCAGTAATCCAGGTATTGGATGACTTCTTTCCACATTGCGATTGTGGCAATATTTGTGCAATTGGTGATGCTTGTTTCATTTGTTTCTACGCGGATAGAGTCAACAAGCTTCATGAAAAGAAGGCGCAATACGATAAGAGAGCTATCTCAGCAATACAACGCATTAATTCAGACATTCAGCTCAAGTTTGAGGGTGTTCTCAAACAGTATTCTACCGTACCATCTGCCTAGCTACTACCAATTATAATATACTATTCATCTATTAGAGAATAGTAGACAACACATCAAGATTAGCAAGTTTGTATACTATCCGGCAAACAATACCACTACTATGCAAATATGTTGGTTTGTATGTTGAGAATCTATATACTATACCTGGTAATAGACTTCTCATAGAACTTATAACAGATATGTGTATTGGTAGTAGTGTCATTATGAAGTGTGTTATATGTGTCGAGTCATCGAGTTGTGTCTATTAGTAGGTATGTTGTAATATGCTAGTGTATTCTCGTCTAGTAGTGTCTCATATGTGTATGATAGTATGCTGGCTAGAAGAATGTCTCGTGTATTTGATTAGTGACTAGAAGGGTATTTATGAGTATTCTATACTGTTTGTTAGCAATATAGTATGCTATGAATAGGTAATAATATACTACTAACAAGTATAGATTAGAGAGTAGTGACCATTGGATAGTCACTACATTCGTTATGAGAGTGTCTTATATACTATTATGTTGAATGAGTGTATACTATTCAAGTCCAAGTTCTTCTCTTATCGCCCACACAGCAAGTTCTGCATTCTTTGTTGGCTTGATTGTTAGGTCTATTCTTATTAGATCATTAGGGAGCGTCTCGTGTGTCATGTTTTGGAGTTCGATTCCAATGTTGTGTAGTGCACGTCGAATGGAGTGTGTCTTATCATCCAATCCTCTTACATTACTGGTATTAGGTTCAATAATTGTTACTCCTGTTTGTGTAGTATACCATGTATGTTGTTCTGGTCTTGATATAGCACTAGTTAATCCTTCTGGAGTGTTTTCTTGCCAGAATTGTAGGGTAGATTGATCACTATTCTGTGTTATGGGCTGTGTTATGGGCTGTGTTATGGGCTGTGTAGTAATAGGAGGTTGTTTCTTCTGTCTTGCTTGTTGAAGAGCAACTGCTAATTTCCCACGGATTTGTTTATGTTTTGTGTCTGTTGAGGGTGCTGTCGGGGTGGGTATCGTAACAGGTAGTGTAGTGGGTTGAGTAGTGGGTTGAGTAGTAGGAAGGGTAGTTATCTCCTTGCTAGACTTCTTATTAGGCTGTTTGCTGGTTGGTTGCTTGTATTTGGTCCAAGCTCTGGAGAGTTGTGCTTGGTTATACTTGCCCTTGACCATAGAGCGAAATTGATGGTAGGTTAGGCCATTTGGTATGTCCATTTCTTGGTATGTTTAGTAGGATACTATTGTATATTAGTATAGCATCACACTCTGATATATTATCAATTGTTTGCTAAGGTATATTATCCGAGCATATTGTAACATAAACCGGCTACTAAACCAACCAGAAATGGAGCCTAGCAATGAAGGTCCAGCGCTAATGAGATCTGTACCAAGCAAGCCAAACAACGGTCTAAGAAGAAGGAGTACACCATATCCAACACGCAATGACAACACAATGGATAGAAGGCGACATCAAGACAGAGCAGAGAACAACGCTGCTATCATTGGCGTAATACTAGTTGTAATTCTTGTAGTGGTTATTGCTGTTGTAGTAATATGGCTCATGATGCGCAGTAAGAAGGATAAGGAGAAACAAAGCCAGTGTCTAACAAGTATGACACTCACTCTAGCAAGAGACGCAAATGGCAAGATTTTGATTGCAGAAGGCGGCAAGTGTAACACCACAGAAGATTGTAGAAGCAATTTGAGGTGCTTCTCTGGACAGTGTAGAAGCACAGATACTATCAAGAGAGTTGAGGAGACTATTCAACATCCCAAACCAACTCCTCAGCAACAAGACTTTGACCAGGTTGAGAGAATGCGTGCTGCTGAGAAAGAGAAAGAGGAAAGATTAGAAGAGTATGCATTGCGAATGAAAGCAGAGAAGAGGAAGAAAGAAGAGAAGAAACACAAACAGACACGGCGATACAGGATGGAGTCTGCTATGGAATCTGGACTCAAAGCAAGACTGCGACCTCCTTCTGCTACTTCTGAAGCTGAACAGGACTTTGGTTGGTAGGCTATTAGTATTATTACACAAATCCATGCTATTATTTGGCATGGATTATGCTAATAGACTGATAGAATAATAACACACAACAGCACAACACAACTAAGAATGCTTCTTACTCTTCCACTCGATGTATTGTCATATCTACTCCTACTAGTAATCGACAAGGCACTTGCAATTGTCCAGAGAGTATGCAAACGACTATTATTAGCAGCACAACCACGATTACTTGTACTTGGCAATGAGCTACCAACACACAGAGAAGTTCGTATGTATCGATTGGAATGTATTGAGTCTTGTAGCGAATTTCGTGTAGCACATTACGATCCAAATAGTTGTGTAATAGGTGCAGCAGAGATGTGTAATAATGATACTTGCTGGGAACGTACCATGCAGCTAGCAGAGTATACATGCGGAATTGTAGATAGGAGAGTTGAATGCATACAAGGGCAAACAACACATAGGATTAATCCGGATGCATACCATGACAAATTATGGAATGCGACTCCTACTAGCATAGGAAGTGTTGATCCTAATACATTATACAGGATTCTACGAAGAAGACTAAGTTGTTTACGAGTGTATGAAGCAAAATATGGTAAGAAGTATGGAGTGGAACAGGCACAAAAACATACTAGGAGCGTACTTGATTCATTCCTCTTCTTGCTAGATATTAACTCGGAATTGGTCTACTTTGATGAGAGCATACAAACAATCATGACAAGAAATGTTGCATGTGAAGAAGCTGCTAATCGAGAAGAGTTGTGGGATTGTATTGATCGATTATTCTTACTGGTACACACATGGTTTGGAACAAAACATTATCATATACATCAAACATGGATAGAAGCAAGACATGCATTATCTCCTGCTAGCTATGCTGCAAGACTACGCAGTATCTTACACACTCTGAATGTACACTACTTCTTACTAGAGAATGTTACTATTCTGCCGAGGCTACCAACCACTAGAGAGGTGGTTAAATACATACAATACATGATTAAGACACGTCAAGAATTTCGCATGTCCTTCTATGACTATCATTCCGCAATTGTTACTACTATACATATCTACTACAATGCACAGAACAGGAAGCAAATAGTATGCAAAGAGTATAGAATAGATCACGGAATTACAACACGAGTTAAGGGTAAGAATAGTGACGGAATGAGATTGTTATTGAGCATTCTTCACAAGACACAACCACCTGGTGTATTGTCTCCTACAACAGCTAAAGCTGTTGCAAAGTATAATAAGAATCCTATAGGAGGCACACAATATCTATCAACAATTGCGAATGTAGGCGTAAGAGGAGAACACGTGATTGCGAGCGAACAACTTGCCATTGTTTGGCTTGGTAAGAGTCTTCCTGATGAAAGAAGTGTTGGACCATTATTTGATGAGTGTATTAGAGAGATTACGGAGTAGTTATTCTATGTTGATTAGTTGCCATTTAGTAGCAACTAGAATAATAGGAACTTGTGTGGTGTGGATGGTTGAGATGCAACCATCCAGTATTTGCATTGTTAATACGCTACTATTTCTGTGCAGCAGACGTGTAGTGTTCGTATAAGCGTTGTCTCTCTTCCTGGAAATCATCTGCTATGCAAGGAAGTTCTGCAATAAATACTGTTCGTATAGCACGTATTATTTCGTCGATAGCTTCACCTGCTCTAATCATATTTTTGTAATTAATTCGTAACAATGATATAATGTGTCGTTTACACAATTGGTGTTTGAGCAAATCACGTCTAAGTGTGTCGATGAAGCCTTTTATACCACCATACAATGCCACAGGACCGTAATGTTGTTTTCCATCAATTTCTATGGCAAGTTTAATAGCAGGAATGTAGAAATCAAAGGTTAACCCTCCACCCTTCATTCCTGCACAATCAACAGTGATGATTGATTGTTGGCGTTCGAAGGGAATATTCATGTTACGCAGTATTTGTTCTAACATTATTTCTCCTGATGATGGTACTCTTCTTGAAGATGTCGAAATGTGTGGAATATCTACTGAGGGGCTTCGTGTAGATATTTGAACTCGGTTTTGCTCTTGTGATTGTTTCTTAGATTCCATCCCTTCCGTTATCAAAAACTTTATTATTGTTTGTGAAGTAGCATTGGGTGAAATTAGTCTCAAACCATGCTGATATTTGAGATAGGTTTCGTCCAATCCTTCTCCAACTCCTATTCCATTATATTGACCACAATTCTTATGACCATACCACAACTTTCCTATGCTAATACTATCTCCTGGTAACTTCTCAATAGCATGTGCGCCTATGAAATTGTTAGGACTCATTAGCTTGAAGGTAACTTCCGGCACTTCATATCTAGTACCTTCTATGTGTCTTATTACTACAGTCTTCACAGCAATTAACCATATGACATCCTTTAACACACCAAAGTATCTATTCATATACCCTACCAGCTTATTCACAATCCAATTCCTCTTACGAGTATTTCTATTCTTGATCTGATCCAGAGCAATCCTATCTCTTTCTTTAATAGACATACTAAAGTTTTCCTTTTCACCTTCTTCCTCTTTAGCAGTCTCTTTGTACTTGAGATAGGATTCTGCTCTTACACATAACAATTCTACATAATTTAGAGTATATTCCTCTGCCAAACCATCATCTGGTCTTGAGAGTTTGTGAAGAGTATCAATATCATAGTATCTCTCATCATTACCTTCAGCATCTGTACCAGCAATGAAGACAATCCTATTATTACTGTCAACAACTGCAAATGGGGTTAGAATGTTCTTTGGTAGTTTGTTTCGTATTTCTTGAGAGACTATGAGACGTCTCGTGTAACTTGCTGGTATACCAACTGGTCTCCTATGAGCTGGGTTGGTACTAATATCACCCAACCATTGAACTTCTGTTGTGAGGAGTGTTGGTCTTGATGTTACTGCAAAATAACGATTCATACATACAACCTGGTTTGCCATCCATTTGTCCGCATCTACTTGGAGAGTAGCTATCTTCTCCTCGTATGTTATTTTGGCTGTCTTAGTAGCATACGAGAGATTCGCACCGACAATTGCATCTTGTTTGTAACTATCATATCTAGCTTGTAGTGTTGTGATATAGCTAGCATCGTATTCCTCTCGGTTGTTATTACTAAGAGATGTTGGTGTATGCAAATCTACAAGGTTGTAGATACGAATAGCTTGGTCATTCTCATCCATGCCGACAATACATATTAACAAGTCTTGCTCGTCTCTATACGCGTATGGAATGACAATACACTCCCTAAGTTGTTCTAGGATGTTTGGAGATACTACTTTGAATAGTTTACCCTTTTCATTTCTCCTGAGACCACATCTACTAGTGTTTGGAGTGTTGACATGCCAGCTTCTCTCTGTTGTTAGGAGTGTTAGTGTTGGAGTGGGTGTTGCCATGAGGTCGGTTTATACTACTAACCGCAACCAATTCGTCACCTCGGCGTGGAAGAAATGGTCATGAACTATGACTAACATGACGCAAGAATTCACATATGATCCGCTAGGTGTATGTTACCTGTATAAATTCTAAACCATCATGGCAGATACTGGGAAAACACCAAGAAAAGATGGAGTTGTTCCAGAGCATCACAAATTACGTCGCTATGTTACTTACTATTGCAAACTTCGTGCTGAAGGTAAAGCATGGATGCCAAAACCTACTAGCAAACTAGCAGTATATTGTAAGAAACACAATCTAAATGTTGTGGAAGTAATTAGCGGTACCAAACAAATTACTGTTTCGGCACACGGAGAACCAGAGTTTGTATCTGAACATGATCAAATTGAGGGTCTCATTACTTTCTATCAACACAAACGGGAAGAAGTGCTTAAGAATCCTCCTTGGTTACCGCCAGAGGATAGCAAGCTAAGAAGATGGTGTCAACAACACAATATTGATGTTACTCAACTCATCGAAGGTAATATCGAATTAGATGATGTTCTCGTCCACTAATACACTCTACATATTGATTAAGAATTGGTTGCGATTCAAACATGACTATTATTAGCCATGTTATACTAAATAGAATAATATTATAAATACCGCTCAACAGTTTGAGACCTCAATTCCTATAGGCGGTCTACTAACAATTCCTAGTAAGTAAACATGGGTGACAAACATATAGAAAGTCTATCCAAATGTGCCAGATATTATTGGAGAGATCCAGAACGTGCTAGGATGCAAGCTGCGGTGTCCTACTACCGTGACAGACGAGCAAAAGGACATAATGAACCACCCAAATTATCATCCAAACTAACCAAGTATTGTGAGAAACATGGATTGAATGTGGTTGCTGTGATTGATGGCACACAAAATCTCCCTGGTGTTGATTGTGGAGTAGATCCTGCACTAGTCAAGCTACAGAGTCTTGCAGAATACTACAAGCAGATTTATGAAACATACCAAAAACAACCATGGGTTCCAGAAGAGAATAGTTCTCTTCGTCTTTGGTGTGACCAACATAACGTAGATGTCATGGATATTGTTGTTGGGAAGATTTCACTCTTACAAATTGCTAATACGCAGTGATTATTCCTACAAATACGCTCTCAATAGCAACTGACACTAATACGCTGTTATATACACTCTACATAACACTCTACGCAACAAATGGACTACTCCTACTCTCTGGCACTTAGCACCCTGGAAGCCTGGAATCAACCAAAACAAGCACAACTTCTTACTAAGCAGGTCAACAGACGCGAGACAAAGCTAACACTCTTCTTTGCACTCGCAGAGAATGACGAACTTGTTGTCACTGGTATCAAGTGGCATAACAACACCAGCCTTCATCCATCTATGATGAGGGTTGGGCTATTGGAATCAACAACAGATATTCCCGAGAATGCAGAGGCACCACAATTTCAGATTCCCTCCTTCCCAACAAGATTTAATGACATTTTAGCCTATGAGAGGCTTAGGAGCTGGGAGTGGGAACAGCCAACAGAAACAAAGTATCACACCCACGCACCAACACAGCAGCTCTACAACAGTATTCTGCTATCTTATTGGCTTACACTAGTACCCATGAACATTCTACGAGCCAAGTACAGTCTCGCCAAACCAGCCTTCCCCAGGATTGTTACTAAGAAGGAACTAATTGACACGCTAGGCTACTCTTGGACTCAAGGCGAGGATGATCTCTATGCTTGTCTCAAACCAAATGCTCAATCTCCTCTCTGTTTCTACGGACAAGAAGATGAGGATGAACAAGTAGAGGTTATTCCTCTACTCAACAGACTGGCAACACTCTCAGCACCATTCCTCATTGCTCCCTCACACGATCCTTCGGATACTTCAACATATCCACCAGACTTCTACACCACCAGCGCGTTCCCAATCACGTGGAAACAGTCCGACTATGACGAGGATTACAGAGACGACCTCTCAGAGGAACAAGCACGCGGCAATCTGGAGAAACTCCTCGTCAAAGACACCAACAATGATCTTCTCTTCTTTGTGGATACTCGCTACAAGACTAGGATGGATGCACAGAGGAGCATCTATTCGCTTCAGCGTCTCTAACTACACTAATAACAAAACACGGCTCTTCGTGTCTTGATTCCCAGCTGAATTGTAACTACTTAACAACCACCTAATAGCAAACAACTACACAGCTAGCCTCTGTACAGACTGGAATGACAACCTTATTACTACTCCACTCGTAATAACAAGGCAAGGAAACACTCTCAATTGCGAAACAGTGTCCATTCCAGCATCTGGCAAGTCCACCAAGCACAAATCTATCATTCTCAACGTGCAAGAATCCGCACTTACTATTGTCAACGTCTTGACTGGAATGGGTACTTGGTCTGCTACTATTCCTCTTACTGGTACTAATAACACCAATACTAATATCCTCAGAGCGCGTAGAACGGCAAGAACACAAAGACCAACAAGAGCACAAAGACCAACAAGAGTAGAACGCAACAAGATACATCTAGTACGGAAAGACCATCTGGCAGGGCTGCTAGAACGATGAGAAGATTTGAGTTGATGGCAGAGTATATGCAGAAGCAACAAGACAGACAAAAGAGGTGTATGGATGCTATGCTTGTAGAGGCTAGACGGCATCTTCTTGGCAGACGAGTGACCAATCCAACAAACACTACTAACAAGACTAATAAGAGCACTGATAAGGGTACTAGCAAGAATACTGGCAAATAATGTGCTAGTCGAGACATACTATTGGTATGTCTGGTTGGTGTGTTGCTATCTAATAAGCCTACTTACGATAAGAGAATACTTGCGAATCTTCCCTCCTCTTCTCTGCTTCCTTCCTCTTTGTTATGAAGTCTTCTTCATACTTCAATCTGGCATTCCTAATCCATTCTCTGGCATCAACTAGCTGCTTGTTTGCTTCTACTGTTCTCCTACGTTCATTGATGGAATCTTCAGTGTCCTCAATACCAAATACTAGGTCAGCATTTGCATATCTGCCCTTGATTAGTCTTCTTCTGAGCGTTATCTCTCCTCTTGGAAGGTAGAATGCTAGTAGTGGACTCTCTGCAACAACGGCATCAATATTTGTATCAGCGTTATTAATTCCTCCTCTATCCAACAACGGAATTAGTTGTAGTAGTGTCTCACCGGTAGATGGACCAGCATCTTGTCCATTAATAGTATTCTTCTTAGTACAAACACTGTAGATTACATGATCAAACATCTCATAACCTTCTCCAACACTTCCCACAGTATCGTGGCCATGTTCGTGCATGCAAGGAACAAACAAATTACCACTAGGTAACCTATCATGTACATAACCAATTGGATGCGGTTCAATCTTCTTGCAACCATCAAATGCACAAATCACAAATCCAAACCCACTTCCATATTGTCTTCCTAGTAACTGTCGAACATTGCTAGCCACAGAGAAGACAGAACGATCAATACGATCTAGATCCCCGAGATTAGTAGCAACACTCATGTTGTAGGCTCCAATACTATGCACTTCTAGACTTTTACTCTCTCCCTTACTACCAAACAAACCTCTGCTAACAGGAGGAGCAAACTTGGCAAAGCAACTATCCAGCAAATCAAAAGAGAATGCATCTTTGGAGAAGTCTAGTAATATTACTGCGCTACCAACAACGAATGGAACAGGAAGAATCATAGCGTTGGCATTTTCTAGTTGCTTTCTTGCATCTTTCCTGATGTTTGCCACCTTCTCTTTCTCCTTCTTAGTACTACCACCACTTGCATCCACATAGTTCTCATACACTGTTAATTGTCGTCCAGAAACTGTAGGAGCAACAAATATGCGTGTTTGTCTAACTTCTACGACTGGATTAGCGAAGATACACATTCTTGATGGCTAGAAGTATAAGAGTATTATACTTAGTGGTGACTAATTGTATTAGTCATCACATTGTATTATTCTAAGCACATTAAGCATAATACTTCTTCAAGTTGGCAATAGTCGCCTTGTAATCACCTTCTTCTCTTATCAATCCTGGGTTTATACTTCCGCCTATTAGTTTGATGCTTCTTAGAAGTGTTTTGATTCGTAGCTGACCCGTTTCGCATACTCTTGTTGTGATATCCCATTGATTATTTGTCATGCTATTAATTACGGTTACTATCTGTGTAACAAACGCTTCAATTATACGAATAGCCTCTTCAGAATGTTTCTTGAGTTGTGTGGAATGTTTGAATGGTTCTTCCATGCCAGTACATACCAATTTGAGCAAACACAACGCTACTATTTCTGGATTTCTACCTACAATTATATTAGTATAGTAGCTTAGTAGAACCAATTCCTTACATGCATCCTTCACCAATCTGCCATACACTTCAGAATACTGTCTCAACAAATCGTACACTGTTGTGACATGTATTACACCATTCAATACTACAAATATTTCTCTTTGTATCTTAGCAGCAGCAATAGCATTACTAGCATCACTAACTTTGGGTACCGTCAATATTGCACTGCTTGTTACCATACTAGCTAGAGACAATACAGCGGCAAACACTGGATGAGTATAGGCTGTATTACTCCTAGAAGAATAGGCATCCATCAAGTGCACTGCAATGGCTACACATCTATCTGGCATTCCAAGAGCACCAGCATACCTTATTAGGAGTGTAATAACATCGGTACGTCGTGATCCACGCTTGAGAATAGCCTTACTAGATTGAATAATGTCTATTCTCTTTGTGAGGGTATTATCACAATCCGCAACAGTATCAGTGGTAGGAGCAGCTAGACAAGGAATACCACTTATTTTACGTCTAGTCTCTTCCAAGTATGCATCTTCGTATGTAACAAATGCCGCAGACTTCCTCTTAGTAGGAGTATACACCAATAACTCATTCAGGAATGTATTGTCTTCTGCTGAAAGTGGTATACGGTTATTACCAAGATCATAGTATGCATATCTACTCTCCAATTGTAGGCTACTAAAGTGAGAAACTGGTACATCCTCTGAAGATTTGTACTCTAATCTACTCTCCTCAATCTTGTCTAACAGTTGCTTATTCCATTCTGGTAGTTTGGTAACTCCTGGCCATGATTCTTCATCTGGTTTGCCTAATCTTCTAAACATGAGGTGTAACATGTCTGGCTCTGTATTACTCTGGAATGGAACTTTTCCGGTCATTATCTCGACTGCTAAACATCCAAGTGCCCAACTATCTGCATTTGCAGTGTATCTGTCACGTAGTATCAATTCTGGTGCACGATACCAGACTGTGAAGTAGGGTGGTACTTGGTTAACTTCATAACAATCTCTTATTACTCCAATACCAAAGTCCGTGATCACAGCATGCAAATTACAGCCTTCTTCCTCGTATAGCAATATATTTGCCGATTTGTAGTCTCCATGTAACACATCCATGCTCTGAATATATGCTATTCCTCTTGCAATTTGGAGTATTAGATGTTTGGCAGTATCAATGTCTATTCCTCTATCAACCTTCCTGTCCTTTGCCCACTTCTCACTAATATACTTATGCAGACTCTTCTCTGCAAGTGGCAAGACAAGTGCCATACTCTTGTCACTAATAGCAACATCTAGTAGTTGCACCACATTGGGATGTTGCATTCTACTTATAGAAGATGGCAATCCTAGCAGATTGGCTTCCAAAACGAGACTGTAATCTACACCATTTCCATTAAGTTTGCCTTGTTTCAATGCAACAAGCCCTCTTCCTATACTAACCTTCCACACTGTTCCATTTGTACCTACTCCTAACAACTCTGGTGTACTCGTTACATTCAGAGTAGAATTAGTGGTCAAACTCACTAGGGTAGCATCAAAATCTCCTGCGATTGGCTTGGTTGCTTCTGTGAATTCCTTCTCAATGTATGGAGGAGATCTGTAGGAATTCATTGGTGTTTATTAGTGTCTCAGCATACAATAATAGGCTGACTCTATCATATACACCAATACATACGAACAAATATCAGCGCATAGCTATGGCAGAGGCACCAATTAAGAAGATAGTAGATTATTCCATTTCTTTAGCTCTAGCAACACTTAGGAAGTGGAATAGACCTCTTGCTCCTCTACAAAACAAGGTAAGTAATCTTAGGAAGGGAGACTTTCTTCGCCTAACACTGTCGTTCTCCCTAGACAACAAAGATGAGTTGGTGGTAACTGGGATAAAATGGGGAGAAGAAGAGGAGAAACTCCAACCAGAGGTCACCAACTCTCTGCATTCTCATACAAACATTCCTCGAGATGTGGAAGAAGTAGCTTTCACAATACCTAGCTTTCCAAGGACTCTTAATGCAAAGTTAGCTACTGAAATGCTCGCTATGTGGAATTGGAAGCAACCTACCAATCTACACACTGAAGTATTTGCTGAGGAATCTAGGAATCTTTCTTGCTACAATAGTGTTCTGTTGATGCATTGGCTTACTCTTATTCCTCTAAGCATACTCCAGTGCAATTATTATATACAATGTCCGAGTTTTCCTCGCATTATTACCACTCAAATGTTCGTAAAGGAATTGGACATTGTCTGTTCATCTCCCATACACATCGATATGTATGCTTGTTTGGTGCCAAACTGCCCAACAATAATCAAAATAGGTGAGAAGACCATTCCAACGCTCGACAAATTGTTTGTGAGACCGAGTAGATGCGTATACGATAACTCATCGCGAGATTCTCTGGGTATTGGTATATTCTATGCTAGTAGTGCCTTCCCAATTACTTGGTCAATCGAAGACAAACCAATACGAACAGAATCAAAGCAGAAATGGCAAGAAATCGCGGAATATCTATTCAAAGAAGACAAGAATGATGATCTTATTCTCTTTGTGGATCTTCGACATGAGAATGAAGCAGACGCTCTCAGAAGTTTGTACAAGATTAAGATGCCATTCCATATTAGTTTGTATTCCTCCTAAATACTCCTACAATACTATACAACTATATACAACATACTATAATAACAAGAAGTAGCATATTAGCTACTTCTTACCATTAATTATGCTTCCTCTATTGGTTTGTATTGACTATGATGCACGGTATATGTCTTCTTACATTCTTCGCAACACTTGAAGCACTCATTGCACATACCACAAGTACAATACAGACAAGTGGCAAGCATAACTACTGCTAATAACAAGTCTCTCCAACATTCTGCTTACAACAATAGAAGTATGCAATCTCACAACATGTTGCATTTGGTTGTCTTGTCAATGTAGAGTTGATTGGTTGAGTTTGGTTGTAGTGTTCTCCTTCTGTATCCGTCATTTATAGTATTTGTACTATACTGATAGCATACCTAGTCTACCTAATCAATGTAGTCTACCTAATCAATGTAGTCTACCTAATAAACAATGGCAAAGTTGGCGACAGTGGCAAAGTTGGCGACAGTAGCAAAGTTGGCAACAGAAGAGAAGAAGAAGGAGCCAAAATATGATACTAAGCTTAGAAGTCTAATAACCAAACAGCCACTTGTAATCTCTGGCAAACCAAAGACATTGGGATCTGGTGCGGGTGGTATTGTTTGGTCTGTCCAGCTCAAAGGCAAACAAAAAGTAGCTGTGAAACTCTCTACGTTGAAAGATGATGAAGATACTGTTTCGGATGCAATTAATAGTTCTCTGTTGCAAGAAGCATGCATTCTAACCAAACTACAACATCCCAATGTGGTCGGGCTCTTGGACGTGTTAGTTAGTCCAGAGAATATGGGTATTATACTGCCCTTAGCCAGCGAATCTCTGCACGGATACATTCACAAGATGTATAAAATAAGAAAGGACAGTCGCTTACAGATTGTAGAGAATGCTAAGATCATTGCTCTACAAATTGCAAGAGGAATCGCGTATATTCAGAGCATGGATGTGCTTCATGGAGACTACAAACCACCAAACACACTCATCTATGAAGAGGCTGGTTGTCCTATAAGAGCAGTAATAACAGACTTTGGTCTTGCAAGCACAACAAAATGCTATGAAACTTCACCCAATGTTGCCTTCACGATCTACTACAGACCTCCAGAAATACTCTTAGGAGGCAAAACAGCATATACTACTCACGGAGACGTTTGGGCATTTGGTTGTATTGTTGCAGAGATTCTAGCTGGCAATCCAGTCTTCCAAGGTACCAATGAAAAAGACATGTTCTACCGTATCTTCCAAAAGTTGGGTCTACCAAATGAACAGACATGGCCGGGAGTTACTAAACTACCAGAATGGACACCAGATATGTTGAAGACACTACTCGCTACATTCAAAAAGGATAAAATGATACTTACTTCGACATCAGAGAAAGATGTTGACACAACTCAAAGATATGCTTACTACGATAATGAGAAGAGGATGCCACTAGACTTGCCAGAGCAAATATTCCTCAATTCTATTCTGATACTAGACCCCAAAAAGAGGCCAACAATGATACAAGTGTTACAACACCAATGGCTACAACCAGCCAGGGAACAATTGGATGGAATGAAGTGTCATAATGCGCCACAATTGCGAGAAGAGACCTGTCATACACGCTTGCTTAGTAGTATACCTCCAACCAGACAACCACTTCTCAGCCAACTACATACCACCCATTACACATGGTTGTATCATCGTGTCGTAACAAGACTAGGATTCTCAGACAAATGCATAGCAATGGCAGTCTTCATATTAGAGACATTTCTTGCCAAAGTACAAATAAATGAAGAGTATCTTCGTGCATATATGTTGATGTGTATTAGTATTGCCAGCATGTTGGTATCTGCATACTATGTAGGTGTTGGCAGATTTGTAGAGCATTATCCTGCCAACCAACTCAGACAAATACAAGTACAAATCCTAGAAACAGTTGGCTTCAACTTGTATGTTACAACCAGCTATGATTTGCTCAAAGACTATGCTTCTCAATATCCTGAACTTGTCTGGAATGTGTCAAGATGTGTGCTACTCCTAAGCCACTACACGCAGGTAAGTGTCAATAGAAGCCCAGACTTCATAGCTCTAATTTGTCTTATGCTAGCATGTGCTTCAATTGGAGAACCATTCAAACATGCTACACAGCTCAAAAGACAACACTCTCACGGAGAAGTAGAAGATACCATCATCTTCATTGGTGAACATCTCAACCAAGCAATGAAGGAATTCACTATGAAAGAAGTAAATGAGATGATGGAACATTGTACGAGAAGTATATTCGATGCAAGAGCAGTAATACGCAACATCCCACCACTAGTAATATTCATAGAACCACAATTCCTCAAAGAGCCACAACCTTCCAAGGATATTACCAAAGGAATTGCCAAACTTACTGTCTCCTAACCTATTATATTACTACATACTAGACCACACTACAAAGTGTAGTCTATTTGCTATTACTAGAATTGTGTATTACAAAGGTACACTAGATATGGAAGCACCTCCCAAACCACCTATTAGTGAAGAAGAGGAAGAGCTTATTGAAGAGGTGGATGAAGAAGCAGAGTACGATGAAGATTTGCGTAGTATTCTAACCGGACAACCAATCAAGGCACTCTCCAAACCTACAAAGCTTGGTAGTGGAGTGTTTGGAGTAGTTTGGAGAGTACAAACGACTAAAGGAGATGTTGCTGTCAAACTAGCATACATTGAAGACCATGCAGTAGATCCCAATGCATTACAGGAAATGGCTATTCTTGTAAGAATGAGACATCCAAATGTCGTTGCATTGTTAGATGCAGTGATGAGTAAGAAGAGTTTTGGACTAGTCTTGTCGGTTGCAGGAATGAATCTTAGGCAGTATATTACGAGAGAGTGGACTAAGACACCATGGACACCACATACACCAGGAATCGACGTCGAAACATCTAAGTATATTACACTCCAAATTGCAAGAGGAATAGCATACATTCAATCACAAGACGTCCTGAATGGAGATTACAAGCCAGAGAATATCCTGGTGTACGAAGAAGAGAATTGTCCTCTTAGAATAGTGATAGCAGACTTTGGACTCGCCACTATGAATAGATGCTATGAAGGTGTTAATAGAAGTGCATATTTCTCTGGCTGGTATAGACCACCAGAATTGTTGTTAGGTGGAGAATATACTCCAAACGCGGATGTCTGGGCATTGGGATGTATAGTAGGAGAGTTGTTGACTGGTAGAAACCTGTTCAGTGGAGGAACTGTGAATGAGGTATTGTATCTTATCTTCCATAGATTGGGTCTACCAGACGAACAATCATGGCCAGGAGTTACCAAACTACCAGAATGGTCTCCAGAGAAGCTCAAATCATTGCGGAAGATAGTGAGGAAGAATGGTTACTCACGCTACGAATCTGTTGCTGAGATAAGTAGTACATTACCTACAAGATATTCATACTATGATGGTGATACAAGAATGCCATTAAACATACAGGAACAAGACTTTCTCAACTCTCTCCTAGTATCAGATCCTAACAAGAGGCCAACTATCTACGAAATTGTTAGTAATAACACGTGGCTTAACAGCGCAAGACAGTTACTATCAAGTAGTGTATGTCTTAGTGCACAGGATGCTACTACACTCGATTGTTCTACACAACTCTCCATAAGACTACCACAACAAATGGCTCCTAGTAGGACATTCATACCTATTAATGTACATTCAATAGTCTATACTACGCTTCACACTCTTGTAATTGGCGAATTTGAGATGGATGATCGCACTCTAGCCATTATGTACTACATTCTAGAACGATATTGTTCTCTGAAGAGAATTACTATATCAAAATATCATCTAATTGGCACTTGTTGTCTCTTACTAGCAAGTGCATTAACACGAGAACTTTCTGTGTATCCCAACCAAATTGTAGAGTTGAAAGAGCTAAACTACTTTGAAGAAGAGCTAATAAATATACAACAGGATATTCTAAGAGTAATAGGCATCGATTTGTATACGACAACCATCTATGATCTCGCAATGGTGTATGGACAAACATACAATGAACTTACTGAACGTGTTATAAGGACATTAGTAATATTGGCATACCTATCGGACATTTCCAGTCGCTTTTCGATACCACAAATATCAATATGTTGTGTTCTACTTGCATGTCAGATTACCAACGAGACATTCCATCAACAAAGAGAAGCAATAGAAGCAGGAGACATGACAATTATTACCCTAGTATTGGAGTCTTTTGGCACTAATTTACAGGCTGCATTAGAATCTCTCAAACCAATACTAAGAGAAAACGCACTTATTAGTGTACAGCGCAGTGAATTGAGTACAAAAACAGTGATAAGACATTGCCAACTTGCTGGTTATGTCGATTCCAAATTCGTAGAAGAAGATGAGGAGATGTCAGGATTGGCACAAGGGTTGTCTAGTCTTAGTGTTGGTTAGCCTTCTTGCTATACTACTTACTACTTATTACTCTGCTGATTGTTATACTAGCTATCACTGATAAGAATGTATGTGAAGGTGACATATTTGTATTGTTCTTATTAGAAGAACAATACTAATAAAAGTGTAATACTAGTAATGGAGGATCGAATAGGAAGAGGACTAAGAAGCCTAACCAATGGAGTGTGCTATGAACTCGGAAATGCAAATATACTGGGCAAAGGAACGTATGGTTGTGTGTATGGAATGGAGGTAGATGGTAAGAAGGTGGCTGTGAAGGTGGCAATGATCAAGAGTGGTGGTTTTGATAGTAGTATGCTCTGTGAACTTGCTGCCCTTAACAAATTACATCATTCAAACATTGTAGAAGTTCTTGATGTTCTGGTTGGGGAAAAGTGCATGGCAATGGTTATGCCGCAAGCCAACAAGACATTGGAACAGTACAGAAATGAGAAATGGGGTAATTCTATGAACACAAACACAGGAATGGGTATGAATCCAGAAGTGTTATTAGAATTCCAAAGTATCATACAACAGCTAGCAAGTGGAGTAGCTTACATGCATGATATGGATGTATTACATGGAGATCTCAAATCTAGCAATGTTTTGTTGTATTATAGTGGTAGTGGTTGTGGTTGTGATAGTAGCAATAATACACCCAAATGTAGAGCAGTATTAATAGACTATGGACTAGCCTCTGCAGCAGATTGTTATGAACCAACAAAATGCAAACATCTATTCACCATTTGGTACAGACCTCCTGAATTGTTGTTGGGAGGTAAGTACACAACACACAGCGACACTTGGGCACTTGGTTGCATGGCGGCAGAGCTGTTGACTGGTAGACCACCATTCATAGCATACGAAACCGACCAGAGGTCAGTGTACACTATGCTATTCCTCCAATTCAAAAGATTGGGTATGCCAGATGAGAATTCGTGGCCAGAAGCACTTCTATTACCAAATTGGACTGCAAAAACAATACAAGGCATCGAGGAAGCCAAACAAGCACATCATTATGCAAGTAAGTGGTATACTATTCCAGAAATGTGCAAGAGTGTATCCATGGGTGTTCGATATGCATACACTCACGATGGAATTAGAGTACCACTTCCATCCGATCAGCAAGGCTTTTTGAGTAGAATGTTGGCACTTGTACCCTCTTCACGTACCACTCCCCGTAACATAGCGGATGAGGATGAGTGGTTGGCTGTAGTAAGGCAACCCATTACCTCCAAACACACACTTACTAACAACACACTAACAAACAGACTCGCACGATTACGAGGAGATTACTATCCAATTGGTAGTCCAGTTATTCCTCTTTCCTTACAGATGTTCTCCAATGCAATACAATGGATTTTTAGCCTATGTAATGAACTTGTTCTCTCAGAGAGGTGTGTCTTCTACGCTATCAATCTATTCAATAGGTATGCATGCTACCAAGAAGTGCAAGGAGTATCAATAGCTCCTCTTGCTGCAGCTTCTATTAGACTAGCCACTTCAATGACAACAGGAGTGAGTATATACATTGATGAGATTTGTGCTTTGACAACATTAGGAATAGGAGAAGTAACTAATATGGAACAAAAGCTAGTAGAAGTGGTCTGGAAGTATTTGGGTTGTAGCACCTTGTATGATATGGTAAGAGTTTACACTATGAATGAAACTCTGATGGTAATAGATGCTTCCAAAACATTCGTCATGTTGGTTTCTACACTTCCTATGTATACTACTCTTATTAATACTACTCCTATTAATACTACTCCTATTAATACTAGTACAAAAGAGATTGGTAATCAGGAAGTATTAGCAATGATGTGCGTAATGTTAGGATGTTCAGCGTGTAAACAACCCTTCCTATTGCGTCAAGAAGCTATTCAAATTGGTGCTGACAGAATAGTAGAGTCTATTGAGTGGTTTGGAAGTACACTTGGTGAGTTGCTGGACATATTGATAGAGTCTTCGCGTAATAGTCTCTTGTCGTCTAGACCCGGTTCGAGTCTAAGCCCTGCTGCTTGTATTCTTGCTGTTCCTGTTATTGCGCAGTATGTACATACAAGACAACTAGTTGCTTCTTCTTAAGCTGGTTATTCCTAGGAATAGTTGTCTTGTATGTACATACTGTCTCTACTATTTGTACTGATAACAAATTAGTGTTCTTAATTAAGAGACACTAATATTCTAGCGCTTAGGATATGGAGCAACAGCAAGCTGTGTCTCATTCACAACTTTCAACACACCTTGCTGCACAAGAATGTTGAGTAGTTGCTCCAAGTATTGGTGTTTTGCTTCGTGCGGAACAGGAATGTTACCAAGACTGTTGAAGAGTTGGTTGATAAGACGATCACGACGTCTTTCTGCGTCAACTGGATGTGTATTTCGTAGTAGTTTGCTGGCTCTGATAACAACATCGTCAGATATGCGCATTTGTGCAGCATTACTGCTATTATTAATGTTATTGTTACTGTTATGTTCATCTCCCTTGCAAACAAATCGTAGAGCAGCTTTGTGTGCTAGGTGTCTTACTGCTTGTTGATGAGTAGTTCCAGCCCATGGTGCATAGCTGTTAAGCAGGGCATGTGTAGCGGCGTCCGCTGTTTGACAACCAGGACGACTCTCTAGCCATTTTGCAGCCCTCTCAATCTTCTCTGCATCTGTTAGCTGTGTATCATAGCCATTAGAGATGTTTAGATTTGCCAGTGGTTGTACCAGAGTAGTGGTTGGCTGATTAAGAGGAGGATGCAGACTGGGAGGATAAAGGCTGGGAGGATAAAGGCTGGGAGGAGGTGGCAGTGTTGCTGGTCTGAATCCAGAAGGATGTACACGAGGAAGTGGAGGAGTGTCTGGAGGAGTCATAATCTCACAATCGCTTGTTAGGACGAGTGTACGTTGAATAGAGAGTGCAATATCACGACAACCAAATGCCTGCTTAACAGCAGACATCATTTCCACTGGACAACATGCAATCACAGTAGCATCTAATTTGTAGTGACACAGATGGAGAACACCATCTTGCAGATTCCAACTAAAATCCACTAGCTTGAGAAGAGGTTCTAACACTAGAATGTTACTCTTACTCTCACTATTAGTGTTAAGGGTGTCATACGTTACCAATTGAGTGGTTTCTGGATTAACAATGCGTTGTGCTAGTAAGAGACAGTCCTCTTGACTTCTGGGAGCATCAACAAATGCAGTGTTCGTTGTTGCCATGACTAGTGATACTTTGTTGGTGGAAGGGTAGTGTATGAGTGACAGTCCAACTACTCTTTCCTTGCTTATTATTGAGTGTGCATTGGCTATTCCTTCGGCAGAAACGCAGGATTTGACTGTTCTTATCATTTGTGAGTTGAGTTGTATTCTTGTTGACGTGGCAGTGTAGCCACGTCAGCTTTCTTTATTGTTTGCTACTTGGTTCCCTACAGCTTCTTCTCTGGTGTCAGCCCAGACAATAGTTGCACAAATGTAGCAAAAATGCGAGCATTCGACTCTGGGTTACCTGCACGTATGAGATCACAAAATGCTGGTATTAATTCCTTCAACTTCTCAATAGCATGTTGAGGTGGTATGAGTTGCTTCTCTGTTAGTCTAAGATTGAATGTAGGCTTTGAGACAGGCTTCTTCTTCCTATACGATACCACTGCTTCCTTTGCGAATCGTTCAGCATGATCTGGTTGCAATCTCTGATATGGAGAGTAGTCTATGAGAAGTTTGTTGACCAATTGTTCGTCGGTAAGCATAGTGAGATCATTCAACCACTCTGCTGCGAGTTCTGGATCATAATCCACTGGGTTACGTCGTGTACAATCTGCACACAACTTGACAACTTCTCCTGCAGCATAGGCAGCATCTTCTGGAGTCAAATCTTGCCATGGTACATAACCTGTCATTAGCTTACATATGAGAACTCGGTCTGAACAAATGAGATTAGTCTCCTTGCCCAACCATTCTGCTGCACTCTTGAGAGATGCTTCAGAAGTGGCCTGGATCTTTCTCTTGGGCTTGATAGTATGTACAGGAGTAGATACCAAAGCGGGCGCAGGAATGGAACCAGAAGTAACAAAGAGAAGAGCATTGTAATGTGACCAAATGTCGTAGCAACCACCCACAATGTCGGCCAGGTATTGTAGTTGATCATGATTGAGCGGAACAGTGTCAATATCATCCATTCCCTTTGGAGTGCGCGCAATGGAATAGCCACACAACCTCTCTACAACCTGGCTAAAGTAGATTGGCTGTTCGAAGAGATGTTTGTATGACAATTCAACAAGTTGTCGCAAATCGACACATGTTACCATCCTTCCATTCTGCTCGCCAAAGAAGGAGCAATCTAGCTCCTCCAATTGCTTCCTGCGATAGTAGGTAACGAGCTTGTATCCCTGAGAGACTAACAGAGTGTGTAGCTTCTTAGGAATGCTACGAAAGTTGCGGACATCAAAGATGTAAGCATCTGTGGCAGTGGCTATCTGAATGACACAAACCATGCTTATTTTGTTGTCTTTGCTCGTTGAGAAGGAAGCAGACTCCATAGAGAAGCCAAGATATTGCTTCTCAAGGTGCAACTTGGTTAGTTGTTGCTGAATCTTCTCCGCAGCATCGTTGATGGCTGCTTCTTCGCTGATATAGTGAATATTACGTTTGGGAGGTGCCATTTCTTAGTTGTGTTTGTAAGTTGCTAGTCTGCTACTAACTTTGCTGATGAGTGGGTAGTTTGTTTGTGAGGTGTTTGTTCTTAGTATGAGGTCATATTGGATTGGTGTTCTTCATAACCATACTAATGAATTATGTATAGCAGTGGGTATAATCTCCTAGAATAGTTGACGCGGTATTCACCACGTCAGCAAATGCAATATTTGTACATAGAATCTACTTCCTAATCCTTTGGAGTCAAGGCATTTATTCCAGCTAGTAGTGTTGCGAGATCAGGAGGTGTTCCAGCATTTTGACTTGCGACAATGTTACCAATAATACCAAGCATCTTGCCAAAATCAAGACCTTTTGGTTCATCTCCGCTCTTCTCTGATTGTGACTGTGGAGGAGGTGGTTGTACTACGTTATTCTCTGGTAATTTAGGAAGAATAACAACTGGATGATTCTTCCTATACATTTCCACAGCTGCATTGGCAGCATTGAGTGCATCTTGTGGTGACAATCCTTGCCATGGTGCATACTCTAGGAGAAGTTTGGTTCTTAGTTGGTCGTCCGTGAGAGTAGGAAGATGGCCGTTGAGCCACTCTGATGCAGGCTTCACATCAACACATGCTGCAACACGACAGCAAGGAGGAGGTTGGTTTCCAATTGTGTAATAAGTCCAAATGTCATAGCAAGCAGAAGCATATGCAGCAATGGAGTCTGCTCTAAGAATAGCAGCGCTTGGAGAGTTTGGAGTCATAGTAAGAGGAATCTTGTATCCAAGCACTTTCACTGCAGCATCAAAGAGAGAACATGGTACTCCATCCAACAGAGAAACAATAGGACACAAATCTACACAACGTGTGTGTTGGAGATCTTCCCAAGCAGAACAAATATCAGTGAATGAATCTATCAAACTTATCTCTGAATTTGTTCCAAACTGGTAACTAACCAGAGAGATGTATGTATCCATCAACAAATCGTGTAGCTTGGTGGGAAGTGTACGGAATTTGTGTACATCAAAGAGATGAACTTCACTACTAGTAGCTAGTTGGATGACACAAACCAAGTGCTTCTTCTGTGGATATGCTGCTGTATCCACATCAAATCCAAGATACCTCTTCTTCTGTGGAAGAGCGAGGATTTCCTTGTGCAACTTCTCAGATGCATTGTTGATTGCTGTCTCCGTTAGATGGGTGTAGATTTTGCGATTATTGAGTGCCATGCTCTGGATTGGGTAGATTAGTGGGAAGGGTAGGTTAATATATTGTGTATAGTTGCTTAGTATGAGGTCATACTCTCATACTATTCGCTGGCTTACACCAACTAATACTTATACACATCTCAACGACAACCCTCCCATCTCAAGTCTCACCAGTTCAGCATCCAAATAGTCCAACACCATTTCTTGTCCAAGAAGTTGCTTCCAGGATGAGTACCCCGTGGTTAATAGCGATATTTTGTTGCCCAGTATAGACAGAGAAATGCATGGTTGTACTTGTAGCATCTGTTTCACTTGGTCGAGGAGTTGGATTGGACATTTGCGAACAAAACCATCCGTGTACTTGACACAGACATCGCGCCTCTTAAGTTCATTGAGTAGCGCTCCTAGGCTTATACCACCTGTCAACTCAGCACGCACTTGTTCTATTGTTACTATTTTGTTCGTTGACAGTCTCTTTGCAATCTGGACATGTGGGTCTTTGTTGAGTAATGCTCTTGCTTCTTTGAGGACATCTTCTGCAGTGTCAAGAGGTATATTCCATGCATCTCTGAATCCCAAATCCTTCATTATTCTCCTAAGAATGCGACACATTGCAACACTAATACGTTCTTCCTGTCTGTTAAGATGGAAACAAGGTCTCTTGATATTTGCAACCAATTCTACAGCAAAATGATCTCCTGTTACCACAACAAACTGCGTCCTCTTGTCGCAAATGTGGTCCATAATAGCCACATCCATGATTAGTTTTGTGTCTGTTGCATCCTTTGTGTTTGTTGTTGCAGCAATTACCCTAGTTGGAAGCGAGAATGGTATCACAAACTCACTGAGAGACTTGTCGCTAGAAAAGTACAGCCTAAAGGACAATAATGATAACTGTTGACTGGTTGTAATGGGAAGCAAGCTACATAATTGTGCTAAGGTACCAGAATTATCTGCATCAACAAACACTAGGATTGGTACTGGCACATTCTGTTCAACATTACTAGTAGGATTATGCAAGAATGGACAGTGTAATTTATCACATCCTGTTTTCCAACAATTATTCGCTGCTGGCTTTGGACCATTCACTAGAAACGACTCTACACTAGCCTTGACAGTCTCTGACTCTCTGTCACAACAAAACCAACGCTTGAATGTGGATTTGTTATTGAGTGAATACACAGAGAGGAATGGATAGTAACCTCCATACACAACTGTGATGAGTTTGCGTGCTTGTTTTCGTGTCTCTTTGTCATCAAGAGTAGCACATAATTCCCATGGAGTTGCTCCTGTTACACGCTTGGTGAATGTAGGCCAAGATACACTCATATTTGTACGTGTATTAGTATACAAGTTGGTGTATGAACCAATATATGTCAGTCTTATTAATAGTATGGTAAGTGTTATGAGCATAGTGTGAAGATATACACCTAAGATAAACGCAATACAAACACACAGCAAATCATGGCGGTAAGAGTAGCAGCTATTTCGTCGCTAGACAGTCTCTTTGTGACACATAAGGGCTCGCAATACTCTCTTGTGATGCAAAAAGATGGTGTGATTCATGTGCCGTTTGCATATGCCCTCAGTCTAACAAGACAACTCAAACCCATTCCAGCAGCACCTCCCATCCCATTTCTTAGGACACTAAGAGCAAACCAAATTGCACCATGCATGGTTATGAAGCTTAGAATCAATGTAGATGGATACGTATTGAATGCACAAGGATGTGCTGATGGCAAGACAACACAAGCTTACTGGCTAATTTCGCAATTGAAGCCAATGAAGGCACTCTTTGTCACACATCGTACTGTGTTGTTGGAACAAATTGTGAGTGAGGGACAACAATGCACTGGAATGATCATACACAAAGCAGAGAAGCCAGAACAACTTGCAGTGGATAGTAGACTGGTTGTTGTAATGGTTCATGTCATGCATAGGCTTCCAAAGGCATATTTGGAGAGTGTAGACTTGTTAATAGTGGATGAATGTGACAGAGTGGCAGGACCAGAACATGGCAAAGCTCTTCTATACTGTACACCAAAGAGAATACTAGGAATGACGGCTACACCTGGTGAAATGAATAGCAGGGATGTTGATCCAGTTGTTGGTTTGTTGTATGGGTTAAAACCCATCTTACCAGGAGCTAGGAAGCCATTCAAAGTGGTTAGGATTTTGTATCCATACAAGCCACCTAGCGAGAAAGGCTGGTATGTAGATAGCAGAACAAAGCAGCGCAAATTCGGTGTAATTTGGAAGAAAGTCCTAGATGGTATCAGTGGAAATCATAACAGGAATCTCGATATTGTTCGTCTAGTAAGAGTCTTGCTAACAAGCAAGGCAGATGCCAAAGTATTTGTGTTGCTGAAATACAAATGCAATGTCAAGGCCATTGCAGACATTCTTGAGCATATCGGGATGAGGAAGAATGTAGATTACGCACTTGTATATGGTGACGAAGAAGAGGAGATAACGTGTTGTAGAATCTATGTTGGCACCTACAGCAAAGGAGAAGCTGGTTTTGATGAGAACAACTTGAGAGGATTTGATGGTTCAAGAGTTAGTCACGTTATTCTTGGTATTGATGTTGTTGATCCTAGACAAGCAGCTGGAAGAGGTAATCGCTATCTTGGCATACCATGTGTGTGGGAGATACTAGATGACAATGATATTATTAGAGGACCACACGCTGCAAACAGAGAGAAGTGGTACAATGAGAATGGTGCGATTAGTATCAAGACAATTGAGCTACGAGATTTGGAGTTGGGTGACCAGATTGCTATGCCTGCTCCTGCTAATATCACCGTTCAGAGAAGTGGTGTTTGGCCTGCTAGAGGTGGAAGAGGTGGTGCAAGAGGGAGAGGAAGAGGAGGATATGTGTACAGAGGTGGTAGTAACAATGTAGAACCTCCTTAATTGTGTATATGAATGTGTGGCTGCTTAATAATAAGCAACCACTCCATAATTAGTTGATGAGATTACCTCTTTCCCATTTGCAGTGCACCAAGACGCTTAACAAAGATAGCGAGTTCGAAATCCTTATGTGTTTGTGCTTTTAGATTTCCTTTCACACTCCATTCATCTAACCTCTTGGCTTCCTCGATTTGTGGTGTAATTGTGTTGAGTAGACGCTCATACTTTCCCTTCCAATAATCGCGTGTATCCCAATCTCCTTCAATCTCACTCTCGCTAGCACTAGACGTTTCTTGGAGAGGAATCTTCTTAGGAGGAGACTTCTTCTTAGCGGGACTCTTCTTTGGAGAAGTATCCACAACCTTAGCGGTTCCAGCAGCAACACCCATCATTGTCTTTGCCCAATCTGGGACATTCTTGACAGCAACTGTTTTGCCATCGAGCTTCCAGATGGTGCGACCCCTTGCATCTACTTGATGTGTGTAGCTCATGTTTGTTTGTGTAGTATTGCCAGGGCGTTTATGAGCAACACGCACAGAGTATAGTCTGACCAAACCACACCAATTAACTACCCAGCACCAACACAACAAAACATGGCAGAATCCAAGACAACAATCATTACTATCAAGAAGCAAATAGTAAAAGAGGGATTCAAAGTACCGCTAGGATTGAGAAAGAGGGAACTAGAGTTGTTTCTTGTAGGAATTAGGAAGGCAAAGACACTACCAAAACCACTACATGCAACAAGTGCAGATTACACTACACTCATACCAAAGTATGTGGATACTAACATGCATTGGAAGGAACATCTTATTAGATTTGGCTGGACAACAGTCCCTATTCCTAATTGCAATAGTAGTAAATATGTAGACTGTATCTTCTCCTATTTGGAGAGTTGTTCTCCTGTTTCTCTAGAAGCAATCAAGACAGCTGGTAGTAATGCCAAGAATTATCCTAGACTCAGTCAACCAATGTTCAATAGGAATGACATGAAAACGTGGACAACTAATAACATGCCTAGCAATCTACACGGCATTATGAAGCACTATTCTGGTCATTCTAATTGGCAATGGGAGCTACGAGAGTTGTGCTATCCAATTTACAGGGAAGTATACAATGATAATGAGTTGTTGTCTTCGTATGACGGTTGGTGTTTCCTCAAACCACTCGAGGTGTCTAGTAGTGGTGTAATTAAGCCTACCATAGCTACTAATAACACCAATAATAGCAAGAAAGAACCAGCGGTAACAGGATACAAACAATGGCTTCATCTTGACCAGGACAGACTCTCAGAATTGACGGATGGGTTCTCTCCAAATACAATGTCATGTGTCCAAGGACTTGTCAATATGTTAGACAGCACAGAAGTGGATGGAGGACTCGTAGTAGTGGAGAAAAGCCATGAATGCTTTGGTAGGTATCTGGAGCGACATCCTGCTGATGGATTTGGCTGGTTCAAGGTTGATATGAGCGATCCTGAATTAAGTAAACTACCAATTGTGAAGGTATGTGCACCTGCTGGCCATCTAATATTATGGGATAGCAGAGTAGTACATGCCAATTGTCCACCAAGAGGCCAACTTAAGCTAAAACCACGTATCTGTGCGTATGTATCCATGCAGCCTAAGAAGCATGCAACAAAGAAGGAGTTAGAAAAGCGCATTAGATTGTATGAAGAGGGTAGAGAGACAAATCACAATGTAGCTGGTCATCTATTCAAAGAAACAAGTAAACATCCAATGACTTATGGTGCTCCTGTAGTAATGCCAAGGGAACCATTCTGTTCTCCTAAGTTGTCTGAACTTGGTAGGAGGTTAGTTGGCTATTCAATATAGATTGTTAGTGTTTCTTCAGACATATTTGTATGCCTGAAGATTAGCTATTTATACCTGGTGGTACGTTAGTGTCTGACTGACTTTCTTCGCTGATGGTCTCCAGACAACAAACAACAAACACGTACTAGACTACACACAACCAACATCAAAACATGTCTGCCAAAACACAAGAATTCATCGTAATGTGTGGATATACTCCAAAAGAGAAGAATGCGGTTATGGCTGTTCTATATGAGATGCGGAAGGATTTCCCAGACATCTTCTTGTGGGAAAACGCCACTGAAGTTCAAACCAAGGAGTTACGAAAGTATTGCATTGTTCAGCAAGCGCAGAAGATAGAGGAAGATGCTAGTATGATGGGGAAGTCTGCTAGTTTCAAGGAGTCTAAGGCAGCAGAACAACCTCCTCCTACTCCTGCTCCATCCACTCCCGCACCTGCTGCAAAGGCTGAGAGGAAGAGTAGGAGTAGAGGCAGAAGTCGAAGCAAGAGTAAGACAAAGAAGGACAAAAATGCATCTAGAGTGCGAGAAAAGAAGGACCAATCCATGCGAACCATTGATACTGTGCTTATTCCTACCAGTACTTCTAAGAAGGTTGCTATATCTACTGTGTATCAATACTTCTATGTAGCTGGCAAGCGGTGGAAGGAGGGTGTTCCCAATCCCAATGTTATTCCTCATTCTATCATGTTTGTTAGGAAAACACCCTTGAATAAGTCAGAATGGTCTGATGAGGATTGGAAGAACAATGAATACGCGATAGAGAACGACAAGGCCATCAAGAAAAGAGTAGGACGAAGTGAGGTACCAAGAGGTAGCATTGATTGTGTTCCATCTCACTATGAGGGAATATATTTTGAATATAGGAAACCCGAAGATAAAGGAAAGGGAAATCAACATGCTAATGCTACTCTACGCCCCGAATTTAAGCAGAAAGCCATGGAAATCTACGAATTAGAGAGCAAGAAGTGATCGTGTATCAATACTATGTACAGGGATATACCTTGTGCATTACATATGTTACTATGTTGAGTAGGTGGATAGGTGAACGGAGTGGTTCGTGAACAATTTGACAAACTGTGGGTGATGCAAATAGTCCTCAAAGCACATTACACACTCACTACACTCAGAACTCAGCCAACATCCTATCAGCATTAATGGAACCCTTTCCTAAGAAGCCCACAACAACACCTAACTCTGATGAAGCTGAGCACACAAATGCTCAAGAGACTCCCGCGCAGTTCTGTATGAACAATCCGCATGTTTTCCGCGCTATACAACATGCTGTCTCAATCCAAAACACGTTATATGACCAGAATCCAATGGATAATCCCTCTGTTATCCTAGTGATAATACCACAGACTCCTTCGACTCGATCATCTTCGTCGAATGCTACACCCACTCCAGCGGCTTCTCGTACATCGCGTAGATCATCTCTTCGCACTCCAAACGGTTCTGTGAGAGCATCTAGGAATGTCACTATAACTACTCCTTCTCCTAGCAGAAGTGCGAGAAGTGCTAGAACGGTCGAAAGAGAAGAGGTTACTCCTCTTCGTCCGCCAACTCATCGAGAAGTTGAAGCAGCATCCGGAACGGCTAGGAAGAAACCAGATCTTTCAATATCAAAGGATGCGTTAGCCAGGGGTGGTAAGAAGATAGCAATAGTAGTTCAGGCTTGTCTCCTCTCCTATTTCAGGGATCGCATAGGAAGACGAGTACCGGATCCGCTCCTATTCGATTACTATGCTTTTATGAGATACGCTTTGCCCGTTATGGAGAGAGAAGCAAAAAGAACAGATAGTGGTGTGAGAGGTTGTATTAGGAACGCAATTAGTCGACAGAAGGACGAACCTTGTGGATATTTGCGTTTTTCACCAACCCTGGAAGGATACGAGTTCAAGATAGAGAAGCTGGATGAAAAGGAGAGCAAGGAATGATAGTATATTAGCATTATGTAGAGGACATTGTCCTGTACATTTAGTGTATGATTTGAAACTGGTGGATTTGACAATCAAACTGACGGAATCGATGGCGCGCCGTAGTTGATACCAACACTTCGCAGCTACCACTGGTCACTACAACAGTCATCAATGGAACCCTTTCCTAAGAAGCCCACAAAGTCGTCCAAATCGAGCAGCGCAAAATCTGCTCGCTTTCAAACGCGTGTTGCTCCAGGAGAAGACAATCCGTCTGCTGCTCAGCCTAATCCGAGCATTGTCGCTATTTTTGCTGTTAATTCTACCACTAACGGCGATAGCACCACGACCTTTACAATTAGCTCACATGGTGTTACACATGCACCACAAGCAAGAACTCCGGCTCCCCGTGCACGCGCAACACAGTCAAACAGAGTTCCTGCTACTCCAAGCAACAGAAATGCTACAGCACCGCGGCCATCAGCAGCTAGAAGTGCAAGAACGATGCAAAGAGAAGAAGTGGCTCAACCTCCTCCCCCGACTCATGTAACAGCTAGAAATCCCACTACACCATCTTCTCGCGTAGCTAGATCAGTGGCACATCAGGTTCGCAAGCTTTTAGCTCCCTATGTTAGGAATCGGATCGAAAGACAAGCATCCAATCCCCTCTACATCAATATGGAAGAGTTTGTTGTATATGTGTTGCCGCTAATAGTGGTTCCTGTTAGTTGTATAGATCCAGAAGGAGCCATACATACTGAACTTAACAAACAAGTGAGAAGTCGCGACTTGAGCTTTGTGGCTTCGGGACAATTCTGTATGAGGCCAGAGACTTTGGCTAAATTAGAAATGAGAACAGAGAACAACAATGGTAAGCAGGAGAAGAAGTAAATGCTAAATGCGGACACAAGTATGCTTGTGCCCACAATTACTGACATAATTACTAGCTGTAACACTACTAATATACAAAGAATGCAACCACCAACTCCTCCCAAAGTCTCCACAATAATAAGACGATGCTGTTCTGCATGTGGTTGTACAGGCACGTGTAGACTAGCCATAGAAGATGGAGGTAGGATGCGTCTTTGTGCTTGTAGAAGAGTGTTGTATTGTTCAGAGACGTGTAGAAAGGAGCACTATCCACTACACAAGCAACAATGCAGACAAATACAACCAACCGTGATGGAGAAGCTGGTTAGAATGAGGAATAACGTGGAGAGTAGAGGTATGACTCTGCTAAGACTCATCCTATCTTACGCATGTTACCAAGCCGGAAGCAGAGCATTAGTTACTGGTCCACCAGTTGTAATAATAAGCAAAACAGTGCCAGGAGAAGGTGTATTATTAATAGAAGATGGATTGTACTGTACATTCAGACACCTAGAAGAGTCTACACCTTGTAGTTTGTTGGATATTGAGTACACATGTGATGGTGAGTCTATGAGAGTGTATTACTTTGTAGAAATAAACGTCGAGTTCTGCGAGAAAATGATACATACTTTAGTAAGGACACAAGTACATACCAGATCGGTTGTAGCACAACGTTACCTTGCAAAGAAGAAGCTATCATTGCTAGAATACCTCATTATTGACAAGATATTAGTACATGAAGTTGGAGTTAGCAAACTTGGTAAGATGAGTAGTAGTGCTCTTGTTATTGAGGAGTTCTCCGGCGAAGAAGAGGTTACAATGCCGCCAATTAACCACTTATTTGTCAACATGACTAGTGTGCATCAACCAGACTGATTAGACAATAGTCTATTGTGAATCTATCCTATTTTAGGATAGGTTATTGTCTCAGTATAGTAGTATAGTGTTAATTCCACGCTTCTTCTCCACTCTCCTCTCCTTCAGACTGTTCGTTATAGACATCTTCTAGTTTCTCCTCAAAGAAGTTCTGAGCAACCTCCTCTCCAATTGCTTCTCTGTCTTCTGCGGCTAGTCTGGTGTCTCTCGCTGCTAAGTCTCCAGCAAAACTCATGTCAATGCCCATAGTCATTAGGTAGGCCTTGGTCTTGACTGTTGGGAAGGGTAGTGGGACTTCAACCATTGTACCCTGGGCTAAGCAGAATGCGCAAGTTCCCTCATCTACGCTGGCCACCGCTTGTTTGTTGCAATTGGCACACTGTCGAATACGCATTCTAACACTTTCTTCATTCAGACGACCGTGAATTATACTTGTAGCACCATATGCGATTGCTCCAAATGTAGCCATTTCCTCATTCTTTCCACCACCTCCTGCCTTCTTACCCGCTGCTGGCCTGTGTGTTGTCACAGAAATAGCACCAGCGTTTCCTCTGGCTTGTATTTTATCTGCTGCCATCTGTGTTTGAGCGTGATAGTAGACAGGACCACGGAATATTCTGCATCTCAGCCTCTCACCAGTGATGCCGTTGTACATAATATCCTCTCCGCCATCCTTCCAGCCAATACTAGTCAAGTATTCCTCCACGTCATCAGCATCTACTTGCTTGTTGAACGCGGTGGCATTTTGTGCTTGCTCTTTGAAGGTTTCTGTGCGTTGTCTCTCCAATCTAAGCTTCTCAAGACGGAATGTTGCAATTTCGCTCTTGTCCTTCAACTCTACAATGTCAATGAGCATCACATACATCTTGGCATACCTACCAATCAATCTCCTATACAATGCCTCATTGTTGACGCGAATAAACGAGAGTGGCACTTTCTTGGCCATTACACCCTCTGCTGTCATCTCCTCTACATAGTCTGGAGATTGTCTGTATGAGTGGAAGAGTTTCTCAATTTGGCCTTGTGTATCACTTACTTCATCGGTTTCTTCGTCACCCACCTCTTCTTCATCACTCTTCTTAAGGGAAGTAGTAGAGCGAATCTCAGTAATTAGAGCACGAACAGTCTCATTGCCGGTAGTATACAACTCTGATAGTGGTACCTTGTCCATTGCACCATAATCTGGTTGTACAGTAACAAAATCTTGCATATTAGGATTGCCTTCGCGATGGAGTTGCAGAATGGTGCGATACATTTCTGTCTTGTAGTGATCGTGTGTGATTGGAGGCAACTCTCCATAGAATTGAAAGTGCTTCTCTGTATAGAACATATCCAACACAGCACGCTCCTGGTTGAACAGCTCATCAGTGGCAATGTCTTGGATACTTCTTTCCTCTTCTGGATCATCTTGGAATGGCTTGACAAGCTGCACGATTTCTGCACTGAATATCCTCTTAAGAAGTTCTAGTCTCATAGTAGGAATTGTGCCAAGAGTCTCATACTTTTCCTTCTTAGTAGTCTGTAGAAGCTTGGCCAACTCCTTCTTAGCTTCTTCTGCCACTAATTTCTGCTTGTTGCTAGCGAGGTATGTGAGAGGGAAACTTAGGAGTTTGTCTGTGTCAACCACAGTCTTTACAAATCTTCCTTCATTCTCTTTCTTGCGTGCATAAGCGTTCCTAACACGTGCCAATTCCTCGTTGTTCTGTTCTTGCATGCGCATAGTAGTGAGATTTGGACGAACAAAACACTCTCGTATCTCTTCTAGTCTGTACAGCTTGTTGTATGGTTGAGATCCCCTCAAGTGCGAACCATATACTGTACTAACAGCGGGTGGCGACAATACTGCTCTACCAAACATCGCTGACATGACGTATGAGAGTGTTTGGCGACTTGGAAACCCATGAGGATTCATCAACAAGTCTGGAATTTCTCCATTTGCTGTGTATGGCATGTCCACTGCATCTCTGAGTTCTCCTAGCAATCCCTTTTGTGACTCACTACTGGCAAATTTGTTACCCACTTCTGGCATGTTGGGGAAGGCAATCCTCATCTTGGTTTCTAGACCACCATTCTTCCCCTCCATCATTCTATTGGACTCGACATAGCCAGACCTATCATGCTTGACAGCTTGCTGGAATTCAATGGTACCACGTGCTTCTGGTCGTACTTTGGTGACTACAATGTCCTCGTGTTGTACCTTGGTACCAACAGGTGCGATACCAGCGGTATGGGCAGATGGTAGCTTCACCTTCACACCAGTCTTTTCTTCTACTTCTTTGGCATGTGCTAGTTGCTTCGGCGTAGGATATGCTTGTTTTAGATGCTCATAACTACCAGAGACAACAGTGGGAACTCCCATCGTCTTGAATCTTGTACCAAGATGTGCTTCTATTCTAGGCTTTGCAATGACGTTCTTGTCTGGTATTTGTGGTGCATCGTAGTCACCAGCGACATTGGGAACACGAATAGTAGTGAAAGTGGTAGACATGAACATTCCTCTGTCAATACTGCGTCTGTTCATCACTATAGCATCCTCAATGTTGGATTTGGCAGAAATAATGGCTACCATTGCATTGAATCCTGTTGGCATATCATAGAATCTGGCAGCCTTGTAGGTCAGGGTGGTAGTAATTGGACGTTGTGGGTGATGTAGAATCTTGGCAGTTGTGTCGTAGCGTAATTGAGCCACACTGTGAACACCATGGTTGAGTTGGTTGGAACCATAGGCAGTTCTGGTACCCTGTTGGTGCTCTATGAAGGGCATACTACCAGCATTGTATCCAACTAGGAACATTGGATTGATCTCACAATGTGTGTAAGTAGTCCCCTTGCCATTGCTCAGCTCCCAAGGGAAGTGTGCAACCACCTGCGTATCCTGCTCCTCTTCTCTCTTGTCTAGAAACTCAATGACATGATATTTCCACACTAGTTCATGCCAAGGCTTTTGCCACAGATCCACTGGCTTGGCATTTGGATTGTTAACACGTGCCAATTGTGTGAGTCTTTCACTCTCTATGTCTATTAAGAGTGCCTGGTTGTTGTAGGAGAGTGGCCTGCTCTTGTCGAATGTAGTAATGATGTGTAGAGGTCGCACCATTCTGTTGGGAGTAGACGAAACATGCAATTCTCTCTGAGATAGACCAGGCACATTCCTTCTCTTGACATAAGAAGAGATAGTTGCAAGTCCCATATCCTCCTTCATGCCAACAGCTTCTCTCCTCCACTCTCTTACCAGTTCTAGAATGGATTCTGGTGCATATCCAAGTGGAATACCATTCACAAACAGCGGCCAGTGTCTTATAGGGAGGTTAGTAGTATCCCTCCACTTTTCTGGTGCGTAGACTACTATTCCCTTTTGTGCTGCTCGTTGGTAGATTCCTCTAATAAGCGTGGTAGCATCGTATTCTCTGGATACTTCGGCTGTGATTGCCAAATATTTGCGAATACCGCACTGAAGCAGGCAAATTCCGTCTTTTGTGACCATAGTGTGCAAATCCGAGTGCGTGGTGAAGCAGGAGACACGCTGCCTAACACTGAGCCTCTCAATAGTGACTGGTACAAGAATAATGTCTTCTATGCGTTTCACCTTTTCTGACCACTGTTCTAGGGTTAGGCCTCCTCTTGGAGTCTTGATGGCATCCGGGCCATTACGAGCAAGAACTACTCTCACTCTTCCCAGACTAATACCGTATTTCTGTGCTAACTTGGCCAGAGTTGCTCCTTGTTCCTTCTCCTTCTGTAGTTTCAGGGTGAATTGCCATTCCAATTCCTTAGAGTAGACACAGTATCGCATAAACTCCACAGTATCTTCTGAGCCTCTCCTTTTGCGTGTATCATAGCGATAGCCAATCTTCTCCATGAATTGGATGACATTCTCCTTGCTTCCGCCGACTGCTAGAGCGATTGCTTGCTGAGTTGGATCATGTTTGGATATGATAGTAGTAATTTCCCTTGTCTCTATGTCAAACTCTAGTAGTAGTTGTCTTACTTGAGTATAGAATGCGATGAGTGTGTGTGCAATATCTTCCCTGCGTTGTTGAGTAACAGAAGCAGTGTGAAGACAAGCAGCCTTGATTCCAGACCATGCAATCTTTGTGCCATCCCCACCAAACAATCCAGCTATGAACTCCCTCTTAACAAGTTGTGATCCATTCATAATCCAGTCTGGAACGGGAGCTGTTGGGACTTGCGTCTTCCTACCTGGGTTGATGCCAAGAGCAATTAGAAGAGAAGCAAATGCATTGTGTCGACTAATTCTCCATCCATGATAGCCTATCTGCCTACCTGTTCCGCTTTCGGTGGCTGTACTCTCTGTGTAATGTGGTTGTACTGGAGCGAAACCCATAGATTGTACATCTCTTTCGAAGGCAAGTGCGTCTGATTCGAGTCCGAATATTACTCCGCTGTTTGCTGCAAGAATTGATGCTCTATTATTGTTGGTGGGTATATTGACGAGTGTAACAGTACCATCACAGAGCATAAACCCATAGATACGCGCCAGGGTGGATATATATGGGCTATCACTATGTAGAGGAAGGAAGACTCGTTGTGTTAGCTGATCGGCATGAAGTAGAGTGCGCGATTCTAAGGCTCCTGTCTTAACAACATTAGAAATGAACATCTCTTTGTTCAATACCAAACTACGCTCGATGGTAGGAGATGCATACTCAACATGAGGGAGAATGGGTATCCTATCCTCATTTGTGAGTTGATCACAGAGTACTCTTCCACGTTCTGTGATAAATGGATGGTCGTTTGTGACTCTAATCTTCTTGCCGTTGATTGTGGTGACATCGTATAAGCTTTCGGTGGGGTTCATGTCTCTAACAAAGTGGTTGTAGATGGCAGATGTACTATGCTGACCTGTTACTATATCAACATTAACTGCTCTGTCTCCCTCTTGGAATGCGCTGATTGGCTTGCTTGGACTCTCTAAAGTGGAGAGGACGGCGGTGTCATCAGCGAGACACTGCTGATCATCCGATGATTGGAACGTACACATAAAGAACGCCTGAGAAGAATGATATCGATGAGGAGCCTCAGTCCTCTTGGCTTGGTCACCCTTGCTAGTGACTTGTCGGATGCCAGAGATCATTGCTGCATTGGTTTCTGTGTTCAACAGATGAGAGACACCCTTAGTAGTTGAATACTTGGCACTACTACCCCAATTGTCAGAGGTGAAGCTACTATGGAAGGCAGCTGTGATGTTCTGTACCTTCTTCTTACTACCAGCTGCTCTAGAAGATGCGGTGCCAGTGTCAAAGAAGCGTCTCACAAGTTCTGCGAGTGTTACACGAGTTCCTCTTGTAATTGCTTCTATGAATGAGGCTTCAATACTCCTCTTGGCACTTTGCATCTGCTTGAGATAGAGATTGGCTATCAAAGAGCCAGACAATTCAACTCTCTTGATGCCAAAGTGGTCTCTGTCATCCGTCTCAGTAGCAGGAGAGAGTCTGTACAAGAACAGGCGGAAGACATTGTATAGAAGAAGATATTCTTTGGCACTTTGCATTGCAACAGCAGCCAAATTACCCAGCTCTTCCAGAGCAATGTTAGCGTCTGCTTCAAATTGGTCGATCTCTTCCTGTGTCAATCCTTCTCGTGGATTTGTGTTGTACCAATCAATTCTCTGAACCAAGTCTGGTCTTCTGCTCCTAAACAATTGCTCGTAGGTGTCAATGGTGATTTGCGGGAAGAGTCTATCCATAATGTAGCGCCAAACACCTTGATAATCCGGTGCCTCTTCTTCCTTCTTCTCTGGTGGTTTCTCCACTGGCTTCTTTGCCTCCTTGAGTGTTCTGAGAGTGACCTTGGTCTTGCGCTTCTTCTCGGTGATGACTGGCTTGGGAATTGCTGGTTTCTTCTTGAGCGGAAGTGAATGCATTCTACTAAATTCCTCAATGAACTCGGCATCATTTTGGATATTTGTTGCTTTGGCACGAGTAGTATCCAAATATGCACGAAATTGCTCAATGAGCATAGGATCGCTAGCACCCTTGCACAATTCCTCAATGTGTGTGTCCAAAGCCTGCTTCAACAAAATATGACTAGCATCTTGGGCAGGAGTACCCTCATACCGTCCCTGCTCCACAATTTTGATTGCTCTCAACAATTCCAATGCATTAGCAGCCTTCACAGGCGTGAGAGACTGCACGTGTGCATACACTGCAAATTGGTCGCTCTTCTTCTCCTCTGCTTGCTCAAAGATGATGTGGTGGGAAAGTGCCTTGGTTGGTGTCATACAAAGCATAGTACTCTCAAACA
>Ga0214473_10000720_pt1 | contig 45675 bp, 59 predicted proteins | sample RVTome_7_FD_203509 | JGI IMG/M metagenome (GOLD analysis project Ga0214473, IMG submission 203509) | Soil microbial communities from uranium-contaminated site in the Upper Colorado River Basin, Wyoming, United States - RVT98D197 | ecosystem: Environmental > Terrestrial > Soil > Contaminated >...
GTAATTCCCTTGATAAACATTTTTTTTGTAGTTAATAGAGGAAATCCTTTAGCTAAATCAAAGCGAAGCATTCTACCAAATACTTTAATTGTTCCAGTACCTGTTCTTTCGTTTTTTTCTTTAACGCTATTTTGGAGTATGTCGGATAACAGTTTTAAATAGGAAACCATTTTTACTTCTTGATTAGAATAGCTCATAGGAGTTAGCATGTCTAGGGAAAAATGACAGAAAAAGGAAGATTCATTGTTATAGAAGGAACTGATGGAAGCGGAAAAGCTACTCAACTTAAACTTCTTGCGAATAAGTTAAATTCGCTAAATAAAAAAGTGCTTTTGGCTGATTTTCCCAGATATTATGATTCGCCTTGGGGCGAATTGGTAGGGGATTTTTTAAGCGGAAAATTCGGCAAATTTGACAACATTGACCCTCATCTCGTAGTTCTTACTTACATGATTGATGAGTACACTTGGAGCAGAGATATTGGAAGACCTTGGAAAGATAATGGGGGAATGATTCTTTCAAATCGCTATTTCACTTCAAATGTTCATCAAATCGCAAAACTTAAAACAATTGCTAAAAAAATGTATAGAAATTGGCTTTGGAGAATGGGTTATAAGGAATTGGGAATTTTAAAGCCCGATTTAGTCGTATTTTTAGACGTTCCTTGGCAAATAGGACGCAAATTAATCGAAAAGAAGAAGGCGCGTCTTTATCTTAAGGGAAGGAAAAAAGATTTAGCTGAAAAAGACAGTGAGCATCAAAAATCAGCATATCAAGAATATCTTTACACGGTTGCCCATCATCGTGAATGGTTAAAAATAAAATGTATGAGCGGCAGTAAGCTTGATACACCTGAGGTTATACATAACAGGGTTTGGAAGTTGGTTGACAGGCGATTTAAACTTTCGTCCTCACCTCCGCTTTTGAGTTCTTAGGCTATTGATAATATACTCGTTGTATGTCTGAAAAAGTTTTCGAACTTATTCGTTTAGAAGAGAAAAGACAGAGAGAGACACTCATGATGATTCCGTCGGAGAATTATGCATCCAAGGCAGTAAGGAGTGCACAAGGCAGCATGCTTTCAAATAAGTACTCAGAAGGATATTCCGGGAGGCGGTATTATCAGGGAAATAAATATATAGACGAGATTGAGAATTTGGCAATTGAACGGGCGAAGAAATTATTTGGCGTTCCCTACGCAAATGTACAACCTTACTCGGGTTCTCCTGCAAATTCAGCAGTTCTTTTTGCCCTATTAAATCCCGGCGATACCATTATGGGTATGCAGCTGGCCTCTGGTGGACATTTAACTCATGGTCAGCCCAACATTACTTTTTCAGGTAAATATTTTCGCTCTGTTCAGTTCGGAGTTGATGAAAAAGGACTTTTGGATTATGAAAAAATCGGAACGCTGGCAGAAACCCAAAAACCCAAACTTTTGATAATTGGGACAACAGCCTATCCTCTGGCTTTAAATTGGAAAAAATTCGCTGAGATAGCTGACTCTGTTGGTGCATGGTTAGTTGCCGACGTATCACACGTTGCCGGATTGATTGTAGCGGGTTCTTATCCTACACCCGTGCCTTTCGCACATATAGTAACCACGACGACTCATAAAACATTAAGAGGGCCAAGGGGTGCGATTGTAATGGTGACAAATAAGGGATTAAAAAAAGACGGTGAACTAGGGAAATTGATAGACAAGGCTGTTTTTCCGGGGTTACAAGGCGGCCCACATGACAATCAAACGGCGGCTATCGCTGTAGCACTTGGGGAAGCTCTTAAACCATCTTTCAAAACTTATGACAAACAAGTTATAAAAAATGCTCAAACACTAGCCCGCGAATTAATAAAAGGAGGGTTAACTTTAATAGGAGAGGGGACAGAGTGTCACTTGATATTGGTTGACCTTCGGCCGCAATTTCTTTCTGGTAATGTAGTCGCCGAAGCACTCGAAATTGCCGGAATTGTAGTAAATCGAAATTCCGTTCCAAATGACACTATGCCGCCATACTACCCTTCAGGTATCCGTTTGGGTACGCCGGCAATAACAACAAGGGGAATGCGCGAGGGGCAAATGAAGCAAATCGCAGGTTGGATTTGCGAAATTATTGAACACGTATCAGCTTATAAATTACCAGGTAGGGTCGAAGCCAGACCTAAATTTATAAAAGCTTTCAAAGATAAAATTGCTGAAGATAAATTGTTACTGGATATTGCAAGTGAAGTTGAGATACTTTGTAAAAAATTTCCAATTAAAATCTAATTTAAAAGTTCACCCCCTCGGTATACGATTTTTTTTCCACCATCTAATTACTTCTCCGTCCGGTTGTCGTACCAGTCCTCCCCGTGATATTTTGGGAATAGGATTTTCACCTAGAATTCTATTACAAATTAACCTTCCCATATCTCCGCATGGTTTTGTTTCATCGCCTAAAACATGTCCCTCATCACCAAGTAAAGGACAGGAAGAGCAAACATCATATGTTCCATGTCTTGTTTCTCGTCGACCTTAATAACTTCTTTCAGTTTTAGCCAATGTAATATTATACTAGGTTAGTATGTATAAAATTAGTTTATTTAACGGTCGTATGATTGCACATGAGAAAGAGCAGCTGTTAAAAAAGACGGTTTTAAAATTAAAAGATAAAGAAGTAATTCCTAAATTGGTTTCTTTTGTTGTGGGAAATTCTTCGGGAGGAATTTTTTATCAAAATTTAAAGAAAAAAGCAGGTAAGAGGGTTGGAGTGATAGTAGATGTTAAAAGTCTAAGTTCAAGTACAAGCTTAAGTGAAATATTAAAAAAAATTGAAGAATTAAATGAAAATCCAGATGTGCATGGAATTATGGTGCAACTACCACTTTCGAAAAACTTAAAGCTAAAAACTTATGACATCATAAATGCAATTATACCTTCCAAGGATGTTGATGGGATGAGGGATGATAGCCCATACTTGACTCCGGTTACAAAAGCAGTACTCATCGCTTTAAAAGCTGCTTATCATTTAATACATAAGCCTCCGAAAGTTTTGGTAGTCGGCGGGAGCGGTTTCGAGGGAAGTAAAATTTTTAAAACATTAAAAGAGATGGATTACGACGTCGAAAGAGTTGATAGAAAAACACCATATTTGGGAACTCATACAAAAAAGGCAGATATATTAATAAGCGCGACCGGACATCCGAAATTAATAAATAGTCGAATGGTTAAAAATGGTTCAATAGTTGTTGACGTCGGTGCACCATATGGAGACGTCAAGATTGACGATGTGATTAAAAAAGCTTCTTTTGTGACCCCTGTTCCTGGGGGAATTGGACCGGTAACAATTACTTGTTTACTCGAAAATGTGGTTGAGGCAACTTACGATAGTTTGAAAAAAAAGTAAACTACTGTTAAAATACCGTAACGCACACCAATCAATCTCTGTAATTAAATTATGGAGTGAATCTCCTGAAGCCCAGAAGAAACTTGATTGATTCTGGGAAGCTTCTTGCGATTGGTGGAGGTCCGCTCAAAAGCGGAAGGAAGGAGACGAAATTCTATTAGACTAGAGTTTATATGACTATTAAAGTTGATGCGAAAAAATTAATGGAAGCAGGTGCTCACTATGGGCATCAATCCCGCCGTTGGAATCCGAAAATGAAACCCTATCTTTATGGAATAACAGATGGTGTACATGTCTTTGATTTAATAAAGACAAAAGAGCTACTTGGCGAAGCCCTAAATAGACTAATTGAAGTTGCTGGGGAGGATAAATCAATTCTTCTTGTCGGAACTAAAAAGCAGGCAAAAGACAAAATAAGGGAAATTGCGCAGGCTACGGGATGTTTATACGTAAACGAAAGGTGGCTAGGTGGAACTCTCACAAATTTTAGTCAAATTAAAAAGTCCATTTTTAAATTATCCGAAATGAAGAAGAAAATGGAGGCTGGGGAATATAAGAGTTTTACAAAGAAAGAAAGGTTATTAATTGAAAGAGAGATTGCGAGACTTGACAGATTTTTCGGAGGTTTATCCGGCATGGATAAATTACCTAATACAATAGTAATTGTCGATACCAAAAGACAAGGGCTGGCTGTAAAAGAAGCAGTTGCTTGTGGAATTGAAATAATCGGTATTGTAGATTCAAATTCCGACCCTTCAAGTATTGATTATCCGATACCTATGAACGACGACGCAACCAAAGCTATCGATTACGTTTTGAGTTTAATAAGAGACGCGATTATAGAAGGTCGCAGAAAGAAGAATAAGAAATCCAAAACAAATGACAACAAAAATTAATGCAAAATTGATAAGAAAATTGAGAGAGAAAACCGGTGCACCTATGTTTGATATCAAGAAGGTTTTGGATGAAGTATTGGGTAACCTGCCCGCAAATGCTACGCATCAAGCGTTGCAGGCGGGTGAAAAAAAAGCGGTAGAGATTTTAACAAAAAAAGGATTTGAAAAAGCTTTGAAAAAAGCTGACCGAAAAACTTCTCAAGGATTACTCGAGGCTTATATGCACCATTCCGGTCGCGTCGCGTCAGTTGTGGAAGTTTTTTGCGAAACGGACTTTGTTGCCAGAAACGAATTATTCAAAAATCTTGCTCATGATTTAGCCCTCCAAGTTGCTTCTATGGGGGGAGTTGATGCTAAAGAATTAGAAACACAAACATTTATTAAGGATCCAAATAAAAAAGTCTTAGAGATAGTTAAAGAGGTTATTGCTAAAACAGGAGAAAATATTCGCATAGGTAGAATATTTCGTGTAGAATTGGGAAAGTAATGGATGAATCATCAGTTCGCTCCAAGATGACCCAGGTTACGGATTTAGTTGCGCAAGATGTTGGAACGATTAGGGGTACAAAAGCTCATCCGGGAATTGTTGAGGGAATCATTGTATCCGTTTACCAAGGACAGCAAAAACTGAAGATTAATGAATTAGCAACTATTTCTGCAAGTTCAGGAGATACTTTAATTATAGACCCTTGGGATAAATCAATAATCGGGGAGATTAAAAAAGGGATTGAGACAGCAAATATCGGATTAACTCCTAATGTTGACGGTGAGATTATAAGAATAAATACTCCGGGATTGACCGGCGAAGACAGAGAGAAATTTGTAAAACTTCTAGGGAAAAAACTCGAAAGCGGACGAGTTATGATAAGACAAATAAGGGGAGAATCGATGCACGATGTAAAGAAAAAGTACGAAGCAAAAGAGATGTCTGAAGACGAAAAGTTCGGGGATGAAAAAAGGATTCAAGAAATAACAGATGAGTTTATTAAAAAAATTGATAATATTGGTGAATCTAAGAAGCAGGATATACTCCAGCTTTGAAGTTGCTCCGCTTATATTACTAATCTATACTTGACCTACGCCATGTTTGGTTCAATCTTAATATTTATTGCAGTACTTTCCGTATTAATTTTAGTTCATGAATTAGGGCATTATTTAGTCGCAAGAAGAGCCGGAATTTGGGTAGAGGAATTCGGTATTGGATTACCACCGAGAATAATAGGCAAAAAAATTGGTGAAACGCTTTATTCGATTAATTTGCTTCCTTTTGGAGGGTTTGTAAGACTTCACGGAGAAAATACGAGAGATGGTGTAACTAAACCTAAATCAGCCTTTATTAATAAAAGTAAAAAAGCTAGGATATCCGTTATCGTAGCCGGAGTAATAATGAATTTCATTTTCGCAATAGTTGCTTTTTCTGTCATTTATTCTTTTTCAGGAATTCCTAAAGAGTCGGATAAGGTGAAAATCGTTGGGGTGGCTCCTGAATCGCCTGCGGCCCAAGCAGGTGTAAATGTTGACGATATAGTAAAAAGAGTGAATGGCAATGATGTAGGTAATACAAATAAATTTGTAGAGCTAATTGAAGAAAACAAAGGTCAAGAAGTTGTCTTAACTTTGGAAAAAGATTCGAAAGAGCGTGATGTAAAAATTTATCCAAGGCAAGATCCTCCGGAAGGAGAAGGTCCAATTGGAGTAACTATTACATCTACCGAAATATATTACCCTCCAATCTGGAAGCGACCGTTTATAGGAATGTATTACGGCTTCCGAGAAGCTATTTTTTGGGGAGGAGCGGTGATTTCAGGCTTTGTTAAAATTATAACCGAATTATTTTCCGGTATTACACCCAAAGACCTTGCAGGACCGGTAGGAATTTTTGCAATTACTTCTCAGGCCGCTTCTTTTGGCGTACTTGCAATAATTAATTTATTCGGAATTTTGTCCGTTAATCTGGCAATATTGAATATATTGCCTTTCCCGGCACTCGATGGAGGAAGATTACTTTTTATAGGAATTGAGACAATATTCGGAAAAAGAGTAGTCCCGAGGGTTGAGGCGGCGATTCATACTGCCGGAATGATACTGCTTATTTTAGCGCTTTTGGCGATAACTGCACATGATATACAAAGAATTTCTCAAGCAGGTGGAATAACTCAATTCATAGACTCTACCTTAAAGTAATTTATATGAAGAGTGATTTTGATAAAAAACAATTAACAAAGAAAACCTCAGATACGCCTCGTTGGTATACAGAAGTAATTCAACTAGCTGAACTCGCGGATTATGGTCCCGCAAGGGGAACGATGGTAATTAGACCTTACGGATATGCCATTTGGGAGACAATACAGGAAGAATTTGATAAATTAATTGAAGCGCTTGGTGTTGAAAACGCTTACTTTCCTCTTTTAATACCAATGCAACTGCTTCAGAAGGAAAAGGAACATGTTAGGGGATTTGCTCCGGAACTTGCAGTTGTAACACATGGTGGAGGAAAAAAGCTGAAAGAACCTTTAGCGGTTCGACCGACTTCGGAGACAATAATGTATGAAATGTATTCTAAGTGGATATCTTCATGGCGCGACCTTCCTCTAAAGATTAACCAATGGAATAACGTTGTTCGTTGGGAGAAGAGGACATATTTCTTTTTAAGAACGTTGGAATTTTTGTGGCAAGAGGGACACACTGCTCATGAATCATATGATGAGGCGGAACAGATGACAAAGGACGCGCTTTCTTCGTACGAAAAACTTTATAAGGAAATATTTGCCATGCCGGGTTTGTGCGGTGTTAAAAGCCAAGCAGAAAAATTTGCAGGAGCTGATCATACTTATGCTATTGAATTTTTAATGCCCGATGGAAAAGTTTTACAGGGTGCAACCTCACACCATTTAGGAGATAACTTTTCTAAAGTATTTAATATTAAGTTTCAGGATAAGAATGGCGAGATAAAAAATGTCTTCCAGACATCTTGGGGATTAAGTACAAGATCGATTGGAGGGATGATTCTTATGCATGGAGACGATAATGGACTGGTTATTCCTCCGAAACTTTCTCCGATTAAGGTAATTATTATTCCTATTTTAGGAAAGAAAGATGAAAATATTCTCAAATATTGTGAGAAATTAAAGCAGGAAATTGAAAGAATAAATAGCGAATATTCTGGAAAAGTAAAGATTGATAAGGAACCTGGGAAAAGTATCGGTTGGAAAATAAACGAAGCTGAAATCAAGGGAATTCCCGTCAGAGTCTTAGTGGGTATTAGGGAAGTCGATGAGAAAACAGCTACCTTAAACTCGCGGCTAATTGGGATTGGTGATTTATTGTGCAGACAGAAAGAAATTGGCGAGAAAGTTGAAGGGTTTCTTAATAAGATACAAGACGAAATGTATAAAAGAGCAGTTAAATTTCTTAAAGGAAATATAATTGAGGTTAAAAACTATGAAGATTTTAAAAGCATAATGAAGTCGAAGAGGGGTTTTATTAAGGCCTTTTGGTGTGAAAATGCTGATTGTGAGACAAATATAAAAGAAGAAACAAAGGCAACAACCCGACTTAAACCTTTAAATGCAAAAAAAGAGTACGGTAAATGTATTTATTGCGGTAAAAAAGCACAATATGTTTGGTATTTCGGTCAAGCTTACTGACCTTTACTATAAGTTTATCCTACGGTAAAATAAGTTTGTGGCAAAGTCAAGACAGCTGCGCTTGCCAAAGTTACAAGAGGTTGAGATAGTTAAAAGGAATCGCAAGCTTCCACAACCCCAAGGGGACGCGGAAAGTCAAATTAAACTTTACGAAATTTTTCATAGGCCATTTGACCTTCATTTTAGAGGAATCTTATTCAGGTGGTTAGGCGACATCAAATCCAAGAAAAAACTTAAAATAAGAGAAGTCCTTAACACGACGCAACATAAGGCTTTTAAACTATATTTTTATCCCCAAAAACCAAAAGACAAATGGCTTAATCAACAAGAAGTAATGTCTTCTGTTCAGTTGAGAAGCAAAAAAAGACTTAGGCAAACTTTAATAAGTGCGCTTATTAGAATTTGGAAAGAAGTAAAATAGTGGTTTCTAAAAAAATAGTTGTTATAGGAGGCGGGACCGGAACTTTTCAAGTTCTAACAGGGCTTAAGAAATATCCGGTTGAACTCTCGGTTATAGTAACAATGACCGATTCGGGCGAAGGATGATCTTGGTCTCTCGAATTCGCTTAGGGTTATAAGTAGAAATTTTGTGTCAAAAAAAATATTCGTTAAACCTAAAAGTGATAAACTTTCAAGGTCACTAATTCGCCACCATCCAGCAAAACTGGCAAAAGCAATAATTTCACTACTTTGATATTTATTGCTTCTTAGACTTGTACTTATACTTAGACTTACTACTTGTTCCGTTTTTCACAACTTGATATATTGATAACGTCATGGCTTCTGATTGTGTATTTTGTAAGATTGTTAAAGGTGAAATTCTTTCAAAAAAAGTATATGAGGATGATAAAATTCTGGCGTTTCACGACATTAATCCTGCTGCAGACGTACACATCATCTTGATTCCTAAGAAACATATTGATAATTTAACGAAAATTAATAAGTCTCATCAGAATTTGCTTTTCGGGATGTTAAAGGTCGCCGATAATTTGTCTGTAAAACTTACTCCTAAGAAGTTCCGAATAGTATTTAATGGTGGCTCTTTATTGGTAGTCCAGCATCTGCACTTGCACCTGTTAGGTGGAAATCTTGGAAAGAACGCAAAGTGGGATTGAGTCTATGATATTTGACCAAGTTAAAAAACAAATAATTGAGGCGATGAAGGCAAAGGATGAACTTCGCAAATCCACTCTTAAAATGTTATCATCCGCTCTTCATAATGCAGTGATTGCCAAGCAAGCTGAATTGAATGAAGAAGAGGAATTGGATATTGTAAGGAAAGAGGCTAAAAAAAGACGTGACGCCATAGATATATATGATAAAGTGGGCGAATCAGCACGGGCAGAAAAAGAGAGGAAAGAACTTGAGATTTTAAAGAAATTTTTACCCCAAGAACTTTCAGATGAAGAGTTGGAGAAATTAGTCAGTGAATCTATCAGTCAAATTAAAGCGAAAGACATAAAGGATATGGGAAAGGTTATCGGCATGGTTATGGGAAAAGCGAAAGGAAGAACGGACGGGGGAAAGGTAGCAGATTTAGTAAAATCCAAATTGCTCTAATTGCACTAATTACTAAGCGCGTAGCGTCAAGCTCCGCTTATTTCTAATTAAATCCCAAACAACAATACCCAATTGGTACTTAGGACATTAATTAGGTTAATTAGAAATTAGAGCTTAGAAATTATCAGAAATGATTCGGGTTTTTGTCAAAAAACAATCAAACTATCCGATAAAGGCATCTGACATAAAAAAAAACTTGTCAAGTTTTTTTAAAAAAAGCGGGATAGTCTCAGACGCAGAGGTAAGCGTGGCATTAGTTGGTAAACAAAAGATGCTTGACATCGGAAAGAAATATTTGAAGGATGATATCGTACATAACGTATTTTCATTTACCCCTGATGAGTCGGTAAATTCGTTAAGTGGGGGTAAATTCTTTTATCCTCCTGAGACTAAAATATATTTAGGAGAAATAGTACTTTGTTACCCCAAAGTAGTTGAGGAAGCGAATTCTGAGGGAATAAGAACAGACGTCAAAATTATGGAGTTAATCGAACATGGTGCAATGCACCTTATGGGTATACACCATAATTAGTGGTTTGTGAATGGTGTACGGTGTTCAGTGAATTCGAAATTGGAGCATTTCCACTATCCACTGTACACAGAACACAGATTTATGACTTTTTACCTTAAATACCGGCCTCAAAAAATTGACGACCTTGACTTAAAGGATGTGAGAGAAACTCTCGCTAAAATTGTTAAATCAAAAAATATTCCTCACGCATTTTTATTTTCAGGGCCAAAAGGCAGCGGAAAAACATCAGCTGCAAGAATTTTGGCAAAAGTTGTTAATTGTGAGTCCACTTCGCTAAAGCTTCGAGGACCAGGAAAAATGGAACCGTGTAATAAATGTGCCCAGTGTACTTCGATAACGAACGGTAATAATATTGATGTTATTGAATTGGATGCCGCAAGTCACCGGGGAATTGACGACATAAGGACTCTACGAGAGGGAGTTATGCTTGCACCGGCAAGGGCTAAAAAGAAGGTGTACATCATTGATGAAGCCCACATGTTAACAACTGAAGCAAGCAATGCGCTTCTTAAAACTTTAGAAGAACCGCCTGCGCACGTGGTTTTCATACTCGCAACAACAAATCCGGAAAAGCTAATTGAAACGATCAGGTCGCGCACATTCAGTATCAATTTTAAAAAAGCAACTTCCGAAGAAATTGTTAGGTCCCTTTCCAAAGTTATTTCCGGTGAAAAGATAAAAGCAGACAAAAAGATATTAATTATGGTTGCCCAAGCATCCGATGGCTCATTTCGAGATGCCGTTAAGATACTTGAAGAATTAACGCTAGATAACAAGAAATTAGTAGATAAGTTCGTTGAAGAATATTTATTTTCAAAAAGACTTTTTGATGTTGATAAGTTTTTTGAATTTTTATCTTCGCGGAATGCCAACAAAGCCATAAGTTTAATAGAGTCGGCAGTTACAAAAGGCGTTTTAGTTAAAGCAATTTCCTCATCTGTCATAAGGCGTCTTAGGGATTCATACTTGGCAAAAATTGGCATTGAAGATATTGATTTAGGTTTGTTTTCTAAAACCGAACTCATTTTATTAATTAAATTATTCTCAAAATCTTTATCTCAGATTTCCGAATCAGTAATAGACCAGCTTCCATTAGAAATAGCCATAGCAGAGTGGTGTGAAGAGGAACTCAACCCATTCGGCAAGCTCAGGCCCTTCGGCTCTGAGCTCAGGGTCGAAGAGATTGATGCTGAGCGTAGTCGAAACATCAAAACTCAAAACACCCTCCAGGCCGGGCCAGAGACGAAACTCGAAACTAAATCAGAAGGGGGAAATAATAAAAGCCATTCAGAAAATAGTTCAAGTAATTCTATAAAGCAAGAGACGAAATCGGTAACAGAATTAGTGAAATCTGTAAAAAAGACTACGGTATCGGTAACCGAGGAAGTATGGAAACAAATACTTGCTGCAATTAGACCGAAAAACACGTCAACCGAAGCACTTTTAAGGGCAGCGCGCCCAATGAATTATGACGGTAATACGCTTGAACTTGGCGTATTTTATCGTTTCCATAAGGAAAGACTCGAGATGAGGGAGCATAGGAGTTTACTTGAAGATGTTGCCTCGGAGATATTTGGAAGTCAAGTTAAAATAGTTTGTAGTCTTACGGAACAACCGATAAAAGAAGAAAGTGAAGAAATAAATACAAACGCTTTGTCTGAAGCCGAAGATGATGATATCGTAAAAGTAGCTAAAGAAATCTTCGGCTCATGAACTATTTAAGTTCATGAAATTCCAAGCACGAAGCACAAAAATCAATGAATGTATGAGGGTGAGTTTTGAGTTATGAGTCAAGGGTGGGTTGTGTGAAGTGGGTGTGAATATAATTACCCACAACTCACACTCACAACTAAACCCACAACACACTACTCATTCCTATCCTTTGTTTAGGATTTCGAAATTAGGATTTTGGATTTTCAATTTTATGGAGTAAAATTGGCATATGGCTTTTGATAAACTTAAACAATTAGGTGAACTTAATAAGCTCAGAAAGCAAGCTAAAGACTTGCAAAGAGAGCTTGAGCAAATTACAGAAACCCATGAAAAAGGGGATTTACAGATAAAGGTTTCCGGGGACCAAAAGATAATTTATATTAAGGAGAATGGTGAAGATAGAAACGATATGGTTGAGGCAATTAATCATGCTATGAAGGAAGTTCAAAAAAAAGCAGCGAAGAAAATGATGGAAATGGGTGGAGGCCTCTCGGGTCTACTTGGCGGATAAACTTCTGGTAAAATAGAGTGTATGCGTATACCCAAGCCTATTCGTGCTTTGATTGAGTCTTTTCAAAAACTTCCCGGAATTGGACCGAAGTCCGCACAGAGGTTAACTTACTATCTTTTACATGTTCCCCAAAGCGAACTCGATGAATTTTCTGAAGCCTTATCAGACCTGAAAAGAAACACCGTACTTTGCTCCATATGTAAAAATGTTAGCGAGGCAGACCCATGTCCTATTTGTGGAGATAAGAGCCGAGATGAAACGACGATTTTGATTGTAGAGCAGCCTTTAGATGTTTTGGCTATCGAGCGGACTGGAAAATATAAAGGGCTGTATCATGTGTTACATGGAGCTATAAATCCTCTTGATAATATAGGACCGGATGAAATTTATATCGACTCTTTGTTTGACCGGTTATCTAATCACCAACAACGAACCACCGAAATTATAATAGCAACGAATCCAACAATGGAGGGCGACGCGACGGCAATGTATATTGCTAAAAAGTTAAAAGTTAAAAGTCAAAAGTTAAAAGTTACACGCCTGGGGATGGGGATTCCGACAGGAGCGGATATTGAATACGCGGATGAATCGACATTAAAACAGGCAATAGAGGGAAGGAGGAGTGTATAAAATATAGAAAATAGTTGTTAGAAAATGGAAAGTAGTAATAAGCAAAGCTTGCGCCTTTGGCGTAGAAATTTGAAATTTGAAATTAGAGAATATATTATTGCCATTTTCCAGTTTCCATTTTCCATTACTAATATCTAATTTCCAATAACTAATTTCTTTTCGATAAAATATGTCTAATTCTAAAATAATTTTTGGTAAAGCTAAGAAACAAGCAGCCCAGCTTGCAAAAGATGTTGCCAAACAAGGCTCTGGTGAGCTTTTAGAAATTCCAAAACAATTACCTGCGGAACTTATTGGTATAAAACAAAATCAACCATCTCCAATAGTTGAAGCAATGCAACAAACATCCAGTAGTTCGGGTGTTACGCTTGTCGGACTGAAGCAAGTAGGACAAATTGATGAAGAAATGAAAAGATTGAGAAAATTGCGGGCAGATGAGGAAGTAAAATCACAACAACCTGTAGCTACAGATGAAACACCCAGATTAGCACAGCCTGGTAAACCTATATTGCCATCGAGCCCATCAAGGGGACCTCGAATGAAAGGACCCGGTAAAACACAAACTAAATTTGAGGTTAAATCAGGGAAAAATTAACATGAATGATATATACCTCACAAATTCCTTAACCAGGAAAAAAGAAAAGTTTACTCCCATCAGTCCTCCCGATGTAGGAATGTATACCTGCGGAATGACTGTATATGACTACGCCCACATTGGCCATGGTAGAAAATATGTGGGAGACGATATTTTAAGAAGAGTTTTGACATACAACGGCTATGAAGTTAACCACGTTCAAAATATTACCGATGTTGGTCACTTAGTTTCCAATGCGGATGAGGGTGAAGATAAGCTTGAAAAAGGAGCAAAGAAGGTAGGTAAAACTGTTTGGGAGATTGCGGATTTTTTTGGTAAACATTTCTACAATTCGATGGATAAGCTTAACGTCTTAAGACCCACAACTATCGCGAAAGCGACAGAACACATTGATGAACAAATAGAGCTTGTCAGGAAATTGCTAGAAAAGGGTTTTGCATACGATACCCCGGAGGCTTTGTATTTTGATATTGAGAAATTTGCAGACTACTCAAAGTTATTCGGCCAAAAAGTTACTGAAAAGAAAGTGGGAGTGCGAAACGAAGTTAAAGGCGGAGAACATAAAAAGCATCCTTATGATTTTGCTCTTTGGTTTAAGACGGTTGGCAGATTTGCTAACCATACCATGCATTGGGAAAGCCCTTGGGGGGTGGGGTTTCCGGGATGGCACATCGAGTGTTCGGCAATGAGTATGAAGTATTTGGGAGAACAATTCGATATTCATACCGGAGGTGAAGACCATTTATCGGTTCATCATCCTAATGAAATCGCCCAGTCCGAAGCGGCAACTGGTAAAAAGCCGTTTGTAAAATATTGGATTCACCACGCGTTTTTAATGGTAAACGGCAAAAAGATGAGTAAAAGCTTAGGTAATTTATACACGGTTGAGGATGTACAAGATAAAGGATTTGAAGCACTTTCCCTTCGATATCTTTATCTTACTTCCCATTATAGGAATCCCTTGAATTTTACTTGGGAGGCGTTAGCATCCGCTGAATCTGCCTATTTTAAACTTAAGGAAATGATAGTTTCAGTAAAAGACTCAAAGGGTCGAGTAGTTTTATCAGAGGATAAAAAAGATAAAGTTGATAAGTATAGTTACGATTTTAAAACTGCTATTAATGATGATTTAAACACTCCGCGAGCGTTGGCGGTTTTATGGGAAGTTATAAAGAGTAATATTCCGTCAGAAGATAAGTATGATTTAGCTATGTCGTTCGATGAAGTACTTGGATTAGGTTTAGGGAAAATTACAAATTACAAATTACAAATTACAAATGAAATAATGAAATTAGTAACTGAAAGGGAAGTACTAAGAAAGGAAGGTAAGTTTGAAGAAGCAGATGAGGTAAGGAAAGAAATTGAGAAAAAAGGATACAAAGTTGAGGACTCACCAAAAGGGCCGAAGGTTAGAAAGACTCGACCCGAAAATAAAAATATTAGAAATTAGTTGTTTGAAAATAGAAAATAGTAATGGAAAATGGAAATTGGAAAATTGTAAATATTTTAATTCTAATTTCTACTTTCTAATTTCTATTACCAATTTCAAATTTCTATAAAGCTAATTTCCAAGCGCTAATGATTATTTCAGCTGTAATTTTTGACCTAGACGGGACGGTGCTTTCGAACGAGGATGAATACGGAGCAGCCTTTAAAGCTGTTTTGCGACTTCTTGGAAAAAAAGTGGATAAAAGGTACCCGCATATTGGAGGTATCGGAGTTAAAGAAAATTGGCCGCTGCTTTTGTCCAAATATAAAATTAAGACAAAAAGAACACTTGAAGAGCTTACGCGCGAAACGCAAAACGAATTCCTTAAAAGATTAGGAACAGTAACTTTTAAAAAAGGTTTCGAGAAATTTATAACAGCATTCAAGAAAACCCCGTGATTCATCACGGGGATGAATTGAACGCTGATATGTCGTCCTCTTTTAGAAGGAAACCCCGCTCTTTAGAGCGGGGAGGACGTCATAAAAGATTTAAAGGATTCAGGTATTTCAACTGCGCTCGCGACATCAAATGCCTGGTGGATAATTGATGAAATCTCTGAGGTTTTGCCGATTAATCATTATTTTGAAATTATAACTACGGGGGAGGAAGTTGAGTATAAAAAACCCAACCCGGATATATTTTTATTGACGTCGCAAAAGCTGAGAGTAGAAGCAGATAAATGTGTAGTCATCGAAGATTCAGCTGCGGGTGTAGAGGCAGCACATCAAGCAGGAATGAAGGTAATAGGAATTGTAAGAGATAACAAACACAGAACTGAACTCAAAGATGCCGATATGATTATTGAGAATTTTTACGGTTTATCACCTGGTGTATTAGCAAGCCTGTGATTCTTAGGAAGTAGCGGATGCGTGGTTATCTTGCTACTATATAAATAGATGGTAAAAAAGTTCTTTCTGCTTTTTGTAGTAATTCTCATTATTGCAGGGGGTGTAATTGTTGGAAATGTACATTCACAAGGCCCGACTGAATACGATAGGCTCTACCAGGAATATTCTTTGAAAGTCGAAGAGTACAGAAGAAGTCGTGATGAGTATATATTAGCGAGGTCTCAATATCTAAAGTTTAAAACTTTAACTTCACAAAACACAGCCAAAGAAAAAACAATCACATTTCTCCAGGCACGTGACGAAGTGGTGGTTTCCTATATCAAAACTGTCATAGAAAAACTTAAAAAGACTCAGGGAATACCGGATGCAACTCGTGATGCGGTAATTAACAGACTTAATGATGAAGTAAATTGGTTTTCTGACCACAAAGGGAGAGTATCGGCAGCCGGCAGTTTAGAAGATTTAGTATCAGATTCAGATGAGGCTAAAAAACGGTATGAACTTATTGGACCGCAATTTTTCGAAGCGCTGTCGGTAGTATCATCCGGAAGAGTTAACCGCTTTCGAGAACGGTTAGATGATACGTTTGCTTCAGTTAAAGACAAAGTTACGGAAATTAGGGAAGAAGATAGAGAAGAATATAAATTTGAAACCAGAAAATTGGAGATAATAGATAGGTGGATTTTTGATACGGAGGGAAGAATTATAAGAAGTCAGGAAAAATTAGTTGAGGCAGACGGATTAATAGCAGGTTTTACGTCACCAAAAACAAGAGGTGCATCCAATTATAACGAGGTTCTTGAGGTTTTGGGTGAATCACAGCAATATCTTAAAGAAGCGAGCTTATTTGTTAAAGAAATAATTAGGGAGATAAAGACAGAAGACTGATATGGCGTCAAAACAATCTACTCACCAAGATTTAGTAAAAACCGGGTTGCCTCGAAAAGACATAAATGCTGGAAATAATGACCAAATTATGTCGGATTTGACGAAAGCGAAAGAGGTAGGGAAAAAAGTTGTGGGCAAAGTAAAGGAAACAATTACACCAATGGTTAATCAAAACAAAAACCTTATTCAAACTATTACAACCCCCGCTCGCAATATGTTTGATAATCCGCTCATTAAAAAAATAGTTAGAATATCAGTTATCGTTATCCTGCTTCTCGTATTTTTATATATAATATCTTTGTTAGTTAAGACTGCAAGGCAAAATGGTGAGGTTGCAGTGCCCGGATTACCCACTCCAACTGTTGCACAATATCTACCTTATAACCCATCTGTTTATGCCGAGGATGAGTTGGTTTTACAGTTAGAAGAGGATATTAAAGTACTTGACCGAGAATTGTCCACTGTGCAATTAAAAGAAACCATACTAACGCCTCCCACATTAGACTTCAACGTCAATTTTGAAGAGTAATAAATCGTTTTGGTTTTCTAACATACGATATAATAACTTACATGAAAAAATTATTGCTGATATTTGTGCCAATTATCTTAATAGGAGTCGGTGCACTATATTTACTTTTGCAAAAAAATCTACCTTTAGAGACTAAGTTTGTGCAAAATATTGGGAAACAGGAAACAAGGGATAAGGTACAAGAAGGAGGGGAAGACAATAAAGAATCCGATTTAGTAATAAATAAACCGGGGGAGTACGCACTTTTGCCGAATCCAAATCATACCTACCAGACTTTTAATAATTGCGGGCCGGCGACCCTTTCTATGATTTTGTCATGGTATGGACAAGACGTCAGTCAAAGGGAATTAGGTGATAAAATGCGACCTTATCAGAACTCAGATGGTGATAACGACGACAAAACAATTTTTACCTATGAATTTGTAGATTGGGCTAATGAATATGGTTTTGAAGCAATTGACAGAGTAAACGGAGACATAGAGCTTTTGAAAACTTTTACTGCAAACGGTATTCCGGTAGTTGTCAAAACTTGGCTTCATGTAGGGGAGGACATAGGCCATTTCAGAATTGTCAGAGGATTTGACGAAAGGGAAGCAGCACCTTTCGGCAGGCAGGTTATTATTCAGGACGATTCATACGAAGGTCCGAACAAAAAAATTTCTTACTTCGATTTTTTAAGTATGTGGCAACCATTCAACTACGCATACATTATAGTTTATACACCTGAGCAAAAAGATATGGTGGATACGATAATTGGGGAAGAGAGCGATGAGAACGTTGCTTGGCAAAACGCGCTTACCCGAGCGCAAAGAGAGGTTGAACTTGACCCTGAAAATGTCTACCCTCGCTTTAATATGTTAACGTCATATTACCATCTTGGTGATTATCAGAAATCTGCTGAAGCATTTGAAAGGGTTGAAAATCAACTTCCCAGACGCATGCTTTGGTATCAAATAGAACCTATTCAAGCATTTATTGCACTTGGAAATTATAATCGAGCTTTTCAAATATCAGACAATATTTTAGCAAACGGGAACAGGGCTTTTTCTGAACTCTATCAGTTAAGGGGAGAGTACTATCTTTCTATCGGGGACGACATTGCCGCAAAGGAACAATTTGAGTTAGCCCTTCTCTATAATGAGAACTTCGAGCCAGCAAAGATGTCTTTGGAAAGTTTACTCAACAATTAGGGTACCCTCCATACCCATTGCTCTGTGATTATTTACTGAGCAGTAAAATTTGTACTCTCCGGCTTCATTTGCTGTAAATTCGACTTCCGCTTTTTCTCCGGTTTGAGTGACTTTAGTTTTAACATTAAGCTCATCAATGATAAAATTGTGCGATTCCCCTGCATTAGTAAACACTATTCTTACTGTTTCACCTTTTTTAACCCTAATTTCATTAGGTTCAAAATAATAAGCACCACCTTCTACTTCGATGATATTTATTTCTTCTTCATCCAGAAGTTCTGATGATTCCTCGACAGTTTGTTCATCTACCCTTTCGTTGGATTCTTCCGGTAATTGAGCTTCCGTTTCTGTGCCTTGAATCGATTCCTGGATAGTATCCTTTTGTTTTCTGGTTAATAGAAATCCGCCGATGACAACAACTGCCGCGACTGCGATACCAACAAAAAGCATCGGATTTGATTTACTTTTCTCCGCTGCTTGTTTTTCTTCTTTCGGTAATTGATTATTTTCTTGAGTCTCTTTTGATTCCTCCATCTTTAATCACCTCACTTTAAATACTTATCAAAAAATTCAACAGAACGCGAAAGTGCTAGAGATAAGTTGTTAGATAGATTGTGGTCGTCGCCTTCATAAGTGTAGAGTTCGACTTCCCGCTCTTTGTCTTTCAAGAGTCTATCAAGATTTACAGAAAAGGCAAGTGGGACTGAAGCGTCGGCAGTTCCGTGGTGGAGTTGAATTGGTCCTGAAATATCCCCGAGGTAGCTGGTTGCGGACAGTGAAGCCCAAAATTCGGGATTTTGACTGGGTTCACCGTATAGTTCGGAAAGTTCCCGCCGCCAATTTCTACGCGTTGTGTTTGGATTAGTAGTAGGAGTTGGACTAGTCCTTCTTCGCCATCGTTCAAACAAGTCTTCGTAAGACCCCACAACTCCAGCCCAGATGACACCTACCTTTATATCGTCTTTTGCGACCATAGCTTTTAGAGTGATCGACCCACCCATTGAATGTCCCCACATTCCGAACTTCTCAGGATTTATAATCTGAGAAGTGAGGCCTTGAGCTTGTCGAAGGGCCATATCCGTTCCCTCTCTCTTCATTGACGATACTGCATTTAATATATCAATTGTGTAATCATTGGAACCATATCCTCCCGAGGCTATTCCTTCAGAATTACCATGGCCACGATAATCGGATTTGAAAGTTACGTAACCTGCCAGAGCAAATGCATCTTGATAGGCGACATATTTTTCTGTTGTTCTATAAAGAGATGGGGAAATATACCCGTGATTGAAAATAATAGCGGGGTACCCCTCGCTATTACCCGGAGCTTCAGTCGAAAGGTCCCCATTAGGGATAGTCAGTAATCCGTATATCTTTAATCCTTCCGATTTATATGATGCGATATATCTTTGATAATTTGAACCAGGGGCAAGAGTTTGTTCAATTACAAAATTACTTCCCGGATATTCTCCTTGTCTTAAAGCTTCAATGGACAGAGGATGGGGGATAGGTTCGGGTCCGCCTTCATTTTCCAAGGATATTCTATCTGTAATATTTTTACCTTGCGGGGAAAGGAAATATACTCCCGCTAAAATTAATAGCCCGGCAACTGCAATTATTATTGAGGAATATCTTCTTAAGTTAATTTTTGCCACGAAAGATAAAATTATACATTAATTCTGAGAAAAAGCTTAGAGAAGTATAGGTTACTTAAATACTTTTGGATTAATTCGGATTATTTTATCATCTCCTTGTTTAACTGTGCCTCGGCCATCACGGTTATTTGTTAATAAATATATATAACCGTCAGTTCCAAGTTTAACGGTGCGAAGCCTCCCGTATTGATTTTGGAAATGTTTGACTAATGTTGAAACACTACCCTCCGCTAATTTTGCCTGATATAAAGTTTCCCCGCGGAGTCCGGCGAAGAATATTGAGCCGCCTATAAACTCTGCACCCGAAGGCGCCCATGTTTCACTCGCACCTGAATGGATAATAGGCCGCACCATTTCGCTTTGTGTTTCGTCTCCCTGAATTTCCGGCCAGCCGTAGTTTTTGCCGGACTCAATTAAATTAAGTTCATCCAGTCCTGATTGAACTCCGCTTCTTCCGTGCTCGGTTGCCCATAGACGGCCACCGCTATCCCAAGCAAGCCCCTGAACGTTTCTGTGTCCGTATGAATAGACTGCAGTGCCATATGGATTATCGGAAGGAATCCCACCCTCAGGTGTAATCCTTAATATCTTTCCGTTCAAAGAATTTGTATCTTGAGCAGAATTTGGTTCTTGTGCGTCACCGGTTGTTACATATAAATACCCATCAGGTCCGAACTTTATTCTTCCTCCGTCGTGATTTGAAGCTCCTCTTATTCCCTCTAGTATGATTTCGCGATTGGTTAATGTTTTTCCTTCAAGGCGATACCTTTCAACCCGATTAACTATTTTCCCTCCGTCGCTTGACGTTAAATAAAGATAGATAAGTTGTTTATAGGCAAAATCCGGATGAAGTGCCAACCCCAAAAGCCCACCTTCTCCGATGTGCCGTACACCGGATATTTCGATAACCGTTTTATCCTGCCCGATTTTTAGAAGTCTTCCCGGCCGCTCCGTTACCAACATTTCACCGCTTGGCTCGCCTCGACTCGCGTCAGGCGAGGCGGGTAAAAATGCAATTTCCCAAGGGATGTCTAAATTTTGGGCGACAATTTCAATATCTGGCGAGGTAACGCCTTCCTCAATCTTGACAGGACCTGTTTCAGGAGAAACGGGGATAACCGATTGTGAAGTTTTATTTTTAAGTATAAAAAATCCTACGCCGATAGCAAAAACTAATCCAGCTGCTATTATCCACGTTTTCTTCATTTCCGAATATTATATCAGTTTAGGCTCAGTAATGTTTAGATAAGTTATACTATTAGAGTGCGAAATAATCCTAAAGGAATTATTGGAATTGTTGTTATCCTGGCCTTACTTTTAGCAGGGATAGCAGCAATTGTATACTTCTATTTTATTGGAATTGATAAATCAAGCGGCGACCCTTTCATTTCCAACATTCAAAAAACGCTGAACATTACACCCGTTCCGACCCCTTTTCCATTTGAGGATTTAACCATTCCATACTTGCAAAGCAGGAATTATGAAAGTGAGTTAGGGGAGTTCACGAAAGTTTCAGAAAATGCCAATTATACGTCATATTTAACAAGTTACCTCTCAGATGGTTTTCGAGTTTACGGGCTTTTGACTGTTCCAAGCGGAAATCCGCCAGTTGATGGATGGCCTGTGGTGGTTTTTCTACACGGGTATATTCCTCCCCAAGAGTATCAAACCCTTGTTAATTATGTATCTTATGTTGATTTTTTGGCAGAGCGTGGTTTGGTCGTATTTAAGATTGATCTTCGTGGGCACGGAGATTCTGAAGGTGAAGCATTCGGCGGATATTATTCTGGAGATTATATAGTAGATACCTTAAACGCTGTCGCAGCAATTAAAAAGCTTAACGATCCGTCAAATGTTAATATTCAAAAGTTAATTGTAGATCCTGAAAGGATTGGACTTTGGGGGCATTCAATGTCGGGGAATGTAGTATTTCGAAGTTTTGTTGTCAGCCCTGAAATTTTAAAAGTAGTTATTTGGGCGGGCGCTGTTTATACCTATGATGATTTTTCTCAATTTAGTATAAACGACAATAGCTATCAGCCACCGCCACAGGATTCTCCAAGGAGAAGATATAGGGAAAAACTTGCTGATACATATGGCGCTTTTGATCCAGCAGACGAGTTTTGGAAACAAGTTCCGGGGACTAACTATCTTGAAGTAAAAGTAGGTGAAATTCAGATCCACCATGCGCAAGACGACGCAGTGGTGGAAATCGGTTACAGCAGAAATCTTATGAGTATTTTGGATAATACTGACATAGGACACGTTCTTTTCGAATATCCCTCAGGAGGTCACAATTTAATTGGTTCCTCTTTCAACCAAGCCATGCAACGAAGCGTAGATTTTTTCAAAAAATAATATTAACCTTTTTCCAGAAGCTCTTTTATTTCTCCGAGATAATATTCATCCCAGCCTTTGTCAATAGAATCAAACTCTTTTTCCGGAACCTCACTGTGCGTCAAGTATAGGGTAGTGCATCCATCTTTATGGGTTAGTTTAAATGAAGCAATCGAAGGTTTGTCCCAATTTCCACCATACCATTCTTGGACCAATTCTTTTTTTGGAGTAACTTTGATATTTTTTCCCCAAATATCTCCACCCCAAAGAGAAAATTTTACTCCAACTTTAGCACTCATTTTAGTGGGGCCTCCGGACCATTCATCAATCGTTTTTGGATTGACCAATGCATTCCAGACTGCATCTTGTGGAGCCATAATATGGTATTCCTTTTTAATAACCTTCATAAGATGATTTTATCACAGCATGGTAAAATCAATTTGTAATCTGTGGGATTATGGTAATAACAAAAACTACTCCATACACAAAATCGGAAATAAAAAAGTTAAGAGAACTTTTTGATTCATATATAAAAACTGTAATTGATGTAAAGCGCAAAGTTTGTTCCGCAGGATGCGATAGACATTTCAAGTCAGAAACGATACTTCTGAAAGATGGGTCTAGCCAATCTGATATTTGGGGTGGAGGAATTGATCTGGAAACTAAAGTAATAGATTTTAATTCATTTATAAATATCCGACCGAAAGATGGGAATCTAAGCAATGAAATCCAAGATGCTAAAATACGAAAGCAATATGAAGAGCTTTCTAAATATTTTTTTAAAGAAATAATATGACAAAACAAAATATTGAAATTGCTTCGTTGTCAATGGACCTTAAAAGAGTTGCACTGGGTTATTATCGTGGGTCAAGAAAAACTGCAAAACGTTTTAGTCAGGAAGTTTTGAAAAGGAGAAAAGAGATTAATGAAAAGAAACTGAAACCTTATTTGAGAGTTTTTTTTGACAAACTTCCGGAGATTTTAGACCAGAAGGATGAAAAGAAAGTTGCCGAAGATGCTTTGATGTACAGTACTATCTTTCAAAATTTCTCACAACACAATTCATAATTTGTCCCTGGGGCGCTCAGCGCCCTTCAAAGTAACTTTCCAGTTAATATCTTTTTGCAATATCTTCTCATTAGGTTAAAATTAAATACCAATAATGGCTGACGTATCAGGAACGGTTTATAATAGCATTCAAGAAAACCCCGCGCTTAAGCGCGGGGATGAATTGAACGCTGATATGTCGTCCTCCTTAGGGGAACCCCGCCTTTTAAGGCGGGGAGGACGCCATATTAAGAAGGGTAAGCCGGCATCAAAAGTATCCAAAGTTAAATCAGAGAAAAAGGGGAATAAATCCGCATCTAATATATCTGAAGAAAAAAGTGAGGTTAGAGATGAACTCGACAAACTGGAGAAGGTAACCAAAAAAGAAATTATTGAAATTCGCGCCGTATGGCCATTTGATTTTTTCCCGGACAGACTAATAATAGATTTAAATACTGTATCCATAATTAAAAGACGTCTTTTATCGCGCTACGTATTTCCGGTTCATATTGAAGATATAAAATCAGTTCGGGACCACTGGGGACCATTTTTTGCATCAATAGAAATTGACATTAGAGGATATGAAAAAAATCCTCCGAGAATTGATTTTTTATCGCATGGTGATGCAACAAAAGCACGCATGTATATAAATGCACTGATGGATATGAGGAGAGAAAAAATTGAATTGGAGAAATTGAGTAGGGAGGAAATTATTAAAAAACTGGAAGAAATCTCGCAAATTCAATCTAAAAGGGAACCGGGCATGATGTAGTATTTACTTCCCTTTTACACGAGTGCTATAATCGATTTAGATGTTGAAATCTGAAACTTCTGAATCCAGGACGATTGAAAAGAAGAAAGTAATATTCAGGACTTATCAGGTGATTTGGTATGTTCTAGGTGTTATAGAAACGCTACTTTTATTCCGATTCATTTTCAAGCTACTTGGTGCGAATCCGGGAACTCCTTTTGTTCGTTTCCTTTACACAATTTCCGGAAGTATTTTGGCTCCATTTAAAGCCATTTTTCCTACAACCGCTGTAGAGGGGTCTATTTTTGAAGGATCTACGCTTGTTGCAATGGCAATTTATGTCGTTATTGCTTACGGAATAGTTCATTTATTCCAGTTAGTTAAGCCTGTAAAGAAAGATGAGGTGGAGCAAGTTGTAGATAACCTGTAAAGAGATGAAACTTATAGCTTTTAGTAATCTAAGTCCGCTTGCATCTTTATTATTCGGAATTCTAATCTTAATGTTTCCGAAATTTTTAAATTATCTTATCGCGATTTATTTAATACTCATTGGCCTAATAGGTCTAGGAATTTTAGGGAAATAGGTCAGACTCCTCAAATTAGCTTCAGTAAAAATTGTGGTACAATTGCTTGCTTATAATTATGAAAGTCGATAGAGAAATATTAAGAGAAGTGTCAGAATGCCCTTTTCTTAAAGAAACAATCAAAACCGCAAAGATTGCAATTGAGGCGGGGAATACCGGGGAACAGTGGAAGTGTATTGGAGCAGGTTGTAATGTTAGAGTAACTTCCAGGAAAAAAGGAAAAGATTATTTACCTGTGTCCATAAGAATATTAAGGTCAGAAAAGTGTATGAATTTAGAGTAGGCCTCAAAGATTGCGAGTAATAATTAATATTTCACCCGAAAATTCTGGTAAAATGTGTCAGGACAACTCGATGAGAATAGTTAAAACAAAAACTGAAAGTAAAATACACTTGACTGGTCTTCTTAGCGAACCTAAGTCCAAAAGTAAAGATTCTATAATTGTCCATGTTCATGGGATGGCAGGGGATCCTTATACCAATGCGTGGTATCCACACTTTCACGAGTTATTTCCTGAAAATGACGTAGCTTTCCTTGCCGGAAACCAAAGGGGAACCGGCTCAATCACTATGTTTTATCAGGAACCGGATAAATATCCGAATTATGGAGATACATTCGAAATATTTGAAGATTGCGTTGATGATATAGAAGTATGGGTTCAATTTGCAAAGGGGTTAGGTTATAAAAACATTCATCTTCAGGCACATTCTCTCGGTCCTTCAAAAGCAGTTTATTACCTAAACCGCGAAAAGCATGATTTTATCAAAAACCTAATTTTAATAAGCCCCGCGGATATGCTCGGTTTGACAATGCACAACAAAAAACTCTACGAAAAGATGCTTTCTGAAGCAAGAGAGCTAAATAAAAAGGGGAGGGGTGACCAATTATTATCTGTCCTTCTTGACGGTGAATACTATTTATCAGCAAAAATGTATATGAATTTCTTTACGGAAAGTTCAAATTGTAATGTTTTCTGCTATACGGATAGAAAACACGACTGGTCAATGGTAAACAATATTAATAATCCCGTACTAGTAATTGGAGGGACTAAAGATTTATCAGCCGAAACAATATCCAGCTCGAAAAAGGCTTTAAGCATTTTAAAAAAACAACTAAAAAATTCGCCTAAAGTTGTGACAAAATTATATGATGGGGCTGAACATAGCTTTGAAGGGTTTGAGGAGAGGATTGTCAAAGATGTAGTTGCGTTTATTAAAAGTGATTAATCTGTCCCTGGAACGTACGACGTTCCTCAGGGTGTTTGACGCCTTTCAAATTAACTTGGGTCGCTACAACTTAAATGGATTGAAGTATTTCTTACGTAGGTTTTTTAAAGGGATGAATAAAGGAGAGGGGAACTTGTCCCACTCAAACCATTCGACTGCTTCTATTTTTTCGGGCTCTTTAATTGTGATTTTGTCTCGCGTATAATCCGCTACGACATAAAGAGTAATATAGTGCTTTTTTTCCTTGGGAAAAAAGTCGTTTGTGAAGGCAACTGCACGCGGGTTTTTTACTTTTATTCCAATTTCTTCAAAAGTTTCTCTCGCCGCCCCCTCCTCGGGTGTTTCATTAAATTCCAGATGTCCTCCAATAAAAGCCCACGTACCATCGCCGTGAGCACCCCTTCTTTTTAAAAGAAGAACTTTGTTTTTGTGTCTTATTATTGTTCCAATTCCTACCCTTGGTACTTTTGCCATTTACTACATTATAAAAGGCTATGTGTAAAAAGAGTAATTTGTCCCTGGGGCGCTCAGCACCCTTCAAATTAGCTCCAAACAAAAATCGTGGTAAAATTCTTTCAAATGAGGTTCGCTAAAAACATTACCGAGGAGGAAATGGTTGCGGTTTTTCTAAAAGCAGAACTGAAATCTACAAGATGGAGTAAGCGTATCTTAGAAACCCTTAAGAAGAACAATCTCGATAAAGAAATAATTGAGAAGCCAGATGTTACTAATAAGAAAGAGAACGGTTATCGAACAAAAATACTTGGAGAAATAAGGGGGTACAGGAAGGATTCTGGTTTCTTCGAAGGCTTTCCGGACAATGTTAAATGGGTAAGGGTGGTGCTTGACAATGACGAGCTTCGAAAAGCAAAGTATATTAACTACAGTTATTGGAATGAATTATCGGGTGGATCGAGGTTGCTCAAAGACGCCGTTAAGAACATAAAGAAAGGGGTTGAGGTTTTTGGACAAAGTAACAAACAATTTTTCGAACTGTCAAAATTAATTGACAAAGGCAATAGATTTCCTGAAGTTATTTTGGTAGGTACTCACGAAAGCGGAGACCTTGTAATACTTGAAGGACACGTAAGGCTCACTGCCTACTTTTTAGCCAAAAACCCACCCAAAGAACTTGAAACTATCGTTGGCTACTCCAAAGACATGCCAAATTGGAGTAATTACTGAAAAAAATCCTCACCTGAAAAATACCCGAATATTTGGTAAAATTAATCTCTGCCGCGAAGGCAGGTTGTTTATTTTTAGCTATGGAAAAAGCTGACCTGGAAAAGTTAATAAGGATTGCAGAAACTGTTAGGCAAATGTTGTCTACCATTAGAAGATTGAATAACTCAACTGCGGGGAGTCTAGATAGTTTTATTGAACCATATAAACGTTATTACGATTTAGTTAAACCTATTATGATAGACAATTTGAATTATCAATTGGAATTTTATGCTGTTCCCAAAGGTGAGGATATTGTTTATTCAAGAGTGATTGGAGCTTATACAGCCCTGGGAGGATTTTTGGATAGCGTTATTAAGCAAGAGACGGTAACGTCAAGTGTGCAAATTGAGAATTTTCAAAAAGAGTTCTTTATAGACCAGAATAAACCCTTTACTTCTCATAGGTTGATTTCGGATTTAGCGAAAAAATCTGTAAGCGACCTGAAAATAATCGACAATTATATGGAGGATACATCGTTAGATTTTTTTAACAATGTTAATACTAAGGTGAATATCAAAATCTTAACTCAATTTTTTAAACCCAACAAAACTTCATTTATGTCATCTTTAATCAAATTTCGCAAAGAATGGGGTGGTTCAAGTCTCGATGTCAAGGAAACCGATTATTTCCACGATAGATTTATTATAATTGACAATACTGAAATTTGGCACGTAGGGTCTTCTTTGAATAGGGTTGGAGTAAAAGCTGCCGTTATTTCTCAGTTACAGGACAATGATATAAAAAAGAAGGTTATTTCCATATTTGATAAGCAATGGGTAAAGTTAAAATAACTTCAATGAATAATGCTTAAACACCCATTTCCTGCGCGGTATCTTTTATTATTGACACAAAGTCTTTCATAAAGTTTAATTAGCCTATGACATTGACACAAAGAGATTTTGATGAAATTGAGAAAATAGTTGACGAGAAGATTGAAGATAGAACCAGAAATCTTCCAACAAAGGATGAGTTTTTTGAAAAAATGGGCGAGATGATGGGCGAGCTTAAAACAATTAGAGAAGGACAAGAAATATTAACCCACAAAGTTTATAGAGACCACGAGCCGAGAATTTCCAAAGTTGAGAAAAAGCTTCAAATTCACTCTTCGGTTTAAGACCACATTTCCTGCGCGGGGTTGAAATTTTAACTGCCTAATTGGTAAATGGCATAAATTGGTTTTTCAGGCAACCTTCGTCTATATCCGGCCTTTATTGTGATTTTAGGAATATTTACCCATGGGTCCATCCACCTTCTGCCTGCCCTACATAAATAGTGTCCCATAGGATAGTTCTTTGATCTTTTAATAAAAACTATTGTTTTATCCTTGTAACGTTTGCTGCTAGTTTTATTGGAAATATATTTGCAACTATACTTCAAACCAGCTTTATTCAAAACTTCAACTATTTCTCTACGAGAAAACCCTGATCTATATGCTTTTTTCTGTCCATTTTTAAAAAGTTTTAACGAGGCAGCATACTTCACATCCAATATAAAGGCCACGCAAGCGATAGCGCACCCAGACAAATCTTTCTGACTAACAGGTTTCATTTCCTGAATTCTAGAATTTATATATTTATTAACAAGTAAGAAGTTGCGGATCTTTCCAGTCTTGCCCAATATCCCATTTGTCCTGTATTTTCTGCAGAGGAGGAGGATGGAGCTGGATAAATCGCCAAATAAAGGGTGTACACACAGACCTCATTTCCTGCGCGGGTTTTCAGATTTATTTTGTTATAATTCATGCATGAAAATAATATATTCTCGCTCACAATCCGCGAAATATAAGAAGTTTATAAAAAATTCATACAGCTGGAAGTTTTTGGAAAGCCGAACACTGATAAAATACCTCAAACCTCTAATTAGCAGCAACACAAAGGTACTCGATGCCGGGTGTGGAACTGGGTCATTAGTTAAATTACTACTTGATTTGGGAGTTAAGCCAAAAAATATTTTAGGAAATGATATCAGTCCTTACATGTTGGAGATTGCACGGAAATCCTATCCCAAAGTGCAATTTGTGCAGGCAAATTTACCCGAATTAAAGTTAAAAAGTAAAAGTCTAAATATGGTTGTAAGTAGCATGGTACTCCAATTTTTAAACCACCGCGACTTTAGAATCACAATACAAAATTTTTCTAAATGGCTTGTTAGGGGTGGTCATCTCTTATTTATCGTTGTTCACCCTCTTAGATTTACCAGTAATTATTCGGAATATTTCAATAATAAAGCACAGAGCGAAGGAACACCTTGGGGAACTAAAATAGAATATTATCCCAAAAGACTTTCAGACTATTTAAATGTAGTTATAAATTCTGGATTTGTTATTACGTCAGTTGAGGAGCCAAAACCGCAAGGAAAAGAAGCCAAAATCTACCCAGACGAATATAAGAAATACTCCACCAAACCTACCAGACTAGTAGTAATGGCTTCCAAGAAATAATTTTCAAAAACCCATTTCCTGCCTGCCTGCGCCGATCTGTGTAGGTAGACAGTCAGGTGCGGGGTTTTGATATAATCGGGCTGTGAATGGAAAGAAATAATATCTTCATGGAGTTGTTATAACGGCAATTGTGGTCCGCGGCGGGAAATATTTAATTATCAACCGCATAGAAGGTTTAAAAAAACACCCCCGCGTTAAGCGAGGGTGTTTTTACAGTAAATGAAGGTTTTACATTCCCATATGTTGGTGCATTCCTCTTGGTCCAAAACCCCAATAATCTCTTAAGGATTTTTGGTCAATTCCTTGTTCCTCAAACCAAGCTTGTAACTCTTCCCTTTCTGCCTCGTGTTTTTGTCTTAACTCTTCCCATTTATTTATTAATGCTTGCTTTTGCTCTTCGGTTATAACTCCATCCTCAACTGCTTGGTCTAGTCTTTCTTCCTTTGCTTGTATCATTTCCTCATGACGCACTTCCATTTGCTCGTCAAAGAAAGTTTTTACCTCGTCTTGATTGAGGCCGAATTTCTCCGCGAGACCTTGAACGAATGGGGGATAGTTATTATCCTCAGCTGAAACTGCACTTGCTCCTAAAACTCCCAGTTCGACAAGAGCAAAAAGTCCTAATGTTGGAATTAATAATTTCTTGTTCATATTTGAGTAATCACCCCCTTCCTATATATTTATGTTCTTTATTCGTGTCATTCGGGTCTGAATTAGTATCATTCGTGTCGGGTTAATAATGGTGATTAAGCGATCCCAATTTACGAATTGCATCCGAATCCGAATAACAGAAATTAATTTACATGACCTACTTGAGAAAACGCTTAGAAAGTAAGAGTGGAAGAGTAAAAGAGTAGAAGAGTAAAATTATTGGAATGGATAGCGATAAGTTTGCCTCGAGGGCAGGGGAGAAACTCAGATTTGCACTTGATGAATTCAAGATTACGCCCGCCGGACTAATTTGTGCCGACTTCGGAAGTTCAACCGGAGGATTTGTCGATTGCTTACTTCAAGACGGAGCCGAAAAAGTGTATTCAGTCGATACTGCTTACGGAGAACTTGCTTGGAATTTGAGAAACAATCCGAAAGTCGTAGTAATTGAGCGGACTAACGCCATGCACGTTAAGCTTCCCGAAAAAGTGGATTTATTAACAATCGACGTTGGTTGGACCAAACAGGAGCGCATTCTTCCCAATGCATTCAAAAACTTAAAAGCTAATGGGGAAATAATTTCTTTAATAAAACCCCACTACGAAAGCCCCAAATATTTATTGAGAAAAGGGAAACTACCAGACAATAAATTAGATGAGGTATTGGCTCTTGTTAGTCAAAAAATAGAAAAAATCGGCGGTAAAATATTAAATATGGTTGAATCGCCCATATTGGGGGAGAAAGGTAAAAATAGGGAATTTCTTACGCTTGTAGTTAGGAAAGAGGAAGTTTGACTGTAAAGGTTGAACCTACACCCTGTTTGCTTTCCGCTTTAATTTCTCCTTTATGCAGCTCAACAATTGACTTTGCAATTGACAAACCCAAGCCGTATCCGTCAGCCCGCTCTTTTGTTCTTGAAGCATCTGCTCTATAAAATCGGCCAAATATGTGAGGTAAGTCCTTCTTTGATATTCCGACACCCGTGTCTTTGACTTTAATTATTAAATTTTTATTACTTTTACTTAAACTTAGACTTAAATTTACTTTTCCCTCTTTTTCGGTATATTTAACAGCGTTGTCTAAAAGAATTGTAATCAGCTTTTCTAGATTTTCCTCGTTCGAACTGATGACTACTTTATTGACATCAACTTCGACTTTAATTTTCTTCTTCTTTGCCAAAGGAGCGATTTTTTTATAAGCAGAGATAGCTACTTTGCCTGCATCGACGCGACTTTTCGTCAATTTATTACCATTTTGCTCCATACTGGTTAGCGTTAGTAGGTCGCCTGTTAGTTTTTTAAGGTTTTCAATATCATCAAGACTGCCTTTAAGTACAGTTTTTGCATCCATTAATGACAACTTTTTATCTCTCAGTGCAACTTCGACCGATGTTTGAAGAGCAGTCAAAGGAGTCTTTAGTTCATGAGATGCGTCTCCGACAAATCTTTTTTGCTTCTCCATTGCATACTCAATAGGGGAAAGTGTACGTCCTGCCAAAAAATATCCGGCAGCTCCCGACAAAACTAAAATTATTCCGTTAGCATACAAAAGAATAAATAAAACTTTTACTCTTGCTTCTCTTAAGTCTTGTATAAAATATTCGTGAACTGGTCCGTACATTCTCCAGCCAAGAGGTGGAGCTGCGTTGAATCTGCTTTCAATAGTATTTAGTCTTCTTTGAAATTCTAAAGTTACGCTCCTGTAAATAATGGCAGAAAAAGAGAGGCTTAACGCCATAATGATGGCAAGATACCATGCTGTTAATTTAATGCGTGCTGAATGAAACATTTTATTAGTAAGAAATTAGCTATTTGGATATTGGAAATTAGTTATGGAAATTAGATATTAGAAATTAGATTAAATACTAATTTCCATTTTCCAATCTCTATTACCAATTTCAAATTTCTATAAGCTATTTTCTAATTTCCTTCTATCTTATATCCAAATCCTCTTACTGTATGAATCAAAGGATTTTTATTTGGAAATGGTTTGTCGATTTTATTCCTCAAATATCCGATATAAACTTCGACAGTATTAGGGAGTACATCTGCGTCATAGTCCCAAACATGATTTATAATTTGGTCTTTTGTCAGAACCTTTCCTTTATAGCGTATTAAGTATTCCAACAGGGCATATTCTGTTTTAGAAAGCTCGATATTTTTGCTTCCCCGTTTAATTTCGTAGGTGAGGCTATTCAGTATTAAATCTGATACTTTTAACTTCGTTTGGAGTGAGCGTTTAGGTCGTCTTGTTAAGGCCTTAATTCTTGCCAGAAGCTCTGAAAATGCAAAAGGCTTGACTAAATAATCATCAGCACCCGAATTTAATCCCTTTACTTTATCGTCAATTTCTCCTTTAGCAGTCAGAATAAGAATGGGGGAGTGATTATTTTCTTTTCTTAAGTTCTTGCAAATAGTTACCCCGTCGAGCCCCGGAAGCATGAGGTCCAAAATAATAACGTCGTAACTTTCACTCGATGCTAAATCAAAACCGCGCTCTCCGTCATAAGCAATATCTACGGCATAGGTTTCTTGCTCTAAACCTTTTTTGATTGAATTGGCAATTTTATGTTCGTCTTCAACCACTAGAATTCTCACAGATTGATATTATATCTCATTCCTGATAATAATCTGAGAATATGAAAAATGAAGAAATTATTCCTTACAACAGTCTATCGCTTTCTGGACGAGAACACCGAGTTTGGAGAAGACGGAGGAGGAACCTTTGACTTTACTTTTCTCGTTTATAAATTTGACCTCATTTGGCATTTGTAATTTGGAATTTGGAATTTTTACTACTCCCAGATTTAGTCCCCAAAATAAAGAATAAAGTTTATAAGATTTATCAAATAAAACCCACGCCTTTTCTTTATTGGATTTCTTTAACTCTTTTGTTCCGACCTCCATCAAACGCATCGATGCCGCTAACAAGTGTTTAGAGATACACCAAACCTCACCTTCGTAATCTTTGATAATTTCTTTCATCAATTCTGTTCTCATTGCGCGAATTTCATTAAGTAGGTCCAGATACTTTTGACTCTTGGTTTTTTGAGAAGTATAAAATAGGTGTTCTTCGATGGAAATTAAATTCATAATTCCTATAGAGAGGTCTTCACCGGAAGAGAGGTCGAGGTCTTTTTGGGTAGTTACTTTTTCTACTTTATCTAGTAATTTTTGTATGTCTTTTTTATTAGCCATGTTTTTCTATAGTATAACCCTGGTCTTCCAGTAACCTTTTTACTTTTTCGTGAGGTACGTAACCAGAAATTGTAAGTTCTTCCTTAGCATAATTGCAGGAAGCTGAAATTCCTGCGTCTTCGAAATCGAGCTCAATCATCTGGGCGCAAGCATTACAGTCCATCCCTTTAATATGATAAGTTTTTTTAGCCATTTAAGTTATTAGTTATGAGTATTTAGTTTGGTTTTTTAGATAATATCGAAAAAGCCAGTATACATTCCCATACTGCAAGTGTAGACGAGTCTTCCGATTTTGTTTGGTGTAAATTCAACAGTTTCCTTTCCTGTTTGCGGGAGTATTTTTGTAATACCGTAATCGGGGATGGTAAATGCTCTGGAGCAGCCGTAAGTATTGTTAGTTGTTAAAGTGAGTTTAACCGGAACTCCTTTTTTTAGAGATTTTACCGAAGATTTATACCCATTGTTTGATACTTGAATATCTACTTCTTGAAATCCCTTAGCGTTTACTTCAGCAATATTATCGTTATTAGTTAAATTATTATTACTCGTTACTACCGACCAATAATTTTGCAGTGTATGTGGAGAACCTCTAAGATTTTGTCCGGTGTTTATTGAAAGTATTCCTAAAACAAAAATAGCAAAGGCGGCGACAAATCTTAAACTTTTTCTTTTTAAGAGTTGGTTTGAAGCTATTCCCAGAGCGAAAAATACCGGACTTGTTCCGATTACAAAAGAAGCTAGTATTAAGCTGCCAAAAAGCGCATTTCCTGAAGAAACTGACAAAAGGAGCATCGATTGGGTAATTCCGCAGGGGATAAGCACTGTTAAAAATCCCAATAAAATTGGTGAAAATGCATCACCGCCTTTACTGGTTTTTCGTAAAAAGCGGAAGATAAATTTAGGAGGTTGGATGACAAATCTTCTGAAAGCGGGGTGAAGCTCCAATAGTCTTGCTACGGTTGCTAACATAAATAACCCCGCGAATATTTGCATAAGACCTTGTATTTTTGGGGTAATGATAAGGGATGCCCCGAGTGCGCCGAGGAAAGCTCCTAAAATAGTATAGGCGACTAATTTACTTATTAGAAAAGAAGCTACCTTTAATTTCTGATTGTTACCATTCTGATTAGCTAAAGAACTAGCCAGAAGCCCACCTTGGACTGCAAAACAGGAAATTCCGCCCGTCGTTAAACCAGTAATGAAAGCAAGCCAAATAGTGTTCATGAGTACATATTTTAACAAATTCATTCTTGACAATAAAGAACAATAAGATTAATCTTCTTATATATATATCCCCCTCTGGGGGGTGGGGATACTAAAATGGACCATTTAGAAACAAAACCAGAAAGCTTGAGAAGATTAAAAATAGCTTATGGACATCTTGAAAAGGTAATTGATATGTTAGAAGGTGATGCATATTGTCCGGACGTTATTCATCAATCCCAAGCTGTTCAAGCAGCTTTAAAGAAAGTTGATGAGTTAATTCTTCATGGACATCTTCATACCTGTGTTTTAAAAGACATGCACGGGTCGACTAAAGAAAACGAAAAATTAGTCAATGAAATTGTGGGACTTTTTAAGAAGAAATGATATGACTAAAGATATTAAATTAATGTTCGGAGTTATCGGTTTTACAATCCTTCTTATAGTTGGTTTAGCTATTTGGCAATCCCGCCTGCCGGCAGGGCAGGGAGGCAATAAGGATGAAAATGTTCAAGTGGCAGGCGTACAAGTTAATAATATTGAAGTAGAGGAAGATTATTACAATCTCGGAAATGTTTCTATCGGTGGTGGGGTAAAAACTTTGGAATATAAAGTGAAAAACACGGGAGATGCTAGTTTAAAACTCAAAAAGATAGCGACTTCATGCATGTGTACTAAGGCAAAAGTAAAGGTAGGAGATAAAGAGACCAAATTTTTTGGTATGGAAGGACACGGTGATAAGAATCCTCCGGTTAATTTAGAAATAGGGGGTAATGCGGAAGTTTTAGTAACTGTCGAATTTGATCCGGCGGCTCACGGTCCGCAGGGGGTTGGACCATTTGATAGGATTATTTGGCTTACCTTTTCAGACCCGGCAGGTGTTAAAGAACTGAAATTCAGCGGAACAGTAGTTAATTAGTTCAAGTTTAAGTCTAAGATGAAGAGCCAAATAAATTACAAAATAATATATTTTTTATTTCTCATACTTGCACTTAGACTTATTCTTGCGCCGACAGCGTTGGCGCATTGCCCTTTATGTGCAGCAGGAGCAGGAGCAGGGATAACTTTATCCCGGCTTTTAGGAATTGACGATTCCATTACTGGTGTCTGGGTGGGAGCTTTTTTAGGTGCAATTTCTTTTTGGACACAAATAAGTTTAGGTCAACGTAAAAAAGTATTTTTACGGCCGTTCGTAGGATTTTTCTTATACGTTTTGGTGTTCGTAAGTACTTTATGGTCTTTTTACAAATTTAATGTCGTCGTTAAGCACGGTGATATTTTCGGTATACATAAGTTGACATTCGGTATTGTTTTAGGAGGAGGGGTTTTTTATTTAGTAGATAAGTTAAACAAGTACCTTGTAAAGCCTAACGGCAAGGGTTTTTTCCCTTACCAAAGAATGGTAGTAAGTTTGGGAAGCATGGTTGTTTTGAGTATCTTTGTATTTATTTTGATTAATTACTATATATAGGATGACAAACTTAAAAATAATAAAAAAATTTCTAAAATTTCAAAAAAGAAAGAAGATTAGATTTTTTTACATCGGATTTATTTTATTCGGTTATATACTTGGAACATTATATCCATTTGCCCCTCTCTCATCCGTTAAAAAGCACAGCTCACCCATTGCCTCCGAAAATTTGATAATTGCTAAAGATTTAAAAAAGAGTTTAGAAAACAAAAACTTCATACTTATTAATGTGCACACGCCTTACGAAGGAGAGATAGAAAAAACTGACCTATTTTTAGAATATGACGGAATTATCGCCGGCAAAGACAGACTTCCTGAGGACAAAAGCGCCCAGATAATTCTCTATTGCAAGAGTGGAAATATGAGCGAAAAAGCACTAGTTACCATAAAAAGCTTAGGGTATACGAATGTTAAACACTTAGTCGGTGGAATGGATTCCTGGAAAAAGGCCGGACTTGAGGTTTTGGACTTATCAAAACTCTCCGATGAAGTTTTACCGGAGGAAGGATTTACGCTACCTATTTCTTGGGGAGACATCGCTCCCAAACTAATTGAATCAGGTGTTATAGATAAAGAAAAATTTGAAAAGACCGTGGCGATGGGAGATAGCGAAAAAGTAGTTTTTATGGGGAAATCCGATATACCTATAAAAATAAATGCCCAAAATAGCCAATTCGTTGTTGACCTTCTGTGGGCACTTGGATTAGCTCAGAAGAGTTTGGTATATGAGGAAGGACCAATGGGTAAAGAATATAAAGATAAAGCAGGTCAGTTTGCTTCAACAGGAGGTTGGACATTAGCAAAAGGCAACGCGATGAGCCATTACAACAAACACGATTTAATTCCCTTGACCCCTGAACAACATAAAAAGGTTATGGACATTGCAGGAAACGTTTATCGCCCTTGCTGCGGTAATCATACTGCTTTTCCTGATTGCAATCATGGTATGGCGGCGCTTGCGGCGATTGAGCTAATGGTTTCAAAAGGATTATCTGATGAAGAAATTTACGAAAATGTTTTGAAACTTAATTCATTTTGGTTCGGAGGAAGCTATATCACAACGGCAACTTATTTTGCACGACAAGGCATTGCGTGGTCAGAAGTTGATGCAAAAGAGGTGTTGGGTTCCCAATATTCTTCAAGTCAAGGCGCCATGCAAATCGCTAAAATGGTTGGGCCTATTCCTTACGGAGAGCAAAGCGGGGGAGGTTGTGGAGCGTAAATAGTTAGTTGGTTAGTTTGTTACTTAGTTATTTCGAAAAACTTTTTATGTATTTCTTACGAAGAGATGAAGCAACTTTAATCTTTTAGGGGGTGAATTAGAAATATGGATAAGCAGAGCATGGCTAGTGAAGCTGGTAAATCATTTTTATACGGGATTATTGGAGGACTAATAGGTGTTATTGTTGGAGTATTTTTTGCAAATTATGCAGTTAATACTCGAAATTATGGAATGATGAATATGATGGGAATGAAATATATGATGCAACAAAATGAGTTTGGGTACCAAACAGAAGACGACAGTAAAGTAAATTCCCGGAATATGAATGTAAGCATGAATATGATGACTCGAGAACTAGAAGATTATAAAGGAGACGAATTTGATAAAGCATTTATAGAACTTATGATTGAGCATCATCAGGGGGCTATTGATATAGCCAATCTTATTCCATCACGTACAAATCATGAAGAATTAAGGAATATGGGTGAGGATATTGTTTCTGTCCAATCAGCGGAAATTGAAATGATGAATGGTTGGTTAAAAGATTGGTTTTAGATAATGTCAAACTGTTGTACAAAAAATAGCCACAAAAATAAAAACAAAAAGACGGATGTATTATCCAACGATAAGCCTAAATCGTGGATTGGGAAGTATTTGTACGGGTTAGGTAAAAAGGATGTTGAAAGAAAAACAGAAAAATCGCATGGAAGTTGCCACTAAATACCAATCAGCTATTTTAAAAGGGGTATTTTCTAGTTTAGTTTTACTATTATTTTACTTCTCCATAGCAACTCTTGTTTCCGGTTGGAGTTATGCGAAGGTGCAGTTTAGCAATTATTGGTATTACATTGTAACTTTAGCATTAGGTTTTGGAATTCAAGTTGGACTATACAGTTATTTAATAGTTTCTCTGAAACATCGCGCATCTGCCCGTGTTATAGCAACAACCGGTACGACTTCAGGAGCTGCAATGATTTCCTGTTGTACTCACTATCTAGTAAATCTGCTACCGATATTAGGAGCAGTAGGTGTATTAAGTGTAATTACTCAATATCAAATAGAATTGTTTTGGGTAGGAATTGTGTTTAACCTAGCTGGTTTAACATATATGATTTATCAAATCAGAAATCATGTAAAAAATGGTATGAAATATTTAGCGTTAATTATAATATTATTCGGAGCAATTTTACTTTTTAATAATACAAAAAAAAATAATGAGTTAAAGGTATCTCAAGAAATTGATAACAGCAAAGACATAAAAGCAGTTGTTACAAGTGAGTATACGCCTCAGTTTAAACAGATGGGTGAAGTAGAAGTTGAAGTAACCCCGATTAAATTAGGACCCTCAAGATATGGTATTTAATTTAACTCTCAACACGCATTCCGTAGAACTTTCATATGATTATAAAAATATTACAAAAGCGGAAGATAATTTAGGTAATGTTTATAAGCCACAAGAGTGGTCGGGAGGAGAAGGCGGGCATCATTTGGAAGGAGAATTATTATTTGATGAGCTTACAAGTGATAGTAAAAACGTTAAACTATTTATTGACGGTATTAATGGAGAGACAGCAGAATTCGAGTGGGAGTTAAAGAGGGGGTGAGAAAAATGAAGCATGATGAAAAAGCTTTAGCGAATACGTTTGCAGTATTTGTGGCCATAATATATCTTGCTTGTGGTTTGATAGTAGCAGTTGCTCCTAATTTTATGAAGTTAGTTGCACGAAGTTGGTTTCATGGTATAGATTTAGCTGAAAGTTGGTCAGGCAGAGCATTTCCAGGTAATTTCTTATTAGGATTAGTAACTGCCGTTGTAGGTGCTTGGATTTCAGGTTGGATATTCGCGCGACTTTACAACTTTTTTCTAAAGAAGTAACGGTCTTTAGGTTCAGAGGAAATAATGGATACAAATAAACTAATAGTAATAATATCCGGATTAGGATTAATTGCTTTAATCTATTGGTTTTTCTTTGGCAAAAAACGTGAGGTGTATGAAGCTACAAATGGTGAAATAGAAATAATTGTCAAAGGAGGATATAAACCGGAAATTATTAAATTGAAAAAAGGTAAAGAAGTTAAATTGACTTTTGTGCGACGTGACCCATCAGACTGTCTTGAAGAAGTGATTCTACCTGATTTTAAAATACGCAAGTATCTTCCCTTAAATGAACCTGTAACTATCGAAATTAAACCCCAAGAAGTTGGAACTTACGGTCTTCACTGCGGAATGAATATGTACCATGGAAGGATTATAGTTAGTTAGTTCTTGGTTCGTTGTTATTGGATTATGGAAAATTCATTTAAATTTGAAGAGTTGAGAGTGTATCAGGAGGCTTTGTTGTTTGTCGATATGATTTATTTAATTTCGTCAAAATGGCCAAAAGATGAACTTTTTGGTTTAGTAAATCAAATAAGGAGAGCAACTGTTTCACTTGTTTTAAATATTGCAGAGGGAACGAGTAGAACTAAGAAAGACTTTCGACACTTTTTAGATATTTCTAGAGGATCCTGTTATGAATGTGTTGCAATATTAACAATTGCTAAGAACCGTAAATATGTAACCAAAGAAGATTTTAATAAATGTTATGAAAAATGTATTCACCTTTCAAAAATGGTAAGTGCTTTAAAACGCTCAATTTCTTAATTATGAACTTTGAACTAACTAACAAACTAACCAATCGGAAACATTCGTTTCCGATTATTGGCATGCACTGTGCTTCGTGTGCAAGACTTATTGAGAGGAAGTTGCAAAAAACACCTGGCGTAATAACTGCGGAGGTTAATTACGGAAGTGAACAGGCGAGTGTTGAGAGTGACCCAACAGTTACAGATGACGACCTTGCAAAAGCAGTTGAAGCGGCTGGATACAAGGCGATAATCGCAACTGATGACACAAAACTTAAGACTGAAAAGAGTGCGGAAGAAATTAAAGAAGAGGCTAAAAAGAAGGAACTTGCTGATTTGAAAACAAAAGTAATAACTTCTTCAATTCTTTCCTTCTTTATCTTTTTAGGAAGCTTTCCTGAATGGTTCACATTTATTCCCAAAATATTATCATCTCCCTTTTTACTTCTTATGCTTTCTTCCCCTGTTCAATTTTGGGCCGGATGGAAATTCTATCAGGCTACTTGGTCCGGGCTAAAAAATAGAACTGCGAGTATGGACACTCTTATTGCAATTGGGACTTCAGCTGCCTTTGGATACTCTTTCGTTTCGCTATTTACAGGTGGACAAATGTATTTTGACACTGCGGCGGTCATCATTACATTAATTTTACTGGGCAGATACTTAGAAGCTAAAGCAAAAGCGCATACTTCAAGTGCAATAAAAAACCTACTCGGATTGCAGGCAAAAACAGCCCGTTTGGTTACCGGAGATAAAGAGATAGACGTTCCCATAGAGGAAGTAAAGAGAGGTGACATTATTCGTGTAAGACCCGGAGAAAAAATTCCGGTTGACGGTGAAATTATTGAGGGAATCAGTTCTTTGGATGAATCGATGGTTACCGGGGAATCAATTCCAGTTGATAAGACAGTTGGTGATATGGTGGTTGGTGCTACGATGAATAAATCAGGCACAATCCTATTTCGGGCAACTAAAGTCGGCCGCGACACTTTGCTTGCCAATATCGTAAGGATGGTAGCTGAAGCGCAGAGTTCGCGTGCGCCTATACAAAAGTTGGCAGATATTGTTTCTTCATATTTTGTACCCGTTGTTTTAATTCTTGCTGTTTTAACGTTTGTAGTTTGGTATGTTTTTACTCCTGAGGGAGCCGTTGGATTTGGTCATGCCTTAACTAACATGATTGCAGTTTTGATTATTGCGTGTCCGTGTGCCTTGGGTCTTGCAACACCTACTGCAATTATGGTTGGGACAGGCAAGGCTGCGGGGGAGGGGATATTAATAAAAGATGCCCAAACGTTAGAAATCGCTAATAAAATAAAAATTGTGATTTTTGATAAAACAGGAACCTTGACCGAAGGGAAGCCAACAATCACTGACGTGATTGAAATTCCAAAATCCCCCGGCCCCGCAAAGTTCATCCCGTCTATTCAGGCGGGACAAGGCGGGGCGGGCAAATTCCAAAATCCAAATATTTTGCAAATTGCAGCTTCATTAGAACAGGGGTCGGAGCACTCTTTAGCCGAAGCAATATTAGAGGAATCAAGAATTAAAAATATTAAATTAAGTAAAGTTAAAAATTTCATAGCACATGCTGGTTTGGGGATTGAAGGAATTATTGACAACAAAAAATATTTATTGGGAAATAGAACTTTGATGAAATTGAAAAAAGTAAACGTGGAAAGATATGAATCCAACGTTCAAAAACTGGAAAACGAAGGCAAAACAGTTGTTTATCTAACTTCGGGTCGCGATGTAATTGGTTTAGTCGCAATTGCCGATAAACTAAAAGAAACTGCAAAAAATACCGTTGACGCATTACAAAAAAGGAAGATTAAGGTTTGGCTGATAACCGGAGACAATGAAAGGGTAGCGAATGCTGTTGCAAGTAAAATTGGAATAAAAAATGTAATGGCTGAGGTTTTACCTGACCAAAAAGCAGATAAAGTAAAACTACTTAAACAAAGTAACGAAGTAACGAATCACAAACTAACTACTGTAGCATTTGTCGGAGACGGAATAAATGATGCGCCTGCACTTGCCGCAGCTGACGTTGGCATTGCAATGGGGACAGGGACTGATATTGCGATGGAATCAGCAGGAATAACGCTTCTTTCCCGCGATTTGGGTAAAGTTATATCGGCAATCAACTTAAGTAAATCCACCCTTTCAATAATTAAACAAAATTTAGTTTGGGCCTTTGGTTATAATGTTATTTTAATTCCTGTTGCAATGGGAGTTTTATATCCATTTTTTGGTTGGCTTTTAAATCCGGCATTAGCAGCATTTGCTATGGCCGCAAGCTCCATTTCCGTCGTCGGAAACTCGCTTCGACTGAAGAAAATTTCTCTCTGATTTAAAAAAGGTGGGATTTACAACCTGACTGCCCAATAGCATAATTAAATACTGTATGAACGATAAAAATTTGTTGCTTAGTGTTTCTAAATTAAACGTATCTTTTAATAGCCACAAAATACTTGATGACATCTCATTTGAAGTCAAAAGAGATGATACGTTGGCAATCATTGGTCCTAACGGTGCAGGGAAAACGGTACTCTTTAAGTGTTTACTGGAGTTAATACCATACGAGGGAGAGGTAAAATGGGCAAAGGATGTCAAAATCGGATATGTCCCTCAAAGACTAAATGTAGGCAAAGATTTGCCATTGACTGTTGAGGAATTTTTGAGATTCAAGGAAAAAAGTTCCAAAAAAATCGAAGAAGTACTGACGATGGTCGGTTTTAAGAGGAATAAAGAACACTTAATTCACAGAGGCAAAAGATTATTAAAAACGAGACTCGGTGTTCTTTCCGGGGGAGAGTTTCAAAGAATATTGATTGCCTACGCTCTTTTGGGAAACCCTAATGTTTTGCTTTTTGACGAGCCGACAAGCGGAGTCGACGTTTCTGCGGAGGAAACAGTTTATTCTCTTATTGAAAGACTCAAAAAAGAGGTCGATTTGACTATCATTTTTATCTCTCATGAGCTTGGAATTGTATATAAACACGCCGCAAGCGTTCTTTGTTTGAATAAAGAAAAAGTCTGTTTCGGTCCGCCCCACGATGTAATTGACAAAGAAAGCTTGCAGAAGCTTTACGGAGAAGACGTTCATTTTCACCATCACGACGACCATTTCTAGATATGGATACAAACTTATTAATGCTCATATTTACAGGCGCCTTGGTAGGTGCATCTTCAGGATTTTTGGGGTCTTTTATGGTTTTAAAGAGAATGTCTTTGGTGGGGGACGCACTTTCTCATGTTGCCCTTCCCGGTATGGCAATTGCCCTCACCATGGCCATAAATCCGATGCTTGGTGCACTTGTAGCTTTAACCGTAGCAGTATTTGGAATTTGGTACCTTGGAGAAAAAACTGAAATATATCCGGAGGCTTTGGTGGGAGTTTTTTTTACCGCCAGCTTGGCAATTGGAATTTTAGTTACTCCGGAGCCGGAACTTCTTGAGGCCCTTTTCGGTAACTTAGAAACAATCGGATTGTTTGATAGTGTTGTTACAATTTTTGCCTCGTTTCTAATATTTATCGTAACCCTTAGGTTGTCAGATAAACTTCTTCTTGGAGTAGTATCCGAAGACCTTGCAAAATCCGGTGGTATAAAAGTATCAAAAGTAAATTTGATTTATCTTCTTTTGGTCGGTTTGGTAGTTGCACTGGGAGTGAAATTTGTGGGAACGCTATTGACGGGGGCGATGGTAATTGTGCCGGCTGCTGCCGCCAAGAATTTGGCAAAAAGTATTAAAAGTTTTCAGATTGTATCCGTTTTAATTGGGGTTTTATCCGCCGCCTTCGGTATAATAATCGCTCAAGCTACAGAAATTGCTTCCGGACCGGCTGTCGTTCTAGTCTCCATAACTGCCTTTGTAATAAGCTATTTTTTCAAAGCTGAATAAGCTCCTTTTATGTTTACTTTTAATTGGAGCCTTGAGATAATCAATTTATGAATGAACCTAAAGACCAGCAAGTGGGCGATAGTCATCAGCACAACGAAAAAGGAATAAATCAAGAACCCTTCGGTTTGTTAGAAGATGGTGACCAATACTTAAGAGGCCTCAAGTTTGAGAAGAGATTAAAACCCACGCGGGATAACATAGGTTGGAAAGGTTGGCATTTAGCAAGCGATGTGTTATATGAGCGGTATAAAGCTAAAACTAAAAGGGGTGTGTCTGAGTTTGTGGATTTGGTAAGAGACAGAAATATATTAGCAAAATTATCTCCCGAGGAAAGAGAAGATTTTATTTTTACGGTTTCCTACAATTACTATTTAAACGATAAGTTTGGTATGGGAGATACTTTGATGTCATCGCTTCATCTTTCCGAGGTTCAGCAAAAAAATCTTTCAAAACTTTTGTTAATGGAAGCGATGACTCCTCATTCGGACCCAGACGGTATTATAACTTATACTGCTACACAGGTAGTCAGACGAGTGCTTAATTTTTATCCGGAGTTCGCTGAGGAACCGGAGGTTAGAGAACAAGCTAAAAGAGCGTTTATTACCGAATTAGAAGTAGTTAGAGATTTCGGTGAGGATATTTTAAGAGATCCCGAAGCATATGTTGAAATGGGGTTGGTTTCGCTTTCCGATATAGTTGAAAATGACCTTGAGCTTGTAGGAGCTGTTGAAAAAAAAGCGAAAAGCGCATTACAAAGAGGAGATTTAAATATTGCTGCGGTTTTTAGGGAACGCTTTATTTCGGAAGATTCAGGATTTTGGACAACTGACGAAGTACTGGCTTCTGCAGAGCACGGATTTAGAAGGGAGTTAGCGAGGTATCCACATCCTGCAAGAGCAATGCAGATCGCTGAAGCTTTTCTCCCGGATAATTTTTTAGACGACGAAAAAATTAAGCAGTTTATAGTTGAGAAATATAAGGATAGTTTAAAAAAAGCACAATTTCAAGGTGTTGTCGAATTTGTTTCAGTATTTGGTGAACTACTTCCTCAGGAATTGACAGATGCGAGAGTCTGGGAATCGGAGTTGAGTAGTTCATTAAAGGGAGAATTTAGAAAAGCAGTTGAAGAGGGTTGGGGAGATGGCATTCTGGATTTTAAAAAAGTCTTTAGCCTCCCCGATGATTTACAATCTGAGAGTTTAAGAAAACAAATCGTTCAAGGCTTAAGAAAACACCTAAGATATGAGAGCCATGTAGATGAGTCTGCTGAGATATTTGATTGTTTCAGTCTCGACCCTAATATTTGGCATGAGGTTATAACACCCGATCTTTTAATGAAAATCTTTAGAGGTGAGGATTATTATCAAAGACTGAGCTTTCTAGATTTTATAAGAAGAGCTAAAGAACTTGGTTTAGAACCAAAAGCAAGTAACGAAACTCTTGAGGGATTTACTCGATTATTGCAAGAGGCCTATCCAGTTTTAGATAGTTACATACTTAGAGGAATTATGTACATGGTGGAGGCACAACCTGATTTGCTATCGCACTTAAAAATGGAAGCAGGTGAAAATTTTCCGCAAGGAGCAACACTACCACGTATGATAGATTATTGTAACGACAGTATTTTAAAAGCTCATTCAATAAATGGACTTTATATGTTAACTATGGATGAAGTTGAGGAAATATCGGTTTTATTAGACAGAAAATTACCGTCAGGTCTGACAT
>Ga0214473_10000721_pt1 | contig 45661 bp, 33 predicted proteins | sample RVTome_7_FD_203509 | JGI IMG/M metagenome (GOLD analysis project Ga0214473, IMG submission 203509) | Soil microbial communities from uranium-contaminated site in the Upper Colorado River Basin, Wyoming, United States - RVT98D197 | ecosystem: Environmental > Terrestrial > Soil > Contaminated >...
TCTAGATTTATTAATTAACAAGTATAAAGGAGGAGGATGCTCTAGTTATCATCCCCGTTTACTGCTTAAGCTTCTGGTATATGGTTACCTCTCTAACCAATACTCCAGCAGGAAAATAGAACAGGCATACGCGGGAGAGGGGTTATATAACCCGGGCAGAAAACCCCCTTGTGGGAGAAGCCCCGATTGAAGAGAGTACAACATAAATCACAAAACAACAAACCCAATAACGACTTCTGACTAAAATGCACTACATTTGAGTATAGAGAGAATAATAATGACGCCCGGGTTTTTAAAAGATTATGAAATTCCTGAAAACCTCAATATGCCTGAGGGCACAATTATTGCAGATACTCTCCTTCATATATTCAAGTATAATAAACTGAATAAGGTTTTCTCCGAGGTTCATGACAAACTCCCAATTGTACTTATCGAATCACTTCTTGAGCAACTTGATCTTAAATTTGAGATCCCGGAAGAGGATCTGAAACATATTCCGTCAGACGGACCTTTTATTACGGTTTCCAACTATCCTTACAGGGGAATAGATTCGATGCTGTTATTCAAGCTTATTTCTCTGAAAAGAACAGATTTTAAAATAATGGCAAGCTTTCTTCTTCAAGAAATTGAACCACTTAAAGATATTATTATCCCGGTTAATACATATGAAACTTCAAAAGAGTTAAAGTCTTCTTTCTCAGGGATTAAGGAGGGAATCAGGCATATTGCCGAAGGCCATTGCATCGGAATATTTCCGGCTGGAGAATCTTCATCGCATATAGAAGTAGCTCAGGTTATTCTGGATGGAGCCTGGCAAAGTACTGTGCTTAAATTCATTAAAAATGCGCATGTTCCAGTTATCCCGGTCTACTTTCATGGTACTAATTCACGCTTATTTCATATTATTGGAAAAATAAACCCTCTCAGCCGTTCAACCAAACTGCCATCGGAGCTTAATCAGAAAAGAAACAAAACAGTAAAAATAAGAATCGGATCGCCCGTTTCAGTAAAAGAACAGACAGAATTTAGTGATCTGGCTCAATTTGGGAGATATCTGCGGGCGCGTACATATTCCCTGGGATCATCGCTCGAAGCACGAAAGTTTTTTAAAATAAGAACGGGGAAGAAAAAGCCTAAATCTGAACCTGTAGCTAACCCGGTACCTTCCACCATTCTCACAGAAGAATTTAATAATATCAGGCCTGAATTTGAACTTTTTACTACAAAAAACTACTCAGTTGTATGCGCCCCTACTGTTCAAATTCCCAATATCTTCAATGAAATAGGTCGTCTCAGGGAACTGACATTCAGAAAAGTAGGAGAAGGGACCAATAAGAGTATCGATATTGACGAGTACGACTATTATTTTAACCATCTGTTTATCTGGGATACAGATTTTAACCAGATCGTCGGTGCATACCGCATAGGTAAGGGGAGGGATATTTATGCAATATATGGAATTAAGGGATTCTATATTGATTCTCTTTTCAGGATTGATAAAAGTTTCTCACCGATCCTCTCACAGTCGCTTGAACTTGGCAGATCTTTTATTACTGAATATTATCAGAAAAAAGCTATCCCACTGTTCCTTCTATGGAAAGGGATAATGGTCTTTCTTCTTAAACATAAGGAATACAGGTACCTGATAGGCCCGGTAAGCATCAGCAACGATTTTTCTAAATTTTCCAAAAGTCTGATTGTATCATTTATCAGAAAATACTTTATCGACGAAGAGCTGGCTGTTTATATTGAACCGAGAAAAGATTTTGTTGTTAAAAATGATAAAGCAATTGACAGGAATATTTTTATTGATACATCGGAAAGAGATATTAATAAAATAGAGAAAATAATCATGGATATTGAACCGGGCTACAAATTGCCAATTCTGCTAAAAAAATATCTGGAGATTAATGGCAGGATTATAGGTTTCAATATTGATCCAAAGTTTAATTATTGTCTCGACGGGCTTCTTATACTTGACCTGTATAATACTCCGCAGGATTTTATTAAAGGATTATCAAGGGAATTGAACGACCCTGCAATTCTCGAGAGGTTTATGAAAAAATATTAATAGAATTTATACCTCTTATCAACTATATTGGCTCCTTTTCGAAGCGATTCATAAGCTTCGTAGTTCCCTCTCATCTGGAAGGTCGTTTTAAGTCTGTCCTGCAGTAACTTAAGGTCTTCACTATCAGATTTGGTCACTGCGTTTACAGCCAGCATGAAAACACCATTAGATCCTTTTACAGGACCTGAAAGTATGCCTTCCCTGGAAACTGATGCAGCTGCTATCAGTGCAGGTTCAGTACCGGCACCTGGTACGGTATATGATCTGAAATTGATCTGAGTAGCTTCCTGGACAGTGAGAACCATTGACCGTGCAATATCGTCAAGTGTTTTTCCTGCTCCACTGTTCTCAATAAACTCATAAGAGATAATATCCGCTTTCCTGTCTTTGACAAGAATGAACCTGATATCGTTCTCTACATCAGCAACAGGTGCAATGCCATCCTCCTGTATCTTAGTACAATATGCAACTACATAATTATCGTCTACTTCAAAAACAGCCTGCTGACTATTATCCAGAATAATCTTACCCTCTTCTGCCTGGTATAAAGAGATTATCAGACTTCGGGGATTTTCAAGGCCAGGCAGGGTTTTTTGCTGGGGAGCAATATCATTCGCGACCCGTTTGTTCAATCCTTCTAAAGCAATTGACTTTGTGAACTTCTCATAGGTGTCGTTATTGCCGGCAAACTGACTGGCCTCACTATACACCTTCTGATTTGTTACAGAACCCGGAATTATTTTTCTGTCAACTATTCCAATATTATATTTCCTGGTATCCTTCGATTGTGCAAGTATTTCAATAATATGGATACCGAATGTAGTTTCAGCTGTTAATAAATCACCTTTTTTCCCCGAAAAACAGGCATTGTTGAAAGGGACAACCATTCTTCCTTCCGGAAACCAACCAAGGTCTCCTCCTATCTGTGCTGAACCCTGATCATCTGAATTGGTCATAGCTAGCAACTCAAATGAAGTTCCCGACTTAATTAATTTTACGAGACTGTCAGCCAGCACTCTTACATCTGCAAGTGACCTGGTATTATTTGATGACAAGAGAATATGGCGGACATGCACTGAATCGGGTCTGTTGGCAACAGCGACCAATCTGGCAATTTTATATGATCCATCCTCAAGATATGGGCCGAAAACAGTTTTCAGTTCCTCTTTTTTAACAAAATCCTGAAGGTTTTCAGAAACCATGCTAATTGGAGTAAAAAATCCAATATAACGCGAATCGGCAGTAAGATTAATGAATTGAAGTGGATCATCTGCAGTGGCAAATTCCTCTTTTGTATTATTGATCCACTCTTCTGTCTGTTTGATATCTTCTTCAGAGGGCACTACGTCAAATGTTACATACTCAATATCTCTCAAAGCATTTCTCTTATAATTCTGCTTGTGTTTCGAATAGTATGATTGAATTTCACTTTCAGAAACTGTTACTAACGAATCTGCAACAGAGGCATAATTTTTAAGAATGTAACTGAAATCCACACTATTCATGGCAAGATTATTGTCAAATTCAACCTGTTTGGAAGTAACATATAACCCTTTTGCAATAAGGTTATTATACTTGGTGTTCATCCTGTCGTTTACGATTTCATTTTCAAAGAACAACCAGTATTTTTTTGCTGTTTCATCAACTTCTGTCTGCTTAAGGAAATTCACAAGGAAAGATTTATTAAAAATCCCGGTCTGTTGATCGGTAAATAGCTGTTGGACGATTTGATGTGGGTTATTACCAAGAACTAGCTCCTCAACCTCCTCCGTACTAACACCGATACCGAGTTTTTTATATTGAGAATCAAGAATCTTCTCCCTGACCATCTGCTGCCATGTCTGTTCCCTAAGTGACTCAGTAGTAGCTTCATCAATATTAGTATTTCCTGATAGTTTATAAATCTCAATCAAATTCTGAATTCTGAGGTCATAATCCTGATAAGATATTATCTCTCCTCCTATTTCACCGATTTCGTAGTATTTCCTGGCTTTGATTCTCTGTCCTCTCCCATTTCCGAAGAAGTCGCTCACAACGAATAATAATAGTGAAACACCAATAACTCCTGCAACTAATACTCCTGCTCTCTCGCGTAAAAATTGAAGTGCTGACATGTAATCTTATCTTTAATAATTAATAGAAATATACCTTTTTTTAATACAGGCGACAAATATAACAAATTTTCATTAGTTTAAAATTTGTTTTTATGGACCATGATGATCCTTAAAATTGTTATTTTCATGATATTTCATATATTATTAGCAGTTTTAGTATTATTCAAATAACTTGGTATCGATTAATAAGTAATATATCTCCGGGATTGTAAAAACTCAAAATAAGCAGAGATGTCGAAAAACCTGAGAGGATTATCAGAAAGAAAGGGTCTCAAAGACAATCTTTTCGGGAAGATTGTAAAGGCAGGAATGAATGAACCTGGCAAGATTGACAATCTTCTAAAGAAGTTATCAGACGATTATCTGATTGGCAGATCATCAATTCTGGGAACAACTTCTTTTTACGATTTTTTAAAGGCAGAACAGGCGGGTAAAAAGGTTTTTATCTGTGATGGTACGGCGTGTCTTACTTCAGGAAAGCAGGAGAAATTAATGGATGCTTTACTCAAACAATTCAGACCGGACGAGATAGGTAAGGTTACATGCCTGGGACTTTGTCATACAAACCATGCATTCATGTTCAATCATGCAACCTACGCTCCTGATGACCTGAAATTGCTTGATGGAATTCTTAGATCGGGCGATCACCACAATGAAGCAGTTCATACATACACAAATGCAGATAAGCCTGCACTTATTACGGATAACTCTGATCCTGCTCTTCTTCATGAGGTCTTCAGACGATATTTTGTGGATATTCCTGGAGCTTTGAAAGAATTAGAACTCTCCGGTCTGCGTGGGAGAGGCGGCGCCGGCTTCCCTTTCCATATTAAAATAAAAACTGCAAGGAATAGTATTTCAAATGAAAAATATGTGGTCTGTAATGCTGACGAAGGTGATCCCGGAGCATTTTCTGATAAATGGCTGCTTGAAGAGAGACCCTGGCTGGTCCTCTTTGGCATGATGATTACTGGTTTGATTACCGGTGCTGATACCGGTGTAATATATATCAGGGGAGAATATCCGGAATCTGTCAGAGCTGTTAATAACGCTATCGATAAGTTTGAAAATGAAAACCTGTCAGGTCAGAATATATCGGCAACTGGTTTCAGTTTTAAATTTTATGTAGTTGAAGGTGCCGGCGCGTATATATGTGGAGAGGAGACATCGCTTCTTAATTCGCTGGAAGGGCTGAGACCGGAAGTACGCACCAGGCCACCATTCCCTGCGGTATACGGACTGTTTGGAAACCCCACTGTGTTAAGTAATGTCGAGACTTTTGCAAATATCAATTATATTCTCAGGGAGGGAGGAGAGGTATTTTCTGCTTTGGGGACTGAAAAATCTGCCGGGACAAAACTTGTTTCACTCGATGGAGCATTTCGAAAACCCGGACTTTTTGAGGTAAAAATGGGAACGCCTCTTGCATTAGTTTTAAACGATATGGGAGGAGGTACCAGATATCCGGTGAAGGCATTTCAGATTGGAGGCCCTCTTGGAGGGATTATTCCTGCTTCAAAAATAGAAGATCTTACCCTCGATTTTGAATCCTTCAATGAATCAGGGTTCCTGCTGGGACATGCAGGTATTGTCTCAATTCCTTCAGATTTTCCAATAATCAGTTATTTGTTACATCTGTTTGAGTTCACCGCGAGAGAGTCATGTGGAAAATGTTTCCCCTGCAGAATGGGATCAGACAGAGGATCAGAACTGTTGAGAAGAGCAATTGAAAGGGGAGCGAAAATTGACAGCGAGCTTTTTGATGATCTTCTGATAACAATGCAACTTGCTTCACTTTGTGCGCTTGGCGGGGGACTTACGCTTCCTGTTATGAATGCTTTACACTATTTCGGTGGTGAGCTTGAAGAATATTTCACAGTGAAAAATTTGTAGCCATGAATAAAGTTGCCTATATAAACAAAGAGCCATATAACATTTCTGAGGGAGAGACAATTCTCGAGTTTGTCAGAAGGAATAAGGGTAGAGACCTTATTCCCACACTTTGTCAGGCTGATAATCTTGAGAATTATGGCTCCTGCAGGATCTGTTCGGTTGACGTTGCTGCTAAAAAAGACGGACCCTCAAAAGTAATGGCATCCTGTCACTCACCTGTTGTGGAAGGGCAATTTATATTCCCATCAACAGAGAGGATTAAGAAACTGAGAAAGAATATAATTGAACTGGTACTTACAAGTTATCCTGCTGATAAAATTTATCCTGAACCTGGCAACCTTCCTACTGAATTCCAGAAAACTATTGCTGAAATTGGTATTCCTGATGTCCGGTATCCCGTATTGGAGAGACAATCCGATAATGGTTTTGACAGGACCCATCCATATATCTGGTCCGACATGACTGAATGTATAAACTGTTACCGTTGTGTCAGGGCGTGTGATGAACTTCAGTCTGAACATGTTCTTGGAATTTATGACCGCGGTATAAAAAGTCGTATTATTAAAGGTTTTGATCAGAGTTTTATTAATTCTTCCTGTGTTGCTTGTGGCGCATGTGTGCAAACATGTCCGACAAATGCCATTGCCGACAGGTACGGAACAAAAACCATTATAGCTGATGAAGTTATCAGGACAATCTGCACCTATTGCGGAGTAGGATGTAACCTGGATGTTAAGGTAAAGGATGGTGTTGTAAAGGGAATAGAATCACCTCTTGATTCTGAAGTTAACAGAGGCCACACCTGCCTGAAAGGGAGGTTTGCGTTTGAGTTCTATAATCACCCCGACAGGTTGAGGACTCCATTGATAAGGAAAAACGGAGTTCAGGAAGAGGTTACATGGGAAGAGGCCTATGAGTATACTGCTTCGAGATTTCGCGAGATAAAAGAAAAATATGGTCCGGATGCACTTGCAGGAATATCGTCGGCACGTTGCACCAATGAAGAGAATTATCTGATGCAGAAATTTTTCAGGATTGTATTGGGAACAAACAATATTGACGGTTGTGCCAGAGTCTGTCATGCCCCCACTGCGATGGGTATGCAATGGGCGTTTGGAACAGGGGCAGCCACCAACTCTGTTAATGATCTCTATAAAACGGGCTGTATTCTGCTGATAGGATCAAATCCAACATCTGCACATCCGGTAACAGGAGCAAGGATTCGATCGGCAGCCCAGCAGGGTATTCCTCTGATAGTGATAGATCCGCTCAGGATAGATCTTGCCAGGTTCGCTAAATATCATCTCCAGAACAGGCCGGGGACAAATGTCGCTGTTCTGAATATGTTTGCACATTATATTCTTATTGAAGGGCTGATTGACCGGATGTTTATTGAAGAGAGGACAGAGGGATGGGATTCTTTTGAAAAATATCTTTTTGATCTCGATATTCCTGAACTTGAAAAGATCTGCGGAGTTGATCGCACATTGGTAAGAGAAGCTGCAATTGAGTATGCATCAGCCGGTTCGGCTATGGAGTTTCATGGACTGGGGGTGACTGAACACTGGCAGGGGACAAAGGCTATTACTCTTCTGTCGAATATTGCTATGATGACCGGTAATATAGGCAAGGAGGGAACAGGGATAAATCCTCTCAGGGGGCAGAATAATGTACAGGGTGCTGCCGATATGGGTGTCCAGCCACACCAGGGCGCCGGATATCTCGATGTTCAGGATCCTGAAAATATAGCTTTATATACAGAATTTTATGGAAAGAAGCATCCGTCGAAGGAGGGTTATAAAATACCCGAAATGTTTGCTGCCTCTCAAAGAGGTGACCTCAAAGCTATGTGGATAATGGGTGAGGATCTTCTCCAGACCGACCCAAATACCTGCCATGTAAAGGATGCCCTGGAGGGGCTTGAATTTCTTGTTGTGCAGGAGTTGTTTATGACAGATACTGCAAAGATTGCAGACGTTGTCTTCCCTGCTTCATCGTTTTTTGAAAAGGAGGGTACTTTTACCAACGGTGAGAGGCGCATTCAGAAGGTTCAGAAGGTTGTGGAACCACTTTCAGGAACAAAGCCCGATGGACAGATTGTTGTCGATATGATGAATATTATGGGCTATACCCAGAAAGGATACACTGCGAAAATTATCCTTGAGGAGATTGCCGGAATTGTGCCATTTTTTAAGGGTGTTAGATGGGAAACTCTTGGTAAAAATGGCAAGCAATGGCCTGTTAAAGAGGATGGTTCAGATACAAAAATACTGCATACCAGCTCTTTTAAACGAGGAAAAGGAAAATTCCATTCATGGGATTTTGAGGAGTCTCAGGAGATTATTAGCAATTCTTCAGAATATCCATATATACTGACCACAGGACGTATTCTTGAGCACTATAACAGTGGAACAATGACCCGCCGAACACACAACAGGGAGCTTGTAACTGAAGATATCCTGTTTATTCATCCTGCTGATGCCGAGACAAAAGGAGTCAGGAACGGCGATTATGTTGCTATTTTTTCAAAACGCGGAGAGACCGGTATGAAGGCTGAAATTACAGATGTTGTCAGACCTGGAGTGCTCTACACCACTTTTCATTTCCCGGAGGCATCGATAAATTATCTTACCAGTAATGTAGGCGATGAGTTTACACTTACACCTGAATATAAGGTAGTTGCAGTGGATTTTAAGAAGTCCTTGTTTGGGAAGATGAAGAATGTTGAATGCAGATAGTTGGATAATCCCTCAACCCCCCTTTTAATTCCCCCCAGGGGGGAAGATCCCAGCAATTTAGTGTGATTCAGGTTAATAGCAGAGTATTCTCCCCCCTGGGGGAGATGCCGCGAAGCGGCAGAGGGGGTATTATGTATAATTGATCCCCCCTTTAATTCCCCCCAGTGGGGGAAAAATACCTGTCAATTATCGGGAGATACCCTGATAAATAATGGAAAGTATTATTAAATAATGTGAAAAAATTCAAAGAGATTGTGAAAAATAGGGGGTGGTGATGAAAAATATACATAAAATACAAAATAATATACAAAAAATAAGGGGTATGTATTAAGAAAAGACTATTTTTGCAAGAAAATATAAAAAAATGGCAGAACTTAGATTTAGTGCATTAAGAGAGGTATTCAACCGGGAGGCAGTTGAAGTTACCACACCCTCAAAAATTGTCTCCGAATATTTTGCGGAGAATGTTTTTGACCTTCCAAAAATGGAACATTTTCTTTCAAAAGAAGCTTACAAGAGTGTTAAACGGGCCATCACTGAAGGAAAATCATTAAGCAGGCAGGAGGCCGACCAGGTTGCTACGGGACTTAAAGCGTGGGCGATAAGCAGGGGAGCCACCCATTATACACACTGGTTTCATCCTCTGACGGATGGGACAGCAGAAAAACATGATGGGTTCATGGAATTTGGGGATAATGGTCTGATTGTTGAAAATTTTTCAGGAGAATTACTTGTTCAATCGGAACCTGATGCTTCAAGTTTTCCCAGCGGAGGTATCAGAAATACTTTTGAAGCAAGAGGATATACTGCATGGGATGTTTCATCACCTGTATTTATTGTAGGGACAACTCTTTGTATACCAACGATATTTGTTTCATATACAGGGGAGGCTCTTGATTATAAAGCTCCACTTCTAAAGGCTCTTTCGGAACTCGACAAAGCGGCCGTTGATGTATGCCAGTATTTCGATAAGGATGTAAGTAAAGTTATTGCTACTCTTGGTTGTGAACAGGAGTATTTTCTGATTGATGAGGCTTTATTTTATGCAAGACCTGATCTTGTGTTGGCAGATCGCACACTTATGGGGCATTCCTCATCCAAAGATCAGCAGCTCTCTGATCACTATTTTGGGTCAATTCCTGAAAGGGTTATGTGCTTTATGGAAGATTTTGAGTGTGAGGCGTATAAGCTGGGAATTCCGGTAAAAACACGTCATAACGAAGTGGCTCCCAATCAGTTCGAATGTGCTCCGATATTTGAGGAGGTGAACCTTGCTGTTGATCACAATCAGCTGATTATGGATATTATGAAGAGGGTAGCGAGAAAACATAAATTCAGAGTGCTTTTTCACGAAAAACCATTTGCAGGGATAAACGGTTCAGGGAAACACAATAACTGGTCGATGGCCACCAACACAGGAGTCAACCTTTTATCTCCCGGTAAAAACCCAAAAACTAATCTTCAGTTCCTTACATTCCTTGTGAATGTCATTAAGGCTGTCAATTTTAGCAATGAAGTTATCAGGGCATCAGTAATGAATGAAACAAATTCATACAGGCTTGGTGGGCATGAAGCTCCTCCTGCTATTATATCTGTATTTGTTGGTTCTTACCTTACAAATATGCTTGAGAGTATTGCACGGAAAGTCACTGATAAGAAGATGACCCCTGCCGAGAAGACCGAACTTAAACTCGGGATAGGAAAAATACCTGAAATATTACTTGACAACACCGACAGGAACCGTACTTCTCCTTTTGCCTTTACAGGTAACAGGTTTGAATTCAGGGCAGTAGGATCATCAGCTAATTGCAGCTCATCTATGATAGTTTTAAATGCTGCAGTAGCTTACCAGCTGAAACAGTTTAAGAAAGATGTTGATGTCATCATTAAAAAGGGAAGAAACAAAGATGAGGCAATATTCCAGGTTTTAAAGAAATATATTCTGGAATCGGAAGGTGTATTGTTTGAAGGCGACAACTATAGTAAGGCCTGGCATGCGGAAGCTAAGAAGAGAGGCCTAAGTAATATAAGCAGTGTTCCTGAATCAATAAAGAGTTTTCTTACCCCAAAATCAAGGGAAGTGCTTATTGGATTAGGTGTTTTTACAGATAAGGAGCTTGAAAGTCGTGTGGAGGTTGAATATGAAAAGTTCACTAAAAAGGTACAGATTGAAGCCCGCGTTCTGGGCGATCTTGCAATCAATCATATCGTTCCCACTGCAATCAGGTATATGACCTCCCTGATTGAAAATGTCAGGGGTCTGAAGGAAATCTTCGATGCCGCTGAGTTTGAAAAACTGGCAGGAGCCCGTAAGGGAGTTATTTTGACAATCTCCGACCATATATCGATGATCAAAAAACTGGTCCATGAGATGGTTGAGGAGCGCAAAAAGGCCAATATAATTGAAGATTCATATAAGATGGCGCTTGAATATGAAAAGAAGGTTAAACCTTACCTCGATGAGATCCGTACTCATATTGATAAGCTTGAATTAATAGTTGATAATGAGATCTGGCCTCTTCCAAAATACAGGGAATTACTTTTCACAAGGTAGATAGTAGATTAGAAATAATGTTATATCTAAAAAGGATTCCAAAATCAGGGATCCTTTTTTATTATAATAAATGTACCCGGCCAACGTTAGATAATAGTGCCAGAATTCCTTAAAATGTTTACTTTTACGGTCAAAATGAGGGGGTTGTTATGAAAAGGGTACTATTCATTATCATAATATTGTTGACAATTGCTCCAGCGATATTATGTGCTCAGAAGCGGAAAGCAGAAAGAGCTTATGCTGCTTTTGAAGCAGGTGAGTACTTCGATGCCATTGACCAGTTCAAAAACTCCTATTCCAAAACTAAAAAATCAGATAAGAACAGCAGGACCGAACTGATATACATGATTGCAGAATGCTATCGACTGATTAATGATCCGAAAAATGCCGAGACATGGTACAAACTGGCTGTCAGATCCTCATATTCAAAACCTGAAGCCGAGTTCTGGCTTGCAGAATCGCTTAAGAAAAATGGCAAGCACCAGCTTGCTATTGATGAATTTAAAAAGTACAAACAAATAGTACCATCAGATGCCAAAGCCGACCAGGAGATACGTGCCTGTGAGCTGGCTATCGAGTGGTTAAGGAATCCTGAAGCATTTAAGGTAGAGGAGCTTAAAGATCTGAATTCAAGAGAGTCAGATTTTAGCCCAGCCTATGGTCGCGATGATTTTGGAGAGATCTATTTTACATCTTCACGTGATGATGCTGCAGGTAATAAAACCCATGGAGCAACCGGGCAGAGTTATACTGATATTTTCGAAAGTCGTATCGATAAGAAATCAAAATGGAGTACACCTGTTCCTGTGGAAGGAATCAATAGCGAGTTTGAGGAGGGAACACCTTCGTTTTCGTCTGATTTCAAAGAGATTTATTTTACAAGATGTGAAGCTGGGAAACGCGAACAAAAGGGATGTATAATTATGTACTCCAGGAGATCCGGGGGTAGCTGGAGCGAACCCAAAAATCTTGGTATTCTTCCTGATTCACTTGTTGCTGCCCATCCTTCAGTATCTCCAGACGGGAAGACGTTATTCTTTGTTTCGGATATCGCCGGAGGTTTTGGAAAGAAGGATATCTGGAAAGTTACCAGAACAGGAGGAGAGGGTGCATGGTCCAAACCAGTTAATCTTGGTCCTGATATCAATACTCCCGGTGATGAAATATTCCCATACAAGAGGGACGATGGGTCATTATATTTCTCCTCCGACGGGCAGATAGGAATGGGTGGACTTGATATTTTCAAAGCCAAAGAACAGCCTGACGGAAGCTGGGTTGTACAGAATATGAAATCACCAATCAACAGCTATGCCGATGATTTTGGCATCACTTTTGAAAATGGAAGTGAAAAAGGAATATTCAGCTCAACAAGGAAAGGAAGAGGTAATGATGAATTGTACTCATTTGAATTACCACCCCTGAAATTCAATGTTATCGGTCTGGTTAAAGATGAAAAAACAGGTACTGCAATTGCCTCATCAACGGTAGAGATGATCACAAGCGACGGCTCAAACCTGCAGGCAGAGACAGGGTCGGGTGGTGAGTTCAGATTTCCCCTGAAACCTGATGTTGATTACATTTTTCTGGCCTCAAAACAGGGCTACCTGAAGGGGAAAGAGAAGGAGACTACCAAAGGGCAGGAAAAAAGCCGTGATTTTCTGGTGACCATTCTTCTTACTGCAATAGACAAACCCATAGAGCTGCCTAATATATTCTATGACTTTGGTAAATGGGATCTGAGACCGGAATCTATGGTATCACTTGATAAACTTGCCGAAACCCTTACTGATAATCCGAAAGTGACCATAGAACTGATGTCTCATACCGACTCACGCGATACAGAAGAATATAACTTTGATCTCTCCCAAAAAAGGGCACAATCGGTTGTCCAGTATCTTATTGATAAAGGCATTGAACCGGAAAGACTCTCTCCAAAAGGGTATGGTGAATCAAGTCCGAAAAATGTCGATGCAGCTATTGCGGCGCTATATCCTTTCCTGAAAGTTGGCACCCCCCTTTCAGAACAGTATCTTAATACACTTGCAAACGAAGAACAAAGAGAGATCGCACATCAGATAAACAGACGTACAGAATTCAGGGTACTGAGAACAGATTATGAGTCACCCAAAAAGTAGCATATCAAATATTATGAAAAAACTCCTTACCGCACTATCATTTGTTCTTCTCTCCTTCACCTTATTATCCATAACGCCTGCTTCCAAACCAATCCGTATACTTGTAATTACAGGAGGACATGGCTATAAAGTTGAAGAATTTAACCAGATGCTCTCAGGTCTCGGTGAAAATATCAGTTACCAGATCGCTGAATTGCCTGCAGCATTTGATATGTTTTTACCTGAAAGCAGGAGTAAATATGATGTGCTTGTGTTTTACCATATGTGGCAGACAATAACTGATGAGCAGGCCAGGATTTTTGCTGACTGTATATACAAGGGGAAACCGCTCGTTGCATTGCATCACAGTATCTGTGCATTCGATGAATGGCCGGAATATTTCAATATTATTGGCGGCAAGTATTTTCATAAACCGACAACTGTTAAGGGAAAAGAGTATGCTGCCTGCTCCTATATTCACGACCTGCATTTCAATGTGAAAGTTGTTGATAGTAAAAATCCGGTAACAAAAGGAGTTAATGATTTTGAGATATTTGACGAAACCTATAAAGGTTATTATATTGAAGATGGAGTTACACCTCTGCTGACAACTGATGAACCGAGCAGCAATGCGGTAATCGGTTGGACAAAGAAATATGGAGAAACCAGGGTAGTTACATTACAGAGCGGGCATGATGTTCCTACATTCGGGAATCCCAACTTCCGAAAGCTTCTGAAACAATCTATCGAGTGGGTATATACAGGTAAAAATTGAGCTCTTTTTCCTCTGCATTATACTACAATGTAACCAGACCAGCTTCCTTAAGAGTATATAAATAATTTATAACATCCTGAAGATCAACCTCTCCTGCTAATAGCTGGGTGTCAAGTAGTTTTTTGATATCGAGAGCTGAATTCTTCCCGTTGCACAATCTGCCAAGCTCCTGGGTATCCAATCTGCGATCTTTTACAGGATAATTCTCACTTACTTTTGAATCAAGAGTTGAAAGAACATTATTATATCCTCTGTAACTTTTTTCAGTCACCAGAGCAGTTGTTTTTGGTATTATTGTTTTGGCCTTCATCTCAAGATCAGCTGGGTTGAAGTTTATTCCTGCCAGTCCAAGTGCCTTAGCTTTCATTTCAGCATAACTTTCAAAGGCAGAAACAGACGCCTTTCCTGAAGCATCGATCGATGTAGTAAGTTTTGTCAGGTAGGTCTTAAAGGATGACGAGTTTACAGCCAGTTCGAGTGTTGTGGCAAGGGTTGCCTTTTCATTTATTATGGCAGCTTCAATAAATCCTTTTGATCTCTTATAGGCAGCTTCAAAATCCTCCTTTTTTGCCTTGCCCATCTCATCAATGGCCCGGTCAGTCTGCTTCCCTATGCGGGATGAGGCATTTCCTGTCACTTCGCCTGCGATTTTTTGTGCGAGTGATTCATCAGCTCCGGCAATAGTATATGCAGCAGCTGCTCCAATAAAACAGACTCTTTTAAGCTGTGTCGGATCGCATTTATCAGCGATATCCTGCGAGGTGTGATAATATAGATCAGGCCAGGTGATCATCATTATTCCGGGGACCTGAACTCCCCAGTCGTTAAATACTTCATGGTCTGATGATCCTGTATGGTCATCAATGGCATAATAGAAAGGATCATCTGAGCCGGTTGGTGCAACAATTCGTTTTACAAATCCACCTCTTCCGGAAACTGCCAGGCCAGCCCTGTTACCAAGCCCTGTAAAATTGTAATAGTTTTCCATTACATCGTTTATATAGTGAGGGTTGCCATATGTAGTCCTGTGCATACACAGGAATGACTGACTTTTCAGAAGCCACAGGCCAACCATATCCAGGTTAATGTTGCATAGAGTTTTCTTTATGATCTCTTTATTTTCTATAACCCATGGACCTGTACCTGAGAACTCAGGGACCCATATAAATCTGATTGTCCTTTTTGGTCTCTCTATTCTTCCTTCATTTATCATTGTATTAAGCATTCTGGCTATCTCAAGTATAGCGGCACAACCTGAAAGATCGTCGTTTGCACCCATTTTTACATACCCTTCAAAAAGATGAGCTGAGAAGATCACTTCTCCTGCATCGGGGTCAGTTCCTTTTATAATAGCTGAAGGAACTTCCATTTCATAATCAAGATTTCGTGCCTGAACGACGGCATGAACAATAATTTTTTCCCCTCCAAGAAGCCTGTCGCGCAGAATAATGCCCTCGCGTGGAGGAAGAAAAAAACCGAATTTCAAACCTGATTCACCACCTCTTCGTCCTCCAATTCCTGATATCGGAATTGCCAGCGGAACCTGCAGCGGACGCGGTGAATCATATGATATTACCCCCAGAGCACCTTTTGCTACAGAGAGAGTGTGTACCATTGCAATACTTCCTGAGGTTACAACAATCTTTCCTTCCACTCCTGCTTTATCTATATCTTCCTGCCTCCCTTCACCTACCCAAACCAGTTCCGCGGTAACATCAGTATTGGTGCTGCCGGAGGCCAGTACAGCAGGAAGGTCATCATAATCGGCAATCTTTGATCTCCCGGGACTCACTTCCCATAAGGAGCCTTTTTCTCCATCCCAGGTAGAACCTCCGGGATATTTGTTTACAACTGCTCCTTCAAGTCCATATTCCTTTATTTTATCGAGTACATATTGTGTCTCGAAGAAATATCCTGAATATTCCGATGCCGGGCGGTCATGGATATAAGCTGCCATCTCATATATATGATTCATGGCTCTTTCACCGGAGGCTTCACCTATCAGTTCATCAATAATATTGCCCGGGAGCAATGTCCTTGGTAATGAATTCTGACCTGCAACTGTCAGACAAATTATAAGAAAGACAGATGCTGAGGAGAATGATCTTTTCAATTTCATAAGATTATCATTAAATTATTATTCAGTTAGTTTCAGGTTAGCGGATAAAGATAAATAAGTTGATGTTACATTGTCATTAAGCAGCTATTTTTTTTCTATCTTTGCCACCTTAACAGAGAAAAATGATATCAGAATCGAAATATAGCAGAAGGGGTGTCTCTTCCACAAAGGAAGATGTGCATAAGGCAATTGCCAATATTGATAAAGGATTATTCCCCAGGGCGTTTTGCAAAATTGTGCCTGACCTCCTTGGCGGCGACAAGGATTATTGCACAATAATGCACTCTGATGGTGCCGGGACGAAATCATCACTTGCATATATTTATTGGAGGGAGACAGGCGATTTGTCAGTATGGAAAGGAATTGCCCAGGATGCCATTGTGATGAATCTCGACGACCTGCTTTGTGTAGGGGCATGTGATAATATTCTATTATCCTCAACAATCGGGCGTAACCGGAATCATATTAAAGGAGAGATTATATCTGCGATAATAAGTGGAACCGAAGAGGTTCTGGAAGAGTTGCGGAGTTTGGGGATTGGGATCTGGTCAACTGGTGGTGAGACAGCCGATTTAGGTGATCTCGTCAGGACTATTGTTGTTGATTCGACAGTTGTTACACGGATGAAAAGAGCCGACGTGGTAACTAATAAAAATATTGAGGCCGGAGATGTAATTATTGGCTTATCCTCCACCGGGAAAACCAACTATGAAAAGGAGTATAACAGCGGTATGGGAAGCAATGGTCTTACGTCGGCACGACATGATCTGTTTGCCCCTTACCTTGCATCCAAGTACCCTGAAAGCCTTGATACCACTCTTTCTTATGATCTTATCTATTCCGGGAGGCTCAGGTTGACCGATCCAATTGAAGAATTGAATAGTGATGCAGGGAAAATGGTGCTTTCTCCAACGCGTACTTATGCTCCGGTTATAAGAAAGGTACTTGATACAATGCGTCATGAGATACATGGAATGGTTCATTGTTCGGGTGGAGGACAGACAAAAGTCATGCATTTCATCGATAAATTACATATTGTAAAGGATAATCTGTTCCCCCTCCCTCCATTGTTCAGAATAATTAATGAACAATCTGAAACCCCCTGGAAGGAGATGTACAGTGTGTTCAATATGGGACACAGGTTTGAGATCTATACGCGCGAGGGAAACGCCTCAGATATCATAAAAATTGCAACCGGATTTGACCTCGAAGCAAAGGTAATCGGGCATTGTGAAGCCTCTGACAGGAAAAAACTTACTATAAGCTCTGAATTCGGAACTTTCGAATACTAGGGCTCAAGGACAAGTGGCAGTTGGCAATAGAAAGTTGGCAATGGTCACAGGGAATGAGCACCTGGCACCTAGCACCTGGCCAATAACCAAATCTATCAGTTACTGAACCGTCATACCGTTGCACCATAATACCTTTCTTATTATCTTTGCATCCTGAAATTTAATATTACTATGGCAAACAACATGATTCTTGAGAGACTGGAGGGTGTGAAATCGCGGTTTGTTGAGGTGAGTGAACTTCTTAATCAACCTGAGATACTATCGGATATGAAAAGGTATGTTAAGCTGAATAAGGAATATAAGGATCTATTGCCTATTGTTGAATCTTATGAAAGATATAAGCTTACCCTGAGCAATATTAAGAGCACCAAAAGTCTTCTTGCCACCGAGAAGGATGAAGAGATGCGGGAAATGGCAAAAGCTGAACTGGAGGAGCTAACCTCACGTATTCCTGAAATGGAGGAGGAGATCCAGCTTCTGATCCTCCCTTCCGATCCTGAAGATGATAAGAATGCTGTTATGGAGATAAGAGCCGGTACGGGAGGCGATGAAGCAAGTATTTTTGCCGGAGACCTTTTCAGAATGTACAGCAAGTTCTTTGAAGCACAGGGTTGGAAAGTTGAAGTAAATAATATTTCTGAAGGTACTGCCGGAGGCTATAAAGAGATTGTTCTGAGTATATCGGGTGAGGGTGTATATGGAATTATGAAATATGAATCGGGGGTCCACCGCGTTCAGAGGGTTCCACAGACTGAAACACAGGGACGAATTCATACCTCAGCAGCATCAATTGTGGTGTTGCCGGAAGCGGATGAATTTGATGTTGATCTTAAAACTGAAGATATCCGAAAGGACACTTATTGTTCTTCAGGTCCGGGAGGCCAGTCGGTAAACACGACATATTCGGCTATTCGACTTACCCATATACCATCGGGTATTGTGGTTACCTGCCAGGATGAAAAGTCGCAGATTAAGAACTATGATAAGGCATTAAAAGAGTTAAGAACCAGATTATATAACCTTGAATACCAGAAATATCTGGATGAAGTCTCTCGCAGGAGAAAAACTATGGTCTCAACCGGGGACCGGTCTGCAAAGATCAGGACTTACAACTATCCTCAGGGGAGAGTTACGGATCACAGGATCAGCCTTACCATTTACAATCTTCCTTCTATACTCGACGGAAATATCCAGGAAATACTCGATAAGTTACAAATGGCAGAGAATGCCGAGCTGCTCAAAGAGAATTATGTATAAACCTTTTGCTGATGAATTATCTTAAGTTGTTTGAAAGCATAGTCAATAAACGTTCATTCCTCTGTGTAGGCCTCGACTCAGAGATAGAAAAAATCCCCTCATCTCTTCAGAAAGAAAAAGACCCCATTTATGAGTTTAATAAGCGGATTATTGACGCTACTCACTCATCTGCAGTCGCTTATAAACCCAATGTGGCTTTTTACGAATGTTACGGGGCAAAAGGTTGGAAATCGCTTGAATCGACCGTGAATTATATCAAGTCAAATTATCCTGACATTTTTGTGATTGCTGATGCCAAAAGGGGAGACATAGGCAACACATCTAAAATGTATGCAAAAGCGTTCCTGGAAAATATGCCTTTCGATGCAATAACAGTTGCTCCATATATGGGTGAAGATTCCGTTTCCCCATTTTTGACCTTTAAGGAGAAATGGGTTGTATTGCTTGCACTTACATCAAATAAGGGTGCCGATAATTTTCAGTATCACACTGATAATGGAATAAAACTCTTTGAAAAGGTACTTTCTGTTTCAAAGAATTGGGGTGATATAAACAATATGATGTATGTTGTTGGCGCAACACGAGCAGAAATGCTGAAAGAGATCAGGAAAATCGTTCCTGATCATTTTCTTCTGGTCCCGGGGGTCGGAGCACAGGGAGGAAGCCTTGAAGATGTATCGCGTTATGGCATGAACAGCAAATGCGGACTTCTGGTAAACTCCTCAAGAGGAATCATTTTTGCCGATAGCAGTGCAACCTTTGATAAGGTTGCCGGAGAAAAGGCGGAAGAGATGCAACAGGAGATGGAAAAATATCTCTCCGAAAAGAATCTGATCTGAATTTTACACAGTACACACCATGGTGCATCCCTAATGGACACGCCATGGTGTGTATCACCTTTATACGATATGGTAGGGTCATGCCATGGCATGACCCTTGCGTTTGTAAAATATCTGATATTTTTGTATATTTATAGTCTTGCTGTTTTCTAATTTAATTCGTGCTGAAATGAAAGAGGAATTTCTTCATTACCTGTGGAAATACGGGCTGTATTATCGCGAAAACCTGTCAGATAATGATGGGAATAGTATAATTGTTATTCATCCGGGTGAATATAACCGCGATTCAGGACCAGATTTTTTCAATGCCAGGATCTCGATTGCGGGCACCGAATGGGCGGGCAATGTAGAGATCCATATAAAGTCTTCCCATTTTGATATTCACGGGCATCAATATGATCCTGCCTATAATAATGTTATTCTTCATGTTGTTGCTGAAAACGACAAACATGTTTTTAATTCGAGAGGCGAGGAATTACTGACTATTGAATTATCCTATCCTGCCGGACTTTATGAAAGATATCTCTCCCTGGTTAATAATTCTTTTATTATAGCCTGTCAGGATGATATAATTAATATAGACAGGATTTTTATCCGTCATTGGCTTAACGCACTGGTTATAGAAAGGCTAAATAATAAAGCAGAAATGATCCTTAAGATACTGTCCGAAACGGATAACGATTGGGAGGAGACATTTTACAGATTACTTGCACGTTATTTTGGATTCAGGGTTAATACCGAACCGTTTGAGATGCTCGCAACGGCACTCCCCTTCAAGATTATCCGGAAGCATGCAGATAACAGATTTCAGATTGAGGCTCTGCTGTTTGGAACGGCCGGTATGCTGGAAGAGGTTCTTTTTAAAGAGGCACTTTCCGATAATTATTACTGCGATCTGACAAAAGAGTACAAGATTCTTTCAGCAAAATATAACCTGAAACCAATTCATGGCTGGATTTGGAAATTTTCGAAATTAAGACCTGCTAATTTCCCTACGATAAGAATATCGCAGCTGTCAGCAATGCTTTCAATTGCCGGCGGACTCTTTTCAAGAGTGTTGGAGGTAAGAGATATCATGCAGCTTAAGGAAGTGTTTGAAGTAACTGCTTCTGACTATTGGAACGATCATTTTATTTTCGGTAAAAAAGGCAGAAATTTTCCGAAGAATACCGGGTCGCTTGCAACCGATATACTTCTGATCAATGCTGTAATCCCAATAATATTTGTTTATGGCAGAAGCCGGGATTGTGAGGAGATAAGTGAAAGAGCCCTTAAATTCCTGGAAGATATTCAAAGTGAGGAGAACTCAATAACTAAAGAATGGGAAGCAGCGGGAATAGAGGTTGAATCTGCTTTTTATTCCCAGGCACTTATACAACTGAGAAACGATTACTGCAAAAAAAGAAGATGCCTGAATTGCAGAATCGGCAATAAACTTCTTAGCTCCGGGAGAATATTAAAAGATCAGAAAGACCTCATCCTCGAACCCTGACCCGGGATCTTTTGACGAATGTCAGGAATTTTATGACAAATAACTGAATCATAGCGTTATTCAACGCAACGTTTGATGTCTTTTTCCCGTCTTTATTATATACAGGAGCAATAAATAATACAATTTATTCGTTGCTATAAAGATTAAAAATAGAGAACTTATAAAAAAAAAGTCAATTGTTTGATAATTTACATAAAAAAGCCTTATTTTTGCGTTCCAAAATTGGAGACTCGATTAATTTATGGATAAGTAATATTTTAATAAAAGACATGTATTTAACAACCGAAAAGAAGCAGGAATTTTTTAAGACTTTTGGGACATCTGAAATCGACACCGGTACAGCAGAAGGCCAGATAGCGCTATTCTCATATAGGATTAATCATCTTACCGAACATCTTAAGAAGAACAAAAAAGATTTCAGTACTCAACAGGCACTTATCAAACTGGTAGGGAAGAGAAGAAGGCTGTTAGATTACCTGAAAATAAAAGATATCGAACGTTATCGCGAAATCATAAAAGCATTGAGATTACGTAAATAGAGTTAAGAGGCAATTATTAATTGCCTCTTTTCATAATATTTAATTTTCTTTGTAATTTCAATTTTCCTAAAATCAAATATAATGTTTAAAGTAAAAGAGAAGATTATTGATCTCGGCGACGGGAGAACGATAACCCTTGAAACAGGCAAAATGGCCAGACAGGCTGATGGTTCTGTTTTGTTAAAAATGGGCAGGACAATGTTGCTGGCTACAGTTGTGTCAGCAAAAGAGGCGAAAGAGGATACTGATTTCATGCCTCTGTCAGTTGAATATAAAGAAAAATATGCTTCATCAGGGCGGTTCCCGGGTGGATTTATGAAACGGGAAGCAAGGCCCTCTGATTATGAGGTTCTCATCTCAAGACTTGTTGACAGGGCATTAAGACCACTTTTCCCTGATGATTATCATGCAGAGACATTTGTAACAATCAGTCTCATGTCGGCTGATATAGATACAATACCTGATGCACTTGCTGGTCTTGCTGCTTCAGCAGCTCTTTCCCTATCAGATATTCCTTTCAATGGACCAATGTCTGAAGTGAGAGTTGCCAGGGTCAAAAATAAATTCGTCGTTAACCCGACTGCAACTCAGCTTAGAGAGGCTGATATCGACCTTATGATTGGTGCTACATTCGACAATATACTTATGGTTGAAGGTGAGATGAAAGAGGTTTCAGAATCTGAGATGCTTGAAGCTCTTAAGATAGGACATGATACCATAAAACTTATGTGCAAGGCACAGATTGAATTTGCCCAGGATGCAGGTACTACGTTGAAACGTGAGTATAGCCATGAAGTAAATGATGAAGATCTAAGGAAAAAGGTCTGGGACGAAACTTATGATAAATGTTACCAGGCAGCAAAATCTTCAACAACAGATAAGCATAAGCGCCTGGATGCGTTTGAACTTATCATTACTGATTATCTCGGACAATATTCTGAAGAGGAAAACGTCGATGAAAAACTTGCAAGGAAATACTACCATGATGTGTTAAAAGAGGCATCACGAAGACTTGTTCTTGATGATAATATCCGTCTCGATGGCAGAAAACCGGATGAGATCAGACCTATTGTGTGTGAGATCGATCCTCTTCCTGCCACGCATGGTTCAGCATTGTTTACCAGGGGTGAAACGCAGTCCCTGACAACAGTTACCCTTGGGACAAAATTAGATGAAAAAATTATTGATGAAGTACTTAATAAGGGAACTGAAAAGTTCACCCTTCATTATAATTTTCCGCCTTTTTCAACAGGAGATGCAAGAGCTGCCCGTGGATTAAGCAGGAGAGAGATCGGACATGGAAATCTTGCGCACCGTGCGCTTAAGAATATGATGCCATCCGATGATGAGAATCCATATGCCATAAGGGTTGTATCGGACATTCTTGAATCAAACGGTTCTTCATCCATGGCTACGGTATGTGCAGGTACATTGGCTCTTCTGGATGCCGGCATAAAACTAAAAAAACCTGTATCGGGAATAGCAATGGGTCTTATTACAGACAAGAAGACGAATAAATTTGCTGTTCTTTCTGATATACTTGGCGATGAGGATCATCTTGGAGACATGGACTTTAAAATAACAGGAACACGCGATGGCATAACAGCAACCCAGATGGATATCAAAGTTGAAGGACTTTCATTTGAAATACTTACAAAAGCACTTAATCAGGCTAAAGCCGGAAGATTACATATTCTGGATATAATGGGACAGACGATAGATGAACCCCGTCCGGAGCTTAAACCACATGCACCAAGAATTGAGATGCTTACAATTCCCAAAGAGATGATAGGTGCATTAATTGGTCCGGGAGGCAAAGTTATTCAGGAGATTCAACGCGAAACAGGTGCAACAATAATTGTTGAAGAGGTGAACGGTTATGGCGATGTTAATATTTTCGGTGAAAATGCCGGGGTAATAAATGCTGCTCTCGCCTGGGTTAAGAAGATTGTAACAATACCTGAAATCGGACAGGTTTACAAAGGAAAGGTTAAAACAATAGTTCAGTTTGGAGCGTTTGTGGAGATACTGCCGAACAAAGATGGTCTCCTCCATATTTCTGAAATTGAGTGGAGAAAGATAGGTACTGTTGAAGAGGTTCTTAAGGAAGGGCAGGAGGTTGAGGTTAAGATAATTGATATCGACCCGAGAAGCGGTAAAATTAAATTATCGCGGAAAGAGCTGCTTCCTCGTCCGCCCCGGCAAGACAGCGATAACAAGAATCAGCAGCAAAATCAGAATAATTGAACAGAGTCCCGCATTTGCGGGATTTTTTGTAATTTTCAGGGATGAAGATTAAGTATAACTATGTCGTTATTGAAGGGAATATCGGGGCAGGTAAAACTACTCTGGCCACCAGAATAGCTGAACAGTTCAATGCCCGGTTGATTCTTGAACATTTTGCCGATAACCCATTTCTTCCAGAATTTTATAAGGAACCGGAAAAATATTCATTTCCTCTCGAATTGTCATTTCTTGCAAGTCGCTATAAACAACTTAAGGAAGAACTTGTTCCCCAGGATCTGTTTAAATCGTTTACAATTGCGGATTACTACTTCATGAAATCGCTTGTATTTGCAGCATCTACTCTGACAGGTGACGAATATAATCTTTACCGTCAGATTTTCTATATCATATATGGGACTCTACCGAAACCTGATATCTACGTATACCTTCATCTGAATCCTGACAGACTGATGAAGAATATTGAAAGAAGGGGCAGAAATTATGAAAAATCAATAACCAGAGAGTACCTCCGGAAGATACAGGACAGCTACTTTTCTTTTTTCAGACAAAATCCTGAGAACAGGTATCTTGTTATCGATATCAATGATATTGATTTTGTTGAAGATGAAAGTCATTATGCCAAATTAATAGATACTATTTTCTCAGTTGTTTACCCTGATGGATTAAATAAAGTAATTTTGTAAATAATTTATTTGATCGCTGGGGAAAATAAACCAAAGTATTAGTTCTATGTAAGTTATCGAATATGTGAATAATGTAAGTTTTTTGCATAATTCTGTAACAATTTATACTCTATTTTAGTCAATTTTACATCGATTCACATTCAGTGAAAATTTATATAACTGTAATTAATCATCAAGAGTAGCTCATTTTATTTCTTTTTTTTTTATATTATGACTATTTTTTTATAAATTTGCACTAATTTTAAAGATGGAGTATATTGTTCATTATTAACAGACAAACCGATATCATAAACAAATAACAAATTTTACTATGAAAAAATTCAGAAGCTATTTTATCCTTATCCTTGCTGCTACTGTTATGTCAAGTTGCAGTGGATTGAATAAGATGAAGAAAAATTCCAACTTGATCAAGTACGAGGTAACTCCAAAGATACTGGAAACCCATGCTGGTGTAGTTACTGTTACCATAAAAGGTACTTTTCCTGCCAGTTACTTTGATAAGAAGACTACTGCTACAGCAACACCTGTTCTGACTTATACGGGTGGCGAAACTCCTTTTGATAAAGTTCAGGTTCTTCAGGGTGAAGGTGTTCAGGGAAATGATAAGGTGATATCCTACACTGGTGGCAACTTTACATATACAGCTACAATTCCCTATAAGGACGCTATGAAGATGTCAGAACTGGTATTACGAGTAAAGGCAACCAGAGGAACAACAAGTCTGGATTTTGACCCTGTTAAGCTGGCAGATGGTGTAATTGCAACATCAACCCTGGTTGAAACGGGCGGCAGGCCTATTATGATGAAAGATAATTTCAAGCGGATTATTCCTGAATCCAAGGCAGCTGATATTAATTATGTTATCAATAAATCAGATATCCGCAGCACTGAGCTCAAAGCTGAAGATATAACCCTTCTTAAGGAATATATCAAAAGTGTTGGAAGCGATCCAAACCGCCAGTTCAAAACAACAGTTGTAAGTTCTTATGCTTCTCCTGACGGGAAACTTGAACTTAACGAAAAACTATCTGTGAGCAGGGGTGCATCGGCAGACAAATTCATTAAGATGGAATTTGCAACTGTTGAAGAAGCTAAAGCTGCAGGTTTCTTCGATGAAAAAACAACTGCTGAAGACTGGGATGGCTTTAAAACTGAAGTAGAGACATCAACCATCCAGGATAAAGATTTGATCCTTCGTGTTCTTTCGATGTATTCCGATCCTGAGGTACGTGAGAGGGAAATTAAGAATATGGCAGCCGCTTTTGAAGTTCTGAAAACAGATATTCTTCCAAGGTTAAGGAGATCGAAAATGATGGTTAACGTTGAAAAGGTTGGTCGAAGTGATGCAGAGATACTTGCCCAGATGAGATCAGATCCTTCAGTACTAAGTCTTGAAGAACAACTCTACTCTGGTTCACTTACCACAGACCTTGACGAGCAGCTTAAATTCTACCAGGCTGCAGCTAAATACAACCCAACATGTATTCGCGCTCATAATAACATTGGTTATACCTACATGGCTTTAGGAAAAACTGATGAATCAATTGCAGAATTTGAGGCATCCAAAGCAATAAGGAATAATGATGTTGTGAAAAACAACCTTGGTATGACCTACCTTGCAAAAGGAGACATGGCAAAAGCTGAAGAGTCTTTTAACTCAATGACAGCTGCAACTCCTGAATCGAAGTGGGGTCTTGGTGTAATTGCCATTACAAAAGGCGAATACGATAAGGCAGTTAATTTCTTCGGTACAGAACCATCTTACAACCTTGCCCTGGCACTTGCTCTTAAGAATGATAACAACAAGGCAAAACAGACTCTTGATGCTTTGAAGGATATGTCAAAAAGCGGAAAACCATCTTATCTCAAAGGAGTTGTTGGAGCACGTCTTGATGACAGAAACTATATGCTTGATGGCCTGCGCGCAGCTATCGGAATGAATGCTTCCTGGAAAGCCTATGCAAAAACAGACCTTGAATTTGCCAAGTTCTTTAACGACGATACATTTAAGTCAACAGTTCAGTAAGAAATAATATTACTATGCAAGTAGGGATGTTGCATGCAGCATCCCTACTTTTTTTTTCGATTCATCTCCCACAACACTATCCCGGTACTTATAGCAATATTGAACGAGTGTTTGGTACCGAACTGGGGTATCTCAATGCATTTATCGCACATATATAAAATATCCTGGTCTACTCCGTTTATTTCATGACCAAATACAAGAGCATATTTTTCTCCCTTCTCAACTACTATATCCTGTAATTCAACAGATCCCTCTGCCTGCTCAACGCCTAGAATCCTGTACCCGTTTTCTTTAAGTTCATGAATGGCATCAGCAGTATTTGTAAAATATCTCCACTCTACCGTTTCAGTTGCGCCGAGAGCAGTTTTTTGAATTTCCCTGTGAGGCGGAGTGGCTGTGATTCCACATAAATATATTGCTTCAGTAAGGAATGCGTCTGCTGTCCTGAAAATGGAGCCAACATTACTCTGGCTTCTTACATTGTCGAGGACAATAATAAAAGGCGATTTGCCCGATGTTTTGAATTGTTCCGGTGTCTTTCTTTCCAGTTCCGAGTTGAGACGTTTACGCATTCTTTTTTATGCTAAAATAATTAAATAATCTGTGATTTATTGTTATTTTGTGAAGTGTAAATAACAACACTCGGAGATTAATTAAGTTAATTTTAATTTTCAAGAAATGAATGTTCATGAATTTCAGGGTAAGTCATTACTCAAAGCATATAATGTTGATATTCAGGAAGGTTTTGTAGCTGAAACTCCTGAACAGGCTGTTATGGTTGCAGAACAGTTACATGAAAAACTGGGAACGAAGTTTTTCGTCGTAAAAGCACAGATACATGCCGGGGGGAGAGGCAAAGGGGGTGGTGTTAAGCTTGCCAGATCGGTGGAAGAAGCCGGAAAACTAACTTCACAGATATTGGGAATGCAGCTGGTCACTCCTCAAACCGGACCCGGAGGCAAAAGAGTAAACCGTGTACTCATAGCACAGGATGTCTATTATAAAGGTGAACACGAACCTGAGGAGTACTATATTAGTATTCTTCTGAACAGAAATACAGGACGGTATATATTTATGTATTCTCCCGAAGGGGGAATGTCGATTGAAGAGGTTGCTGAAAAATCACCGGAATTGATATTCACCGAAGAGGTTGATCCGGCTATCGGACTACAGCCTTTTCAGATGCGAAATATTGCATTTAACCTTCGATTGTCTGGAATGGCATATAAGAACATGCTTCAGTTTTTATCAGGTATATATGAAACTTTTACAGGTAGCGATGCACAGCTTCTCGAGATAAATCCGGTATTGAAAACCAGCGACAGCAGGATTTTAGCAGTCGACTGCAAACTTGTTCTTGACGATAATGCCCTGTTCAGGCATCCTGATCTTGCTGAAATGAGAGACCTTGATGAGGAAGACCCGGTCGAAGTTGAAGCAGGAAAATATAATCTGAATTTTGTAAAGCTTGATGGGAACGTTGGTTGCATGGTAAACGGAGCAGGCCTTGCTATGGCTACTATGGATATAATCAAGCTTTCAGGTGGCTCTCCTGCAAATTTTCTTGATGTGGGTGGAGGGGCTAATGCAGCAACTGTTGAAGCCGGTTTCAGGATTATTCTGAAAGATCCTGCTGTTAAAGCAATTCTGATAAACATTTTTGGTGGAATTGTACGATGCGACAGGGTGGCAACAGGAGTTGTTGAGGCATATATATCAATAGGAGAAATAAAAGTACCGGTTATTGTAAGACTTCAGGGCACAAATGCAGAAGAGGCTAAGAAGATTATCGATAATTCTGGTTTGCAGGTCTTTTCAGCTGTCTCCTTCAAAGAGGCCGCTGATAAGGTAAGTGAATTGCTTTCGGTAAGTTAGGACAGGAAAGTCTTGCTTCTTCAATAACGAGCTTTTATTTCTTATGCGAATCATCGCAGTAAGGTTTATTATTTGATTTTCCGCATCTGCATAGCCATGCCTCCTTTAAGGTATCTTCCCTGTCTCTCTTCAAATCTTTTATGATAAAGTTGCCGGTAATCTTAAGGGGACCGTATTCAATTACTTCTACGGTTGCCTGTGGCTTCTTTTTATTCTCTTCCATGTTTTAAAGATTAACCAATAAATCCTATTTTTCTGTGTTGCCCGTCACAGAATGGCATATGATCGCTGATTCCACACCGGCATAATGAGACCATACTGTCGTGGATCACTTTTTTAGTCCCATGACTGTCAAAAGTAAAAGTACCCTTAATAACCAACGGTCCGTCAATCATTACCTTGACTGATACCGGATGATCATCAGAAATTTGTTCAATGGCATTTATCAACTCCGGTCTTCTGAAATTAATGTGATTTAACTGATCACGGCCAATATCCTTGTTTTTCTCATCATCATTCCACTTCCATGCAAGAGCTTCTGTAGGGCATAAATTCACCACTTCAATAATCCTTTCGGTTGTTGAACCGGTCATATCAACCCATGGCCTTCTGCCTGGATCAAAAACCTCAATTAACTCTCTGTAACAATACGATGCATGTATACATGCTGTTGGTTTCCAGTAAACAGTTATTTCATCATTCCTGTATCTTCTTCCTCCGGAAAATTGTTTCTCCTCACTCTCCATCCGTGTTCTGATTATTAATGTTGCACTTTAATCTTCTACGTCATTATAATAACACCCTACTTTGTTTATGAATAAAAAAACTCGCCGAGGGCTGCAATTTAACATTTTTAACTAATTCAGGTGAAAATATATTCAATCAAAATTAGTAATTTAGGGAACTAAAATTTTTAATACGGGGAAAATATTATTATTGTATCAGGGAATGAGTGAAAGTCAAAGCACATATTATTATTTGATCAAACGAGTCTGTTAATATATTATGCGCATTATTTTTTTGCATATAATACTGTTTCTGTGAAAGTCAATTTTTAATCAATTATAAGCTTTTTATGCAAAAGAGAGGTAGGTATTTTATTTGCCAGGTTATCTGTAAGAATTTTTCTTTCATGATTTTAGTTTTGTTTTTGCTGGCAATATCTGTCGTTTGCTCTGCTTTAAATAATAATGATACTTATTTTGACTCTGTTTCACTCTACTCACTATCCTTAATCAATAAGGATTCAAGTAGTTTATATATCTCTCTTCTTGTGATAATGTTAATCGTTTGTGCAACGACAATAATCTGCACAATAAAAATCAGGAGATTAAACAGGGAAATAAAAGTCAGAAACAATCAGATTCTCGATATCAACAGGGACCTGCAGAAGACAAATTACGAATTCTCAAACCAGAATGATCTTATCTCAAAAGAATATCATGAGTCAGACAAATTCTACAGGATGTTGGTGCAGGCAGCCACAGATGGTATCTCCTTCTTTGACAGGGAGTGGAACCTGAAATATGTCAATAGTGCATTTTATTCTGCTTTAGGTTTAGGCGCTGATTCCTTCGATGGATTGAAAATAAATGATATAATACATCCTGATAATCATGATTATGAGACTAAAAGAGGACAGGCTCTTAACTCAAACGGATTTTTTGAGAGTGAAATAAAGCTTAAACATAAAGATGGACATTACATAAATTTTTCAACCAGATCGGTTACTGTAAGAAACGATAACGGTGAAGTAATTGGGGCTCTTACCATTTCCAGGGATATAACAAAGTTAAAACAGGTGCATGAGAACCTCATTAAAGCTAATTTTGAAACTGAGGCAAGCAGCAGCCTGAAATCGAGTTTCCTTGCAAACATTTCACATGAGATCCGGACTCCGCTAAATAGTGTCGTCGGTTTTTCAAACCTGCTCCTGGCAAACGATTTAACACAGGAAGTCAAGGAAGAGTATATCGAACATATAAATCATAACAGCGAAAAACTGCTTCAGATAATTGGTGATATTATTGACCTTTCAAGACTTGAAAGTTCCCAGATTGAAATAGCATATGAGGAGGCTTCTCTTTCATCAATTGTAAATGAGATAATTGAGGAGGCCAGGCAGGATATCAAACGTAATGAAAAACCAATAATTCTGAATGTAAAAAATCAATTTGAAAATAATAGTGATCTTATTTTTACTGACAAGATCTGGCTGAAGAGGGTTCTGAGCCATCTTATGGACAATGCTGTCAAGTTTACACTGGACGGCTCTATTGAGTTTATATATTATCTTGATAAAGAGAGCATTGTATTCAAAATAAAAGACACAGGAATTGGGATAAACACGGAGAATCTTTTACGTATTTTTGAAGAATTCCGCCAGGAGATTGATGGGCATCATCGACCCTTTGAGGGATTAGGGATAGGACTTACTCTTGCAAAGGAGGTTGTGGAAAGAATGGGAGGTAAAATTTTTGTGCAGTCAGAAAAAGGCATAGGCTCTGAATTCAGTTTTTCTCTTCCATACCGACCGGCAGGCAGTTCGAAAACCAAATTTAAGAGTATTACTAATGATCAGCCAGTATCAGCAATCAGATGGACCAACAGGAAATGTCTTCTGGTAGATGACAATAAGGATGTACTGATTTATCTCAGCAGGATATTGATCGATACTGGAGTCACAATATTAACAGCCAGATCCGGATTCGAGGCATTGGAATTAATAAGAAAAACTTCAGATATTGATGTGGTTCTCCTTGATATGCAAATGCCTGAAATGAATGGAATCGAAGTTACAAAGGAGATCAGGAAGATCCGAAGAAGCTTGCCAATAATAGCACAGACCGCTTTTATTTTTGAAGATGATAAAGATATTATTCTCGAAGCCGGGTGCGATGCATGTCTTATCAAACCAATCAGGAAAGACCACCTTCTTACAGTGATGTCAAGCTTTGTGAAATCGAACTGAGCTGTTTTACCTCACCCTCCCTGAACTCATTATTTTTTCTTACTTTGCAATAACCATTTTCAGATGAAAATCAACCGCTTTGCTGATATTATTCTGCCCCTGGCAGTAAGGGGAAGATTCACATATATGATCCCTGAGAATCTTCTGCAGGATATCAAAACCGGAATAAGAGTAGAGGTTCCGTTTGGTGGTAAAAATCTATATTCCGGAGTAGTCTGCAATATACATGATAACCCACCGGTGGCCAGGAATATTAAAATGATAAATAGAGTTCTTGACAATGTGCCTGCTGTTAATGAGATACAATTAAAATTCTGGCTCTGGATATCGGAATATTATTTATGCAGCGAAGGAGAGGTTATGAAAGCTGCTTTACCTTCAGCTCAGTCAGTTGATAATTTCAAACCAAGATTGGAGACATTTGTCGGATTATCAAAAAAGTATACCGACGATGAATTAAACAGTATTCTGGACAATCTTGCCAGAGCTCCGAAACAACAGGATGTACTATCAGCATATATCAGGTTAACAGGCTATACATTTGGAGCTGAACTGATTCCTGTCAGGAAATCACTATTGTTATCTGAGGCAAATTCATCAGCCAATATTATTGAGGCGCTTACCTGGAAGGGAATAATGACTGTTGAGGCACAACCAGTTTCCAGACTTACAATAAGTGACAGTTTTAAGGATAGTATAAAGAAACTTAGCGAACCCCAAACATCAGCTTATGATTCAATAGTCAGTCAGTTTAAGGAGAAAGAGATAGTCCTGTTGCATGGTGTGACTTCGAGTGGAAAGACAGAAATATATATACATCTAATCGAAGAACAGTTGAAACTTGGAAAGCAGGTTCTATATATGCTCCCTGAAATAGCTCTTACAACTCAGATAATTCTACGCCTAAAAAAGCATTTTGGCGCTGTTACAGGAGTATTTCACTCCCGATTCAACGATTCTGAAAAGGTGGAAATATGGAAAAAGGTAGCGGAGGATGATCCTCATTCAGGCTACAGACTTATACTCGGAGTAAGGTCGTCTCTTTTTCTTCCGTTCAGTAACCTCGGGCTGATCATTGTGGACGAAGAACATGACGGATCATATAAACAACATGATCCTGCGCCACGTTACCATGCACGCGATTCTGCAATAATGCTTGCTGCTCTTCACAAGGCAAAAACCCTCCTTGGCTCAGCATCCCCGTCAATTGAAAGCTATAACAATGCATTCAACAGGAAATATGGTCTCACAGTATTAAAAGAAAGGTACGGTCATATAAAATTACCAAACATAATTATTGCCAATACTCGCGAGGCATACAGAAAGAAATTGATGGTATCCCACTTCACACCGGAATTGATAAATACTATCGACGATGCTCTTGGCAAGAATGAGCAAATAATACTTTTTCAGAACAGAAGAGGTTTTTCTCCTTATATAGAATGCTCTGAATGCGGATGGATACCTGTTTGTATTCATTGTGCAGTTAACCTGACATATCATAAAGGAATAGGAAAACTTGTCTGCCACTATTGTGGTTATGATACCGGAATGCCATCCAAGTGTGAAAGCTGCTATTCAACAGGGATGGTAACAAGGGGATTTGGAACAGAAAAAATTGAAGATGAGATAAAAATAGTTTTCCCGGATGCCCGTGTTGGAAGGATGGATCAGGATACTACAAGGAATAAAAATTCATTCTCTAAAATAATAGAGTCATTTGAGCAGCGACGTATAGATATCCTGATAGGAACCCAAATGATCTCAAAAGGGCTTGATTTTGAAAATCTTACAGTAGTGGGGGTACTTAATGCGGACAACCTGCTGAACTACCCTGATTTCAGGGCACATGAAAGAAGTTTCCAGCTGATGGAACAGGTTAGCGGAAGAGCAGGAAGAAGAGAGAAGCAGGGTAAAGTAATAATACAGACGTCTGATCCTGCGAACAGGATAATAAGAATGGTACTTCACCACGATTATTTGAGTATGTTCAGGATGCAGGCTGAGGAGAGAAAAACGTTCAACTATCCCCCTTTTTGCAGAATGGTTAAGATCATTATTAAACATAAGGAAAGATCGCTCCTGAACTATTATTCGGATATTCTGGGAAATGACCTGAAAGCTGCATTCGGGAAAAGAGTGCTTGGACCTGAATCACCGGTGATATATCAGGTGCAGTTGTGGTATATTAAAACGATCCTTATCAAAATTGAAAGAGAAAAGCCGCCGGCAAAAGCAAAAGAGCTCATCATTCAGGCTATTGAAAGGTTAGAAAAAGAGAAAGGAGCTTCCTCGCTTAAGATAGCTGTTGATGTGGATCCATACTAATGAAGACAAAAGACAAAAGGCAAAAGACAAAATGCAAAGCACTTCAGGCAAAAATTGCAGAATTGATTTTACTCCGTGTGACTCAGTGAAAACTCTGTGGAACTCCGTGGTAAAAAAGCTTTATCACAAAAAGATGCTAAATTTGAATTATAAATCCGAAAGATGAAAATAGAAGTATCAAACGGCGAGATTATTGACAAGCTGACAATAATTCAGATAAAGCTGGAGAGGATTAAGGACAAGACTAAACTCGCCAATCTGAAAAAGGAGTATAATGAACTGATCACTATCTCCTCGTCAATTATCAGTTCCGCAGATCCGTTGTATAAGGCTCTGTATGAGGTAAATTGCGAATTGTGGGATATCGAAGATCAAATACGGGACCTTGAAAGAAATAAGAACTTTGGCGATGAATTTGTTGCGACTGCCCGTGCAGTCTATTTTAAAAACGACAGAAGATCAGAGATCAAAAGAGAGATAAATGTCAAAACCTCTTCGGGGCTGATTGAAGAAAAATCGTACGAAAAATATTAAGATGCGTCTCCTGATAATAAGAACTTCCGCAATGGGTGATGTAGCTCTCACAACTCCTGTTCTGGCTAGTTTGAGGAAGCAATATCCTGATATTGAAATTGTCATGCTGACGAGAGAGGCCTTCAAATCATTTTTCTCTTCAATAGATGATCTCAGGCTTTATCTGCCTGATCTGAAAAAAAGACACAAAGGTCTTCCAGGAATATTCAGGTTATACAAAGATATCAATAAACTTGGCAAGTTTGACTATGTGATTGATTTACATGATGTTCTGAGGTCGAAGATTTTAAGAACCTTATTCCGGTTCTCGGGTGTCCAGGTATCAGTTATTGACAAGGGGAGAGAAGAGAAAAAAGCTGTTATCCGAGGGAAGAAGAGAGATAAGTTAAAGCATTCCATTGAGAGATATTATGAGACTTTTTTGGAAGCAGGCTTTAATCTTCAGCCGTCAGCAGGTCCCTGGATTATCTCCTCCTCAGAGGCACTTAAAAAAGCCGGATTGATAATTGATGCTGCAGGAGATTTGAACATTGGCGTTGCACCTTTCGCAAAGCATAAGTTAAAAATGTGGCCGGAGGAGAGTATGGTGAGACTCCTCCAACTTATTTCAGAAAAACATAAATCGAAATTCTTATTATTTGGAGGTGTTGAAGAATCAGAAAAACTCAAAGCTTTTCAGGCCAGGATTCCGGGATCAGTAAAGATTGCAGGCACTGTTAATCTGGATGAAGAGCTGGCTCTAATGAGCAAACTTGATTTTATGATTGCAATGGACTCTTCCAATATGCATATGGCTGCCCTGGTCGGCATAAAAGTAATTTCTGTTTGGGGAGGGACCGATCCTTTAAGCGGTTTTGGAGCCTGGATGCAGCCTGAGAATTATTCCATCAGGATATCTGCCACCGAGCTTACATGTCGTCCGTGTACAACCTTTGGGAAAGGTGAATGCAGAAGGGGTGACTTTGCCTGCATGAACTGGATTACCCCGGAAATTGTGTTTGAGAAAATTGAAAAACTGATATTAAATAGATTTTGAAACTATGAAAAACCAGGGGAACATCCGATAACGTTTTCCCTTATTCAATAAGAAAAAAAAATTAGATGAAAAAGTCATTACATAACATGTGGTTCTTGCTGCTTTTTTCGGCATTGTTGTTCTCATGTAACTGGAAAGGTAATAATTCAGATGACGAAAAGAAAGGAGGGGATTATTATCAGGAACAGTACCGTCCCCAGTTCCATTTTTCTCCTGAAGCCAACTGGATGAACGACCCCAATGGCCTTGTCTGGCTCGATGGTGAATTTCACCTTTTTTATCAGTATTATCCCGATAGTACGGTGTGGGGTCCCATGCACTGGGGTCATGCAGTGAGCAGCGACATGGTTCACTGGAAACATCTGCCCATAGCACTATTTCCTGATTCGCTTGGATATATATTCTCCGGATCAGCTGTTGTGGATACAAAAAACAGCTCAGATCTTGGAACAGACCAAAACCGGCCTGTAGTTGCCATTTTCACCTATCATGATCCTATGCTTGAAAGGAGTGGGAGCAGTAAATTCCAAAACCAGGGAATCACTTATAGTAACGATAAAGGAAGAACGTGGACCAAGTACGCAGGAAATCCAGTTCTTAAGAACCCCGGTATAAGAGATTTCAGAGATCCGAAAGTATTCTGGCACGAAGGTTCTGAAAGATGGATAATGATACTTGCTGTTCATGACCGGGTACACCTGTATTCTTCTCCTAATCTTAAAGAGTGGACTTTTGAAAGTGAATTTGGAAAAGATACAGGTGCTCATACAGGTGTATGGGAATGTCCTGATCTGTTTCGCCTGAATGTGGAAGGGAGTGATATTTCAAAATGGGTCATGCTGGTAAGTATTAATCCTGGTGGTCCGAACGGAGGATCGGCTACCCAGTATTTTGTTGGTGATTTTGACGGACACAGATTTGTTTCGGAAGATACTAAGATCAGATGGATCGACTGGGGTCGCGATAATTATGCCGGAGTAACCTGGTCAAATGTACCGGAGATTGATGGCAGAAGGTTATTTATCGGATGGATGAGCAACTGGGATTATGCAACAAAAGTTCCGACAAATAAATGGAGAAGTGCAATGACTGTTCCAAGGGAGTTATATCTCGCGTCGGAAAATAATAGTTCATTACTGATGTCCAGGCCTGCTAAAGAGATCGAAAAACTTCGAAGGAGAGAAATACCTTTCTTTAAAGGATTACAATCAAATATTGCAGGAAAAGAGGGCTATTCAGTTGATCTGCCGCTGATGCAGAGCGAATTGTTTCTGGATTTTGATCTGAGGATCGGGTCAAATGATTCAATATTGATAATACTGGAGAATGATCTTGAAGAAAAACTGGTAATAACCTACAATGGGAATATCAGTAAGGTTATTATTAACAGGATTGGGGCCGGGAATTCCTCTTTCTCCGATAAGTTTGCTTCAGTTATTTCTGCTCCATTTAATGCCGGTGCTGAGTTAAAGCTACACTTATTTGTCGATGCTGCATCAACCGAATTATTTGTGAATGATGGAAGACTGGTAATGACAAACCTTATCTTTCCTTCAGAAGGATATGCCAGGTTGCGAATTTTCCCCGGTCAGAATAATATTTTGAAAGAAGCGAAGCTCTATAATCTTGAAAATATCTGGCAATAACTATCCGGCTAAAGTCTCAGCTTAATATTGAATCGAACCAGCAGGGCAGTCAGTCCAACCATTAGTAATGCCCAGGCAATAGATCCTGCTACAACAATAAGTGGAATATCCGATTGTTTATAAATGAGAATTGGTATTCCTGTACTCCACATAAGATAATAGAGTATATCGGGCGCAAGGTAGGTAGTCAGGGAGTTTTCTCCTGCCGGTTTCAGTAAAAAAGTCCACCTCGTAAGTCTCTTTATATCAATGATCCAGTAGAGGATGGAGAAAAGGATCATACTTATTCCGGTACAGATCAAGCCCCAGCTTGGGGTAGCCTGTATCTTTGAGATAATGAACCACTTACGCAGAATAAATCCGCCGATAATGCTAATTATACCAATTGTAACAATTGTTACAATTATTCTCATGAAGTTATCTGAATATTTTTTCAGGATAAGAGTTGTCACTACACCAGCAAGTACAATGAGAGGGACATTACCTTCTATTATAACACCAAAATATGTGTTGAGAGGATTGAGATAACTCAGAAGATCAAGTTTTGAGAGGATATTAAGGGTAAGAAAAAAGAGAAAGGCTACCGATGTATTCACGATATTATTGCCTATAGCAAGGTAAATCATTGCTGCTACAAGATATCCCCATCCGATTAGTCCAAGGATGCCCCACCAGCTTGTTATCAGCGATCCGTTATTCTCAAACTCACCTGACCTGAATTTAAATACAAGTACCACCAGTATGGCTATTCCTGCCAGCCGAATGCCTGCAATAGTAAAGAAGTTTTTGTCATTTTCCTTATATTTATTCCATATCAGGAAGACACCAAGGTACATTAGGATTGCCCAGAGGTTCTTTCCAATTCCGGTAAATTCAGGGTTAATCCTCTCAGAATTAAGCATAAGAACGCCTATTATCAAAAGGCTGATGGTTCTGATAATTATATGCCTGGCAATTGTTCTTTTGGTCTGACCTTCTGAAATTCTTTTGCCAATAGAGAAAGGAATTGCCATTCCAACCATAAAGAGAAATCCCGGAAAGACCCAGTCGGCCAGTCCCATTCCATCAAAATCAGCTTTCATGTGGCCCAGCCATGAAGGAACCCCCGGCATGTAGAGGTCGTTTACAAAGAGCATCAGCACCAGGGTGAGTCCGCGCATAATATCTATTGAAGCGATGCGGTTTTGTATATCCATAGTAACACTGTAATTTGGCTTATAGGTTAAAGGATAAAGATAATTTTATTATTTTTGTCAGCCGGATTTATTTTACCTCCTTCGCCAAGGCTATTGAGGTCATAACGGGGTGTGGCGCAGTTGGCAGTCCCGAATACTCGGGATTCGGGACCCCGCTTATGCGGGACTGGCTCCGAGGCCGTAAGTTCGGAGTGAAAAAATATCGGGGTGTGGCGCAGTTGGTAGCGCGCTACGTTCGGGACGTAGAGGCCGGAAGTTCGAGTCTTCTCACCCCGACTTTTAGGTACTGAAAGTCAATAGGTTACAACTATTTTGTACTTTTTTGTACCTTTTAGGAATAAACCCTGTCAGAAATGGCAGGGTCTTTTTTTTACATATTCAATATTCATATCAATAAAAAACTATACTTTATTATTTTTACTGTTGTTCCACCTTGTCTTCTTCCAATGGCTAATCTTGCCTTCATTCTGGCATTTTGAACACTTCCAATGGATTTCACCACCACCAACTAATATCTCGCTTCTAATCGTTCCCAGACATCCTGATTCAAAGCACCTGATATTGGTAGGAGCTAATGTCGAAGAATTAATTTTGGTAGTAGTATCTATAACCAAAGCAAAGAAGCTGGCTAATTCTCTGGCTTCTCTGGGCATTTCTTTTGGAATGTTTCCAGATTCATCGAGAAAATGCTGCATGTTGGAGATATACATATTAAATATTTTTGGTTAGATGATAGGTTTATTTAAGACTTCGAAGACATAAGCACTCAATTTATTCAACACGTATTATACCTGCAAATTTTGAAATGAACACTATTCCATCCAATTATTTATCAAAAGACTATGAGTCACCGAGTTTTAACATAAAAGTTGAAAAAGAAAGCAATAAATCAACATAGTTTTTACAATATTCTCACCCCAACTTTTAGGTATTGAAAATCAGTTAATTACAAGATTTTTATACCTTTTTGTACCAAGAAAGAAAAACCCTGTCAGAAATGGCAGGGTCTTTTTTTTGCAAAACAAGACGGTTTAAGACATTTTAATTCATATACCACTGTTTTCTGCTCTTATCTCCTTATAACGCTCTTTTATTACAGGTATCAGATTTTCCCCAATCAAATTGAATTTTTCAGTTGATTCAGGATTATTCAGGTAAACAATGGTGCCGGAAATCAGACCCTTTTCAATAACTATATTTTTTTCGTTAGAGTCTCCGAGGAGAACTATTTGTTTATCTCCGTTTTTTGTATAAACATACGAGATACTGTCGACACCAGTATGGACACATTCGACAGGTACATAAACAGCATCATCAATTGTTTTAACAATTATCTTGTTAATTGTTGTCATTGATGGTCTGAGTAAAGGATCAGAACCGCCTGTTTTTATCTGCACTTCAAACACTTTATCCGACGTGTTCTGTAGTTTTTCGCCAATATTGGCAATAGATAAGACAGTACCCTTAAATCCTTTTTTAGGAAAAGCATTAACTGTTATGTTAACATTTAGTCCCTTTTTAATTTTACTTATATCAGTTTCGCTGACAAAAGTCTTTGAAATCATTGATGACAGATCCGGAAGGATAGCAACCACCCTGTCATAGGAACTGATTGTTGATCCAATCTTCCTTTTATTACCCATCCATTCTTTTTTATAGATAACCATACCATTGGCAGGTGATGTGATGGTAAACCCCTCAAGCAGTTCCTCAAGATCTTTAACCCTCTGAGAAACTCTGGAAATTGAATATTTCTGATTATATATATCATTTATGCACTGGGCTGACTTGGGCTTATAACTCCTTTGTTTCTGTTCAAGAACCCGTTTTGATTTATTGAGTTGAATTTCTGCCCGCCTGATTATAGTAGGGGATTCATACTTTGAATTAAGAAGAGTTATACCAGCCTCCTCAATAACGAATCGCTGGTTTCTAATTCCATCTCTTAATGGATTAAGAACAACAGCAGTGTCAAGTTTTTTCATCTCTATTTTTGACTGAAGTGTTTTTAGTACTTCACGCTGATCCTTTAGGGTATTTTCCAGCTCAGTTCTGTCAAGTTCTGCAACATAATCACCCTTGTTGACAATTGTACCTTCCGGGATAAGGTCTTGTATTTTGATATGCCTCGACCTGATATCTCTGCGTTGGCCAAATGTGGGTCCTTTAATGTCAGTTGAATTTTCTGCAATTAATTGGCCAACTACATTTACAGATATTACAAATTCACCATTTTGCACCTCTGTATATAATTCAGATGTGTTATTCTTTGATGTAACTTTGTTGAAGACATATAATAATAAAAATGCTGCAATAAAACCAATCCCCGTTAAAATAAGTGTTTTTTTCATTTCCTTCCCCCTAATCTATACCATTCATTATCAAATTATTTTCAGTTTAAAAGTACTAAAAATAAAAGTCAGAATGAGTTCATTTATAAATAATTAACTACTATTAACATCTTGCCTGAATATGATGAAAATTTAATTTCCATCATGGTTTATTAGGATTTTCACTTCTCCTGGATATTTTTTTTAAAATACTCCGCCTAACCACTTTTTTGAAATAGTAATTAGATTTTCAGAGAGCAAAGGTAAGTCCATTAATTCTTGTTAGTATTACACAATTATACCAATATGTTACATAATTCATTCATTTTTAAGTCTGAGTGTACCAAATGGCCTTGTAAATCAAGTATTTATGAGGCCATTTTCATTAGTAGTACTAAAAGTAGTATAAATCATTTTCGAATAAACAAATGTTTGAAAACTCGGAAGCAGGTAAAACAATTTAAAACTATTCCTCTCTTTTTATTAAATTAGCCTTTAGGTTGTAGTCTCTATTTTAATACTGTTAATTAGAGTTATTGTTGAGAAATAATTTCGCATATGGCAAATGAAATCGAACTTTTGACACAAGCCTGAAAACCTTTTATCATATTTTATTGAACTGTAGAGTAGTGTTTTTAAATAATAAAAGAAAATGAATTCAGATGAGGAAGATGACATAGCAAAGCCGGAAAAACTTCCTATTTACCGGAAGGGAAAAGAGATCCTTGATATGGTTATTAAAATTACCGCTCTTATCCCTGAGAATGATGAATACCTTATGGATGTTAAAGCCTGCATGTTATCTGATGCGGCACAAATGACTGTAAAAGTGGCCGGCGCTGAGGCAGCAGGGTTGTATGACCTCAAAATGGAAAATGCAGCCATAATACGTAAAGCCGCACGCGACTTGTTGGTCCAACAGCATTCACTCGATATGTTTGGTTTTGAATATGTTGAGTATTATCAAATTGTAAGAGATCTACTTGAGGAATACCGGCTTTTATTCATTGACTGGGTGGCAGGATTTGATAAATGGGATTATATTATTGACCGGTGGGGACTTTTTAATCCTCCGGGTATTGGACCATTCGACAAAGACCCCGACGATGATATCCCGTTTCATGGTTTTGAAGAAGATCCAGAAGAATGAAAAGCTGCCCGAGTTTTTCTTCTAAAGGTTTAATATCAAAGATCCAGGCATACAAAAAGTGCAAACCCACTGAATTTTTGTACCTTTGCAGATTATTTGCCATTTGATATAAAATGTGTTGCAAATAAACAGCTATAATAATATCAGGTCACTTTAACATTTAATGAAATTTACCGAACTCAAACTTGAGGATCAATTATTGGAAGCCATATCCTACATGGGTTTTGAAACGGCAACACCAATTCAGGAACAAGTTATTCCTTTAATACTCCAGGACAGAGACCTGATTGCCTGTGCACAAACAGGTACAGGTAAAACAGGTGCATTTGTTCTGCCTATCCTCAATAAACTTATTGGAAAAGAAGAGATAAATATAGATACCCTTGTAGTAGTCCCGACAAGAGAACTGGCTCTTCAGATTGAACAACAGATACAGGGATTTTCATATTTTGTTCCGGCCGGTGCTATCGCAGTCTATGGAGGTGGTAACGGAGCCGATTGGGATATGGAAAAAGAGGCCTTGATAAATGGGACTGATATAATAATTGCAACTCCAGGAAGACTATTGTCTCACCTGAAGATGGGAAACGTCAATTTTAAAAATATTAAACACCTGATCTTAGATGAGGCAGACAGAATGTTGGACATGGGATTTATTGACGATATCCAGACAATTATTTCCTACCTGCCTAAGAAGCATCAAACCTTAATGTTCAGTGCAACAATGCCAAATAGTATCAGGCAGCTGGCACAGAAAATTTTACACGATCCGGCAGAAATATCTTTGTCCATTTCAAAACCTGCCGAAGGTGTTGATCAAAAGGTTTTTTTAATAAACGAAGAGCAGAAAGTTAACCTGATAAAGCATATTTTAGGGGAACGTAAGCACTATGACAGTATCCTTATTTTTACCTCCACAAAAAGCAAGATAAATGAAATTGTCAGTTCGCTAAGAAGATACGGTTTCCCTTCGCAGGGAATTTCTTCTAATCTCGACCAGGACAAAAGGGAAGAGGTTGTCAGGGACTTCAGATCCAAACAGATACGTATTTTAGTAGCTACTGATGTAATGAGCAGGGGTATCGATGTTAAAGAGATCAATATGGTTATCAATTATGATGTGCCTCATGATGCTGAAGATTATGTTCACAGGGTGGGAAGAACAGCACGTGTTAATGAGAAGGGTGAAGCTATCACCCTGGTAACACAAAAGGAGATGTATAAACTAAAAAGGATTGAACAGCTTATAAAAGCCACTATTCCAAAGATTCAGCCACCCGCCGACCTGGGTCTGGCACAGGAGCGGAATCAGAATGATCATAAACCAAATCACAAAAGGAAACACTTCCATGGGAAGAGGTTCAATAAGAAATAGACTCTTAGACCTTCCGATACGTGTTCTCCTGGGCACCTGTCGCCTGCTGAGCTTGCCGAAGCATGCCCGACGCCTGCCAAATATTATCTGTCAATTCACTAAAAATTAGTATATTTATTAGTTGCATTATCATAATGGGATAGCTGACCGAAAAGAAAAGCGTGCGATGAATTTTATCGTTTTAGAAGAAACATATTCAATATACAGATTCAAGAGCGAGTCAGATTTGCCTGACTGGATCTATTCTTCTGATTTCTATTCAATTACAAAAACAAAGGATGAGGTGTCATTAGTTGCGGTTCAGAATGATTCTGTATCAGACAGCATTATCTGCAACAGGGATTGGCGGATTCTTAAAATTCAGGGTCCGTTGGATTTTTCCATGACTGGGATAATAGCTGAAATAACCTCCATTCTCTCAGACAAAAAGATCTCAGTTTTTACAGTTTCAACATACGATACCGATTATATCATGGTTAAACAAAGAGATCTGGATATTGCAATTGAAGCCCTCCTATCAAATGGGCATATTATTTCGAAAGACAAATAATCGAAGATTTTCTTACTATTCACAAGACCTTACAACTATGGAACAAACAGAATTGCACTCAAATCAGACCTATTCCTATCTGGCTCTGCGAAAGGCTGTTGGCTGGATAGGGATCTTAATACCATTTACAATGGTGCTTGGAATGTTCCTCCTGTTTGATGGAAAGACCATACAACAATCCATCAGTCATTATTACCATACCGGCATGAGGGATGTTTTAGTTGGAGCAATATGTGCAATAGCTCTTTTTATGTTTTACTACAGGGGATATGATAAATGGGACGACTGGACAGGAAATCTGACCGGATTGTTTGCTTTGGGAGTTGCATGGTTCCCCACAGTTGAGACTGGTCCTAATAACTGGGTTGGATCAGTTCATTTTTATTGTGCCGGTCTTTTCTTTCTTACCCTGGCCGGAATTTCATTGTTTTTATTTACCAAGAAGAGCTGGAATCCGACACGAAGAAAGCTTACCAGGAATATTATCTATATTATATGTGGTGTGGTCATTATTGTGTGTCTGATAGCGATCCAGATCTACTTTCATTTTATTAATGACAACAAATCGGAATCCACTTTTGTCTTCTGGACTGAAACAGTTGCCCTTATTGCTTTCGGTGTATCATGGCTTACCAAGGGAGGAACGCTATATCCGGATAAGTAACTGTATGACCGTATGGGGCGACGGGCATGCTTCGGCAAGCTCAGCAGGCGTCAGGCGACAGGAAGAGACTAAAGGTCCTCATCCTCCATGTAACCCTCCGTGGTACTCAGTGTCACTCTGTGCAACTCGGTGGTAAAAAAAGAATTTGCCAGAATTCCATCTATTTGAGTGTTGAAAAAAATACCGGACAGGGCCTCTAAGGGAAATATGCTAACTTTGATTCAGAAAAAGCATCTGCTGTAACTAAATTGATTCATGAAGGCAGTAACAGTTAAGGAGATCAATCAGGAATTAATTAATCGTTCACCGAAGGAACTTCGTGACATCTGTCTGCGTCTGTCAAAGTTTAAGAAGGAGAATAAGGAGTTGTTGACATACCTTCTGTTTGAATCGTCCGATGAGTCATCATATACTGAAAGTGTAAAGATGGAGATCGATTTGCTGTTTGAAAAGGTTAACAGGAAAAGCAACTATTTTATCAGGAAAGGTCTTCGAAGGATCCTTTCCAATACCAGGAAGTACATCAGGTATTCGCAGAATAAAAAGACGGAAGTTGAACTGCTGATGTATTTTTGTTCAAAACTGAAACAGTTCAGACCATCGGTTAAGAAAAACAAGGGATTACATAAGCTATATGAAAAACAGGTTGAAACAGTTATTGTAAAGATATCTATGCTTCATGAAGACCTGCAGTACGACTATGTAGAGGAGCTTGAGGCTCTGAATAATATATAGAAAAATAAAAGAAATGAATGAAAATAGACATCCAAGGATTTGTCCGGCTGAGTTATCCGGCACTCTCGATAACTCATTGAGGAGATGGATACAGAACCCCAACAGAATTCTGAAACCCTATATCACAAAAGGGATGACAGTTCTTGATTTAGGATGTGGCCCGGGCTTTTTTACTATTGAGATAGCAAAAATGGTTTCTGACTCAGGGCGGGTTATCGCAGCAGATTTACAGGCTGAGATGTTGGAGAAAGTCAGGACAAAGATGAGTGGAACTGATCTGGAAAAGAGGATTGAATTACATCGGTGCAGTGCTGAAAGGATAGGGATTACTGAAAAAGTCGATTTTGTACTGGCTTTCTGGATGGTTCATGAGGTGCCTGATCATGAAAAAATGTTTGAAGAGCTTAATTCTATTGTTAAACCAGAGGGTAGAATATTCATTATTGAGCCAATATTTCATGTTACAAAAAATGCTTTTTCCAGGATGCTTCAAATAAGTCTTGCAAGGGGCTTTACCG
>Ga0214473_10000722_pt1 | contig 45650 bp, 37 predicted proteins | sample RVTome_7_FD_203509 | JGI IMG/M metagenome (GOLD analysis project Ga0214473, IMG submission 203509) | Soil microbial communities from uranium-contaminated site in the Upper Colorado River Basin, Wyoming, United States - RVT98D197 | ecosystem: Environmental > Terrestrial > Soil > Contaminated >...
TCAGAGGTCTGTGTTGGAATATTAGTTCCTTGCATACAAATGCCGGTCAGAAACAGGTTAAGCCTTAAACCGCTTTGAATGAAGCCGGATTTAAACTATAATCAACTGTTTTTAGACAGACTCCCGTCAGCCTTAACGAGATGCTTCACTACATAAAAAAAGATTTGTAGATTTTGTTTTTTGTTGAAAATGTAGTAACTTTGTAATTACATTTAATCTAAATCCGAGTGATGGAAGTATCAGTTATTAAAATAGGAAATTCAAGAGGAATAAGGTTTAGCAAAACCATAATAGAGAGATACAATATCCGGGATACTGTAGACCTAATTCTAGACAAAGGACAGATTATTATCAAGCCATTATCAAAACCCCGAAAAGGATGGGATAAAGCCTTCATTGAGATGCATGCTAACGGTGACGATAAGCTGATTATCCCTGACATATTCGAAGAAGAAAATCTCGAAGAATGGAAATAAAACAGTATCAGATAATCCTTGTTAACCTTGACCCTGCAATAGGTAACGAGATTAGGAAAACAAGGCCCTGTGTTGTTATTTCACCTGATGAAATGAACAATCATTTAAGAGCTGTCGTCATTGCTCCCATGACAACTAGTTCAAAGAACTATCCAACCCGAGTCGAGGTAAAACATGACAATAAAATTGGTTGGATAGTCCTTGACCAAATCCGGACTATTGATAAACAAAGGATCATCAAAGATCTTGGAAAACTTTCGCGACCTGAAATTAAGGAAGTCAAGTCCATCTTAAAGGAAACTTTTGTGGATTGATAAAAAATACGCCAGGGCTAATATTGGCAATAAAGGTCTTTAATCCGGTTACCGGCAACCGGTCTTTCCCACATTTTTACCGGACCTTCAGCATAAAGAAGAGCTTCAATTACTTCTGGGAGTTTTAAAGTATGAACATAGAACCAAATTCATTGTTAAATAAAAATGAACCACTCGTCTTCTTAAAATATAAACTATGTCAAACGTTGAAATAAAAAAGGAGTTGTCACCAGAACAACGTGAAGAACTACTCAGAGCATTGAAAACCCGTTTTGAGAAAAACATGAACCGCCATACTGGTCTTGAATGGGCTAAAGTACAAGCAAAGCTGGATCCGACAGCTGGCGGAGAAAAACTTTGGTCACTCAACGAAATGGAGAGAACCGGTGGTGAGCCGGATGTTGTTGGTCATGATAAAAAGACGGGCGAATACATTTTTTATGATTGTTCAGCGGAAAGTCCTAAAGGCCGCAGAAGTATTTGTTATGACCATGAAGCGCTGGAGTCAAGGAAAGAATTTAAACCAAAAGATAACGTTATGGATATGGCAGCTGCCATGGGCATAGAGATTTTAACGGAAGAACAATATCGAGAGTTGCAGAAATTTGGAAATTTCGATACGAAAACATCGAGTTGGGTGAAGACACCTGCTGAGATTAGAAAACTCGGCGGTGCACTCTTTTGTGATCGCCGCTATGACCATGTCTTCGTGTATCACAATGGTGCAGAATCATACTATGGAGTAAGGGGGTTCCGCGGCTCGCTAAGGGTATAAGAATCGACATTATAATGGTCAAATTTAGAGTATTAGATTGAGATAAAATTGTTAAATTTATGGTGTTTCCAGATCATACGTCAATATGCGAAAAACGAATTTAGTTAATATTAAATTCTTTATTTCCATTGCATTCGCTTCGGGAGTGCTGACAGGATGTGTTAATACTGAAGGAATCCTAAAAATAAATAGAAAAAGTAAAAAACCCGTTAACGATACCCTCCGTCTGATTTGGGAATCGAATGGAGTTTATGGTTTGTCTCTATATCCCTATAAAATAGAAAACTATGGAGGAACAAATAACTCCTATGGACTTACATCAGATAGAGACTTAATGTGGATTGGCGGAAATGTTAATTCAACAATAAATACTAAAGTTTTTGCAGATAAAAGGACAGAATTAAATTGGGAGTTGTACCGAAACGGAAAGAGAATGGAATTCACAGATACAATAACATGCAAAAGAGATTTTGCAAACATTGTTTATTTTACATATTGAGCATCTGGATAGCATTGGGTGTACCTATAACACTGACAATAAGGCTATACTACCCAAAATTATAGTGAAACATGAGCATAACTTTTATAACTAACGAACAATTATATAAGCAGGCTATCGAACCTGTTGCAAGAGCAACTTCATTTGTCTGGATAGGTACCGCTGATATTAAAGATTTGCATGTACACTACAAAGGAACAGTTCAATCCTTTTTAGGAGTACTTGATAGTTTGTTAAAAAAGAAAGTAGCCATTCGACTTTTACATGCGAAAGAACCTGGTGCCAACTTTAGAAATAGTTTTGACAAATATCCTTTACTATGGGATAATATGGAGAGGCAGCTATGTCCGAGGGTTCATTTCAAACACATTATTGTTGACGGCAAATTTGCCTATTCAGGCTCTGCAAATCTTACAGGAGCAGGTTTAGGTATTAAAAGTATCAATACCCGCAATTTTGAATCAGGATTTGTTACAAACAATCCGGAAATAATTAAGGCTATTATGACACAGTTCGATGAAGTCTGGTTGGGCAAATACTGTAAAAATTGTAAGCGAAAAGACTTTTGTAGTGACCCTATTTTATGATTAACCTGTTATAGGAATTGATAATAGTGTTTAACGGAGGTAACTATCTGAGTATTGGCAGTATTTCCCCGTATTCCCTGGTTGCGAATTATATTCTTGCTAAAGGTTAATTGCTCAGCCTCCTCTGAAGCTTTAGCGACAACATGCGTAGCAAGACCTGCCGACATGGACGGCAGCTCATATCTTACTCAGTTTATAAGTACTACCTGGTTTCGTTTCGAACTCCAATAAACCATCAGGATATTTAATCACTTTTACCTTTATACCCTTACAGGTAACATAATTTAACCCTCCGGCATCAATACGGCAAAGCTGCCCTGCTTTTGACAATACTTCCGCTGAGATCAATGAGCTATTTTTCCAGCTGAAATTTAACTCGAAAGCTCCCCTGGCACACACTCCTTCAAATGATCCCTCGCTCCATTCATCAGGGAGTGCAGGTAAGAGATCAATCACCCCTTCGTGCGACTGAATAAGCATCTCCGTTATCGAGGCTGAAACACCCAGGCTTCCATCCACCTGGAGTGGAGTATAACATTTGGCAAAAAGCTGCGGGTAACATTGGTCATTTATATACCCATGAAAAATTTTGTTTGCCCTGTTGCCATCATTTAACCGGGCCCAGAGACTCATCTTCCAGGCCCGTGAAAACCCTGTACCACCGTCCCCTCTTTGCTCCAGAACTTTTTTTACAGGCTCAACTAACCCGGGTGTCCTTTTTGCCGAAATAACATTGCCGGGGTAAAGACCGTACAGATGAGAAAAATGCCGGTGCTTGTCTTCCAGTTGGGCTAAATCATCTGCCCATTCCTGCAACGATCCGTCAGCCCCGATCTGCGGTGGTACCAGACGCAATCTTGCTTCAGCAACCTTCGCAGCAAAATCATGATCCATCCCAAGCACCTTTGAGGCTTCACAATAATATCCGAACAGATCAGTAAGTATCTGCATATCTATCGATGAACCGGCACAAATAGTTGTAAAATAGTACATCGAAGTTACCTCGTCAAAGAAATACCTGTAGCCTGGTCCTTTCGGTGGATTTTCAGGAGAGGTTGACGGATTTGTAATTAACCACCTGCCATTCGGATGTTCAACCAGAAAATCCATAAAGAACTCAACAGAACCTTTTATTACAGGATAAACCTCAGCCAGGTAATCCCTGTCCAGTGTATAGAGGTAGTGCTCCCACAGATGTGTTGTTAACCATGCTCCCCCAACTGTGAATGTACCCCATGCCGGACCGTCCATTGGTGCTGCAACTCTCCACAGGTCAGTGTTCTGGTGAAATACCCAGCCATGGGCACCATAATGCTCTTTTGCAACCTGACTGCCCTGATCAGTAAGCTCTTTTACCATTTTGACCAGAGGATCGGCCAGTTCAGATAAGTTTGCTGATTCTGCCGCCCAGTAGTTCATTTCAGTATTGATATTTGTAGTGTATTTTGAATCCCACGAGGGATTCATATCCTGGTTCCATATTCCCTGGAGGTTAGCTGGCTGAGTCCCCGGCCTGGATGAAGAGATAAGAAGATACCTTCCAAACTGATAGCAAAGTGAAGCCAGCTGAGGATCCGGTTCGACAGAAAAATTTTTCAATCTCTCATTGGTTGGAAGAAAAGAATTCTTTGTCGAAGGAAGATCAATCGTTACTCTGTCGAAAAGAGAACTGTAATCTTTCACCGCAGACTCTTTTATTCCTGTATATGATTTACCTTCAAGACCTTTTAAATAATTTTCAACCCTGGCATGGCAATCGGCACTCACATCCTTATAATTTACAAAATTGGTTGCAGCAACAAAATAAAGCGTTACAGCGTCAGCATTCTCTATTACCAGGTCAATATCATCCACCCTCATTGTCCCACCTTCAGCAACAGCTTTTAACCTGGCTTCATAACGGATTTTTCCCTCAATCCCCATATAGGTGGCCGATTTCCCCTTTAATGTTAAACCATCGTTGTCATTACTGTCCATCCGGAAATAATCAGTAGCATAGTTCGACATGGAACTATTCCTTACTCCACGTAATTCTGCAGTGAACGAGATACTCCCGGATTTATCAGCAGTTAATCGGATAGCGATAGTCTGATCAGGCGCAGATGCCAGGACCTCTCTTAAGAAAGTAATCCCATTGACGGTGTATTGAACTGAAGTAACTCCTGATTTAAGATCAAGCCAGCGTTTATAGCCTGTTACTTCCTCTTCATCCTTAAACGAGATTATAAGATTGGCCAGTGCCTGGTATTTCTGCTGTTCCACAGGATAACCCATCAGGTATCTTCCAAAAAGTTTATGCGCTTTCAAAGGATTTCCCTGGAAGATATTTTTTTGAATTTCAGGCAATACTTTGTAACCTCCGTTAACCACGGTTGAGTATGGCCCGCCCGACCAATATGTATCTTCATTTAGTTGAATCCGCTCCTCTCGGTATTTTCCAAATACCATGGCACCCAGGCGTCCGTTCCCTACAGGAAGGGCTTCTTCCCAGGCAGAAGCCGGTGATCTGTACCACAATATTGTGGCAGGATCAAAACTCTTATTATCAATTGAATTTGATATGCTTATGTCCTGACAATTAATTGAATTAAATGCATAAACCAGGAACAGACCAGCCGTGATTTTCCTTATACCAGAAAAGTTAATCATTATCTGAGGATTAAGATTTTGATGGTTCAGATCCCATATTTTTAAGGAGTCCTTTAATCTCCAATGCCCTTGGTGTGACAGATAAACCACCCAGCCCGGTACATTTTAGCTCAAAGGGTATGCTATGACCTACAGCCGCCACCGTCAGGATAACCTGGTCAAGAGGTATTACTGCATCATAGCCGGCCAGCGACATGGAAGAGGACGACAGGGCATTCATTGCAGCACTGATGTTCTTTCCAAGACAGGGTGCTTCAACCCTGTCAGCTATCGGATCGCAAATCAGCCCTATCATATTCTGATAGGCCATGGAGGCAGCGTCAACAGCCTGTTTGACGTTACCGCCAGACAACTCAACAAGAGCAGCTGCAGTTATCGATGAAGCAGCCCCGCATTCCACCTGGCACCCGAATGCCTCTGCTGAAAAACCCGGGCCTTCAGCAATAAAAATACCAATCATCCCGGCGGCAAAATATGCCAGGACTTTCTCTTCATAGCTCACTCCGGTATAATCGGCCATCGCTTTTATTGTCCCGCCAAGCGTTCCGCACGAACCGGCTGTTGGTGCAGCCACAATAATACCCATTGAACTTTTTACCTCCATGAGTGCCGTAACATTGGAGATAATATTGTTAGTCAGCATATCGCTCATTATTCTTCCTTCCTCCGCAGATTTGGCAATAAGGTGAGATTGATGATGCAAAATACGATCCCGGTAAATTGTCCCTTCGAGTCCCCTGGAAATACTGTTTTCAATTATGGAAATAAGCTCTTTCATTTTGTTAATCAGTACCTCTTTATCAAGTCCGCTTCTGCCTTGCTCATAAACGATTCCCAGCTGGCCAAGACTGAGTTTCTGAGTATTCCCGAATTCAAGCATAGTGCCAACTGAATCAAACAGGAGCTCCTTTTCATTACCACTTACTATGGGCAGCACAGGGGCAGCTTTGGCTATCGAATCGATCTCGTAATTTCTCCTCAGGTGATGAATGAATTTATCGGGTATATCTAAGGATGATTTTATGAGAAGCAGAACTTTCCCGTCATCTTCAGACCACTCAGCTGAATAATCAGCAGGACATTCAAGTTCGATCTTTTTCCTTAAACCTGGTTGAAGCTCCTCATCAAAAAACAGAGCAAGTACATGAGTATCGCCATAAAGCCTGATTTCGAAATTATTGAGTTTACGTATCTCAATCATACCTCCTCCTGAGGATACAGCTGTAAGTGAGAGGTATCTCCCGGTTATTTCCTGCAGGCGTATCCTCATAGTATTGGGATGATCTGTGTGAAAATCGCTGATCCTGTATTCAATCTTTAATCCACGCTGCTTTGCAATCACCTCATGATCCAGGATTATTTCATCAGTCATGTCTATTCCCATCAATCCTCCGTTCATTCCCAGGGTTGTACCCTGTTCAAGGAAATTGGATGCCCATGCTCCATTCCTGTCAAACTCAATCAGGGCATTAAGCAACTCATCATCCAGTAACTGTACAGCCATGCGGGCAATACGCCACGAGGCTGCCGTATGCGAACTCGATGGGCCCCGCATTACCGGTCCCAGTACATCATTAAAAATGCTGGATTTTACTTTATGGTTCATGAATTCAGTATTAAAATCTTACTTTTAATCTTTAAAAATATTCATTATTATTGATCATGAAACAAGATTCTGAAGAAACAAAGCATTTTAATAATTTATTCTCTTTGAATAAATTTGGTCCTGTCAGAATCTATGCAGCGGAGGAAATCAGGAAGATCCTGACCATGAGCGAAGTGATTGAACTTATGGCGAAGGCATTTACAGGGCTCTCAGAAGATCAGTACTATATTCCCCTGCGATATGTAACTGAAATACCAGGTAAGCAGTTATCAGTTATTTTTAAACCTGCAGTTGATTACAGGTCCGATCGCCTTTCGATAAAAATACTCACACAGAACGACTCAAACAGTAAATCGGGGCTGCCTTCAATAATGGGGATGGTAATGCTTTTAGATGCAGAAACAGGCCTTCTTCTTGCCCTGATGGATGGCAGCTGTATAACTGATATCCGGACAGGTGCGGCAAGTGGGATCGCCACCCGGCTACTCGCTCATGAGGATTCGAAGGTGGCGGCAATATTTGGTTGCGGAGCCCAGGGACGGACCCAGCTTGAAGCAATCTTATCAGTCAGAAGTATATCAAGGATATATGCTTTCGATACTGATCCTCAAAGCTTAGGAACATTTGTTGAAGAGATGAAAAGCAGGTTTAAGATTGATATTCTGGCCTGTGATGATCCGGTAGTACTTAAGGAGGTTGACATTATTTGTACAGCAACAGGATCACGCTCATGTTTATTTGAAAGAAAACATATCAAGCCGGGGGTACATATTAACGCTATTGGTTCTTATAAGCCATTTATGCAGGAAATTGATCCCGAGATAATCCATGACAGCAGGTTATTCGTTGATTCAATAAATTCCTGTTGTGCAGAAAGCGGAGATATTATTAAACCTGTCAAAATGGGTATAATAAAGGAAGATCATATTCTTGGTGAAATAGGTGAAGTCATTTCAGGGAAAAAGACTGGTCGCACCTCATATAATGACATAACGATATTTAAAAGTGTCGGAGTGGCCATTCAGGATCTTGTTGTTGCCAACCATGTATATGACAGGTCAATTTAGACCTTACTCAACATATCATCTCAACACAAATCCATCGAATCCCCACAGGCCTTTTAAAATATCCCTTTGTAAATGAACATTCGATGTTGCAGGAATTCCATTTAATGTATTGAATGCATTCATGAACGTTGCTACACCTGCATCAACAGTTGCTTTAAAAGGAGGCAATACAATATTCTGTAAAGTCTGTTCACCCATTTCAACCGTATTATAATCGCGGCCGGCTTCAGCAAAACCATAGGCGGCAAAATGCTTTGTACAGGCAGCAATGGTATTTTCCGCCGACAAATCATCTCCCTGGAAGCCTTTTACACGGGCATAAGCTATCTTAGCCCCCAGATAAGGATCTTCACCGGAACCTTCCATTATTCTTCCCCACCGTGCGTCGCGTGCAATATCTACCATGGGGGCAAAAGTCCAGTTCAATCCGGAAGCTGCTGCTTCGGCTACAGCTACTTGCGATGATAATTTTGCCACCTCAGGATCCCAGCTGGCAGCTTCTGCCAGAGGGATGGGAAACATGGTTTTATATCCATGAATAACATCGTAACCTAAGATTAATGGTATTCCAAGCCGGCTGCTGTCAACTGCCCACTGCTGCACTTTTCGGGTTGCTTTAGCACCACTTACGTTCAGCATCGATCCTAATTGCCCCTCTTTAATAAGATTATAAATGAACATGGAATCCATATTTTCCGGGGCAGGACCGGTCATCTCCCATCGGGCAGAATATTGATTTAACTGCCCGATCTTTTCATCAATTGTCATCTTCGACAATAATTCATCTACCCTTTTTTCATTCAGAGGATCATCAGAAGAACCTGTTCTTTCAACTTTTGGCTGGCATGATGCTGATAATATTGCCAGAACCACAATGGCGATAACTACTTTATTTTTCAAACTAAAAAACTTACTTAAGGTGAAATCGATATATGTCATATATATATTGAATTCTTTGATAATTTTCTATAAAATTCTTGGTGAACCTTGGTGCCAATGCCTGCCCTTTTATACTTCAGTATTTTGGTAACAAATTTATTCAATTTTATGAACCTTTTTACCCCCTTTCAATTTCATTTTCCGCATAGTGAATTTTCAGAGGTAGCATTGTCCTAGCTCTCAAGCCATACCAGGGGATGAAACAGAGGAACGATTATCATGTGCATTAACTGTGAAATAGGTTGCAGATTTACTAATTTTGTTACCGGAAATAACTGATTTTACATGACACAGGTTGAAAGGGATGAGATAAAGGATCATATCAGTAAAGAGATATCAACTCTGGAAAAATCAATCGTTACACTCACTGAACTGACAGATTCTGAGGTACAGTCTGATGCCAACGACTGGTTCAGTTCCAAAGAGAGCAATGCGTCAAAGGAGATCAACGAAATGGCTCTCGAAAAAGCCAGGCAAAGAATTATCATGCTCAGGGATGTACTCAGTCGGGTTGACACTCCCGGATATGGGATCTGCATCAAATGCAATAAACCAATTCTGTTTGAGAGGTTGAAAGCCATTCCATCGGCCACGCGATGTATTTCATGTGGGTAGGTAAGAGGCACAGGGCGCAGGGCTCAGGGCGCAGAACAATTGGGAAAACAATCAGCGTTAATCTGCGATTCCGATAACTATCGGAACTGCGGGAGATATTTAAATAGGTATTATCATACTTGAATATCAAATGAATAATTATGTGGTAAAATCAATTCTAATTTTTTCATTTCTTGCATTAGTCAACATCAATACTGAATGGAGGTCTTCATCAACGTGGCATTATGACCAACCAGATGTGACCATAATAATGAAAACCGAACTGGGCGATATATATGTACAGGTTGATCTAAAGAATGCTCCAATATCATCAGCTAATTTTTTGCGGTATGTCGATGCTGCCATGTTCGACAGCACATGTTTCTACAGGATTGTAAGAATGGATAACCAGCCCCTCGATTCGGTTAAGATTGAGGTAATACAGGGCGGTCGTTTCAATAATGAAGAAAATGGCTTCCCTCCAGTTGCTCATGAGACAACTGAAATGACAGGAATAAAACACAAGGATGGTTCCATCTCAATGGCGAGATTAACCCCGGGAAGCGCTACATCTGAATTCTTTATCTGTATTGGTGACCAGCCGGAACTGGATTTTGGCGGAAAAAGAAATCCTGACGGACAGGGTTTTGCTGCATTCGGGAAAATAATAAAAGGTATGGAGGTGGCCAGAAAAATACACTCAATCAAGGCTCCGGGACAATATCTTGAAAAACCGGTTATTATCTACAAAATAGTAAGATCACAATAAGAGGAGAAAACAATTACCCTCTCACAGCATATGCGATTAGCAGTAGCATTGCAATTCCGTCAAAAGCTGTATAACCGAACGATACAAATTACTACCTCCAGCCACATTATAAATATTATTGTAAATACTTCCTCTTCAGTTTATTTCAACACAAATACTGCTTCAAGTCCTGCAACTGAGCTTGTTCCGACCCACAATTTGAATTCACCAGATGCTTTCCATTCATTTTCTGCGCCAATCAGCGGAATCTGCGGGAAAATAAAATATACATATTAAAATACGTATTTTAATACATATAAAATCCAAATGAGTTTCAATTTACAATTTTAAGTTTTATTGCCTACATTAGTAGAACAATTAAAATTCCTGAATCATGAAACTATTTAAATTCATTGTTATCATTCTTCTTATTTTATTTCCTGCAACAGTGATTTGCCAGCCCTCCATAACCAGAATTTCCGGCCCCAGACAGGAAACAGGATTATATGAAAAACTGGAATTATCTCTGAACCTTACTTCAGTGTTTTCCAATCCTTTCGATCCTGATGAACTGGATATTATGGCAACCTTTAAAGCCCCTTCCGGGAAAGAATGGAAAGTTCCGGGATTTTACAGCCAGTCGCAGAGAGGTGGTTTCTTTGTCAGGTTTTCTCCAAACGAAACAGGTGACTGGAGTTACATGGTAAGTATTACGGACAAAAAGGGAACTACGGCAAGTGAAACACGAAATTTTAAAGTGATACCTTCAGTATATCATGGTCCAATTCGAATAGCCCGGAATAAAAGATACCTGGAACATGCTGATGGATCCACCTGGTTTGGTGTGGGGTTATGGTACAATGGTTCAACTGATACTGATGTACTGGACGAGCTCCAGAAGAAGGGTGCCAACTTTATAAGCAGGTATATTACTCCGCTTGAGACATGGGGAACAGGTCCGGGAAGGTATGACCAGCTGATCTGCAGGCAGATAGACGAATTGCTGGATGAACTGGAAAAAAGAGATATGCAGCTGGCACTGAACATATGGTTTCATTCATTTCTTTCTGAAACAGTCTGGGGCGGAGGCAATATTGCATGGTATACCAATCCATATCAGCTGGTATGTAATGTGAAAGATTTTTTCCACAGTGAGGAAGCGTGGAAGTACCAGGAAAAACTATACCGGTATATGATTGCACGATGGGGATACAGCAGATCTCTTGCTATCTGGTTCGTTGTGGATGAAGTAAATGGAACAGATGGATGGGCATCGGGTGACACTCTGGGGGCAGCAAACTGGGCAAGACAGGTACACAACTACTTCAAAAAAAACGATCCATGGAATCATATGACTACCGGAACACGTAGTGGAGGCAATAAGGAGTGGTGGGATAAGGGATATGAAATTTTTGATATGCCCGGGAGGGAGATCTATGAGGCACAGGGATTCCCTATCAATAAAACAGGCCAGATTGACAAAGATCAGACACATCCTCTCACCCACAGTTACCTGAATTATCACGGCCAGGTGAAAAAACTCTGGGATAATTATGAGAAACCGGTAATCATTCCGGAAACCGGCTGGGATCATACATTCTATGAAATGAGCATGCCCGGGTATCAGGCGCAGTATCATAACGCCCTTTGGGTTACAATGGCAACAGGTTCAGCAATGTCGCCCTTCTGGTGGTCTTACTCGGATCAGTTGAATGACAATATGGTAACTAACCAGTTGAGAAACCTGAGGAGATTTACCGAGCAAATACCATTTTCGAAACTGACGGGACTGAAACGGCTTGAAGCAGACAGTCCGGGAGGCAATGCCTTTGCAATTGGCAGCGACCAGCTTATATTCGGATGGGCAGTAAATGCAGACACGGATATGTCAGGTAAAACAGTTAATATCCGAGGTGTAAAAAACGGACAGTACAAACTGAAGATATATCACACATGGAGTGGCCGGTTCATAGAGATTGATGGACAGAATGAGATTTTAGTCAGGTCTGTCAAAAATTCCTTATCCTTTGCTGTTCCCATTCTTAAAATTGAAGGAGGACATTCACAGTATGTAGGTCAGGATGTGGCATTCGTGCTGGAGCCTTCCTGAAGTGGCGTGAACCTTAAGGATAAGACCCTTAATATTCCCCAAAAAACAGTAACTTTGTTTTGATGTCTTAAAATGATATAACATGAATTTGAAGACAGGAATTATATTCAGGTTGTGCATTATCGTATTTCTGAAACTGACAGTTTTTCAATCTTATAGTCAGGCAGCACAAATTAAGGTTTCTTCCGGCAAATTAGTTTACCTGCACACCGATCGTATTCAGTACAACGCCGGCGAATCAATTTTTTTCAAAGCATACATTTTAAGCGATGCTACAGATAATGTAAGCTCCGTGAGCGATACCCTTCATGTTTCGCTTATCGATCAGTATGGAACAGAAACAGCGACCGGAATTTTCCCCGTCAAAAACTATGAAGCAAATGGTAGCATAAGACTTTCACAGTATCTTACCGAAGGAAATTACATCCTTATTGCATTTACATCAGGGATTAAGAACAGCTTTCCCGGCAAGATGTTCTCCAGTATACTTGAGGTGAAAAATCCTAAAATACGACCAGTAGCAATAGTCTTGTCATTAAAGGACTCCCTGTATGCACCCGGCTCTCTGCTAAAGGCAGAAATGAGGTTTTCGGGGAAAGATGACAGGCCGTTGTCTTCCTCTTTTTCCTGGCAGCTAACAGATAATAAGGGAGAAATAAAAAGTGGGAAGGGTAAATCAGGTACCGATGGAATAGCAAAGTTGGAAATACAACTACCTGCATTCAGAGATAATGATACTATTACATTATTGGTTAGCACTTCAAATAAAGGAAAAAACATTGGGAGTGGTATAGTGATCCCAACCGGACAGAATCGCGTTGAATCTGAAGTCAGTAAGGGTAGACTGGAACTCCTCAATAGAAGCAAGCAACTGAATATAAAGATAAGCACTGACAAGCCAGAATATAAAAGGAATGAAGATGTTATTGCAGGTTTATATGTAACCGACGATCAGGGCACTCCGGTTGTAGCCAGGTTATCACTATCAGCTTCAGATCCGCAGCCCGATTATTTCCCATTTCAAGATGAAGATATTCTGGATTTTACAATCCAAAAAAACAATCCTTCAGAATACGGATCACATCAATATTTTGCAAAACGCCTTTCTCAAATAACCCGATCTCCCGATCATTCATTCATTCTCCAGGAGAAAAATGACCCTGAAAAGATAAGAAAAGAAAAAGTCCCGGTAAAAATTGTTAAGCAATATGGATATCCGCCTGAAATGGAAATACTGGATATTATCAGGCAGATTAAACCATATCAGGTTTTTAACGGGAAAATTATGTTCGCCAACAGTGGTATCGGCTCTATTAACTTTCCGGAAGGGGCCCTGGTTGTTGTTGACGGAATTAAGATGGGCACCGATGCTGCAGTTTTGAACACAATACCTGTGCCCGACATTGCTAAAATCAATGTCCTTACCAACGCTATGGATATCCAGAGATATGCCGGAATGAACAGTACGGGTGTTATTGAGATCATTATGAAAAAAGGTAATGAGACTTTTGAATCGAATGAGCCGGTAAATAAAGATAATAGTAGTACGCTCTGCTGGCAACCTGATATCGTTACAAACAGTTCAGGTGAAGCATCGGTAAGTTTTAAAAACAGTAGAAGTTCAGCAAATGTCGTTATAACAGTTCATGGAATCTCAGTCAATGAGGAGACCGGAATCAGTTCGATTCAATATTCAGTTAAATAATAATTATCAATTCCCTTTATTTTTGGGTGTGGCAGCTCTAACCAGCCTGAGTGCAATATCTTCAATATATTCAGGTGTATTGACCGTAGCCCATCCGCCAGAATGACCCGCCAGACTTTCGATATTTTCGTTCCCGGTTTTTGGATCTACCCATGAAAGAGTATATGAGCCGGATGACAGATCAACTTCAAATGATGACATGGTACTGACAGTATCTCTCCGGTGGATATACAATACAATCGCTTCATCTTCCTTTTCAAGAGCCTGTACTTTTATATCTCCTGTTTCCGGCAACCTGATCCTGTCATTTTGCATAGGAGCCATATTGATAAAATCGATACCTCTCATGAATTCTGCGAGTATCCTGAACTGGTTCCGAAGTATTTTACCTCCGCTTCCCGGTTCTCCTTCCCGTATGATAAAACTTCCGTCCTCATTATCTGAAGTAAAAGAATAATCGAGATTGTTAAAGAGCCCTCCCCCTGCAAGAATAAAGTCCCAGGCTTCCATCCGGTATTTAGAGATTTTAATCCCGTCGAATCCGGTTTCATTGTCACCAATCACTTTGCCAAGATGCCAATTCATGGGCACAGTAACCGGAGGCCGGGCATAGTGAAAGTTATAAATGGAAACTCCTTCCCGATTTTCAGGTACCAATTTGGAATGATTGGCCACGTTGTTTGATATAAGGTGTTTCTGACCGAATTCCTTTTCAGCTTCCGCAACAATATCTGTCATGCGATCTTCCCATTCCCTCAATGCAATTGTATCACCAAAGTATGGCTCATTACAAATCTCATAATACAGGTTATCAAAGTACTTCAGTTCATTAACGATTTTTCTGACCATCTTTTCCTGAATATCAAGAATTTCAGGATGTTTAAGTGAAAGGATTTCCTTCTGATCCGGTATATCACCAATACCATTAATGTTATTCCCCGTGTACAATGGAGATATTTTCCACTGGAGAGTATCGTAATAATTCGAAAACAGGTCAAGTTCAACCACAACATTTCTTTTTCCGGCTTCTGTTATAAAATCTTTCAATCTTGAGAAATAGGCTTCATCCCATTTTGCAAGGTCAAATTTGTTCCCTCCATTGGCATATCCTGGTTCGGAACTCCTTGCCCAGGGGCAGATGTACCTTTCCGGGGCAGGGGCAAGTGTGTTTTTTAAAATCCCGAATACTCCCTGGGGCTCAACATAAACTCCTGAAAAAGTGCGCGTAACGTTAAGTCCCGATGAAGCAATTTCATCGAGGTATTTCACAAAATCGAAATCGAGATTCATTACTGCTCCATAATGTTCGGTAGAACCAATTAAGATTAAAGGTTCTCCTCTGAAAAGAAAATAATGCGGGTTGTCCGGATGAAGACTCAGGAAAGGATGCTGTACTCTTCCACAGGAAATTAAAACAACTGCAAGCCAAATAAAACGGACCTGGTTAATTTTTATCATAATCTTATTTTTAATCTTTTATTCTTCCACAATTAAAACATCCCATGGTTTAAGAAGCAGGTTATCACCTTTTTTTAAAGTCTTGTCGGTTAACAGGTCTGTTCCTTTATCATAAAACCAGGTAAAAGCCTGTTCAATATTTGAATAGTTCAAATAATAGCGAATCGTTTTGCCCTGGTCGTTAGTCCCATATTTCAATACCAGGGGGTAAGCTATATGACTATCCTTATTTATTAATCCTGTTTCTAATGCCTTGTTATATACTATTTTAGATTGAATATCATCACTTACCAGGCAACCCTCATATATAAAAGTCCCCTTCCCAAATTTATTTTCAACAACAGCCGGATATTTGCCAAAAAACGGATCATCATACAATGCAACTGGCTTTGCTGTTTCAGGTATAATAAATTCTACCCAGTCTTTCACCTTATTTTTCTCACCACCAACCTTAAAGGGATCATCAAGCAGAGTTAATGATTTCGCATTAGAAAATTCCTGGTAATAAAACCCTGCGGCATTCCTGAGCGGGCCGGGGGCTTTCACATGTCGGACAACAGAATTCTCATCACAAAAGCCGCTTTTAATTGACATGATTACATGACCCCCGTTTTTTACAAAATCAGCAATTTTATTTAACAGGGCATCACTCGCAACATACAATGGGGGAACAAGTAATAGTGTATAACCGGTAAAATCAGCATTTTCGGCCAGTACAAAATCTACACCGATATTTTGCCTGAAAACCGCACGATGCATTTGCCGCAATACCTCCATGTATGCATTACCCTCTTTAAAAGGCATATAACCCAATCCAAATTCCGAATCGCTGCTATATAATATGGCTGCTTTATTTTTAATCTTCAGATTTGCCAGTTTAGCTCCGATTTTCTGAAGCTCATGAGCAGTCTTGCTTACCTCATTGTAAAACCTGTTGGGTTCAAGATCATGCCCCAAAACACCCTTCCAGTAGGTCTCCTGACCATAATGTATTGAATGCCAGTGCCAGTATTCTACCATGTTTGCGCCACCAGCTATGTGTGAGTAAACGTATAGTCTTCCCTGTCCATCAAATGGTGGATACTGTCCTTTCGAATCCCATCCGATTGTCTGTGCATTTGTTTCAGCTATCAGGTAGTTGGTTTTCTTAACACTTCTGTAGAAATCATCAGCCCACATCACATCTTCGCCGGTAACATTATTCTGACTGCCATGGTAAACATTTAATGAGGGCATATCAAGCTTCCGGTTTGCTATTGTATGATTGACACTGCTGATCCAGGGCATAAAATCGTGGGTAACAAACTGATCAGGTCGTTTGTATTCGGCGACAATCCCTGCCTGCCAGTCAATAAAACCGGCAACGGCCTTTAGCGTGTACCTGTCCCATTCAAGTTTATAAGATGGATTTGTAGCACTCGATCGTGTGGGGAACTCATCCCAGCCATTAAGTGTCATGCCCCAGTAGTTAAGGCCCCAGAGTTTATTTATTGTATCGGTTGTTTTATATTTCTTTTTCATATAATCGACAAATCCCCTGAAATAGTCATAATTAGCAGTACCATAATCATGAGTCTCATTATCAACCTGGTAACCGATAATAGCAGGAAGTTTAGCATAATGCTCCATCATTTTTCTTATTATCCTTTCCGAATAAAAGAGGTATGTTGGATTTGTGATATCAAAGTTCTGACGGATACCATAACCTGACTTTGATCCGTCGAGCCGTTCAACCAATAATTCGGGATGTTTTGTTGCCATCCATGCAGGAATGGAGTAGGTAGGGGTTCCCAAAATAACTTTAATCCCTGCTTTATGGAAGCTATCAATTATACGATCCATCCATGCAAATTCAAACCGGCCCTCTTCAGGTTCAAAAAGGCTCCAGGTCGATTCACCAAGACGAACAACTGAGATTCCAGCATCCTTCATCAGCTGTACATCCTTTTCAAGCCTTTCATAGGGCATGTACTCGTGGTAATATGCAACACCATATAATACAGTGTTGAATTTTTGTGGCTGGCCATTGATGTTCATAATAACCAGCATAAACATCGGAATTGTTAATATTTTTTTCATACAAGGGTGGTTTGATAACTATTACTGAATAAATTTAAATAAATTATCCTGATCCTTCTGTTTAATATTTGACTAAATTAACCGGTGAATATCTATTGAATTACTAATTTAAAGTCTGGAGGTATTAAAATGAAATCAATTGATCGTCGTGGATTCATTAAGAAATCAACAGTTGTATCTGCCGGTATGGCTATTGGTGCTCCTGCCTATATTAAGGGATTTGTTCAGAATAAGCCAAGCGAAATCATTAATGTAGCTGTCGCGGGTATCAATAGCCGGGGAGGTTACTACGGAGGTTCAGGGCATACCGCGAATTTTACCAGGATAAAGAATTCGAGGGTAGTAGCTGTTTGTGACCCGGATGAGAACCTGTTTCCAAAGGCAATTGAAGATATTGAGAAACTCGGGGGTACCAAACCGAAAACTGTTATTGATTTTCGTGAACTGCTCGATAACAAAGATATAGATGCTGTTTCAGTTGCATCTCCCGACTACTGGCATGCTCTCCACACTATCTGGGCATGTCAGGCAGGGAAAGATGTATATGTAGAGAAACCTCTGTCCTTTAATATAGTCGAAGGAAGAAAGATGGTACAGGCGGCAAGAAAATATAACAGGGTTGTACAGGTCGGGACACAACATCGAAGCAATATAATCAGTCAAAAAGCAATAGAGTTACTTCATGAAGGAGTAATAGGAGATATTTATATGGGACGAGGTACTGTTTATGGCCATCGTCCGAGTATTGGAAGGGTACAAAACAGTACTGTTCCTGAGGGAGTAAACTGGGATCTCTACCGGGGGCCGGCACCCATGATTCCCTTTAACAAGAATCACTTCCATTATAACTGGCACTGGTACTGGGATACGGCTACCGGTGAGTTCGGCAACAATGGTGTACATTACATGGACAGGATCCGTATGGGAATGAAAAAAAATGTTCATCCTTCAAAAATAAGCTGCTGCGGGGGCTATTATGCATTTGATTCCGATCAGGAGGTACCGAATCTGCAGGTTGCAACATTTGAATATGATGACGGAACAATCATGGAAATGGAGGTAAGGAGTCTTTTCACACCGAACGAGGAGGGTATAGTGTTCTTCGGTTCTGAAGGTTATTTGCAGCTTGGCAGTAACAGCTTTGCGGTTTTCCTTGGTCCTAAAAAAGAGCCCGGACCAACGTTGTCATCACAGGATCTGGAGGTAAATGAATATCGTAAAGCCGGAATTGAACCACATTTTGTCAATTTCCTCGATTGTGTCAGGAGTCGCAGATGGCAGGATCTCGTTGCTGAGGTTAATGAAGGGTATATGTCAACATCCATGATGCTCATGGGAAATATAGCCTACAGGACAGGTAGAAAACTTACATTTGACGGGAAAACTGAAAAATTCATCAACGATGATGAAGCAAATACTTATCTGACACGGCAGGAATACCGGAAGCCCTTTCTGTTGCCAGAAGAGGTTTAGCAGTAACTAATTAATATTTTGATGTGTCGATTTAGTCAGCTTTTTAACTGCCAGATTGGATATTTGGAACGGTGAGAGAAGCCTTATTCAACATCTCCAAGGAGTACTTCCCATATCCTCAACTGTTCTTTATCAAAGATTTTTACCTTCTTCACATTATAAATGTCAATTAACAGTACTTTGTTATTAGTATCAGCAGGTAACTGGTTATTAAAAGGTATTTTACTTTGATAAAATGAAAGACTTCCTGCCATTACAGAATCATTCAGCCGTGTTAATGGTTTATTGATTTCGATCTGAAATGGCTGAACCCAGTATATCATACCCAGGGATAGAATTTTTTCACGTAACTGGTCAGGAGTACTAAGTCCGGGGATTGAATATATCCTGCTCCATCCTGCAATGTTAACACTTCCTGATATGAATAATCTGGATGCCATGATACCGGCCTGCTGCCTGAAATTTTTATCAAGTGAAGTATCTGAAGTGATTTTCATATAGTCAGCAAAGTCAATAAGTTTTTGCCGGGCGGTCTCCTCGTAGGCTCTCACAAACTCATCGCTAACCGAATCGGCCTCAAATGCATTCCTGACATCTTCCTTCAGGATTTCAAGCCTTTTTTGTTCATTCTGCTCCCGTGTGGCCATATCCTCTCCACAATCCTTGGCAGAACATATGAGAAAGATTAAAACCAGATACAATATGTAGGATGTCTGTTTCATAGTAATCTCATCTTTCCTCCATTTCAATTCTGAAACGAAGAACAGCTATCTGACCCCCTGAATAACGGCAATCAAGAATTTCAATCTTTTTAAGACTTGAAGAAGGCATCGTCAATTTATCTATAAACTCCTGTTTATTATAAAGTTCCATCCCCGGGATCCCATTTTTATCCGGGATCTGATATATCATGGCGTCTTCGCTGATCATATTGTTAAGTTGGTCTCGTCTTCTCTGCCATGCAGTTACGTCGGTTTGTGAAAAATAATGTATCATTAAGGCATATGAATCAGCATTCAGACCGATCTTTTCAGTATGCGTAAACTTCTTAAGAAGCCTGGTTATTGTATCAGTGATATAGTAAGGAGTTTTAATGATTATCCTTATCCGGCTTTGACTGGTCCTTATCAATATGCTCCCTTCCTTGTCAGATAAGTAACTCACCGGCGATTCATCATCCAGTAAAAGTTCCGCCCTGATATTACTGCCCACGATAGGATCACCTGTATCTGCATCAAAAAAGGTGAACCGGTAATTCTGGGTATTAATTATCTTAATAATTATGAATATCAATATCATTACAGTCGCAAAAATCATTAGTACACGGATAAGAGGATTATTTGCCTTATCTATTTTATCTGTAAATGGGATCTCTCCCTGGTGCTTAAATCTGAAATCGTTCCAGTTAATGTAGCCGGCATACTGACTCAGCATATTCAATACATCAATACGGGGAAGTGATGAATCTTGCGTTTTCATATGCGTATAAAACCACTTCTCACTCAGCTGTCCATTGACCCTTACTAACAGATCTTCCTGGAAATCAATAATATCCTGCCCCTTCCATTCTGATATTTCAGGATTCATTCCCGGGTAGGATTGCCTCAATACAGAAGCAACTTCTTTCTTAAGAAGATCAAATAATATTTTGTCCTGCTGCTGCAAAATTAGATATTGATTACCAACGACGTTTGCTAAATAGTTGTAAAATACTTTACAGCTAATTTACAAAAGAATTACAATTTGAATTGGATGATGTAAGGGTAATTTTACTTCAATGAAAATATCACCATTCGCAATTTCCGGTTTAATGTTCATTCTTCACCATGTTTTATCGCTAAATTGCAAGGTGCAATAATTAACAGATAGTCCTGAACAAGTATTTACTATTAATTTAATGAGGATATTACGTACTCCGGAATCCCGTTTTAAAGGCCTGAGAGATTACCCTTTCAGGCCTCATTTTACTACAATTAATAATATTCGACTACATTATGTGGATGAAGGTTATGGTAATGAAAGAACTGTGATGCTTCTTCATGGAGTTCCGGCCTGGTCTTATCTTTATCGCCATATAATAATAAAACTTGCTGAAACCGGAAATCGAGTTATAGCTCCTGACCTTATAGGCTTTGGTAAATCAGATAAACCTGACAATTTAAATTACCATTCATATCAAGCCCATATAGACTCTATCTACAATCTGATAAACAGACTTAAGCTGAAAGATATTATTCTGTTTGGCCATGACTGGGGCTCACTTATTGGATTACGTATTGCTGCTGCTCATCCCGATTTATTTGCAGGAGTAATTATAAGCAATGGAATGCTTCCAACAGGTGAACAAAAGTTACATCGAATGTTCACCCTTTGGAAGGTTTTTGCGAAACATAGTCCTTTTCTTCCGGTAGATCGTGTAATTGGATCATCCATCATAAGAAAATTGGAAATGGAAGAGAAAAGAGCATACCGGGCTCCTTTCCCTTCAACTAAATACAAATGCGGGATTCGTGCTATGCCGGGTCTTGTTCCGTCTTCACCCCTTGATCCGGAATCAATTGCAAACAAATCTGCATGGGAATCACTTGGGAAATGGGAAAAACCCTTTCTTACCATATTCAGCAATTCAGATCCCATAACCCGGGATGGCGATGAATATCTTCAAACCAGAATCCCCGGGGCAGTGGGACAGGAACATGTGAGGTTAGATGCAAAACATTTCATCCAGGAAGACCGCAGCATGGAACTTTCCGATTTAATTAACAGATTTTCAAAAAGTATCACACCAGAATTTATTCAGTAAACATATCAGTTAATGGAATGGAAATGTCAGTTTGATAGCATCGGTGTGAAAATGCCAAAGAAGATTGTAACTACCAGAGAATTGGTAGATAAGCTTAAAATACCATGCCTCAAAAAGTTTGGACTTTTAACAGGTATCAGTGAGAGAAAAATCTGTTCATCCGGGGAAGATTCATATTCATTAGCGGTAGATGCTGCAAAGGATTGTTTATCACATTCAAAATACAGGGCTGATGAAATCGATATGATTATCAATTGCTCGATCACTAAATACAAAGATGGGCTGTCTCATCAGTACGAACCGACATTTTCTGTGTTAATTAAAAATGATATCGGAGCCGGGAAAGCAATCACATTTGATATTTCAAATGCATGTGCCGGCATGATGACCGGTGTTTACCTGGCTGAAAACTTCATCAGGCAGGGAATGATAAAAACCTGCCTTATTGTGAGCGGGGAGTATATTTCCAATATCTGTGATCATGCAATGAATAACATCAAAACGTCATTAAGTTCCGAATTATCTTCATTGACTGTTGGTGATTGCGGCGCGGCAGCAATAATTGAAAGAACTGATAATGATAAAAATGGACTTGTACTGTCAGGTTTTACTACTTTGAGCGAATACAGCAATTTATGTACAGGAAGGCAGAACCGGAAAGGACCAGGAGGATTTATGAAGACTAAAGCAAAAAGAATCCATCAGGCAGCAATATCTGAATCTGTCCCTATTGTCAAAGAGGCACTTGAAAAAAGCGGTTTATCTTTCAACCAGGTTTCCTGGCTGATCCCACATCAAACCTCAAGGAGTTCAATTATTTCAGGATCAAATCATTATCTTGATTATTTCGGACAAGAACCAGGCCAAGTAATAGTAAACCTTAAAGAAACTGGTAATACTGCATCAACATCACATTTCCTTGCACTTTACAGATATCTCAATGAAAAAAAATTTAAGGAAAACGATATTATAATGTTACTCTGTATTGCTTCCGGTTTGATCGTTGGTGTTGTGATCTATAAAATGAACGAAATAGTACTCAGATATGGGAACAAAAATTGAAATGGTATCAGTTTCGCAACCCTGGTTTAATTTGCTTCCCGGCAATTCAATTAATCTGTCAAAAAGAGCTGCATGCAAGTGTATTGATGATTCAGGTATTGATCCCTGTGATATAGGGCTTCTGATCAACACAGGAATCTATCGTCATAAAAACCTCGGAGAACCTGCAATAGCTTCATTGATACAGAAGAAAATGGGAACAAAAGCCACTCGGGGAGCCAATTCCGGAAAAACCTTTTCTTTTGATTTGAATAATGGAGGATGTGGCTGGCTTACAGGAATACAAATTATAGAAGAGTTTATCAATAGTAATCAGATTTCAAATGGAATGGTTGTTACGGGTGATTCTGATCCATTTCACGGATTATCTGAAAAGTACTATTTCAAATCAGCCGCGGCCGCAATAATCCTTTCCAGGTCGAAAGATTCCGAAGGATTTGCCCTTTTCAGATCATATTCATTCCCTGATCATTCTGAAGAATTTGTAAGCAGAACTGGCAATAATAATCTTAATAGAAAAAGAAACGGTAAAAACATTCTTTATGTGAGTCAAAAAGAGACTTATCTCGATTTGTGTGCAGCGCATGCAAGCGAGTCATTAATAAATTTCCTGGGCGAAACGGGATTAAAGCTTAACAATACAGATCTTATTATATCTTCACAAAGTCCGGCAGGCTTAATCAGCAAAATGAAAGACAAAATTGGAATGAAAGACAATTTTGTTGAGATAGAGGGGCCAGGTAAAAAGAAATTACATACCTCCGGGCCGGCATTTGCACTTAAGAAAACCTGGGATGATAAGCGTTTTAAAAGATCAAAGCATACAATTTTTCTTACTGTCGGGTCAGGAATAACTGTATCTGTGGCACTTTATATAAATTAAAACTAAGTCCTTGCATACAAATGATCATAATCATACTACTGAGAGTATCAGTAATATTTCAGATTATCTGAGACTTAATGCTGACAGGTTTCCTGATAAACCTGCACTTCTTTATCCCGAAAAGATTTCTTATGGCGAACTGGATAATGAAGTTAACAGGTATTCCTACTCCCTTGAACAAGCCGGGATAAAAACCGGCTATCTTACAGTATTGTTGGTTCCGGCAGGAACAGAGTTCTTTATCCTTACATTCGCCCTTTTGAGAATAGGTGCCGTCCCCGTTATGATAGATCCTGGAATGGGTATAGGGGCTATGACCAAAGCTCTTACTGCTTTGATCCCGGATGCATTTATTGGTATCCCAAGGGCTCATTTATTGAGAGTATTCTATCCTCGTATTTTCAGAACAGTAAAGACCAGGATAACCATAGGATTTCAATTCTTTCATGGAAAGGATTGGTTAAAGAATTTCCAGAATAATCAGATTCCGAAATATCCTGCATACCAGGTAGAAACGAATAGAATTTCTGCAGTATTTTTCACAAGCGGAAGTACCGGTCCGGCAAAAGGAGTAATATATACTGCTGGAATGCTTAAAAGCCAGATAGAGGTAACAAAGTCCCATTTCAAAATAAGTCCTGAAGAGATAGATCTTTGCACCTTTCCTTTACTTGGTCTGTTTGCTCTGTGTCATGGCAATTCTATAGTAATTGCAGATATGAATATGATCCACCCGGTAACATTGAATCCTGCAAAAATTATTCAAAATATACAGGATTATGGCTGTACCCGGATGTTCGGATCTCCTATGGTAATAAACAAGCTTGCTCAGTATGGACAAACCGGAATTAAACTGCTGACTCTCAGAAAAATCATTTCTGCCGGGGCCCCTGTTCACCGGGAAATTCTGGAATCATTCAGCAAGATGTTACCGGATGAAGCAGAAATACATACTCCATATGGAGCAACCGAGGCCTTGCCGGTAACCGATATCACTGCCTCTGAACTGCTCAGTGGTCAACAGGATGAACCTGAATTTGAATCTGAAATCTGTATTGGTTATGTTGTTGAAGGTCTTGATGTTAAAATTATTGAGATTAATGATAATCCAATACCCTCATGGGATCAGGCGAATCAAATAGCTCCGGGGGAGATCGGTGAAATCGTTGTTAAGGGGCCTTGGGTCACTACTGAATATTTGAATAACCCTGATGCAAACATGTATTCCAGGATTACTGACATTAATACGCATGAAGTATGGCATAGAATGGGTGATCTGGGCAGGATTGACAGGCTGGGCAGATTATGGTTTTACGGACGAAAATCACAAAGAGTTATAACATCTGATAGTACACTTTTTACAATCCCTTGCGAAGCTGTCTATAACCATCATCCTCTGGTGGCCCGATCTGCACTGGTAAAAATACCTGATACAGGATCCGGAACTAAAAAGCCAGTGATTTGTATTCAGCTAAAAGCGGGATATAGTCCGACAAATAATCTTAAACAGGAAATATACCAGCTGGGGAAATCAAACAGGTTAACAACAGGAATAAAAGACATCCTTTTTTATAAAAAGTTCCCTGTTGATTCAAGACATAATGCAAAAATCTATCGTGAAAAGCTTGCCATATGGGCTGCAAAGAAGATCAAATGAAGGTATTAGTCACCGGTGGAGGGGGATTCATCGGATCTGCCCTGGTACATGAACTTGTAAACAGAGGATTCAGGGTAACAAGTTTCGCGAGGGGTGATTATCCTGAACTCAATAAAATCGGGGTGAAAATGGTCAGGGGTGACTTGTCTGATATAAATGCAGTTACACGCGTTTGTGAAGGAATCGACATGGTATTTCATGTGGCAGCAAAAGCAGGGATATCAGGTGTTTATAAAGATTATCATCTGGCAAATGTAACAGGTGCTGAAAATGTTGTTAGTGCATGTATAATTAATAAAATTAAGTGGTTAATATATACCAGTTCAGCAAGTGTCGTTTTTGACGGAACCAGTATAGAAGGATCGAACGAATCACTCCCCTATCCTTTACGTCCTTTATCCCATTATACTGCGACCAAAGCTTTGGCAGAACAGCATATTCTTAGAGCTAATTCCTCCTCACTGAAAACGCTGGCATTAAGGCCTCATATAGTTTATGGACCTGGTGACAATCACCTGTTTCCGAGGATTATTAAGCAGGCCAGGGGTGGAAAGCTTCGGCAGATAGGAGACGGCAAAAATTCAATAGATGTTTCATATATTGATAACGTTGTCTCAGCACATCTCGATGCAGCCAGGGCAATTAAAGAAAACCCGGAAGTCTCCGGAAAGGCCTATTTCATCACGAACGGGGAGCCTGTTTTACTCTGGGATTTTCTCAACAAGATACTTGGAATATCTGGTCTTAAGCCTGTAAAAAAATCTGTTCACGTCCGGGTTGCATTTTTATTATCAATACTTTCAGAGGCGCTGCACAGGACGGTTCTAAAAAACCATGAACCAACATTAACCAGGTTTTTGGTGAAGGAGTTAACCCGTTCACACTGGTTTGATATCAGCAACGCCAGGAAGCTTTTAAACTACAATCCTGCAATATCCAATATTGAAGGATTGAATAAATTAATTAATTCCCCAAAGTATGAAAACTAAAAGACGAGTTCCATTTGTGCCCAAAGTATTTGGGATTATTGTGACCTCAAAAAAACCTATAAGCTTTTTGATTTTTTATTGTAAGGATTTGTTGCATAGAGTATGCCATGGATGAGGATTGCTATTCCAAACAGGATATGTGGTCCCCTGTTGGAAATCTCAAAATAATTAAATGTACCAAATAGAGCCAGACCATACCAGGCGAGAAGGAAAAAGCCTGCATAAAGTTCATGATCCCAGGAAAGGATGAAACCTGTAACAAAAAGTCCCAACAGAACTGGAAGAATTATTCCCGGCAAAGTCATAAAATCAATGGCAGCGCTGTAAATTATATCCTGAATTACATATAGCAGATACAATATAAAGTAATTGATAACAAGGACCCGCAATATAAACTTTCTGGGTTGTTTTTTTGAAGGTTTGAATGTTCTGCTGGTTTTGTACCATCCAAGAAGTAAAAAAGCACCTGCAACCAGTAATGGCACCGCCAGTACAATTTCCCCACCCGATCCCCTGTTAATAAAAAGACCATTTATCCAGATTCCAATGTTCATGATCATTAAAGTAATCCCTGAAATGATTTTAAGAATCCCGAAGAAATTTGATTTCATATTCAAGAATTATCTTTATTTATAACCTTAAAATGCTATTCGCCTACAATTGTATGTATGCCTCCAAAAAAGCACAAAGCACACTCACATTATGATTAAAAAGCGCACTTGATATACGGTCCTCGGTTCTGTACTCTCCATTCCATATTTTCCCCGGCACTTCTCTTCGGAATTTGTCCTGATGAACAATCCATCTTCCCGTTTTATCCTGGTTTCTAATAATCTCGCGGACATCTGTAGCTAACCTGTTTAATGTAGTTGCTTTATCAGAAACCGGGGCCTCAGAAGTCTTTTTCATAATTAGTTGAAAGCGTAGTTCTGTTGCATCCAGAGCCGCTTGTATATTCACCTGATAATTGTAGCCTGTTCGTCTTTCCAAAGAAAGCTGCTGCAGCGAATCTACCCTGATACGACCCCTGTCATAATAAAGTGGCTTATTGGTCCCCAATTCCAGAAATCGCCCCCATTTACCATTTGGCAGACGGGTGGCCTTTATCCATTTAATAGCATCAGGAATGGGTTCAAGAAGAACAGCATTACCGGTATGAAGATATAGGTCGATTAGGCTGTTAATATTATTCAAACTTTCAGACGGACAAACAGAGGGTGGTTCAAATGTTCGTGCCCAGGCCGGTTGAAGATATTCATTGTATTGTTGTGCCCATCCTGGCTGAGGAGGAGATAATTGAGAAATCATAAGGAAACGACCTGCTTTTTGCAGGCTTTTTGCAATTCTTTCATCTTTATAATAATTATCTGCCTCTATCATCAATCTGATGCAATCATTAATCCCCTCATCATTGAAAGTAGCATAATCGTGATAATTGCCTTGCCATGGATATTGATGAGGCCAGCCGCCGTTGTCCAATTGTGATTCCAGCATCAGATCCAGGGCCTTTTGTATTGCTTTGGTTAAAGCCGGAAGGTCAGTTTCCATATCCAATGCCATCAGGAAACTTATCGCAGTTTGAGTCTGATCATCATCAAAACTCACTAATTTACTTTTAGGCCGATCAAAAAAGATTTTATGATCCCAGCCTCCCAGTTCGTTTTGACCCATTATAAGAGCATTGGCAGCATTCTCCGCTGCTGCAAGAAAGTCCTTATTCTTTGTAACACGATAGGCTCTCAGAAAGCTCATACCAACTGCCGGGGTCCCGGGAGGCTGCACCTCGATGGTACGGTCATCCGTTGTACCTTCTCCCCACTTCTCCTTCCCATCCAAAGTATAATGGTAAACATAGCCACCCTCAATGGCCAGTGATTGCATGTAGGCGATGCCTTTCTCAAGACTACGTTCGGCCTCGGTTGCCAGTATGGAGAGATCTTTTTTATTTTGGGCATCCATCGACGGAACCACCATAAACAATTGAATAAGTACTATGATTGTAATTCGTTCTGTGTTTTTCATTTTTCAGAATATTTATCAGCTAATGTTACCCTCTTTGAAAATTCCAGTTTCTGAACTATAGCCTCTTTCAATGTTAATTTTGCTACCTCTCTTGCCCCTTTTTCAGAAAGATGGGTGTCATCCTTTCTCCCGTCAGGAAATTTTTCATCAGGGTCAGTCCAAAGGAAAAACTCCTTTGAAGGTTCATCTCCAAGAGTATTTATCAAGTCTTCTGTCAGCTTTTCCAGATCAATGAGAGGTACATTCAGATCTTTTGCAACCACTCTTGTAGCTTCAGGATAATCACCATGTGTCTTTGTCAGTTTGCCGTTTTCACCAAATTTACGGCGTGCAATTGAAGTAAAAAGTACAGGCCTAGCTCCCTTTTCACGCGTTTCTAAAATAAACTTTTTAAGGTTTTCTGAATAGGTTCCAAATGGTGTTGTATAGCGTGTTGTATCATATTCTTTCTCGTCGTTATGTCCGAACTGGATAAAAACAAAATCACCCGGTTTCAGGCTATCATGTACTGCCTGCCACCTCTTTTCATCTATAAAGCTCTTTGAGCTTCTTCCATTTACTGCATGATTGCTTATGGTTACGGCATCATTAAAAAAATCACCAAGCACCTGGCACCATCCGGTTTCCGGGTAAACCCCTGGATTCTTATCGGCCATAGTTGAATCGCCGATAGTATAAATTGTAAACTCAGGCTGTTTGTCACCACAATTCTGAATCAGGATCAAAACACTTAAAATCAGCAGTTTATTAAATACTTTCATAATAACATATTTGCCCTGGAACTAATGACTTAAAATATTAATCCTCGATGGTACATCCATTACCTCCTCGGCCCCTCCGGAATGTGCTCCTATAACCTGGGCCCCGGGTAAATCAAGTGTTTTTTCCGGTGATATGACGCCTGGGGGTAGCTCTATAATCCTGATATTACGGAAATGAACAGGTGCACCTTCCGATTCGAGACAAATAAATCCTTTCTTCTGGGATGACTTTGATATTCCGTTTACAAATTTCCCATTTACAGAGAGTTTGATGGTACCATCAATACAAACAACATCATATGTGTTCCATTCTCCCTTTCCCTTGCACCGGTTTTCAATTGACTTGCTCCTCGTACCTCTTGGATTATCAGGAACGGTGGTTACCCCTCCTACCCCGAAAAGTTCACCATGAACATAGGCTATCGGGGGTGTTTCTCCATCGCGTTTATTGAGATTGACCCAGTCGAGTTCGAGCATCTGTACCTCAACGCCATCCGGAAGTCGTGTCGTTTCGGGAGGATTTGCGTTACTCCACACGAATGTGCCGGAATTCCCCCCAGCTTCCATGTGCATCCATTCTATATGAAGAATGAAATTTTCATACTGCTTTTCTGAACGCATTACTCCGATCGGCTGACCTGAACAGATTAATATATTTTTCTCTACATGCCATGTGTCGGGGGCAGTATTAACATTAACCCATTTAAGCTTCAGATCCTTTTCTTTAGAATTAAATACAGCTTTCTGAAGAGTTGATGATGTCCCGAAAACTATATCTGTTGATTGGGCTTTGATGTTGTTTCCGACACAAGTAAAAAGTGTCAGAATAAATGATGCAAATGCGATTTTCTGAAAGTTTTTCATTGACAATAATTAAAATTACTATTTGTTTATCAGATAAGATATTTTCTGAATTTTTTTACCACTGAGTCGCACTGAGTTTAAACGGAGTAACACTGTTATGTTTTACCTTAGAATTACTCTGTGTTTTACCCCGTGCAACTCCGTGAGACTCTGTGGTTAAAATAATACATACTCGAGTCAGAGTTTTATAATCTTATAAATATCTTGTTCTTATATAAAAAATAACAGACATACCACAGCATTACAGCTATGATAAGGGTCATTATAACTGTAAGTGTTACCTCGCTGGTCCAGCTGAAAATCCTGGCAATGAAAGGATTAACAAGGCCACGGAAAAAATTCCTGAAATGGCTTCCCAAAAGATAAATGAAGAGTGGATTCATACCGAATACTGCGAAAAACAGGGGTACTTTCCTGAACTTTATAACATCAATAAGCCAGTATGAAATACCCATTCCTATTAAACACCACCCTCCGCTTACAATAATAAATGAGCTAGTACATATATGCTTGATAATCGGTATGAAAGGATTCATGGCATAACCTATAATTACGCCAACAGCTCCAATTCCTAAAAGTGTAAGTATCTTTTTGCGCGGAGACCAATCCTTCAAAAGAAGCATTCCAACCAGCACTCCCCATATTGTATGAGCTGATGTGGGTATTGCATTAAACGGTACCCAGTTCCCATGTTCTATGCTTCCTGTCAACATCATGTCGGTCCACGATCCAAAATTTTGTCCTGCTACAAAAGCCTGGTTAAATCCCTCGACCGGCCAGAAACGGTAGAGAAGATCTGAGATAATAATCAGTGCAAATGAAACAATCAGTTGCCATTTTACCTGTTTACGCATAAGGAGAAATGCAATCAGGTAAGTAACTGATAACTGTGCCATTACGTTATTGAAGTTGGACGTTTTTGCACTGGAGCTGATTGCCCAGCCTATCAATAAAAGGAATAAGCAACGTGTAAGTACATGCTTAAGTGTCTTACTCCAGCTATCTCCTCTTGCCCATCTGCGCGATAGTGAAAAAGGCATAGCCACGCCAACGATGAACATAAAAAAGGGTTGAATAAGATCCCAGAAATGAAGCCCCTGCCAGTCGACATGAGATAGTTGCTGCTGGAAGAAACCTGCAACAGGACCGATATTTGCGGGATCAAGCTTGCTGAATAAGCCCTCAAGACCGCCAACAAGCATAAACATGGTAAATCCCCGGAAGAAGTCAATAGAAAAGATCCGGTCCTGTTCCTGTGTCAGATTAATTGAATCACTCATATGGTTAAAGATTAAATTTTGAAAAATTATATGATTGTTTAATATTTACAACATTCTGTTTCTTTCTGAAAAACTCTAAAAACAACACCATGTAAAAGCTGAATTCAAAACTCTAATTTATCATTTATTATGGATAATATGGGTTTATGAAATTTAATTATCAACACCTCCAAAATAATCATATTTTTATATCTGTTTTCATAACTTGCAAAATGAAGTATGATTGGAGCATCTCATTCCGGTAATTAAAAACAAGCATTAAGTTTAAGAGACGGATATATTATTGCAGATTGCGGATTATGGATTGAGCAAAGATAAAGAGTAATTAATTTCGATAACTGTTTCGGATATGTGGTTAATCATCTTACTGATTATTTCCGTTGCCTTTATTATTCTGTCAACATCGAAATTTAAGTGGCATCCCATTCTTTCATTGTTGACGGCAGCTTTTTTCTTTGGAGCGTTTTCCGGGACAATGTCGCTGGAGGAAGTGGTAAAATCGGTTAATACTGGTTTTGGGAATACCATAGGCTTTATTGGTATTGTAATCCTTGCAGGTTCAATAATTGGTAAGTTCCTTGAAAAATCGGGAGGTGCGTTTGCCCTTGCAGGAAGCACTCTGAAGATTACAGGCAATAAGAATGTGCCTCTGGCTCTCAGTATTATCGGATCTATTGTAAGTATTCCGGTCTTTTGTGATTCCGGATTCATAATTTTATCGCCATTGGTAAAAGCCATGGCAAAACAGGCAAAAATTTCTTATGCTGCAGGAGCTATGGCTTTAAGCCTGGGGCTTATCCTGACGCATTCAATTGTTCCTCCGACTCCGGGTCCTGTTGGAGCGGCAGGGATACTTAATGCTGATCTGGGATTAGTACTTATCCTGGGATTACCCATAAGTATAATTGGCCTCATTACAGGATGGCTTTTTTCAACTAAAATAGCCTCTAAAGTTCATATCGATCCGGCTCCTGATTCTGACAACAGTAAAATAATCCCGCCTGCTCCACCCTCTTTAGTAAAAGCTCTTCTGCCAATAATCTTACCAATTATTCTTATAATTTTAAGGTCAATAAATTCTCTTCCATCAGCTCCCTTTGGTTCAGGATATAGTTCATCGTTAATTAACTTTATCGGCCAGCCTGTTGTTGCGTTGCTGACAGGTGTTCTTTTTTCATTTCTCCTTCCAAAAAAGCTGACCAGAGAAATGCTATCACCATCAGGATGGGTTGGAGAAGCGGTAATTGCGGCTGCAACCATAATAATAATCACCGGTTGTGGCGGTGCCTTCGGATATGTGTTACAGAATTCGGGAATAGGTGATGTTATTAAGGATAATTTATCGGGAGCTGCAAGTCTGAGTATCCTGTTTCCGGTCATCATAGCAGCATCACTTAAAACAGCTCAGGGATCAGGTACTGTTGCGATCATTGCTGGTGCCAGTCTGATGGCACCCTTGCTTGTTCCATTAGGTATGGATTCCTCTACAGGCAGGGCACTGGTAGTTGTGGCTCTTGGTTCAGGTGGTATGATTGCCAGTCATGCTAATGACAGTTATTTCTGGGTTGTAACGCAGATGTCGGGAATGAATGTTAACCAGGGTTACAGGTTACAGACACTGGGGACTTTGACTGTTGGGGTCTTTACCTCCCTGGCAGTATGGGTGTTAAGTTTGATAATATTATGATTTTTATATATTAAAATATATTTATATATAAGCAACTTATATATTATGTTTTTATAATATATAAGATAATTATATATATTCTCCCGGATATTTGAAAATTTATATAACACTATATTGATATGAATTCTCTTCAACTAACAAAAATCAAACAACACTTCACAAACAATTCCCTGCCAGATGTAAAAGGGGAAGTATCCAGGGAATTGCTGAAATTACAGCCACTGATACAACCAGACGCCAGCATTGCCATAGCCGTCGGAAGCCGGGGTATCAAAGATCTTTTGCTAATAGTAAAAGAAGTTGCAGAATTCATAAAAAAGAATAAAGCACATCCTTTTGTTGTTCCGGCAATGGGCAGCCACGGAGGCGCTACAGCTGAAGGACAGAAAGGTATACTTGCAGATTATGGGATATCTGAAAAGAATATCGGAGTACCCGTACAATCTTCTATGGAGGTTGCAGAGCTGCCTCAGGGCGATAGTCCTGTACCGGTTTATATGGACAGGCAGGCATACGAATCTGATGGAGTCATACTGATAAACAGGATAAAACAACATACTGATTATCACTCTACCTATGAAAGCGGAATGGTGAAAATGTCGGTAATTGGCCTTGGAAAGGAAAAAGAGGCTTCAGCAATACATCAGCATGGGGTTAAAGGGCTTTCTGTTTTCATCCCTTTAGTTGCCAAAGAAATCTTCGCAACAGGCAAAATCCTTGGAGGGATTGCTATCGTTGAAAATGCATACGACGAGACAATGCTTGTAAAAGCCCTGAAAACGGATGAGTTTTTTGAAGAGGAACCGGCATTGCTTGAAATAGCATCCAAAAACATGCCTTCCCTGCCATTCAATAATATTGATATGCTTATTATCGATCAGCTGGGAAAGAACCTTAGCGGCGTCGGAATTGATCCTAATATTATCGGAAGAACAAAAATATTCGGGCAGAAGGAGCCTGACAAACCAACTATCAAAGCTATTCTGGTTTCAGACCTTACTGATGAGACACATGGGAATGCAATGGGAATTGGTCTTGCCGATGTGATAACCCGAAAACTATACGATAAAATTGATTTCCCCTCAACTTACACCAATATTATTACAAGCAGCTTCCTTGAAAGAGGAAAGGTTCCGATTGTGGCTGAAACAGATAAAGAAGCCTATGAAATAGCATTGAGAAGCTGCGGATATCTGAAAAAAGGTGAGGAGAAAATAATGCGGATAAAAAACACCCTCAACCTGGGTGAAGTATATGTTTCACAGGCAATTCTGAAAGAGATAAAAAATTCCGGGAGAATAGAAATAGTAAAGGAGAATGTAAGCCTCTTCAAAAATGAAACTGACTTTTCATCCTTTTAATTATTAAATATTTTATCCATTAACCGCAAAGAGCGCTAAGGTCCCGATAGCTATCGGGATCGCAAAGATAGCAAAGAGAAGAATATCAAGCTTTTGGTTTTGTGCCCTTTACGCCTATTTTACTTTCTCTGCGGTTAGTAAAAATATATTAAAATGAATATTAAAAGAAAAATAGAAAAAATCCCGGGTGGAATGATGGTAATTCCCCTTATCCTGGGGGCTCTTATTAATACTGTTTCACCACAGGCTCTAGAGATAGGCGGTTTTACTACTGCAATCGCTAAAGGATCCTCCGCCTTAATAGGTGTCTTCCTGGTTTGCATGGGAGCAGGCATCAGCCTGAAAGCAGCCCCTAAATCATTAAAAAAGGGTGCAGTTATAACGACATCAAAATTTATTGTCGGCGTTGCAATCGGGCTACTGGTCGCAAAACTCTTTGGTGACAAAGGGCTTTTAGGTCTCTCTTCCCTGGCAGTAATTGCAGCAATGACCAATAGCAACGGCGGTTTGTTTGCAGCTCTGGTTGGTGAATTCGGTGATGAAACTGACATCGGATCTATCGCTATCCTGTCCTTGAACGACGGGCCATTCCTGACAATGGTTGCACTGGGAACTGCCGGTATAGCTACAATTCCAATTTCAAGCTTCATTGGTGTACTGATACCTATAATTGTTGGCATGATCCTGGGTAACCTCGATGGTGAAACGAGGAAATTCTTAATGGCAGGCGGACCTATCCTGATCCCTTTCTTTGCCTTCGCATTAGGCGCTGGAATAGATTTCAAGATGCTGTTAATTGCCGGATTATCAGGGATATTACTGGGAGTAATGACAACATTCCTTGGAGGTTTTTTTAACATATTGGCCGATAAAATGACGGGGGGGAGCGGAATTGCCGGTGCAGCAGCATCAAGTACAGCAGGCAACGCCGTCGCAACTCCGGCGGCAGTAGCCCTTGCAGATCCGGGTTTTGCAGCCATCTCGGCAATTGCCACACCACAGGTGGCAGCCTCAACAATTACTACTGCTATCCTCGCTCCGATTCTTACTGCCTATCTGGCTAAAAGAAAGAAACTTTCGAAAGATATTTTGCCGTCCCCCCAAGTGAAGGAGAAATTGCTGATTGTTGCCGATGATTATACGGGAGCCAACGATACCGGAGTCCAGTTCAGCAAACAAAATTTAAAGAGCATGGTAATTACTCAAAAAGATTATATCGGCAAAGCTCTGGAAGATTGCGATGTCCTTGTTTTTGATACTGAAAGCAGATCGGATGATAAGGAAACAGCCTACAAAAAAACATTTGATATAGGAAGAATAGCAAAAGCGAATAATATTAGCCATATCTATAAAAAACTCGATTCAACCATGCGGGGGAATATTGGCGCAGAAATTTCCGCCCTGATGGATTCCATGGAGATTAAACATGCAATTGCAGCCCCTGCCCTGCCAGCATATGGAAGGACCACTTCTGACGGCAATGTATATGTAAAAGGTGTATTGCTTGCTAATACGGAAGCTGCAACCGATCCCAGGGCACCTGTAAGAGATTCACTTATTCCAGCAATTATTTCCTCCCAGACAGATAAAAAGTGTGGCGTGATTAATTATGATGAGGTCTTATCCGGGGAACAAAACCTGGTGAGGAAAATAGACGAGCAGATAAAAAACGGAACTGAGATAATCGTTATCGATGCAAGTGAACAGAAAGACCTTGAGTTAATAACAAGAGCCTTAACACACATAGAAGAAAAAATATTAGTTGTTGGTTCAACCGGACTGGCCGAATACCTGCCCGGATACTACAATCTCAAAAAAGAGAAAAAAAGCAACATCATTATTGCCGGTAGTGTTAGTGACGTAACAATCAGACAGTTAAATTACCTGAGTGAGAAAATGGATGTTAAAGTAATTGATGTTGATACCATGAAATTATTTACCGGGGAACAGAACCGGGAAAAAAAGAGGATAACCGAAATTATCAGGGAATCCTCACAGAAAGGGGAAGATATTATAATAAGGAGCGTATCTGCCAGAGAGATGGTTGAAGAAACATTCGAAACGGCCGGGAAATACGGTATTGACCGAAATAAGGTAAGTGATATGGTATCATCATTCCTGGGGGAACTCGCCAGGTTTGTTTTTCAGGAAATAAAAATAAACGGGATTCTGCTCTCCGGTGGCGATACTGCCATAAAAACGGTACAATGCCTGAATATATCCGGCACAATTCTCCAGAACGAAATACTCCCCGGAGTACCATTCGGCTATTTCGCTGATGAACGATACAAAAATATTGTTGTTGTTTCGAAAGCAGGAGGATTTGGAAATGAAGACGCTATTTTGCAGGTATTAAACTTCTTAAATAACCGTCCGGGAAGATGACAAAAAAAGAAATAATTACCATAGGGATTACAATGGGCGATCCTTCCGGGATAGGACCGGAAATTATTCTGAAGAGCTTTGAAAATACCGGAATATGTGACAACAGAATAATTGTAGTTGGCGATTACAATATAATGTCTGCTGTTCATAAAATTCTAAAAATCAAATCTTTTAATCTGGTCAGAATCACTAGTGTCAATAAGTGTAACTTTAACAGAAATACATTAAATATACTTGATCTCCAATTAGTTGATCTTAAAAACCTTCTTCCCGGGAAAGTGCAGGCTGCATCGGGTCATGCAGCATTTGGATGTATAAGAAAGGCAGTTGAGCTGGCTCAAAACAAGGAAATTGATGCAATTGTAACTGCACCTTTAAACAAGGAGGCTCTGCATCTAGCTGGTTATAAATATGCAGGCCATACTGAAATTTTAGCCTATCTGTCAGATACAAAGGATTATGCCATGCTCTTGCATGATAAAAAACTAAGTGTTATCCATGTATCTACACATATTTCATTACTGGAAGCCATTTCAGGCCTGAGAAGAGAAAGAATTGAAAAAGTTATAGAACTTGCAAATGAATCGATGAAGAAACTAAGTGGTGCAAAACCAAGAATAGCCGTGGCCGGGATAAATCCTCATGCAGGAGAGAACGGACTATTTGGCAATGAGGAGATTAAAGAGATTGCCCCGGCAGTGAAAAATATGAGAGAAAAGAGTTTTAATGTAGAGGGTCCCCTTCCTCCTGATACAGTTTTCCTGCAGGCCGTTAACGGGAAATATGATATAGTTGTTGCAATGTACCACGACCAGGGCCATATCCCCTTAAAACTTCTTGGCTTCAACAGCGGTGTAAATGTTACTGCAGGCCTTCCCTTCATCAGGACCTCGGTTGATCACGGGACTGCATTTGAAATTGCCTGGCAGGGCTTAGCTGATGAGAACAGTATGGTGGAGGCGATTAAACTATCTATTAAACTTTCTCAATAGGAAATTCTATTTATCCAAGATATTTATTCAGTATTTGAATAAACAGTTTCTTATCAGTGGGTTTTGAAATATATTCATTGCAGCCGGCATCGATTGATTTCTCACGATCTCCTTCCATTGCATAAGCAGTATGTGCTACAATAGGTATTTCCTTATCTATCTCCCGTATGCGTCGTGTTGCTTCATAACCATCAATTCCCGGCAGTTTAATATCCATGATAATGAGGTCCGGTTTTGGATCGTCGGATAACTTTTTCACAGCTTCAACACCATTCTCCTCCCTTAAAATAATAGCTCCTGATGATCTAAGTATTTCACGTATAAGCATAAAATTCGATATCTCATCCTCAATAACAAGAATGGTCTTTCCTTCCCAGGAGGGTTTCTCAATGTTATCGGTGTGCAAACTTTCGATAGCTTCCGGTTCAGTCACGGTCTTCTGAAAAGGAAGTGAAAAATAAAACCTTGATCCCTTTTCAATCTCCGATTCAACCTTTATTTCACCGCCCATTAGTTTTACAAGATTCTGGGAAAGAGAGAGCCCCAACCCTGTGCCCCTGTATAATCGCAGTTTGTTATCTTCAACTTTTCTGAATAATTCGAATATGATCTCCCTTTTATCTTCTGACAAACCTATGCCGGTATCTTCAACGAAAAAGATAACATTATTTTCTGTTTTTTTATATCCCAATGTGATACTACCTGAATCAGTAAATTTTACTGCATTATCAAGAAGTTTGCTGAGAACCTGTTTGAGGCGTGTGCTGTCTGTCTCTATGGCAAGGCCCACATCCGTTTTATCAAGGGAAAGACGAAACTCGAGGTTGGATTTTTCTCTGTTTATTAACTCCACAGAATATCTCTTGTGAAGATCTTCTAACAAATCAGATACACGGCAACTTCTGAAATTGATTTTTAACTGATTTGATTCGATTTTTGAAATATCAAGAATATCATCAATAAGAGATATAAGGCTAATTGAATTTGATAATATCATTTCTACGAATTCCATCCTTTCTTCCTCAGAATATTCCGGTATCTTTAGAAGCTCCGACAATCCTACAATCGCATTCATGGGTGTCCTTATCTCGTGCGACAAATTAGTAAGAAATGAGCTTTTTAGTTTATCCGACAATTCAGCTTGCTCTTTCGCTTCAATCAACACCTTTTCAACTTTGTGCCTTTCTTTTATTATCTCCTCCTTAACAATTATTTCCTTTGACTTTTCATCAAGATTCTTTATCAGCCGCTCCTGAGTTGTCTTCATATTTTTCTCTCTTATTTTGATATATTGGAACAGAGAAATCCCCAGCAAAGTAATTATTAAGAGATAGAACCAAGATGAGAGATAAAACGGTTTCTTAATCCTGATACTAAAGGTTAATGGATTCTCATTGGGAATATCATTCTCATTGAACGCCCTGAGCCTGAAGTTATATTCCCCATGTCCGACCCTTTCATAAGTTACCGATCTCTTATTTGATAAGTCTGACCATTGAGCGCTATAGCCTTCAAGTAAAGTCTGATACTTAACAAGTTCCGGATTGGAGAAGCTTATGCCCGTATACTCAACCTGTATTTCATAATATCCGGGTTTAAGCAGCAGGGTGCGATCAAAGGTAACCTTCTCCTTATTAATGTAGACCGCATCGATATGAAGAATGGGTGGTGTAAGTCCCTTATTGGTAAGCTGAGGCATAAATTTTACAATTCCTTCAGATGTCCCAAACCAGATATTATGCTTAGTGTCAGCCAATACTGCATTAGAATAGAAATCCGATGAACTCCTTATCCCATCATAACGAGAATAATTTTTAATTTGGTGTGATTCGATATTTATCTGGGAAAAACCTCCTCTGTGGCTTACCAGAATATTTTGGTTCCCATCGAAAATAAGACTATAGCTGTAATCTGAAAGCAATCCTAAAGAACGGGTAAAATTAAGATTATCATCCCCGTTAAACATGTAAACTCCATTACCCAATGTAGCCGCCCATATCGATCCGCTGATATCTTCAACAACTGAGATGACCGAATTTAGCCCTATGCTTTTTGTATTGCCAAATGACGCAACTTTATTATCAGGGTCTATATAGTAGATATTTTTACAAATCGTAGCAATTAATACACGGTCGTTTGAATCTATAAAAAGTTCTTGTATATTATTATGAGGTAACCCTTCCTTTGTTGTAAACCATCTCTTTGCACCTGAAAGGGTATTCAGTTTACATATTCCCCTCTTAGTACTGATCCAGATAGTGTTTCCCTTACCAGTAATATGATTAATTGAGTTTTCAAGATCATCCTGCGATAAAAATAATTTTGTAAATTTTTCACTACCCGGATTAAAAATGTACATTCCTTCTTTTTCAAATCCCAGATATACCATTCCATCTTCAGAGCAGAATATTGCATTAAGCCTGGCCCCGGTGAGACTGAAGGGGAACCGGTACGAATTCCTGAAAAGACCTTCATCCGCAGATATCATGGTAACACAATCATCACTTGCAAGCCAGATATTACCACTTTCGTCAGACAATGAGTATATGTGATTAGATCCGATAGTATTTAAAAAGGAATAGAATTTGAGGTTATCATCGACGAGTCTCAGAAGTTCATCTCCAAACATCCCCAGCCAGATGTTTCCCTCAATGTCTCTAAAAATACATTTTACGTTATTGGAGATCAAGCCATTATTAATGTTAATATTACCCGTTGGCAAATAATTACCAGATTCATTTTCCCTGGTGTACTTTATTATTCCATTTCCCATAGTATAAACCCAAATCTCATTCTCATCCACAACCATAGCTCCCTGAACGTTATCAAGCTGGCCGAATGTATTGCTGCTTATCTCTTTAAGATCGTAGGATCTATTTTCGTCCTCAAGTGATAACTTATATATCCCTTCATCCTGTGAAAAGATTAAAAATTCTCCTTTTCTGTCTTCAATAATATCAACTACTTTGGATTGTGGATAGTTGCTGATTCTCAACCTTTCAGACATTGTACCGGAGGCCTTAAGATACTCCATTACGTATAGATTCTCCTGGGTGCCAATAAGGAAATAATTTCCTGAGATATGGCGGATAACGAAGATCGGATCATTATCCAGATTTGTTGAGACCTGGGCAGAGTTATTGTCAGAATAAATAACCAGAAGCCCCTCATTTTGGGTTGAAAACCAGATTGTACCGGAATCTGCTTCGGTAATTGATGTAATGGCAGAGTTGAAAGCAGAAGCTTCTATTATTATCCTGAATCGATTATTTGAAACCTGTGTAATTCCGCCACTTTTATGGCCCAGCCACAAACTTCCGGAAAGATCTCTGTATATAGTGGTTATAAAATTCTCTGCCAGGCTGTCCTGGTCGGTAAAGTGTTGAAATTCAGATCCGTTAAAACGGTAAAGACCCTCTCCTGTTCCAACCCATAAATAACCAACTTTGTCCTGGTTTACAGAATAGATGAATGAGTTATTCAGACCATCGGCCGGCCCATAATGCCTGAAGTAATGGTCCTGGGCTCTGAGGTGAGAATAAACCAGTGTCAGTAATAATATAATAGTTATTCTTAATTTCATAATTGACAGTAATTATTTTTTTTCTACAGCTCTCATTCTTAGAGCCGGATTATATACTGGTATACCACCTATTGGAATAACATAAAACGGAAGGGACTCGCCATATTGGTTTTGAACAATCACCACCACATTGTTGTTTTTAACCAGTTTTGCCCGGTTTTTGATAAATTGGATCTCCATAGATGTATTTCTCTCTTCTGCGGTTATAGGAAGTTCATTGGTCGACCATTTTCCATCTTCCGATATCTGACATAGCTCTCCTCTTTTCGCCACAGAAACTGCCCGTATGAAACCATCATCATCCCAGTCATAGTTCATAATCATAACTGAAGTCACTTTATCATCAAGGTAAGGATATATCTGTGAGACATTATTCTGATTATTGGATAACCTGAAAGTATATTCATATGTAAAAACATTACCTCCTTCTATACTTTTATTCTCCTGTTTATCTGTACTCATAAAATACCGATATAGATTACCATCATCTCCGCTGATCCCCTTTGCTATTACCTTAAATATGTAACTGCCAAGTTTATCGGAGAATTCTCCTTCCAGAGCATTGAACGGACCAAACGTATACCACTTCTGATCATACCTGGGATCATTATCAAATGACTTGGAATCCAACAAATTGCCACTTTCGTAATTACCAATAGGATCGACTGATTTCGCATCCTCTTCGCTCCATACTCCCTTTCCGCCATATACAGAAAATTTGACTACAGTATTGAATTCACCCTTTTGTTCATCAATCTCGCCTCCGATGTCCGGATCAAAAATCCTTATATAGAATGGTGTTTTATTAGTTTTGGGTACACTGAAAAAGAAAATCTGACAGAAATCATCATCCCCCCACGATTTATCTGAGTTTCCTCCAAAAGTGACAAGGTATGGAATGTTCTCATCCTCGGCAGGTGCCGACTGGGGCAATCCTGTGAGATATAGAAAACAGCCCGCCAGAACCAGTATGATATTATATAATATTCTTTTTTTCATATAACAAATATATTAAAACCTTCTTTGCGAGAGCGTTTTTTGTTTTGTAAAGGAAAATTTGTCCTCCTTTGAGTATAATCTTAATTATCAAAGATATATATTTGCAAGTCATCTTCTTGTCCGATGATTAAATATTACCTCAATTTCCCCTGTTAAGAATTAAAAATTCAACTCTTCGGTTTCTCCTACGACCCTCCTCTGTATGATTAGTGTCAATTGGGCGCGACTCTCCATATCCCCTGGCTACCAGCCTGTCTTCAGAAACACCTTTTGAAATAAGATACTTTATAATTGATTCTGCTCTTCTGGTCGAAAGTGTCAAATTATATTCGAAAGCTCCCATATTGTCTGTATGTGCAGCTAACTCCATTTTAAGATCAGGATTATTCAACATAATTCTGATAACACGATCCAATACGGGATAGGAGCTTTCTGATACCTCAAACTGGTTAAATTCAAAATTAGTATCAGCAATTTCAGCAAATTCCTTAATTATTTTTTCTATTACGGCAACCGGTAACTCAGCAATCAAATATGTCTTTACTCTCGCCGTATTATAACCCTTCTCCACCACATCAGCATAGATAGGATAGGCAGCAAGCAATGATTTAGTTTCTCCAACTGCATAGCTATAAAGACTATCCTTACCGGCATAATACACTTTTATTTCGTACTCCTGTCTTAGCGGATTAAATATAGTGTCCTCAATTGACATCTCATCTGTGGATGTGAGTTACTTCAAATATATCGACGATCTTAAGGTTATGTACAATGATGAAGATAAATTTTACCGGTACACTACAGGTCAGTTCGACACAAGAGAAGAGGCGTATTCATGGAGACTGCAGCTAATAAGGAGAGGGTATCCTGAGGAAATATTTGTCAAGAAAGTCTCAAAATAGATTTAATTATAAACAATTAATTACCGTGAGCAGGAAGGTCCTGATAGTTAATATTTTTCTGTTGTGCCACCTCTTACTTTTTTCCCAACACCTGACCAAAAAAGAATTTATCAAAGCAGTGCAGGAAGCTGACACCTACTTCTATTATGAACAGGATTATGAGAAGGCTGCATCCCTGTATCAGCCTCTGGTGAATGCTTACCCTGACAATTCAAATCTGGCTTCAAAGCTCGGAATGTGCAACCTGAATATTGATGGTAAAAAGGCTGATGCTCTCAGATATCTTAAAGCTGCCTCCGGAAATATTGCCAGAAATGACGATGAATATACCGAATACGGCGAGAGTGCACCCCTTGACACATATCTGTACATTGCCTTAGCTTATCAGCAGAACGATAGCCTTGACAAGGCCGTAATATTATTTACGGAAGCAAAAAAGCGGCTTGCAGGGTATGATGTTTTCAACACGGAATATATTAATAATCAGATAAAAAACTGCAAATATGCAATGGAGGTGAAGAAAAAACCCCTGGACCTTAAAACCGGCCTGCTTATTCCATGGCTGGCTGACTTTCCCGGGGCTGCCAATCCTGTAATATCAAAAAATGACTCAGTATTTGTTTTTACTCATAAGCAAAACGGGAAAACACGTATTCTTTGTTCTTATAAGGTAGCAGATAAATGGAAAAAACCTTCAGATATTACAAAACAGCTTGGAGGGCTTGACAGATATTATTCCAACTCGATAACAGGAGATGGCAGGACACTGATAATTTATATGGACGATGGACGTGACGGGAACCTCTACTCCAGCCAGAGGAAAGACTCAACCTGGTCAAAAATCAGAAATCTGGGAAAAGAGATCAATACCATATACTGGGAAGCACATGGGTTCATAACTCCTGACGGGAAAACACTGTATATCTCAAGCAACAAACCGGGAGGAATAGGAGAACTTGATATATGGATATCTGAGAAAGATAAGGATGGATCGTGGAAGAAGCCTGTGAATTGCGGAAGTGTTATTAACACGCCATACAATGAAAATACACCTTTTTTCGATCCGGATAGCGGAACTTTATTATTCAGTTCTTCGGGTCATACAGGCATGGGAGGATATGATGTTTTCAGATCATTCTTCAAACGCAGCTCATGGAGCCATCCTGCAGGATTGCCTTTCCCTGTAAATAAAACCATTGATGATTCATTCTTTATCTTCAATAACAGAGACACAGGTTTTATTACAAGTTATTATGATGAAAGTACCGGAAACAGGAACATCTATACTTTAAAAACCGGGGAACCTGTTGAAAAAAGAATTACTGCCGAGGGTATAGGATTCAGACCGGTTGATCTTCCATCCAACTGGATATGGCTCCATCCCGGGCTACGTACAAAGATTATAGAATCTATATATTCCAGATGCGAGAAGATTGTAAGAAAATTCACGCAGAAGATCCTGTCAGGTAAAAAAGTTTACCGTGGCCTTTTCAGTATCCCGGTCGATCTTCTTATAAGTCCGATATCGCTTGGATATTATGCAGGAGGAAGATTCTTTCTTGCAAAAACATTTATGGCTAACAACAATTGCAATAATTGCGGATTATGTATAAGGGAATGTCCTACCTCATCCATAAAACTTGTAAATAAACGGCCTTACTGGAAGCTAACCTGCGAGAGTTGCATGAGATGTCTGAACCAATGTCCGGAAAAAGCAATTGAATCTGCTCATGGCATGGCAATTGCCTTCTGGATTATATTCACAGCAGTGAATACAGAGATAATTTTACTGATAATCAATACTTTAAATATCTCCCCGAAATCATGGTGGTGGTGGATCGTATCAAATATTATAAGTATCGGAGGAATGGTACTTATAACTGCAGTTCTATATTACATAATGCATTATGCTATGGGTATTAAGCCAGTCAGATATCTGGTACGGTTTACATCCCTGACAACCCTGCCATTCTGGAGGAGATATAACTATTTCAAAGAGAGGAAGTATCCATCATCTTCCACAAAGAGTAATACTACTTCATAAGGCCTCTGTTCCTCAGAAGTGGCTCAATTACACCTTTAGTGAATCCTGATCAGCTTTATTCAGATTGGCCCCGCTCCTGACAAATTTGCTGTAAAGGTTTTCAAGTTTTGTAATTATTAGCAGCATCATTAATGAGTTGACAGATAATGACCATATGAATACAATTATTTATTAATGTTTCGCACTTAATTTATTTTGCTGTTTTATAGTATTATGCAAAACAGTTTTTTTCTATCTTGTTGTTTTTCAATTCTCTAAAGTTTCCATTTTCAATTATGCTGCTGTTTGAGATTGAGC
>Ga0214473_10000723_pt1 | contig 45461 bp, 44 predicted proteins | sample RVTome_7_FD_203509 | JGI IMG/M metagenome (GOLD analysis project Ga0214473, IMG submission 203509) | Soil microbial communities from uranium-contaminated site in the Upper Colorado River Basin, Wyoming, United States - RVT98D197 | ecosystem: Environmental > Terrestrial > Soil > Contaminated >...
TATAATTCACGTAGAAATAATTCTTCAGCGCAAATTGGGGCGGGAAGGTAACGTTCAGAAGACCCTGTTCCCCTCCGGCGAGTATCCTGCTACCGATGTTCAGAAAGGGAGTCTGCAGCACCATGCCGTTCTGAATGATCTTGACGACTCCCCCTTGTTCAACGACGAAGAGACGGCCTGTGCCGTCCCCGGCATTAGCGATGCACGTGGGCCGTACGAATCCGCCTGTCACGGGTTCGAGTGAAATACCCGGGAACTGGGCCCAGGCTGCCGTGCAGACCATCGTGAGCAGAATCATTACTGCCAAACCACTCAGAGGGATTTTATGATTCATGACGACCTCCCATACATGCTATTAAACAATTTTACCAAAGAAACAATAATATACCAAGCCCCAAAAAACTCACCATCGGGTAATGCCTCACTCTCCCATGGACTTGTTGAGATCCGGTAGGGATGCCGGAGAAAATTCTATAGCGGTAACCGCAGCTTGACCCTAAACTGAAAGAATACCATCAACATGGGAAGGACTGTACTATCGATGATGAATGAAGACCCAGGGCATCGAAAATCTATGGTTTGAGAGTCTTGGAGGATTAAGGCATTCCCAATAGAGACATTAGGCGCGGTCTCCAGGATGCCGCCTGGATGGCTTTGTAGGCTTCTCCGGTACCTTAACGACCTTTAATCCACAATGGGTTTCAATCGGATCAAAGTCCCGATCGTTGTGAAGCAGCGCTATATCATGTTCAATGGCGACTGAGGCGATTATGCAGTCAACAGGTTTTCGTATGGTAACTCCCCTCCGCCGGAGTAAACGGTACAGTTCCGCCGCTCTCACAAACGTTTGCCGATTCATAGGAAGATACAAAAAGGTATCGAACCTTGACACCGTCCGGTGGTAGTCCTCATCCTTGCGAATGCCCTGAAGAACTTCGGTTAATAGGATTCCGCACGTACAGATGTCCTCTCCCTCATTCAGCAATCGCTCAAGTTCTGCAACTTCGGGTGTAGATTTAGCGGCGAAAAAGTCAATCCATACCGTCGTATCGACAAGCACCATGATTACCCTCGCCTCTTACGCCATGTGGCGAGATTCCCTTCCCATTGGACCGTACCCTTCAATTCGAGGACCTTCTTCTGGCGCTCGTGCCGCAGCAACTCCTCCAGAGCATGGTCGACGAGTGCCCGACGGGTTTTGATGCCTGTTGCTTTCTGACAGTCGGCTATGAGTCTATCGTCGAGAACAACATTTGTTCGGCTCATCTGAATCACCTCCAATTTATACACATAATGTGATAAATTGATGTGTACGTCAAGGGACGCCGACCTTCACTTTAGCCTGGTTTGATTGCGTCTCAGCATGATGTGCAGGGTTAATTCAACAGACTCAATGCGTCTTTGAATAGAATAATCGCAAAAGCAAAAATGGCCAATCCAAGGGCACGGTTGATAAAAATATAAGCTCTCCCGGAAAGAAACTGCCTCGATTTCCCTGCAAGAACCGCCAGCAAAACTTTAGAACCGATAAGACACACATAGAAACTGCCAATGAACATCACGGGTAATAACACGCTTTCTGCCCAGCCTTTGAGAATCGTGGAAGCTCCAACCGTCATCCAAAACAGATATGGATGGGGGTTGAGCGCATTGGCAATAGTCCCTCTGAGAATCGATTTCGGCGCCACTCCATCCATTTTGACTTTAACTCCATCGGTCCTGAGACTCTCATAGGCCAGGTAAACCAAAAATATCCCACCCACTATGGAAACCACAGCAAGGACTGCATTGTAGTTCGAAAAACTTGCAAGAAGCCATGTAGACACAAACATGATTGGAAAATCAGTGATCAACGGCGCAAAGGCAACTTTTGCTCCCTCTTTCGGCCCATGTCTTATCGTCTGTGAAAGAACGAGAGCAAGAAGAGGCCCAGGAGCCAAGCCTGCCGATAACCCAAGAACAACCCCCGCGCTCAGGTACGCAATCACTTTATCTTTTTCCTTTGGTTCGATATCAGGGCTAAAGCCCTGAGTTACAGGACTGATGGTGATGTAACTCAACCCTTTAGGGTTGATATCGGGAGCGTAGATTATGCCGCATCATTTATGTCGCTATGTAGTTGAGACCCTGCTAAGCTTACATCCAACGTTCGCGGAAGATCCGCTCTTCCCCTGAAGGGTCTTTCTTAATTTGAAAAACAACCCCTCCCAGCACACGGCCATCCTCGGTTTCAACCTCAACCCGCCATTGGCCGGGCTGGTACTTTTCTTTATAGGCATACCCTCGATAGCCCTGGTCACGTCCGCCTTTGACGGGAAGCGGAATGCGGTCTGATGTGATCCATCGATTTTGATGCGTGTCCTTCTGCTCCCACCTTATGAAAACCTGGTGTTTAAAACGACTGGGGCCAAAGATCCTCGTAAAGAAATAAACCCGGTCTCCTTCGCGGGCGAGGAACAGGCCCTCGCTTTTTCGCCAGAAGGCTATCCAGGGAGGTTTCAAATAGGTCAGTCGATAACGTCCCGCCTGCGGCTCGACGTTCCGGAAAATGCCTGCGTATTGCATGGACATAGGAACAGGTGGAATCCATTTATTGAAATAGAAGACAGCCACTAAAACAAGAACAAGGGCGGGAGACCATCCCAGTCTCACACGTGCTCTCTTTGGGTCAGGGTGCACGTTGGCCAATCGTTTGACCAGCGGATACATCAGGCCGGCACTTGAAACCCATGCAAACGAAAAGACCCAATCACCCATGCGACCCACCAAGACGGGAAACAGATAATTGAGATAGGAAATAAGACAAAATGCGAAGAGCCCCAGCCTGAGCAACGATCTCAATCGTCGAATCTGAGGCATCTCATTGGCAAGCATCAAAATAAAGACGAAAACGAAGAAAATGATCGAGCGGGACAGACTGGTGCTTTTGAAATAGAGAATAACGTAGGCACTCAGAAGGCCCCCGTAAAAAAAGTGGATGACCTCTGACTCATATGACCACAAACGGGCCACCCACCCTTGTGGCTGCCACCGTGATGCCTCCAGATAGGCTTGCCCCACGATGATGAATGTGATTCCTAACAAATAGGCGGATTGAAGGGCAAGGTCAACCGTTGAGTCAATCCGGATGAGGGTGAAGGCATCGAATAAAAAACCACCGATAAAGAAAATAACGTTGCTGTATCGCTTCGCCAAATCACGCACGCATTTAAACTTGTCCATGGATGTCATCTTAACGTAATTTTCACTTGTCTTCCAAGAATAACCCCCTCAAAAATTGCCATTGAATGGGTCTGGCGGTCTGGCTCGCCATCTCTGGCCACCTTTATCACATATCAAGGTCTGCATAGGAAATGTAGTGGGGATGCAACTTGACAAAAAAACATGGGGACGTTGGTTCAAATACAACTTGACATTGGAAAAGGGAAGGAGTAGCATGAGGGCCTATGGCGAGACAAGCGAGGCTCGATGCCCCGGGGACATTGCATCATGTGATGGCACGGGGGATAGAAGGAACCAACATATTCAGGACGGATAAGGACCGGGACGACCTTCTGGATCGCCTGGCAGCGCAGTGCGAAGCCGAGGCCCTGAAAGTCTATGCCTGGGCTCTTATTCCGAACCATTTCCACGTGCTTGTTCGAACAGGGGGGGACTGTTGCGGAGTGTGGGAGGATGGTCGGAAGTCGTCTCGATGACGAGACGGGGACAGGGGAGGGCATCGGATGAGCGGATACTGGGGGACGGTGAGTTTGTTGAGCGAGTGATAGCGGAGACGGAGAGGCAGGAGAGGGAGACGTTGAGGTTGAGACGGAAAGTTCCGGAGTTAAGCGTACTATTGAGAGAGGTGGCCCGGAGAGAAGGACTGGAGGAGGAGGAATTGAAGCAGGTAAGGAGGAGGAGAAAGGTTTCGGGAGCGATCAAGGTATTTTGTCAACTGGCAGTGCAGAAATATCGACATACGGGGGCGAGTGTTGCGCGATTCTTGGGAGTCACGACTTCGTTGGTGAATCGGTATGCAGCATCCAGTTCGGGTGATTCTCTTGAACCAACGAGGTATGCCTAAGTTGTATTTGAACCAACGTCCCCTGGTACGTTTCCCAGCCGCAGCATTTCTTTATCTCCCGTCACGATGAGGTCAGCCCTTCCGGAGATCGCACATTCCAATATTCGGTTCTCCGGCTCATCACTGAAGACTCTAACCCGTTTATCAGGTTTGACTATTTTCCCCAGGTCTGAAAGGATCACAGCCACATGACCCAAGGCCTCCCTTTCTTGGCCGAACTTTGAAGAAAGCACGGACAGGACCTCTTTGATAATATCCTTAGATATGACAAGGTCATCCCGGCCTTCGATAATCTTTGAAATGGCTTTCTCGGCCAGACTTCCAGGAATGACAAAGGATGAGATAAAAATGTTCGTGTCAAACACCACTCTCATGGTCTCAGGTATTTCTCAAGGTCTCTTTCAGTGAGAATCCCCTTTCCCTTCGCCTTGCGGCTCCAATAGTTTTGAACCTGATAAAATTCCTTTTTAAGCCGCTCTTTTCTTGCGGACCTCAAGGCATCTTGAATCACCGCGCTCACCGATCTTCCTTCTTCCCGGGCCATTTCTTCAACTTCCTTGGCAAGATCCGGCGGAAGGGATATGGTTTTCTTAACGGCTGTCGTCACCTTGTCCACCTCTATTGTTACGATCAAATCATACCATTATAAGAAGATGAAGGGTAATGTTTTACCCCCCCCCATCTGACGTATTATTCGTAAATCTTCTCTTCCTCTCCTTCGAGGTCTCCTGCATCTTTCTCCACATCCCTTGCCTCGCCCTTCTTCTCCAGGACTTCCTTATAAAACTCATGCTGGACGAGAAGATCCATGATCTCGTTCGTTCCTGTCCAGATCATCTGAAGCCTGGCATCCCGGAAGAAACGTTCGATCGGGTAGACATTGGTGTATCCGATACCGCCCATCACCTGCATCGAGTGATTGACAACCTCCCAGAGCATCTCCGTGGAGGTCTTCTTTGCCTCGGAAACAAGACGCCTCGAGTCCAAGCCTTCGTCCACATGCCTTGCCGCGACATAGACAAGGCTCCGAGCAGCATCCAGTTTTGAAATGGAATCGCCTACTTTAAAACTGACGGCTTCGAATCTTCGAATCTTTTCTCCAAATGCCTTTCTCCGATCGCTATACCTCGCGGCAAGCTCCAGACAGCATCGGGCCATACCCAGGGCCCCTGCTGCAGTGGTCAATCGCTCGGGGATCATCATCCGGTTGAAGACCAGGGAACCCCCGTTTTCAGGACCCACAAGATTTTTTGCAGGCACTTTGGTATCCCGGAAGTAGAGACGGCCCGTCCCTCCCCCTCTTGAACCGAGGAGTCCATAGACATGCTTGACCTCCACGCTCGTATCTCTTTCGACGATGAAGCAGGAGATGGATCGATGAGGCTCGGCTTCCGGCGCCGTCTTCGCATATACCAAGAAGTAATCGGCCCCTTCTGCACCGACCACAAAACGCTTCTGCCCGTTGAGATAGTAATGGTCGCCATCTTTCTTCGCAATGGTCGTGGCTCCGAAGAAGTCAGATCCTCCCCGGGGTTCGGTGAGCGCCTCCGCACAGAAGAGTTTCCCCTCAAGGGTCGGTTTCAAGTATTTCTCTTTCTGGTCGGGAGTCCCAAAATAATGGATCGCCTCCCCAACAATACTCACAAGAGAATAGAGGCAGGTCATCCCTGATCCAAGCAGACCAATCTCCTCGATGGCCGCCACCTCTCCGGTCCACTTCATCCCCCTGCCCCCATATTCTTTTGAGAAGCGAAGACCGAGGAGGTTATGGCCTGCCAAACTCTCCATGAACCCTTTTGGGAATCTGACCTCATCCGCATCCATCGCCCGAATGAGTGAGCTGGGAACCCCTTTCACAAACGCCTTGACCTCCTCTTCTAATTTCCTCTCCTCCTCTGTCAAAAGAATCTCGAACATGCTCCCCTCCTTCTCTCCAACGGTGACGCTTCCGATACCTTATGCCTGCTTATCACTTATCCGAGTCAAATGGGTATAACTTATGAACGAGAATCCAACAGGAATGGACCCTTGACTTACTGCAGGGCTTGGACGGCGGCTTGGGCCAGCTGGAACAGATAGCGCGGGAAGAGGCCGCCCACAACAATGACAACAACCATCACTGCAGTGAGGATTATCGCAGGGGCAGACAGGTGGATGGCTGGCAGTTCTTCCTCCGGCTCCAGGAGGAAAGCCGCTCTCACCACTTGAACGTAGTAATAGAGAGAGACGACTACATTGATCATGGCGATGAGCACCAGCAGGAAGTATCCATTTTGCATCGCCGCATTAAAGATCAGGAACTTTCCTGTGAACCCGATCGTCGGCGGGATTCCCCCCAGGCTGAACACGCCCACGAGGAGCGCCATGGCCAAAAGCGGCGAGCGGCGGTGAAGCCCCGCCAACTGAGCAATGGCAAGATCGCGGCCGTCAGAGGCCACCTTCACTACCACCAAAAAGCAGGTGAAGGACATGGCGAGGTAAGCCATGGCATAAAAGACTGCGGCGGCGTAGCCGGTTGGGTTCATGCTGAGGATGGCAATGAGCACGTAGCCCGCATGGGCTATGGCTGAATAGGCCAGCAGGCGCTTGAAGTCCTTCTGAATCAGTGCCACCAGGTTCCCATAAGTCATGGAGAGGATGGCGAGCGCGACGAGCACATGGGCCAAAGATGTGTTGCCGTCGCCCATGGACACCAACCGGACGAGCATGGCCATGGCCGTTACTTTTGTGGCAGTGGCCACAAACGCCGTCACCTGATTTGCGGCTCCCTGGTAGACGCCGGGCGCCCATACGTGGAATGGAAAAAGGGCCAACTTAAAGAAGAAGCCGCTCAATGTAAGCAGCAGCCCGATGAAAGCCATGGGGGTGTTGAGCAAGCCGGGCAGCTTCAGGGTCAACTCGCTGATATACGTGGTCTGTGTGGCCCCGAAGAGACAGGCCATCCCGAAAAGCATCAGCGCAGAGGTAGCGATCCCGCTGAGGAAGTACTTGATCCCCGCTTCCATCTGCTGGCCGCCGCTTCTCAAGAGAACCAGGACATAGAGCGAGTAACTGGCCAGTTCCAGTGCGACATACACGGTCAGTAGTTCGAGGCTGCTGACTAACAACATCATGCCGAGAGTACAGGTCGCGAGCAAAAGGTAGAACTCCGAGTGCCTCGTCTCTTTAATTCCATTCAGAGTTGAGCAGAGAGAGACGACAAGGAAGAACCCTATGGACAGCAACGCTTTGAAGACCTGGGAGAAGAGGTTGACTCGGTAGGCTCCATGAACCAGGGACCCCTCCAACCGGATGGCTGCCAGTGTCACCACCACTCCGAGACCGGCGAGGAATAAGGCCGTCGAGAAATTACGCTTCCTGTCGGGCCGCGTCATAGAGAGGATGAGGAATATGACAGCCACTGCAAGGAAATAAATCTCCGGCCCGAGGATCAACCAAGTCACTTGGACAACCCTCCCATGAATGGAACCACTGCCGTTTGAATCAGGTCGAGCATCAGCCCGGGGAACAGCCCGAAGAGAACCATGACCGCAACCAGGATCATCCTGGGCAGGCCGAGACCGAACGAAACGTCAGGAAGATGCGCATAGTTCTCATTCCGCTGCCCGTAGAAGGTTCTCTGCACCACCCGCAGCATGTAGAGGGCGCTTAAGACCAGGGCGCAGATGGCCAGGACGCCCAGCGCAGGGTAGACCTTCAGGGCGGAAATGAAGACTGTCACCTCCGCCCAGAAACTGGCGAATCCGGGCACCCCCATCCCGGCCAGGGCCGCCACGATGAAGTAACCCGAAGCCACGGGCATGACCTTGCTCATTCCGCCCAGGTCCGGCATCAGCTTGGTATGCGTCTTATCGTAGATGTACCCCAGGGATGAGAAAAGAAGGGCGGTCATGATGCCATGGGCGAACATCTGGAAAACAGCGCCGTTGAGTCCCTCTGCTGTGACCGTCGAGAGCCCGAGCCCCACGATCCCCATGTGTGAAACACTGGAGAAGGCCACTACATACTTGAGGTCGGTCTGGGTCAGTCCAACAAAGACCCCATAGAGGATGCCAATGGTCGCTAAAACGGCCATTACGGGAGACCAGTACTCCCAGCCAATGGGGCAGAGAAAGATCGCCACCCGCAGGATTCCAAAGGCCCCGACCTTCATGAGGACGCCGGCGTGAATCATGCTCACCGAGGTGGGAGCGGCCACGTGGCCAACTGGAGACCAGGTATGAAAAGGCCAGACACCCGCGAGAATCCCAAAACCGAGGTAGAAGAGGATGAAAGCAAACCTCTGCTGCCCGGGCGCCAGGACACCCGGCTGCATAAGGGCCGGGATGTCGAAAGTTTGCAGCCCTGAGGCCACCGCAAGATAGATAATGCCGGGGAGGACCAGGGCGCTTCCCGCTAAAACATGAAGGAAGAGCTTGAGGGCCCCATACTCTTTGCGTGTCGTTCCCCAGATGGCGATGAGCGGATACATAGGGAAGAGCGAGACATCGAACCAGATAAAGAGAAAGAAGAGGTCCATGCTCATGAAGAAACCGAAGACACCGAGAACGAGAACGAAGGCAAAGGCGAAGAACTCCTTGACCCGGCCCCGCAGTTCCCACATGGTCAGAACGCCGGTGAAGTGGACAATCCCGGTGAGCAGGATCAGAGGCAGGTTGAAGCCGTCCGCCCCGTTGAAGTAATGGATGCCCAGTGGCTCCACCCAAAGCAGTTTCTCAACGAACTGCAGGCCTCCTTGCGACTTGTCATACGAACAATAGACATAGATGGAGAGGGCCAGGGCGATCCCGGAGAAGGCGAGGCTCACCCATTTGACAAGGGTCTCCCGCTCGCGCGGGACAAAAAGAATGACCAGAAGGCCTACCACGCAACTGAGAAGAATGGCCGAGAGGTACGGAAACCCTGCAAGTTCCATACTCATCTGTCTACCCTATCCAATTCAGACACTTGAGGTAGGGAACGGTTTGAAACCGTTCCCTACGCCAACAAAAAATAGAGCGCGACCAAAGTCAAGGCTGCAAACATGACAATAAGGTTGTACCTTAGTTTTCCGGACTGCAGAAAAGACAGCAAGTGACCGCTGTCCAATGTGAAGTGGCAGAACCCGTCAATGCCATCGTTGATAACCCTCTCCTCGTTCTTGGTGCATGTCCTGGAAAGGGCCCTATCGATGACAATAGCCACAAACCCCCGGTATACATGGTCAAGATACCAGCGTTGGGCAAAAAGGTCCCTGACGGCCGGGATCCGCTCCACAAAACCGACTTGAACAGCAGCGCGTCGGCCGAACTCAAACCAGGCTATACCAACGCCCAAAACCGCCAACCCTATACTAAGGTAAGCGAGCCATGCACGGTTGCCACCTCCATGGCTTACCTTGCCCGCCAAAAGGAACTCCCGAAGCGGCGCCTCCAGGAATCCCAGCACTATGGTCACACCGGCCAGCATGAGGAGCGGTAAGCCCATGGTCCAATAGAGCGCACCGCCATGATGGCCCGGTTCTTTCCGGAGCTCTTCCCGCGGGAAGAGAATGATGAAAACCAGCCGGAAGGCGTAGTAAGCAGTGAGAAAGACACCGAACAACGCCGCTGCCAGCCAGAGGGGGTTCTCCAGGCCAGCCAACGCTGTGAGGATGACCTCCTTACTAAAGAAGCCGGATAGGGGCGGCAGTCCGGAGAGGGCCGCCGCAGCGATGACCAAACAGACCATGGGAATCTTCAGTTGCCGGCCGCCACGACCGGAGATCTCATACACATCGTTCGTTTCGTAAAGGTGAACCCAGACTCCGGAGCAGAGAAAGAGCAGGGCTTTAAAGCCCGCATGGGCGGTAAGATGAAAGCTCCCCGCAAAGAGGCTTCCCGCGGCAAGCCCCATGATCATGAACCCCAGCTGGCTGATGGTGGAGTAGGCCCACACCCTCTTGATGTCCCGGCTGACCATGGCCATCGTGGAGGCCAGAAGCATGGAGGCGGTGCCGATGGCCAGGAACACGGTCATCGCATCCGTCGAATGGCTAAAGAAAGGAAACAATCGGGTGAACAGATAGACCCCCGCAGCCACCATGGTGGCGGAGTGGAGAAGGGCGCTGACCGGTGTGGGGCCCTCCATGGCATCCGGCAGCCACGTCATGAGCGGGAACTGCGCACTCTTTCCCACGATTCCGCCAAAAATCAACAGGGCTGCCAGTGTCAAAAAACCGGAGGGCATGCGGGACGCGGTCTCCGGGCTGTTCATCTCCAGGATTCCCAGATTCCCCACGTGAAGTAACACGAGTATAAGGCCTATGAAAAAAGAGACGTCCCCCAGCCGGGTCATGACAAAGGCTTTCTTTCCAGCCTGGGTGGCGCTGAACTTCTCATACCAGAAGCCGATCAGCAGATACGATGAAAGCCCGACCAGCTCCCAGAAGACGTAAAACTGAAGCATGGCCGAGGAGATGGTCAAGGTCATCATTGCCCATGCGAAGAGAGACTGAAATGCATAGTAGCGGGAGAATCCGGGGTCATTAGCCATGTAGCCGAAGGAGTAGACCTGAACAAGAAAACTGATGGCTGCCACAAGGGAGAGCATGAGCAGGCTCACCGGGTCGAGCAGAAATCCGAAGGGGATGTAGATATCCCCTGCAATGAGCCATCTCGTGGTAAAGTGGATCGGCTCACTCATGCCCCAGTGCCGGCCAAGGAGAAAGACGGCCCCGGCGAGCGAGCCAGTCACCGCCGTGATGGCAATCCCACCCGAGAGGCGGCGACGGTCCCTGGTGAATATGATAATGAGTAGGAACGAGACGAAAGGCAGTCCCGTGGTCAGTATCGCCGCCGTCAAACTCGGATCTTGCAGCCAGGTCGCCATTGTCTGTCCGCCTCAGATTACCCCTTTAGAATGTCGTAATGGTCCGGATCGATAGAGCCGGTTCGCCGGTACATGCTGACCACCAGTGCCAGTCCAACGGAGACCTCGGCCGCAGCCACTGCAAGGATGAAGAGCACGAAGACCTGGCCCTCCATGAGCTTCCAGCGCAAGGATGATGCGATAAAAGCGATGGCCGCCGCATTCATCATCACTTCAACACCAATGAGGGTCATGATCAGGTTTCGATGGGCCACGAGACAGATGAGGCCCATGGCGAAAATGAGACCTGCCAGAATAAAGATATGACCAAAAGGAACGATCATGGGTGTGCCTCCCTATTCTGAGAATCCCTTCTCACCCCCGTTTGACAAATGGGGGGGGAGGATTCGGCTTCGTGGTCGGCCGCTCCCATTTTCTTGCCCAGCCGAATGACGGCCACCAGGGCAACGAGGAGCAGGATCGAGACGATTTCGATCGCCAGCCAGTACCTGTCGAATAGAAAAAGACCGAAATCACGGGGTTTTGCGACAGCGCCTTGAAGGATGATCCCGCTGCCGGGATCCTTGAAGACCATGGCAGCGGCGACGGCAAGAAAGATGATTCCTAAAAACGTGGCAGGTCCCCATTGAGGCAGCAGTCCGAGTTCCCGGGGGAACCGCTGAAACAGCATGATCACAAACAGGATGAGGACCATAATCGCCCCTGCATAGACAATGACTACGAAAGCGGCCAGTAGGGGCGCCCCAAGCAGGAAGAAAAGGGCTGCTGTGCCCAGAAAGGCGATAATCAGATAAAGCACGGCATGAACCGGCTGCCGGCGGGTAATTGCCAGGAGCGTTGAGATCAGAATAAGCGCGGCAAGTAGATAGAATATGAGAGCGAATAGAGTCATTTGAATCTGTCAAACATCGTCATTCCGGCGAAAGCCGGAATCCAGTAATTTCAGATAATCATGAAAACACTGGATCCCGCTTGGAGCGGGATTTTCACCGGTGAGACGACATTTTACGAAACCATCATTTTCTTAGATGATTTGAGTATATCGAACAAAGAGATTGTGGGTCAAGAAAAAAAGACCATCGGATAAAGGTAACCTGGAAGGATGACTCTGATGTCTATAGTGCTGAAGAGGAAACCTTTCCGGCTTCCCGCCCTTTGAGCTCGAGCCCGATTACTTTACTTTCCTCTTTTTTCATCTCTATCACTCCGTTACACTCTCCCCCTTCAATGATGGACATTTTTTGGGTGAAAACATCCCCCAAAACCTTTCCCTTGGATTTGATCTCTACCAGTTCTTGCGCATGGACCGTTCCGTCCATCTTTCCCCCGATGATAATCTTTTTGGCCCTGATCGTCCCCTTCACCACAGCACTTTCGCTCAGGATCACAAAGTCTGCATCCAGCTGCCCGTCAACCATTCCGTCGACCCTCAAGGTTCCTTTTACATTCAATTCCCCCTTGAAGCTGGAGTTCATTCCCAAGAAAGTTTCCATCTTGCTCGTTTCTTTGGCGAACATCATGACCTCCCTTGAAGGAATTTATTCGGGTTGATCCTTTTTCCTTTTTCCCAAACTTCATAATGGACATGGGGGCCTGTCGATTTCCCGCTGGAACCAATATACCCGACAACATCTCCCCGCCTTACTTTCTGTGCCATCTTGACTGCGTTTTTTTGATTATGAGCATAAGCGGTAGAGAAACCACAACCATGCTCAATGACGACCAGAAATCCACTGGATTGGGTCCAGCCTGAATAGCTCACCACTCCATCAGCAGTAGCCCGGATGGGTGTTCCCGACGAGGCGGATATATCCACCCCGGAATGGAAAGTCCTTATCCCACTGAACGGACTCTCTCTATTCCCATAGGAGGAGCTGATTCTCCCTTCCGTCGGATATCCTTTAGGGGTAGCCAAATAAAGGTCTTTCTGAATACGCAGATAGTCTTTGATTTCATCGACCCTCTCAACAGTCTTTTGAAGCTCCCCCATGAGATTCTCGATCTCGATGTCCCCGGAGTAAGAGGTATCGACCGTGTCCAAAACTTTATCTTTGGACTTGGAGGAGAAAATCCTGTGAAAATCCCTCTCAGTCTCTCTCAGGGCGGTCACGGTAGAATTCCATTCGGAAAATTTCTGAGTGTAAAAATCCACCTTCTCCATGAGGAATGGATACTTCAGTCCATCCATGATGAGCCTGTAGGTTTGAACGACTCCCACGACCAAAACGAGGAAAGAGAGAAGGATTCCGAAAAATGGAATTTTTAGATTCAGGGGTTTCAGGTTTTCATGGGGAATCACCATAATCGTGATCGGGGTGAGTGTTTTTTTGAATAAAAAATAGATCCTTTCCATATTGATGACTCTCCCGAATAAGAATCTTTTGCTTTCCCTGTATGACGTTCAGTTGAACAGTTTATGTTCACTTCTAAGGGAAGAACTAAACCTTTTATCGCGGGTAAAAAGGAATCTGTTAAAGAATAGCAACGTCTATGCCAAGAAATCGTAAAACTGAGGGTATTGGAATTAAAGGGATTTTCTACAGACTTGCTTTTATTTAGAAACTTAAAATGGTAATGTTTTTAGCAGGGATTTACAAAATTGAAAGTTTGTCATGAGGAAATGACAGACCCGTTAAGGGTACAACGCCCAATTTTCAAAGGGACATGTTTACCAATACCGTTTCAGATGAGCGAAAAGCCAGATTATTCCAAGATTTTCTTCAAAGCTTCATCTGTTTTTTTCCCCCTGGGACCCTCTCCTGGTAGGTAGAGCATCACTCCCTTACCACCCCTTAACGGAATGATTTCGATCTTCCCTTCTGAAGCCATTCTACTCGTGAACTCCACCGGATCTTTGTTGTATTGCCTTCGAAATGCTTCATTGAACCCGCTGTAGATGCTGTTGATCCCCCGATAAGGGTCCTTTCTTAATTTCTTTATTCCTTCAATGATGAACTCTTCCGTCGAAAGATTCTGATTTTCCACCAGGATCATTTTGACAATTTCCTCAATCGGAGGCCGTTTGGGAGCCTCCCCCGGGAGAAAGAGCATCACCCCTCCTTTTAATGGCCGGGTTTCGACCTTCCCTTCGCTTGCCAATTTTATAGTGGCCTCGACGGGATTGGTCCCGAAGTATTTCCGGAAGGCCTCGTTAAAACCGCTGTACACACTGTGTATCCCCCTGAAGGGTTCTTTACGCAGTTTCTTGATTGCCTGAACAACGAACTCTTCCTCTGTCAGCCTCTTCCCCTCTTCCATCATCGGATTCCCTCCTTCATCTTATTTACCTTCCAGAAATTAGAAAATTCTAATTCAGTTTTAACCTTCCTTTAATGTAGGTGTTGTATAGTGATAGACAACAAGAGAGAATATCTCTTTCCTCCTCTATAACCCCTAACCCAAAATCCACCGGAAACGGTGGATTTTTTGTTTTAGGGGACTTTCATAGCTTCGCGAAGCTCCCGCGCAAGAAGTTCCACCGTTCCGCGTGTTCCGCCGGCAAGCTTCCTCCGCCATTCCCCTTCGGTCTCGAACCTTTCGTCTCTGATTCTCTCTCCCCAGGGTCTGACGGCCTCTTTGATACCGAAGTGATCGAACCGATCACCCTTTAACTCCTCGGACCGGGCCATCACATCGGTGCTCGTCCGAATGAATGCGCGCAAGGCCGCCCCGGTCTTGATGCTGTACTTCCGACCGGCCCAGGCTTTTGGAAATATCGTCTCAATCGCCTTAAAATAATTTAGAAAGAATCTCTTCCCATTCTGTTCGAATTCCTTGAATCGATCCTTCCCCCCTATCTTTTCGATGTTTGCAAAAAGATCTCCCATTTCGTCAGCGAGTGAAGCCTGAGAAATCCGTCCTGTTCCAACTCCAAGGATTTTAATCTCGCCTTTCAATGGAGAGTCCTCTTCTTCATTAAGACGGCGGATGATGTCATGGGCCAGGGCCTGGTGCGGGTCGGTATAGAGCCTCCGCCCGGAAAGGGAAATCAGATGAGAGGGGTTGAGTTTTGTATGCTTCGCATTGATTGTCACAAAGAGTTCCACAGTCTGCCGGGGATCCAGGGTGTCGAAGAGAACAGCAGGGACGTCGATATCGATCTCCCTATCCGTTTTGGCGCTGAGGGCTAAGAGCCGGTGTTGACCATCCAGACATCGCAAAATGCCCGGTTCTTCGGGAATCTCAAGCATCCCCAAACTGGGATTCTTTCCGATGGGTGCAAACCCAAGCCTTCTTTCAGTAATCATGATCACTGCACCCGGAATCGCGGGTAAATTCTGAGCTTCCTGACAATCCATATAGTACTGGACCAGCTCCCGGATTTTTTTCCTGATCACAGGCCGCTGGAAAGCCGCCTCGCTCTGAGCAATTCGCCTCTCCAGCATTTCCCAATTGACCGCCGAGGTTTTAGGGGTCTTTCGCTTCTTCTCTTCCATCACCTCGACCGAATAGCTTAAAACCTCGAATCTGACCAGCCTCTGGATGTCACCGGATGTGAAAGAGGTTTGAAAAAACTCCACACCAAATTGCCGGATCTTGTGAGCAGGAATGGTAATCATGACAGACCACCTCCTTCTGGTTAGATTGTTGAGTGTTCCTTTACATCCCCTGTCCTCATGCTATATTGATATCAAAATTTAATTATGTACACAAGCGAATTTTCTCTAATATTTATGATCTCTTGCAACTTGGGGAGTTGGGTCAAGAAGCTTGGCAGGTCAATGGTTGGCGAAAAAGGAGAAAAGATGGGGGGGAACGATTCGGAGATCAGGCCTTACTCGCTCCATGAATCCCGGGAAGTTTGATAAGATCCCCCCTCATCCCTTATCTCCCAAACATTCCAGTTATGGAAGCTGACTCGATTACCTTTCCTTCAATCGCCTTTTTAAATCCAGCAAGCGTGGTGTTTAATGTCAGATCCAGTTTCTCCACACTCAGAGCATAAATGGTCACAACATAAGGATGGTCGCCCGATCCGGGTGGGGGTTGAGGTCCTCCATATCCGATACTGCCGAACGAGCTCTTCAACTCAACCGATCCTTTGGGCATTTTCTTCCCGGATGCACCCTCCTCAAGGCCTGTTGCCTCCTTCGGAATGTTGATGACAAACCAGTGGACCCAGTTCTGCGCCACTGGATGAGGGTCAACGATTGATAAAGCGAAAGATTTCGTTCCGGTTGGAACGTTTTTCCAACTGAGCGGTAATGAGATATTGTTCCCCCCTGCTCCCGGCATCACATACTGAATTGGAATCTTTCCCTTGTCTTTGAATGCAGATGATGCAATCTCCATGGCTCCACCTCCTTGGCTGGGCTGAACGATCAGTATCAAGCAACACAGAATGCCGAAAAGTACCCACCACTTTTTCACTGCTTCGTTCCTCTTGTTTATATCATACTCAAATTCAACCTGAATGGTCAAATCAAAAAAACGAAAGGAAGAAGAGGAAACCGTTGAATGTTGACTTCTTTGTGAGATTAAGGAAGGACCTTTTCGATTTTTCCGACCAGATCATAAGGAAGGGCCTGGGTGATTCTCGTCTCCACCCAATTGCCGGGCTGGGCTTTTCCTTTAAGAAGAACAGACCCGTCAATCTCCGGGGCCTGTCCCCAAAACCTCCCCTTCAAAAGCCTTTTCTTATCCGCTCGCCCATCCACCAAGACTTCGATTTTCTTGCCCAGCATCTTCCTGTTCTTCTTGAGGGAGATCTCCCTTTGAAGTTCCATTAAGACTCCCAGACGTTCTTCTTTCACTGCCTCCGGGACCGCTCCCGAAAGTCTTGAAGCAGGCGTGTTCTCCTCCGGAGAATATTTGAAGGCCCCGAGATGATCAAATTGAGATTCTTCGACGAATTCCAGAAGGGCATTAAACTCCTTTTCTCCTTCCCCCGGAAATCCGACAATCACGGAAGTCCGTAAACGAACGTCAGGCACGAAGTCCCTTATCTTCCTTAAGAGTTCCCGAACTTCTTTTCCTCTCGACCTTCTTCCCATTCTTCTAAGGATTTCATCGTCGATATGCTGAATAGGAAGATCAAGGTATGAGAGGATCTTAGGTTCCGCAGTCATTAACTCAAGAAGACTATCCGTAAAATAAACTATTCTTGGATAGGTATAGAGTATACGAATCCATCGAAGCCCATCTATTGTGATCAAACTACGGAGCAAGGTCTCCAGATTACTCCCGTTTTTGAGATCCTCTCCATAAGCAGTGGTATCTTGAGCGATGAGGATGAGTTCTTGGATGCCTTGACTTGCTAAGCGTTTGGCTTCCTTCAGCACAGATCCGGGTCTCCGGCTTCGATAGGGCCCTCTGATCTCCGGCACAGTGCAAAAAGTGCAGCATTTTGAGCATCCCTCCGCAATCTTGACATAGGCAGTGAAGGAGGGCGTAGAGAGAATTCGAGGCGTCTTTTCATCATAAAGGAAGGTTGATCCGGAAAGAAAACTCCTTTTTGTATCTTTCCTGAGCAAAAGCTTTGGAAGGTTCTGAAATGCTCCTGTTCCCACAAATAGATCGACTTCAGGGAGTTCCTTTTCCAGGCTCTTTCCGTAACGCTGGGGAAGACATCCCGAAACAACGAGTAAACGACATCGGCCCTCTTGTTTAAGACGGCTCAACAAAAGAATGGTCTCAAGCGATTCCTTTGCGGCATCCTGAATGAAGGAACAGGTGTTGACGATTACGATTTCGGCTTTCGAAGGGTCGGCGGAAAGGGAATAACCCTCTTTCGAGAAGAGCCCCAGAATCACTTCAGAATCGACTAAATTCTTCGGACACCCAAGACTGACCAGACAGACCGTTTCTTTCATGGAAACATTATGCCAGATGAAAGCAGTTCTTTGCCAATAAAGACCGGAGGGTACACACCTGTTAGGAAGCCATTTATTTTTCTGCAAAAGAATGATAAATAATAGGGAAACACTTCAGATCTTTTAAAAGCTCTATTGTCTGTCATTCAATTGTTCAGGTTATTATTACAAGTAACCTAAAAAATACTGGCACTGACACAAATCACTGATACCACAAAGGGGGAATTAAAATATGGTGGAGCTGAATCCTTTCACGATTGCCCAGGAACAATTGGATGCCGCAGCGGAAAAATTGGGGTTAGACCCTGCCACCCATGAATTATTGCGCTGGCCGCAGAAAGAACTGATCGTCACTTTTCCCGTCCAGATGGACGACGGACGAATTAAAATCTTTCATGGCTACCGGGTCCAGTATAACACTGCCCGGGGGCCTGCCAAAGGAGGAATCCGGTGGCATCCTCTCGAGACGATTGATACGGTCCGTGCCCTCGCGGCGTGGATGACCTGGAAGTCAGCCGTCGTCGATATCCCGCTGGGGGGAGGCAAGGGAGGAGTCACATGCAATCCCAAGGAGATGTCGGACTCCGAAAAACAGCGCTTGGCCCGGGGCTACATCCGCAGCATAGCGGGGATGCTGTCCGTATCAAAAGATGTGCCCGCTCCGGATGTCTACACCACTCCCCAAATCATGGCATGGATGATGGACGAATACGAGACCCTTGTCGGCGAGCATCATCCGGGCATGATTACCGGCAAGCCGATCCCCCTCGGAGGATCGGAAGGGAGGGTAGACGCCACTGCCCGTGGGGGAATCTACGTGACACGAGAAGCTGCGAAGGAGCTCAATATTAATTTGCAGGGGAAAACCGTGGCCGTCCAGGGCTTTGGAAACGCGGGGCAAAATGCCGCCCTTTTAGGACATGAAATCCTCGGGTTGAAACTGGTGGCGGCATCCGATTCCAAGGGAGGAATCTACAATGGAACTGGATTCGATCCTCAAAAGGTCGTGGAGTACAAAAAAAGGACAGGCAGCCTTCAGGGATTTCCCGAATCGGAAGCGATCAGCAATGAAGAGCTTCTGGAACTGGATGTCACTCTTCTCATCCCGGCAGCCCTCGAGAATGTAATCAGAGATTCGAATGCCGGCAGGGTCCGGTGCAGGATTTGTTGCGAGCTGGCCAACGGGCCAACGACACCCGAGGCGGATGATATCCTCCAACAAAACAATGTTTTTGTCCTGCCCGATTTTCTTGCCAATGCGGGAGGGGTGACTGTTTCGTATTTTGAGCAGGTTCAGAATACCTACAATTTTTATTGGCCTCTGGCAGAGGTTCATCAAAGGCTGGATGAAAAGATCACGCGCGCCTTTCACGGTGTCTATCAAATGTACTTGAAAGAAAAAGTGAATATGAGACAGGCAGCCTACCTGGTTTCCGTGGCGCGGGTAGCCGAAGCCTGCAAATTGAGAGGCTGGGTATAGACCACCCCGGAAATCCAAAATTCGAAGCACGGAATCCGAAACAAATTCGAATTTTCAAAATTCAAATTTCTTAAGCCTTTGTTTGTTTTGGACATTTGAAATTTGGTCATTTGATATTGTTTCGAATTTCGGATTTCGTGCTTCGAATTTAAAATTGTCCCTTGCAGGCTTCCGGTGATGCCAATGGAACTCTGTTACCTATTCAGGTTACAATAAGGTTGAAAAATCTTAGAGTTTTCTGCTCTGACACCAGAGAAAAACCATGGAGATTCTGGAAGTTTACCGCTTGTTTAGGAAAATGAACCAATACCCGAACCTGACTGGATTGATGCATGCAACTTTCATGGAGGTTCTGGAGCAAAAAGGAATCATCACCCGGGAAAAACTTTACCAGCAGGCCGTAGAGGAATTGAAGACAGACAATCTCTCCGATACGGAGACGAACCGCCAGGAGTATATTGAAGCCCTCATCAGTTATTATGCAGCGAACCATCTCAGTCCGACTGAAATTGAAAACTATATCAACCTTGCCAGGAAAAGAGACAAATCCCAGACACTGAGCATGGTCGTCAATCGGGATGAGGCGACCTTTATGGAGATCTTCAGAGCCCTTCGTGAATTCTGCGAAATTCCGCTGGGTGAAGTCTATATCTCAAAGGAAGAGGCCGAAGGGATCCGGGTTGCCCTCATCACCCGTTTCATTTCCAGCCAGCTTCCTTTTGTCAGCGTCGCCAAGAATCATATTACAATCCGTGATATTGACAGCTTGTTACAGCGAACAATCTGGAGCCAGAGGCGTCCGGGGAAACTGGGAGGGAAAGCGGCAGGAATGATCCTGGCCCATAAAATCCTCCTTCCCATACTGGAAAAAAGAGAGCCAGAACTCGAAAAATACATCCATGTCCCGGATACCTGGTACCTGAGTTCCGGAGTCTTCTCGGAGTTCCTTGATCGAAATAATCTTTATCTTTTTCATACTTTCAAGTACAAGGATCGTGAGACCATTGAGAAAGAGTTTCTCCGTATCGAAGAGAAATTCAGGTTTGCCACCTTTGCGCCGGAAGTCGTCGAGGATTTTAGAAAGATTCTGGAGGAAATCGGTGAACATCCCATTATCATTCGATCATCGAGTTTACTGGAAGATAGTTTTGGCCTGGCCTTTTCCGGTAAATACCTGTCTGTTTTCCTAACCAATCAAGGAGATATCGAGACCCGCCTCAGCAATTTCATCATGGGTCTAAAAAAGGTCTTTGCCAGCACCTTCGGCCCGGACCCAATTCTGTACCGGAGGGACCACGAATTGCTCGACTATGACGAGCGAATGGCCATGGTAGTTCAGAAGGTGGTTGGCAGAAGGTTTGGAGACTATTTCCTTCCCTTTGCTTCGGGCGTGATGTTTTCACGGAATGTCTATGCCTGGAACCCTAAAATCAGGAAGGAAGAGGGACTTGTTCGGATCGTTTTTGGCCTGGGAACCCGCGCCGTCGACCGTGTCGGTTCCGATTATCCCCGCATGGTTCCCCTCAGCCATCCTCAGCTCCGTCCGGAAGTCACGGCCGACCAGATCCAGAAATATTCTCAGAGACAAGCAGACATCCTCAATCTGAAAAAGGGTATTCTCGAAACCGTGGACTTCCGGACACTCGGTTCAACCATCGATCATCCTGAACTCTTTAACGCCGTATCGATCCAGACCGATGGGCACCTGGCACCCCCTATGTTCAAGATTCAGAGCCTCCAGGGGAAGGAGCTTATTCTGACTTTCGACAACCTCCTGACAAAGACCGATTTTGTTTCCATCTCCAAGAAGGTCCTTTCCAGGATCGAAGCTGCTTATGGCCGGCCCGTGGACATCGAATTTGCGTGGGATGAGAATAAACTCTACCTCCTTCAGTGCCGGTCCCTTTCCACGCGAAAAGAACTTGGGAGAGTCATCGTTCCTGAAGACATTCCCCGGGACAGTATTCTCTTCAAGACCCACGCGGGTCTATCGAATAGTATTGTCCTGAACCTTGAATATATTGTCTACGTCAATCCAAAGGCTTATGATACCCTTCGGACAATCAAAGAGAAGATGGAGGTTAGCACGGTCGTAAACCTTTTGAACAAGTATCTTGCAGACAAACGATTTGCTTTAATGGGCCCGGGTCGATGGGGAAGCAATGATATCAATCTGGGTGTCCGGGTGTCCTATGCCGACATCAACAAGGCAAAACTTCTCGTCGAAGTTGCTTTTGCCAAGAATGGCTACACCCCTGAGGTCTCTTATGGAACCCACTTTTTTCAGGACCTTGTGGAGGCGGACATTGTCATCGTTCCTCTGTTCCCCGATGACCCCAGTGCGGTCCTGAATGAACCCTTTTTGCTCGACTCCGAAAACATGCTTAAAACCATAGCCCCGGAAACCCGGAACTGCGAGCAGGTAGTGCGGGTGATTCATGTTCCTTCGGTTCGAGACGGCCAATTTTTGCACGTTTATATGGACCTCTCCAATCAACAGGGAGTCGGCTTCTTTGGGCCAAGCCAGGAAAAGACCTAAAAAATGGAAGAAGAAACACGAAATCCGAATATCGGGCGAAGCGTCCCAAAGGGACCAATCCGAAACAAATTCTTCATGACGGGTTTGTCACCCGTGAATCATGAAAATTGATCCCAGTCCCCTCTCCCTTGGGAGAGGGTAAGGGTGAGGGTGATTCATTGGCCCTGTTTCCCCCTCACCCCAATCCTCTCCCCTGCCTTCGCCGAAGCGGCCACGCGCGTGCAGGCGCCGGGGGAGAGGAGGATGTTCCGAGTTTCGCATTGATCCTTATGGATGCTACGCCCGTACTTCGAATTTGAGGTCTGTTTGGTTTCTCAACGAACCGGGGATGAGGGGATCAGCGAATGACGAATATTGTGGTTATTGGCGGTGGGATCGTAGGATGTCATGTCGCATACTCCTTGGCAAAGGGAGGACATGACCTCTTTCTTTTGGAGAAAGAAGAGGCTTTGGGAGAACATACCAGCACACGCAACAGCGGGGTGATTCATGCAGGGATCTATTATGCTTCCGGGTCCCTCAAGGCGGAATTGTGCGTTCGGGGTCGCCACTTAACCTATGATTTCCTGAAAAAACATGACATTCCCCACCGGAAGTGCGGGAAAGTCATCGTCGCACTCGAAGAAAAAGAGCTCGAGGGGATGGAGAAGCTGAGGAAACAGGGAGAAATCAACGGCGTTGAAAATCTTAAATTGATCGATGAGGATGAAGTCCGAAAACTTGAACCAAGGGCGAGGTGCCTGGCGGCCCTCTACTCCCCGGAGACGGGCATCCTGGATATGGCGGCCTATATAAGGAAAATGGAAAAGATTCTCAAAGATGCAGGCGTCACCATTGTAAAACAGTGCAAAGTGCTCTCCCTAAGCGATCGAAATGTGCTGACCACTTCCCGGGGTGAGATGGAAGCCGATATTTTGATTAACGCTGCGGGACTATACAGCGATGAGATTACGGACATGTGCGGTCTTGAAGGTTACAGAATCGTTCCTTTTAAAGGCGACTATTATAATACAACCGAAGAAGTCCCTCGTGCATTGGTTTATCCTGTTCCGGATTCTACGATCAGTCTGGGGGTTCATCTGACCCGGACACTCGGTGGAGAGACGCTCATTGGGCCTTCGGCAGTGCGAGTCGAGGACAAGGAGGACTACGGAATCAGGACACCCCGGGAGGAATTTGAAAAAGGTGCCCTCGCAATCATTCCGGATCTCGACATCCGGAGAATTTATCCTGGCTATTCAGGGAACCGACCAAAAGTTGCTTTTCACGGTGAAATACAGACGGATTTTGTGATTACCACACAGGAATCAGGACGGGTTCACCTCCTGGGTATTGAGTCCCCGGGATTGACCGCAGCCCCCGCTATCGCTGAGTATGTGGCGAAACTCATTTAGTGTGAGTGGGAATTCAAAACTATAACAATGCAGAATGCCCCTCACCCTTCCCTCTCCCCACGGGGAGAGGGAAGGGTGAGGGGGCCGAATTCCGAACTAAGAACGAGAGGATGACGATGGCAAAGGACGATTATGGAAGATATCCGAAACCGAAGAAAAAGCCCCCCGGTGTCAAGCCTATCGAGGAAGTCCTGCGGGAATTAAGGAAAACGGGACCTCCCTGGAGCGACTATCGGGAACGGTCCCTCCAGATCCATGGGTTGATCTGCGCCAAGTGCGGAAGGGAGTTTGATTATAAAAACAGACATCAACTCACCGTCCACCACAAGGATGGAAATCACCTGAATAATCCTTCAGATGGGTCGAATTGGGAAAACCTGTGCGTTTACTGCCATGAGGACGAACACAGCAGGGATCTGCTCGGGAAATATCTGAAAGGGAGTTAATAACACATCATAATAGAATGAACACTCCTTGCAACAAACCGAAGGTCAAATCTATAGAAATAACTCCCCCTCCCCCCTCTTAACCTAAGAGGGGGGGTATATCCCTCCCCTTATTCCCCTTCATCCCCCCTTAATTTAAGGGGGGACAGAGGGGGGTTATTGGGAGGTGGGGTTATGAAACCTTATTGACAAATCCGGGTTTCATGTTAATTTTTCAGCAGTGATGTGAGGGAAGAATCATGGGGCAGGACTTTGATGTTGTAGTGGTAGGCGGAGGACCGGGCGGATCGACTGCCGCCAGGCTCTGTGCACAGAGGGGAATGAAAACCCTCCTGATTGAGAAAGAACGGTTTCCCAGGTATAAACCCTGCGGGGGGTGCCTTTCCCAGAAAGCGGTTCGTCTCCTTGGGTTTGATTTGAGTCCGGTTTTGGATCGGGTCATCGAGACAGTGAAATTTACCTACTGTTTGGAAGATCCCTTCTTCATCCAATCCGAGCAGCCCATGGCCTTCATGGTGATGCGAGACCGGTTCGATCACTTCCTGATCGAGAAAGCCAGTGAGGAAAGGGCAGAAATCCTGGAGGGAGAGAAGGTGGTCAGGGTTGAAGAAAAGGCGGAGGGGGTGGAAGTGGAGTTATTCGGAGGGCAGAGACTTTCCTGCCAATATCTCATTGGTGCAGATGGCCCGGCCAGTACCGTGGCCCGCTCCTTAGCCCTCGGTCCAAGAGAAATTTCGGTGAACGGGTTCGGACTGGAATGTGAGATCCCTTTTCAGTCCCTGAACGGTTTCTCAAAAGAGAACCTTGATCAGCTCCATCTCAATTTTGGACAGGTTCCAAACGGCTACGGTTGGGTCTTCCCGAAAGGAGAGGGCCTCTCGATTGGTGTGGGTGGGATGCTGATCTACAAGAAAAAAACGAAGATTCAAAAGTGTTTCAACGATTTTGTTGGAGGACTGAGCTACATTCAGGAAGAAAAAGACAGAAAAGTCATTGGCCACCTTCTCCCCTCTTTTTATGATGAGAAGCAGAAAGTCGCACGAGGAAGGGTCCTCCTGGTTGGAGATGCCGCCCATCTGATGGATCCGCTGATGGGGGAAGGCATTTACTATGCCATTCAAAGTGGAATGATGGCGACCAAGGCGATCCTTGAATCAGAAGAGAAGGGAATCCTTCCCACTGATCTGTACCAAGAGTCGGTCCGAATTCACATCTTCGAGAATTTGAAGTGGGCACTCTACTTTTCGCGGTTCGTCTTTCAGTTTACCAGATTGGCCTATCAAACCCTGCAACGTTACCCCGAGCTGGGAGACCTCTATCTCCAGGTCCTGGGGGGTGCAGAGTCTTACCAGAGTTTCGTGATAGGAATAAAGAAACGGATGAAAGAGTTCCTCGGAGGACGTCTCAGCGGAAAAATCAAAGCCGCTATAGCCAAAATCTGATAAATCTATGTCCCGTCTAAGAATACTCATCCAAAGGCTCCTTCACATTCAAGACACGCCCGAACGAACAGCTATGGCCTATACGATTGGGGTCTTCATCGGGTTCTCCCCCTTTATGGGATTTCACATGATCTTTGGTATGGCCTTGGCATTCTTATTCAGATTGAACAGGATCGCCGTGCTATTGGGTGTCTGGTCCAACAACCCATGGTCCATTATTCCTTACTATACTTTTGCAACCTGGCTGGGAATGAAGATCACAGGATACCGGATCGATCAAGGGGTCTTCAAGGAATTGCTTGGATTGGGAGTGAATGGAGGTTTTCTGGGGTCTCACTTCTGGGGGCAACTTGTCTCACAGTGGGGACTTCTCCTTTCTTTCGGGATCGGATCGCTGCTCTTTTCCGCCTTTCTCAGTCTTATGGCTTATCCCCTTTCTCTTAAAGGGATTAAATATTTCCGCTCCCACAATAAAGCAGAGAGCATAGGGCATAGAGCATAGAAAAAAGATAGGATTGTTAAGAAGAAAAAACTCTATGCCCACTGTATGCCCTTTGCCCTGTGCTCTATGCTTTTTTGTTATCATAGTTGACACAACCCCCATTTGGTTGAAAAATGAGAACGTATGGCAATCCCGTTGGCAAACAATGACCCTACTGCCCTGGGGGAATGGCTTCGGTCGGGATCCCGAATGGAATCGGGATGTATCGGATTGACTGGGCTGAAAGGCTCTTCCAGGGCCTATCTTCTCTCCCAGTGGAGCAGAAACGCAAGAGGACCTTTTCTGACGGTTGTCCCCAGGCTCGAAGCTGCGGAGGTTCTTGTCCAGGACCTTCACTTTTTCGACCATGAGGCAAAAAACCGTATTTTTCTTTTCCCACCCTGGGAGACTCTTCCCTACGACGAGATTCCTCCCCATCCTGAAATCGTCCGGCAGCGGTTAACCTGTCTCTTTTCCCTCCTGAATGGAGAAGAAATAACGATTGTCTCTCCTATCCAGGCCTTGATGCAGAAGGTCCTTCCTCCACGGGATCTGAAGGATTCAACCTTGTCTCTTTCCGTGGGAGAAGAGGTGAGGCGGGAGGAGATCGTCGATTTCCTTGAGAAGAATGGCTACCTCCCTGAAAGAATTGTGGAGGAAAGGGGCGACTTCAGTTTGAGAGGGGCAATCATCGACATCTTTTCTCCCCTTTACGATGAACCGCTGAGGCTGGAATTTGACGGGGATCAATTGGTTTCCATCCGGGGTTTTGAAGCAGCAACTCAGCGTTCTCTCCCTGGGAAAACTATGAATCATGCCATTTTTCTTCCCGCTAGGGATACTCTGCGGGATTTCCATATTTCTCCTCTAAGCACTCTTTTCGACTATTTGAACAGAAAAGGGACACTTTTCATCGATGATGGAGAAACGGTGGGAAGGGAAGCAGAATCTTTCTCCTCCCTGGTGAATGAGCATTACGAGCGAGCCCGCAGGAAAAAAGGGACGGCTCCTCCCCCTGAATCCCTTTATCTTCATTCCCAAGAGGTCTCCGCCTCCATAGACAAATTCCGGACGATATACCTTGACGAGGGCCCCCTTGCTCCTCCCCAGTCCCAGCGCATTCTCCCCTTTCAGATGGAATCCAATGAGGAGTTTCGAAGAGAGATCAAGGCGGCCCTCCCGGTGGAGAAGGATCAACCGGCAGCGTCCCCTTTTTCTGTCCTCATGAAGAGAATCCATGGATGGCAAAAGAAAGGAATCCGGGTCTTCATCATTTCCCCTACCTCCGGGCAATCCGAGAGAATGAGAGAAATCTTTTCCCATTACGGTATGGAGTCCTGTCTTGAAGACAAAGGGTTTTCTGAAGCCCTCGAACAATCGGGGAATGGAACAATTCTTCTGGTGGGGTCCCTCTCCTCGGGATTTCAAAATCTTCAAGAAGGGTGGGTCCTCCTGACGGAGGAGGAGATCTTTGGGGAAAGAAAGAGGCTCAGGGAAACCAGGGGACGAACCCGGAGGTCCCCCGCCTACGGAGAGGCAGGGAAAGATGGACTCCTCTCTTCGACTTCAGAACTTCAGGAGAATGATCTCATCGTTCATATCGATTACGGAGTCGGAGTCTACCGGGGGTTGAAACACTTAGTGATCGTGGGGGTCTCCAATGATTATCTCCTCCTGGAATATCTTGATGGAGACAAGCTCTATGTTCCTGTGGACCGTCTCAATCTGATCCAACGGTATGTCGGCGGAGACGGAACATCCCATCGCCTCGATAAATTGGGAAGTAACTCCTGGCAGAAGAAGAAGAAAAAGGCCAGGGCTGCCGTGGAAGAGATGATCAAAGATCTTCTCGACCTTTACGCTGTGAGACAGGCTTTCAAGGGTTACCATTTTCCTCCTCCGGATTCATCTTATATGGAGTTTGAAGCCACCTTTGAATACGAGGAAACTCCGGACCAGATGAAAGCCATTGAAGATGTGATGAAGGATATGGGTAACCCAAAACCGATGGATCGCCTGATCTGCGGCGATGTGGGGTATGGAAAGACGGAAGTCGCCATTCGGGCCGCCTACCGGGCCGTTATGTCCGGCAAGCAGGTGGCAATTCTCGTCCCCACCACGGTCCTGGCCCAGCAACACTACCAGACTTTTCTAAACCGGTTCAAGACCTACCCGGTGGTAATCGAAATGTTGAGCCGCTTCAGAAGCCCCGGGGAGCAGAAGGATGTCCTTCGACGCGTGAAAGAGGCAAAAGTCGACATCGTCGTCGGGACCCACCGGCTCCTGCAAAACGATGTTCTCTTTCATGATTTGGGATTGGTGATCATCGACGAGGAGCATCGATTCGGCGTCCTTCACAAAGAAAAACTGAAACAGATGAGGAAACTGGTCCATGTGATGACTCTTACCGCGACACCCATCCCAAGAACCCTCCAGATGGCAGTCTCCGGCATTCGGGATCTCAGCTTGATCCAAACCCCCCCTGAAGACCGCCTCTCCATCCGCACGATTGTGGCTCGATATGACGAGGGGGTTATCCGGGAAGCCATCGAACGAGAAATTTACCGGGGAGGCCAGGTCTTTTTTGTTCATCATCGGGTTCAGACGATTGATGCGGTAGCCAGTCATCTGAAAAAGCTCGTCCCTGAAGCCTCCCTGGCCATTGCCCATGGCCAGATGGGGGAAAGGGAGCTGGAGCGGGTCATGCTTCGGTTTGTGAAGCGTGAATATAATCTACTTGTCTGCACGAGTATCATTGAGTCCGGTCTGGATATCCCTACTGCCAACACCATCCTGATCAATCATGCTGAGCGGTTCGGCCTGGCTGACCTTTACCAGCTTCGCGGACGGGTCGGACGGGGGAGTCAACAGGCTTATGCCTACTTGCTTATTCCGGGAGAACTCATCATGTCTAAGGATGCCATGAGGAGAATTCGGGCCATTCAGGAATTGAGTGAGCTTGGATCTGGCTTCCGGTTAGCCTTAGAGGACCTGGAAATTCGTGGAGGGGGCCATCTCTTGGGTCCTTCCCAGTCGGGCCATATCGCTGCCGTAGGGTTTGAATACTACACACAGATGATTGGGAAAGCTGTGAAGGAACTGAAGGGAGAGGAGATTATTGAAGAGATCACCCCTGAAATCCGTTTTCATCTCCCAGCCTTTATTCCCGAGACCTACGTCACGGATCCGATGGAGCGACTCAAACTTTACCGGAGACTCTCCCTATCCCGGTCCAACGACGATGTAGAGAGAATTCGGGAAGAGCTCGTGGATCGGTTCGGACGAATCCCTCCGGAAGTCCTCCACCTTCTCGAAGTGATTAAGGTTAAGATTCTCCTGACGCGCCTCTCCATTAAGAAACTTGAAGAGACCCCTGAGCAGATCACCCTGACTTTCGATCCATCGACAAAGGTCTCTCCCCAGAAGATAGTGGAGCTGGTGCACCGTGGAAAGGAACAATACCGCTTGACTCCGGACTCCAGGTTAATCGTTCAGGATTGGCCCGGTTTGAAGAAAGATCCCTTTGAAGCTGCCCAAAAACTATTGCAAGTATTGGCTTAATGTGATAAATTCCTCTTGGAAATTAATACTACTCCGACGATACCCCATCCCTCTCCTGACCTCCTCCTGAAAGGGAGGGGAGGGGCGCCGCCGTCCAGAGCCGTCATAATGACGCTGGGGTCAGTACTAGGACTATGGCGCCGGACGGTGGGGGTGGGGTAATGCTGTCGGATATGTTGTCAGGGTCACTTTTCCCCTGACCCTGGTCACTGACACAATTTGTTTGATTGGAAGAGGTGAGAACCGAATGCATAGAAAAGTGGTTTTAATTTTTTTAGGATTCACCTTGATTTTTGCTCTCTTCTTCTCAAGCTGTGAGAAATTCAGAGGAAAAGGAATGGGTGACAAAGAGCTGGTTCGAATCAATGAAACTTCCCTCTCTCTCGACGAGTTTCATCAGATCATGGAACGTCTCTCTCTGGAAGGAAAAATGAATCTCCTGAGCGAAAAGGGGATGAGGGATTTTCTCGACAATTATGTGATCACCCGGGAAGTTCTTTTCCAGGAGGCCAAAAAGAAAGGGTTTGACAAGAATGTGGAAATCCTGACCAAAGTAGACGATTTCAAGAGAGCTCTTATCATTGATGCTCTTCTTGAAGAGGTGATCAGAGGGAAGACGGAGATTTCCGAAGACGAAATCCAGCAATACTATAATGAGCATCAGGATCGCTTTACTGAACCCAAGGAAGTCAAGATCCGCCATGTGTTTGTCACCACTGAGGAAGCCTTAAAGGAGGTATTAACCAGACTCTCCAAGGGAGAGAATTTTGAAAAATTGGCGTACACCTACAATGCGGATAAGTCTCGTGAGGATGGAGGGAGCCTGGGTTATATCCAGCGAGGACAACTGGCTCCTCTTTTTGCCCACTTCGAAGAAGCTGCCTTTTCGCTTAAGGCCAAAGGGGACATCAGCGAAGTCATTAAAACCCCCTATGGCTTCCATATCATCCAGTTGGATGACAAGCGAGGAACGGTCTCCAGACCCTTCGATCAGGTAAAGGAAAAGATCCGTTTCTTTCTCCAGACTAAAAAGAAGCAGGACGCCTATCTGGCCTATGTGAAAGAGGCGAAATCGCGGGCCAAGGTTTCAGTCAATGAGAGACTGTGGACCGAAGAAGAAAAGAAGGAAGAAAAAGCAGATCTGAAGAAATGAAAATTCTTTTTTTGCTGCCACTGATCGTTGTTTCTTTGTGGGGGTGCACTCCATGGGAAGGGAGTCTTCCAGAAAACATCCTGGCCCGGGTAGATGGAGAACCCATCACTCTCGATGATTTTGAAAGGGAATTCAAGGAGTTGATCTTGGAACCCGGGAGAGGCATGGACCAGGGGGACCAGATTGCCTTGAAAGAGGCTTGCCTCAACCAGATGATCGAACGAAGACTTCTCATTCGGGAAGCCCGGCGATTGGGAATCAGGGTTTCCCAGGACGAGTTAGACCAGGCCGTTCAGGAGATCAAGAAAGACTATCCTGGGCAAGGCTTTGACGAGAGATTAAATCTCAGGGGAATCACCCTGGAAGGGTTGAAAGTCCAGTTGGAAGAGGAATTACTGGCTGAGAAGATGGTCCGGACCGCCCTCCAATATCAGGGAAAAATCGATGAGGAGGAAACCTCTCAATTTTTTAGAACCCATCATTCATTATTTGAGCTCAATCCAAAGGCCCGGGTGCGTCAGATTGTCGTTTCGGACGGGGAGGAGGCTCTTCAGATCCTGAAGCGGCTTAAAAATGGAGAGAAATTCGAAAAACTAGCGCTGGAGAAATCTTTGGGACCGGAAAAGGTCAAGGGTGGGGATTTGGGATATTTTAGTAAGGGAGAAAAACCAGAAGAATTTGACCGGGTTTTTACGATGGAACCGGGAACGGTAAGTGAGGTGATCAGAAGTCCCTATGGCTATCATATCTTCAAGGTAGAAGCAAGAAGCGAACCCCGATCCATCTCTTTTGAGGAAGCCAGGCCGCGTATTCTTCAAGAGTTGAGACGGAAGAAGGGAGAGGAAGAATACCGAAAGTGGCTGAAGGATCTCAAAGAAAAGGCAAGGGTAAAAATCAACACAAAAAGGCTGAATTCTTGAAAAGAGTAACACTCTCTTGATTACTCCGATTTCAAAAGATGATTACACAGATTTTTTTCCAGACATTTCACATCGGTGTAATCCCTTATAATCCATGTAATCAGAGATTTCAGTACGCTTCCAGAAATCTCATGAAAGGATAAAACCGCAGATGATCAAAAAGCTATTTTTGATATTCGGAGTATTTTTCTGCCTGTGGGGATTTACCTCTTTCAGTCAGGCAGTGGTGGACCGGATTGTGGCGGTGGTCAATCAAGAAATTATCACCCTCTCTGAAGTGGAAACTCGCTTGAATTCTCTCCGGGAAGAGAGTGAGGATGGAGACCGTCTGGAAAAAAGGCAGCAGATCTATGAAGTCCGCAGAAGAGCGCTGGATCAGATCATCGACGAGAAACTGATCGACCAGGAGGCCCAGAAGGCGGGAATCAAGGTCTCAGGTAAGGAGGTCGATGCGGCGATAGAGGAGATCAGGCGTCGGAATAATGTGACTCTGGAGGAAATGGAGCAAGCCCTAAAAAAAGAAGGTCTAACTTTGGAGACCTTTAAGAAGCAGGTAGAGAAGAGCATCCAGCGGTCGAGACTCATCCACCTGGCTATTAAAGTGGATTCGAAACCGGGAGAAAAAGAGTTGCGGGACTTTTTTCAGAAGAACCTTGAACGGTATCGCAGCACGGAGTCCTACCGGGCCTCTCATATTTTTTTCCATTTTTCAAATGAGACCCCCACCGAGACGAATCGGGAGATTTGGAAGAAAGCCCAGATGGTTCTGGGAAAAATCAAGGGGGGGGCAGACTTTGCGGAAATGGCCTTACTCTATTCGGATGACGTATCGTCGAAGGATGGCGGGGACCTGGGATACTGCAAGAGAGGAGAACTTCTTCCTGCCTTCGAAAAGGAGGCACTCCGCTTGCAAATCGGAGAAATCAGCGGGATTGTTCGAACCGATTTCGGCCTCCACATCATCAAACTTACCGACCGCAAGAGCGGAACCTCCCTCTTTGAAGAGATCAGGGAAAAAGTCCAGGGCGATTATTACGAAAAGGAGATGGAGAAGGCCCTCATGAAATATCTCATCACCCTGAAAGGAAAGGCCGTTATTGAGATCAAGCTTTAAATTCGAAATTCCAATTTCAGACTGATACCCCATCCCCCTCCTGACCTCCCCCTTGAAAGGGGAGGAATCACTGAAGCACGTGACGATTTCCCTCCCCATCAGATGAGGGGCTTTTTCTTTTTTTCCCTCCCCTTCAGGGGGAGGGTCAGGGTGGGGGTGGGGTGGGGTTTGGAGCGATTCCATGTCTCTTCCCATCATCGGCATCACTATGGGTGATCCTACTGGTATTGGACCGGAAATCATATTGAAGGCGCTATCGACGAAAGTCCCGTTCCAGTTTTGTCGTCCCATCGTCCTGGGTGACGAAGGGGTACTTTTGAAAACGGCCGGTCTCCTGGGGTCGAGTCTCTCTGTAGAGCGAATTACCGAGATCCCCAATAGGGGATACCAACCTGAAAGGGTCTGGGTCGCCCCTATAAGTCGTCTGGATGCCCCTTCTCTCACCTTCGGCAAGCCGGACAGAAGTTGCGGCAAGGCGATGGTCATGTATATTGAAGAAGCAGTGAAATGGGCCCTGTCGGGTAAACTGGGGGCGATCACGACCTGCCCCATCAACAAACAAGCCATCCATGCAGCTGGCTACCTTTTCTCAGGTCACACGGAGCTACTCGCCCATCTGACTCAGGCTTCTTCTACGGCCATGATGTTTGTGGGATCGAAGTGGAAGGTTGCTCTCGTCACCACCCATCTTCCCATGAGAGAGGTCCCGGAGCAGGTTACCGTGGAGCGGATTCTCACCGTGATCCGATTGACTGCGGAAGGGTTAAAATATTTCTTTGGTATTCCTACCCCAAGAATCGCCGTTCTGGGTCTCAATCCTCACTGCGGTGAAGAGGGATTGTTTGGAGCGGAGGAGAAGAATGCGATTCTGCCTGCCATTGCTAAAGCAAAATCAGTAGGGATGGATACGGAGGGTCCCTTTTCTGCCGACTCCTTTTTTAGTCTGCCAGGTTCCCCTTCCTTCCATGCTGTTATTGCCATGTATCACGACCAGGGCCTGATTCCTATCAAAATGTCGGGATTCAGTGAAGCGGTGAATCTTACTTTAGGGCTACCTATTATTCGAACCTCTGTGGGTCACGGAACCGCTTATGATATTGCAGGGAAAGGGCTGGCTGACCCGACGAATCTCATACATGCTTTGTCTATTGCTTCTAAGCTGGCGAAATTAAAAAACAACCCCCCTCACCCCATCCCTCTCCCCTAAATTTGGGGGAGAGGAGAGGATGAGGGGGGTTCAATATAGGACTGGAAAACCGGTTTTTCAGAACTCTCCAAAGCATATTGACAAAAGAGCTGAATTGGGCTATGTAGCTTAATTGTGAAATTTATCTCTTGAGTGCATATTATCATACCGGACTTGAGGAGCCTGCCCCGTACTTGTCGGAGCGACCCTTTGCGGAGACCCGCATCGGGACACGGGGCCGGAATGACGATTCAGAATTATACCAGGAGGAAGAGAATGAGAGAAGTTGTGATTGTCAGCGGTGCTCGGACTGCGATTGGAAATTTCGGAGGTTCTATTAAGGATGTTCCGGCGACGAAATTGGGTGGACTTGTTATCAGGGAAGCGCTGAAAAAGGCTTGCGTTAAGCCAGCGACTCAAAAAGAATTTCTGGAAGTGGCGCCGGATGCTTTCAAATGGACAGGAATGACAGATTTAGAAAAAACCCACTATCAATGGGACGAAAGAATGCATGAAATCCAGGTAGATGAGGTCATCATGGGGAATGTGCTCCAGGCCGGACAGGGGCAGAATCCTGCTCGTCAGGCCATGATTAATGCCGGGATCCCTAAGGAAACCCCTGCCTTCACCCTCAACAAAATCTGCGCTTCAGGGTTGAAAGCCATTGCCCTTGGGACTCAGTCCATTCAAACTGGAGAAGCGGATGTCGTGATAGCTGGAGGAATGGAGAACATGAGCCAGGCGCCCTATGCCTTTCCTATGGGACGATGGGGCGCGAGAATGAATAATAAAGAGATGGTAGATTTGATGGTCTTTGACGGTCTTTTTGAGATCTTTTATGGATACCATATGGGGTTTACTGCCGAGAATATCGCTGAAAAGTACGGTATTTCAAGAAAGGAACAGGATGAAATTGGGTTACTAAGCCATCAGAGAGCAAGAGCTTCCATTCAGAAAGGCGCCTTCAAGGAAGAGATTGCTCCCGTGGAAATCCCACAAAAAAAGGGAAGCCCATTGATCTTCGACACTGACGAGAGACCTATGGATACCTCCCTCGAGAAGATGTCCAAATTGCCTACGGCTTTCAAAGAGGGCGGAACGGTCACGGCCGGGAATTCCTCAGGAATCAATGATGCTGCTGCTGCGGTCGTTTTGATGGTGAAAGAAAAGGCGAAATCCCTGGGTCTGGAACCCCTTGGGACCGTCCGGGCTTTTGCTTCCGCAGGGGTAGACCCGGCCTATATGGGGCTGGGTCCTATTCCCGCTGTCAGGAAAACCTTGAAGAAAGCCGCTGTTTCTCTCGACGACATCGGTTTGATTGAATTGAACGAAGCCTTTGCATCCCAAGCCGTTGCATGTATTCGGGAGCTCAAACTCGATATCGAGAAGACCAATGTCCACGGGAGCGGCATCTCTCTTGGCCATCCCATCGGTTGTACCGGGGCGAGACTGATCGTCACACTCCTCCATGAAATGAAACGGAGCAAAATCAACCTTGGTTTGGCAACGATGTGTATTGGCGGCGGTCAAGGCATGGCCATGATCATCGAAAGAAGTTAGTCCCTTAGTCTCTTAGTCGGGTAGTCTGATAGTCAAATAATCAAAAAGATTTTGCGACTATACGACAACAAGACTACGAGACTAAACGACTGCGATCTTCGACCTTATGAGGAGCCAAGATGGAATACAAAAATATTCTGTTATCATTCGAAGGAGAAATCGGGATCCTTACGATTAATCGTCCGAAAGCCATGAATGCCCTGAATGTGGAGACTCTCAAGGAGATCCAGATGGGGATCCAAGAGATCAAAGACCATTCTGAGATGAAGGTGCTCATCTTGACCGGGTCTGGAGAAAAGGCCTTCGTTGCCGGAGCCGATATCCTGGAAATGAAGAATATGAATTCCATCGAAGCCGTTAACTTCTCAAAATTGGGCCACCTGACCCTTAAGATGATCCAGGATCTGGACCGTCCTGTCATCGCGGCCGTCAACGGCTTTGCACTGGGAGGAGGAACAGAAATCGCCCTGGCCTGTGATTTCATCTATGCTTCTGAGAATGCGAAATTCGGGCTTCCGGAGGTGACCCTCGGGGTCTTCCCCGGCTTTGGGGGTACCCAGAGACTTCCCCGCTTGATCGGAAAAGGAAGGGCGAAGGAGTTAATCTTTACCGGGAAGATGATTAGCGCTCAGGAAGCTTATCAGATGGGGATTGTGAATCGTCTCTTTTCCCAGGCCTCTTTGCTCGAAGAGACGAAGAAGGTGGCGGGCCAGATTGCAGCGAATGGCCCCACCGGAGTAAAACTGGCCAAAATGATGGTCAATTCTGGATTTAATATGGAGCTTTCTGAAGCATGCGGCTTGGAATCCTTTGCCTTTGGCATCAGTTTTACGACGGAGGACCAAAAAGAAGGAATGACCGCTTTTGTCGAAAAGCGGAAGCCCAATTATAAAGGACGATAAGGAGGAAAACGTGAAGATCGTAGTTTGTATCAAGCAGGTTCCGGATACGACGGATGTGAAGATCAACCCGGAGACGAATACCCTCATCCGTGAGGGCGTGGCAAGCATCAGCAACCCCTTTGACGAATTCGCCCTGGAGGAAGCCCTTCTCACGAAAGAGAAGCATGGCGGCGAAGTCCATGTGATCAGCATGGGACCGCCCCAGGCGATCGAGGTTCTGAAAAATGCCCTGGCCGTGGGGGCCGATAAGGTCTATCTGGTCTCCGACCGGGCCTTTGCAGGAGCGGATACGCTGGCTACAGCCTATACCCTGGCCAAGACGATTGAATGGATCGGGGGCGTCGATCTGGTTATTTGCGGAAAGCAGGCGATAGATGGGGATACCGCCCAGGTGGGGCCCGGAATCGCGACTCGTCTGGGCATCCCGCAGCTGACCTATGTCTCTAAGGTGAAGGAAATCAATGTCGAGAAGAAGAAGATTGTTGTTGAACGATTGCTTGAAGACGGGAGGGAAGTGATGGAGTCAACCCTCCCCGCCCTGATGACCGTTGTGAAAGATATCAATGAGCCCAGGCTTCCTTCCCTCTTGGGAATCAAGAAAGCGGCCAAGGCCCAGATCCCCACGGTGACGGCAAAAGATATTTGTGTCGATGAAAACCGTATCGGATTGAAAGGATCACCGACTTGGGTATGGAAGATCTTCTCACCGGAAGCCCGTGGAGGCGGAGAAATCCTGAAGGGAGAATTAACCGAAGTCGTACCCACGCTTGTCAACAAATTAATGGATATGAAGTTTATCAAGTAACTTCTAATTTCGAACACGCCATGCGCCGGGCGCTATGCGCTTTGCGCTTTTTTGGATAAGGAGGAGAAGCGAATGGCTAAATTAATCATTGATCCTGAGACTTGTTCCGGATGTGAGACGTGTATTCCTTCCTGTCCCTTCGGGGCCCTGAGCATGAAAGAAGGGATTGCGGTGGTGGATGAGAAGTGTACGTACTGCGGTGCCTGCGTGGATGTCTGCCCGGTTAGCGCCATCACCCTGGAAAAGGATGAGAAGGCGGTTACCATAGACACCAGTGCTTACAAGAACGTTTGGGTCTTTATCGAGCATGAACGGGGAAAAGTCTCAAACGTCTCTTTTGAGCTTCTGGGCCAGGGGCGAAATCTCGCAAACGACCTGGGATGCCAGTTGTGCGGAATGCTTTTCGGTGATAAGGTGGATGATTTTGCGAAGGAGGCCGTCGCCTACGGAGCCGAAAAGGTCTATGTCATCGAAAGTCCTGTCCTGAAGGAGTACCGAACGGATCCCTACGCTTGTGCAGCGGTCAACCTCATCCGGAAGTACAAACCCGAGATCGTCCTCTTCGGCGCCACCACCCAGGGAAGGGATTTTGCCGGCTGTGTGGCCACCACCATTGAGGCAGGTCTGACCGCAGACTGCACAGGCCTGGACATCGATATGGAGAAGAAACAACTCAGACAGACACGACCCGCCTTTGGTGGAAACATTATGGCCACGATCCTCGACTATCCCAACTATCGACCTCAGATGTCCACGGTCCGGCCCAAGGTCTTTCCCATGCCCGCAAGAGACGGCTCGAAAAAAGGAGAGATCATCCGGGAACCCCTTCCAATGACAGAGGAGCAGGTTCGGACAAAAGTCCTGGAATTCGTCAAAGGAGCGGAAGCCGTCAACCTGGTCGATGCGGAGATCATTGTCTCCGGCGGAAGGGGCATAGGAAACGGCGAGAACTTCAAAGTGATCCGGGAGCTCGCTGGTCTCCTGGGAGCTGCTGTTGGAGCCTCCCGCGCCGCAGTCGATTCCGGATGGATTTCGTATGAACACCAGGTGGGCCAGACCGGCCGCACCGTACGGCCGAGGATCTACATCGCCTGCGGGATATCCGGGTCGATCCAGCATCAAGCTGGGATGAAGACCTCGGATATCATTGTGGCAATCAACAAAGACCCCGAAGCGCCAATCTTCAAGATTGCCACGTATGGGATTGTCGGCGACCTCTTCACCGTCGTCCCGATGCTGAGAGACGAATTGAAAAAACGCCTCGGCCGGTAGAATTCTATCCTTCTTTTGCTTACGTGTTTGACAGCCGCCCTCGTTTTCGCGTTTTCCGAAGAGCGAGGGCGGCTTCATTTTGAGATTTCTGAACAAAACCCAAAGTCTCTGATGAAGAGAGTGAAAAGGAGTTTTCCAGAGCTCTCCATTTTTGTCCTTGATTTTTCCAATCCCTTTCATCATAATGTCAGAAACTCCTTAAGAAGGGGGTCCCTATGATTATTACATGCGCCTCCTGCCTGACCAAGTTCAATCTGGATGATTCGCGCATTCCTGCCAAAGGAGCAAAGGTCCGCTGTTCCAGGTGCCGGCATGTCTTTTATGTGGCCCCTCGACCTGAGCCAAAGGGTGAAATTGTCGAGGATTTCGAATCCTTCGCCAAACAATACGAAGAGCTGATGGAGCCACCCCCTAAAAAAGCCGAAATTTCGTTTCCCCATGATGAAGGTGAAAAAAGGGCGCCTTTAGAAGAGAGAGAAAAAAAGGAAGAAGAGGAGGAAGAAACATTCCTCTTTTCGGAAAGAAAACCGTTGAAAGAAGAGGAAGAAGGGATCACGGAGACTCCCAGAGCCAAAGCTTTTGAGTCGAGAAGAAAACTTGAGAGGAAGCGCGGTCCTTCCCTCATTTTTATTCTCATCTTTGCCTTGCTCATTATCATCCTGGGTGCGTTTTATCTCTATTCGGAATTCGGAGCAGGCGGAACAATTTCTCAGCTCTTAGAGTCTCCCTATAAACGGCTCTCCGGCCTTTGGAATACTCTTTGGGGAACAGAAAAAGCGGGGCTGATTGTTGGGGGGTTGAGCGGTTATGAAGAGAAGGTCGGAGAAATCCCACTCTATGTCATTGACGGAAAAGTGTACAACCAATCTTCGATGACAAAGAAATACATTAAGGTTAAAGTAACGATTTATGATCAGAATAAGGCAAAACTTGCCGAAAAAGAAACGGCCTGCGGGAATATCATTAGCCCGACGGACCTGAAAAAGCTGCCCCCGGCTTTTTTCCAGGGAGAAATCATGATCGAACCCGAGGGGACGAATGACCGGATTATTGCTCCCGGCAAGGGGGGTCCTTTCATGGTTGTCTTTAAGGATCTCCCGGGGGAGGCAAAAGAGTTCAAAGTTGAAATCGTAGAAGCACCCAACCTCTAAATTACTGCGGTGATCGGTAACCAGTAATCAGTCGCCAGTTACTGATCACTGGTCACTGATTACTGGTCACTGATTACTGGTTACTGATCACTGGTCACTGATTACTGGTTACTGGTTACTGGTTACTGATTACTGGTTACTGGTTACTGGTTACTGGTTACTGATTACTGGTTACTGGTTACTGGTTACTGATTACTGATTACTGGTCACTGATTACTGATCACTGGGATCTTCAATCGGTCGGTTTAATTCCTTCCATATAAATCTCAATCAAAGTAAGGCAGAACGTCGCGATCAGAGGTCCCACCACCAATCCAACCAATCCAAAAGTCTGTATCCCTCCCAGGACTGCAAAAAAGAGAAGCAAAGGATGGATTTTGGTCTTTGAGCTGATGAAAAGGGGCTTGAGAATATTATCTGCCAAACTGATTACGAATATTCCGAACCCCAGCAGGATAAGCCCCTTCAGATAAGCCCCCTGGATGATTAAGATCACTACGGCCGGAACCCAGATCAGGGCCGTTCCTCCTATGGGGATGAGGGAGAGGAAAGCCATCGCGGTCCCCCAGAAGACAGGAGAAGAGAGTCCCAAAATCCAGAAGGCCAACCCCCCTAAAATCCCCTGGATCATGGCGACGAAAATCCCTCCGTAGATCGTTGCTTGAACCATCTGGGTGAATCGTTGGATAAGGAGGTCCCTCTGCCTTGACGGAAGGGGAGCAATCTCCTTTAGTCTCTCCAGCAGTCGATCTCCATCCTTAAAGAGATAGTAGAGGGAGAGGAGCGTAAAGAAGAACCCGACAACAAAAGTGGAGAGTCCCTTTACGATCTTTGAGGTCTGGTTGAAAAGGAAAGTGCTCACCTGTTGGATATTTTTCATTAAGACATCCGGGAATCCTTTCTTGGAAAAGTCGAGAGTCGGGTCTAATCTTTCCAAAATCAGCCGGACGAGGGGTAGGCTCTTCATTTCCTCCACATAAGCCTGGAGACGGCCTGATTCCACCATCTCTTCCACCCGATGATAGAAATTAATCACTTCATCGGCCAAGAGAACGGTCAGAAAGCTGAAAGGCAGTATGATCAAAATAACAACCAGCAGCGTCATGGCCAGCGCCGATAGGACCGCTTTCTTTTTAAGAAGTTTATGAAGTTTCCGGAAAGGTGAAAAGAAGATGATGGCAAGAAGAACAGCCCATAAGATCGATGTCAAGAAAGGGGAAAGAATTCGATAGAGGAGGTAGAAAGAGAGAAAAGTCAGAAAAAGGATAAAAATCAGAAAAATATGTTCTTTCTTCATTGCCCTTGCTCAAAAAGGTTTTTTACCAGAGGCACAGAAGACACAGAAAAATCTTCTCCCCTCCCCTTCTGACTTCTGATGAAATAGATCAAGGGGAGACTTACAAACGTGATAGCCATCTTCACCACATATTGGCCCTTGATAAGAACCCAAATAGGCATGACACCCTGAAAGGCAAGGGTAATGAAAATGATACTATCCACTCCGGTTGAGATCGTATTGCTCACAAGAACCCTGGCCCATCTGGGACCCCGTACACGGGATCGCCAGAAGGAGAATATCTCAGCATCAAGAAGCGCGCTGACAAGGTATGCAGTCAGGCTGGCAAAGACGATCCGTGGCGTCCCTCCCAAAACCCCTGCAAAAGCCTCCTGCCCCTTGTAAAAGGAGGCTGCGGGAAGGAGGACGCACAATTGTGTATAAGCGGCGAGGAGCAGATTGGCGAGAAAAGCGGAGAGAACGACCATTCTTGCCCCCCGTTTACCAAAGGATTCATTGATGAGGTCGATCAGGGTGAAGGTCAGCGCGTAGATAAAGATCGCCGCCGGAACCACAATTCCCCCCAACTGGACGGGCTTCGAAGCGGTCACATTGGCAATCAGCTCACAGGCTATATAAAGTCCAACAAGAATCGTCCCCATAAGAACCCACTATTTCAAGATTCCTGAAAAAAACTTAGAAATCTCAAGAGAGCAAAAATTGTTTTCTCAGAGCTCTCATTCCTTTGAACGGATCAGCAATACGGGGGTTTCGGCATGGGCCAAAACCTTGAGGGCGACACTTCCCAGGAGCCAACGGCTGATTCCGGACCGTCCATGGGTGCACATGATAATCAACTCGATTCCATTCTCTTTTGCGAAATCGATGACCTCAAGAGCCACCTGCTGCCCGGTCTTCAGCATGGAGGCTACCTTGAAACCTTTCCCTCTCAACCCATCCGCAAGTTGGTTCAAATACCTCTCTGCCGATTCTTTTTGCTTTTCATCAACGATGAGAGGCGTGACCATCTCCGGCGACCCATAGATGGGAACAAAGGGAACCACCTGGAAGAGTACGAGTTCAGAGCCGAAGCATTTTGCCACTTTCTCCGCCTCCACCAGACCTCTCTCGGCTAACTCCGATCCGTCCAAGGGAATCAAGATTTTCTTATACATTTCCCCACCTCCTGGTATAATGCAAATTATACCTGATTACTGAGATTATTTTAGATGACAGAGATTAAATCATTAAATCCAGGACTTAATTCACTATGTACCTTCCAAGCACAGGCAATTATCTTTTTATTAATGGATCCCTATCTTTAATCACCGTAATCTGCTTTTTAATCCCTGCAATCAAGAGAGCGCGGGAAATTCTTCCGAGCTCTCTTAATCTTCTTATAACAATTTCACCTTACTAAGGCAACTGAAAAAGATTCATGATCTTTCCTTTCGAAAAGCGATGGGGCTGATTGAGGCTACCAAAGAGGCGGCAAAAAAAGACCGCGCCATCTTTAAGTTAATAAGAAGGCGCGGCCATCGGTGCGTATTTAGTTATTTATCGGAAAGGTGTTTGATCGATGAGATTTCGATCGTCTGTTTGCCATCCTTTTCTGTTACATTGCCTTTGACCTCAACCTTATGTCCCATGTGATCTTTCATGAGCTCTTTGCCCTTGGCATTATCGGCCACGGCATACTCATTCCCGTCTTCAGCCATAATCTTCCCTTGCTCGACCTTTCCAGTAATAGTCATGGTTTTGGCCATGACGTTCCCGACCATGGTCACGGCGAAGACCAATGCAAAGGCAATCGCTGCTAAGCTAAGCATATTTCGTTTCATTTTTCTCACCTCCATTCTATTATAAAAAGAAGGGATTCTATGCCTTGTTCAAGGGCATAATGTCCATCCCCAAAAGCGGATGTTCTCTATATAAAAAATTGTTAAACATAAATCTGGATTGTCAAGGCAATGAATCCTTGCAAAAAGAAAAAGATCGTTTCTTTTCGTAATATAGAGGTCCAATAAATCTGGGGTTCGGGGCTGGATTTATTGAGAAATATGTATTCTTAGTCAGCGGTCTATAACCAATGGGCCAACAAGCGCGAAAACCATTCCCTCATGCGCTCTTTGAGCGGTCTTTTCTTCCACTGTTCCAAATGAATCTGATCAGACTCTTCAAGATCTCTTTCAAACATTGCTCTCATTTCTGACGCAAAATCCCGGCCGAGGATAATTGCATTGACCTCGTCATTCCGCAAGAAGCTCCACAAGTCCATGTTGGTCGATCCAATGGTTGACCACACGTCATCAATCACAGCAGTTTTAGCATGCAACACGGCGCCGCGGCGCTCATATAATTTCACGCCTGACTTTAATAGTCGTGTAAAATGAGACCGCCCGGCATAAAAAGTCAGCCCGATATCACTGTTTCCGGGAAGGATAATCTTTACGTCCACACCGCGTTTTGAAGCGCTGGCAAGAGCCTTAATCGTTTGCCTGTCAGGAGCAAAATAGGAATTGGTCAGATGAATGGAGTTTTCGGCATAGTTAATAGCGGAGACATACATGATGAAAGTGATTCGATTCCTTTGCCCCGGGGTGCTGCCTGCCGCTTGCACCAGGTCATTCCCCTTTTTTTGAAGGGTCGGGAAATATTCTCTTTTCGAAAGTTCTGGCCCTTTTTCCCTTGTCCATGTGTCTAAGAAGAGTTTTTGGAACTCTGCTACGGCAGGACCTTCAATTTGAACATGGCTGTCCCGCCAGGACCCTTGAGAAGTGGCGTCATGAGATACGCCGGATGGGCTTTTGGAATACACGCGGCTGATGTTGACGCCGCCTGTAAATGCAATCGTGCCATCGACAATCAGAATCTTCCGGTGGTCCCGGTGAGTCAAAAACCGTTTTCTAAAAACTTTCAAAGGATGAACCGGATTAAATTCAAGTGTCTGAACCCCGCTATCCCGTAAACGTTGGAAGAAAGCAAATGGAGTACTCAAACAGCCAATGCTGTCGTAAATGAGGTTCACTTGAACGCCCTCGGTCTGTTTCTGTAATAGCAGGCCAGCAAACCTTTGCCCGATTTCGTCATCGTCAAAAATATAAGTTTCAAGATTAATATGATCTTTGGCGTTTTGGATAGCCTTAAACATCGCAGCATAGGCAGCCGGACCATCAACGAGCAACGTGACCTTGTTTCCAAGAGTCAAAGGGCTCCCGCTGACCGATTCCATCAGGGTGGCATGCTTCTGCAGAATGTCCGTGGGTTCAGCTTGCTGTTCGAGTCTTTCAATCACGGCCTTGCTTGTCTTGGGAGATAGCTGCCCTTGGGGACCGATGATCTTTGGGGGTTGATTGAGGCTCGAAGACTCAAAATCTTCAACCTTTGGCAAAGAGGCGCAGCCGCTGAAGGCGAGTAGAGAGAAAAGCGACAGGAATAGAATTGGAGGCTTGCGTATTTTTCTCATGGTATGAACATTGGTTTCTATTTATTGGATATTTTAGCAATTTTATCAAGGAGGGTTAAGGGGAGGTGTGGAGGGGTTTGGTCCCCACGATTCCCATATCTTATAATTAATTATGAAAACAAAGACCCTGATTTTTCTTTTTGTGGCATTATTTGTTTTTCTATCCTGGTCTGAAGGCCATTCCTTATGCAATACAAGAAACCCCCTCTTCAGGATAGAAAGGAGTAAAAACGAGAACATCGTCCCTTATGATGCCTGTCTCCTGCGAAACGGTAACCTCTCCGGTTCAAATCCTGTTGACGTTTACTGGATTTTGAAAACAGGTAAGAAAGGGGAGCTCAATGCCGTTGAAAAAAAGTATGCCTATGGAATCGAATCAAATAAAAAACTGGGTGAAAACAGATTTCGGATTGTTATTACAGCCCTTAAAGATCGGGAGATTATCATCGAAAAGCGATCTACCGACTATAAGGCATTAGTTCGAATTAATGGCGAACAAAGCATTATCGAGAAAGTATATGTGAAATCCGAAGAAAATTTTCTCGGGTTTCCAGACATTGACTATGTTGATTTGTTCGGGCGGAGCTTAAAGACGAACCAACTTGTCAAAGAGCGGATCACTCCTCGCTAAAGACTCTCCTTCCCTCTCCTTGTATTCTACGGTTCAAGGGATTAAATTGAAATAATAGAGACATACCAATTAGTGCTGCCTGAATGATAAGGGGAAAAAAGCCTTTACATTCGGAAAGGAGGGTAAAATGAATACAAAGATACGCCCAAGTGGGTTCGTAAGCATTTTGGTAACCATGCTTCTATCTGCTGCAATGGTTATTCCTTTGGCGGTTCCTGCTGCAGCGGATGACAAAGAGCAAGCAACACAACTGGTGGAGAAGGCAAAGTTCACATTGGAAAACATGATGAATGACGATAAGATGGATCCATTTCGCGACCTCTTAAAAAAAGCGAAAGGAGTATTTATTGCCCCGCAGTTGCTTAAAGGGGCCTTCATCGTAGGAGCCTCGGGTGGAAGTGGTGTCTTCTTAACCCGCGATGAGAAAACCGGGGAGTGGATCGGACCCGCTTTCTATACGATTGGGGGTGCAAGTTTCGGTTTACAGATTGGCGGGGAGGCCTCGGAAGTCATCCTTCTGGCCATGACGGATCGTGGAGTAACATCGATGTTATCAAGCAGTTTCAAACTGGGCGCTGATGTCGGTATTGCAGCAGGGCCGGTCGGGATGGGTGTGTCGGCGGCAACCGCCAATCTCAGCGCTGACATTCTAAGTTTCTCCCGCTCAAAAGGATTGTATGGCGGCATCTCATTGGATGGAGCAGTGGTAGCGATCCGCAGAGATTGGAATGAGGCTTATTACGGTAAAGAAGTGACTCCGGAGGATATTTTCGTCCGCCGGGATGTAACCAACCGACAAGCGATGGGGCTGATCGAAGCTGTCGAAAAGGCGGTATGCTGTTAATGACCGCAGTCTGAAGGGACCATGAAATAGATGTTCTTTTTGAATCATGAACCTTAAAAGAGCAGCGAGGACACAATTCCTCGCTGCTCTTTTTTTCTTTTAATAATTACT
>Ga0214473_10000724_pt1 | contig 45338 bp, 46 predicted proteins | sample RVTome_7_FD_203509 | JGI IMG/M metagenome (GOLD analysis project Ga0214473, IMG submission 203509) | Soil microbial communities from uranium-contaminated site in the Upper Colorado River Basin, Wyoming, United States - RVT98D197 | ecosystem: Environmental > Terrestrial > Soil > Contaminated >...
GGCTTTGACGGCCGTTGGTGCCTGGATCAGCATTCCGATTTCTCCTGTTCCTTTTACATTTCAAGTGCTTTTTGTGCTCCTGGCCGGTGTTATCCTGGGACCCTGGTATGGTGCACTAGGCCAAGTTGTCTATGTCCTTCTAGGGCTAGCCGGTTTACCTGTTTTCGCTGATGGAACCTCGGGGTTGGGGACATTACTCGGCCCGACGGGGGGTTATATTTTTGGATTTATTGTCGGCGCCTATCTTGTCGGCATGCTCAGCGAGGTCTTGGGCGAAGGCTTTTTGAAAGCGCTTATCTCAATGATTGCAGGGATTGTCGTAATCTATACCCTTGGAATGATCCAACTGTCGGTGGTAGCCAAGTTGTCGCTTGGAAAAGCTTTCCTCGGAGGAGTCCTGCCGTTTATCGGTTTTGATCTTGTTAAGGCGCTGATTGCAGCTGCCGTTGCGCAACGTTTACGCGCAGTGGGAATTCCGGCAAGGGCCATGGAATAATATTCTGGCATACAGTCCTTTCGGGCCTTATAATGGACTAAAAGCGACATCGCTGATCCAGACTGCCGCGCGAGCAGTGGAATGCCGCACATCGGACATCGGACGGATAATTGCTACTAGGCATAGATGTGGGAAATACCCAAACGGCCATAGGGGTTTTCAAGGACGATAACCTCACATGTCATTGGCGTATTTCAACAAACCGGGATGAAACTCCTGATGAGCTTGCAGTTGTATTGTCAAATCTCTTAAACTTGGCGGATTTCAGCCTGAAAGACATCTCGGCGGTTATCGTCTCCTCGGTTGTTCCGCATTGCACCGCTGCCCTAGCTGAGATGGCTGAGAAGAACTTGAGACTAAGGCCGATGATCGTCGGCCCCGGAATCAAAACCGGAATGCCGATCCTCTATGATAATCCGCATGAGGTGGGAGCAGATAGAATAGTCAATGGTGTCGCCGCCTTTAGGAAATACGGCGGCCCGGCGATTGTAGTTGATTTCGGCACCGCGACGACTTTTGATGTGGTTTCAACCAAGGGCGAATATCTTGGGGGAGCAATTGCTCCCGGAGTGGGAATTTCGGCTGAAGCGTTATTTACCGTTGCCGCAAGGCTTTCTCGCGTTGACCTTGTGAAACCCGCCGCAGTGATAGGAAAGAATACCGAGACAAGTGTTCAATCAGGTTTGATTTTTGGTTTTGCCGGACTGGTGGATGCGATTGTAGAGCAGATGATGAAAGAAATTGAAGGCGATCCGAGAGTCATTGCCACCGGCGGGCTTGCTCCCCTCATAGTTCCCGCTTGCAAGAAAGTGCAAGAGGTTGACCTGCTTCTCACCCTTTTCGGCCTCAAAATCATCTATTGGATGAATAAGTAGGATACTATCTGACGATCTTAGCTATTGGGAGCTCCAAAATGTCCTCGGCTCCTTTGTTCTTGAGCTCGGGGATGAGAATATTGACAGTGCTTTTGTCAACGACCGTTGTTATCTCGTAGTAGTCAATCTTGTATAACTTGGCAACCGTTGGTTTTTTCATAGCCGGCAGGGTTTCAATTACGTCATCCAGCTTTTCTTCAGGAACATTCATGCTTAGAAGAACCCGCCCCCTGGCCTCCATCACACCCAAAAGCAGCGTTCTTATTTCTTCGATGGCCTTTCTTTTCTTGGGGTTGTCCCAGGACTCCTTATTGGCGATGAGCGTTGTATAAGAAGTCATAATACTGCCGATGATTTTCAGTCTGTTCTTTCTTAGGGTCTCACCCGTTTCAGTAAGGTCGACTACGGCATCCATAAGCTCGGGTATCTTTGCTTCGGTAGCTCCATATGAAAAGAATATTTTGACGGGGATTTTCAAGTCATCAAAAAAAGCTTTGGTTAAATTAGGATACTCGGTGGAGACCCGGCTCCCTGGCGTGATGTCTTCCGGCTTTTCAACCGGCGAATCTTCGGATACGGCGATGACCATCTTGATGGGCTGATCGCTGACTTTGCTGTAAGGAAGCTCCGCCACTTCGATGACGTCTGCTCCCGCCTCCTTAGCGCAGTCTTTGCCGGCTATTCCTAAATCGAAATAACCCTCCATGACATAGGTCGGAATCTCCTGCGGCCGTAGGATTTTCACCTTTCCGATTCTAGGGTCTCTGATCTTAGGGTTGTATCCGCGAGATTCCTTTTTCACTTCGAGGTCCGCTTCCTTAAACAATCTTAGAGTTTGTTCTTCTAGACTTCCCTTCGGAAGAGCAATTTTTAACATGGTAAAGGCCTCCCTTAAAAACTATTGCAAAAGTCAAAATGCAAAATGAAAAATGAAAAAACGGTTTTGTCTTGAGAATCCCCTCGGCCCCCTTTGGCAAAGGGGGTGAAACGGGACCAATTCAAATTTGCAGTTTGAAATTTGCATTTTGAATTTACGCCGGTCTCCCGGCGTTATTTGAAAATAACATATTCCTTTTTTAATTTCTACCCGCTTTTGCGTGACGGCAAGCTCTCCTCCTTGCTTTTCTTGTGCTCGCCTTGAATAGCTGGGTTTGCTCGGGCGGCTCAAGTTCCGCTTGTTTCGACCTGTTCCGGGCGTTCCGGGCAGCGCTTCGACCTTTTTGATGGTGGCTCTTGACATAAGTTAAATTGTGGTAGAATGTATACAAATTTGTTCACAAAAAGAGGCGACTGACTTGAGCTATTCGGTTTGGAGGATGGATGGAGTTAGTAAGAATCGGCGATAAAATTGTCAATCGACAGCGTCTATACAGGCTTGTTGATAAGATACTAACATTGCGTTCCAGCGGAGCAACGCAGCAGGATGTCGCCAATACTCTTGATCTGGAGCGGCCTTTTATCTCAAATCTGGAGAGGCTTGGCGAGGTCAGAATAGGCGGAAAAGCTGCGCTGGTCGGATTTTCAATCAGCAATAAGCAGGACGTTAAAAGAGTAGCAAAAGAGCATGGCATCGACTCCGTTTATCTATATAATAATGGGGAGATGCTTTCCAATTTTCTCAAGAGAGTTGAGAGAGTGGATGAGCGCGGGGTTCTTACTGAAATCTTAAAAACGCTTGCCAACTTAAGGAATTTTGACCTTTTGATTTTTTTGGGTTCAGCAAGCGAGGGAGCTTTGCTGGAAAAGGTACTTGGTCTCCATGTGTTTAGTATTCCGGTTGAGGATCATGACGAGAACGAGCGTCGTGTTGAGCCCCGGGAAATTGCAGAGTTCCTAGAACACCTTGTTATCGATGAAAGGGGCAAGAAAGCGGAAAGGGGTAAGCAAGCTGAAAGAGGTCGTAAGCGTAAGTTTAGGATCTTCAAAAAGGGATCATGAGGTACAAGCAGATTTGCTCGGCGAGGAGTTCAGAATCGGCCGTCTTGGAACCGACGGCGATTTTGAAAAAGCTATTCGGTTTCTGAAAGAACTGGACGGAAAAGTTGACGCAATAGGGCTGGGCGGAATTGATATTTATCTGTACTCAGGGACCAAAAGGTACGAAATCCAGGATGGTGCCAGGCTCCGCGACGTGGTGACTCAGACTCCCGTCGTAGACGGCAGTGGCCTGAAAGAAACTCTTGAGAAAGAGACGGTTCAGTACCTGGTTGAGGAAGCTGGCTTTAGTCTAAAGGACAAGACGGTTTTGATGGTCAGCGCAGTCGACAGATTCGGCATGGCTGAGGCTCTTGCTCTGGCCGGCTGCAGGATGATTTTTGGTGACTTAATCTTTGCACTTGGAATACTGACGCCAGTATACTCTTTTGAACAGTTAAGCAAGCTGGCCGACGAGCTCCTTCCCAAGATATGCAAGACTCCTTTTCACGTGCTTTATCCGATCGGCGCCGAACAGGACAAAGAACCTGATCCTAAGTACAGCCAGTTCTACGATCAGGCGGACATAATAGCCGGCGACTATCACTATATAAGAAGATACATGCCTGATGATATGACCGGCAAAGTAATTCTGACCAATACTGTGACCTCTAAGGATGTTGATGCCTTAAGAGCACGCGGAGTCAGCTGTTTGATAACAACGACTCCGGAGTTTGAAGGGAGATCTTTCGGTACAAATGTTCTTGAAGCTGCACTAATCACTTTGCTTAATAAGCCGTGGAAGGAAGTTGTGCCTCAGGATTATCTTGAACTGTTGAAAGAATTGGATTTTAGACCTAGGATAGAGAAGCTAAATTAGTGTCCGAGGTCCAAGGTCCGAAGTCCGAAGTCCGAAGTCTAAAGTGCAAGGTCTAAGGTCCGAAGTCTGGAGTTCAAGCCCGAAGCCCGAGATTGGCTGTCCGAAAGTGACAGCATGGGAGCAAGGAGTGATTTTTGGTATCTGGTATTGATCCGGAGCAGGCAAGAAAAATCAACGAGGAATCTCTCGAGAAGATGCGGGAATATCATAATCCTTCGCTTGCCCGCCTCCTGAAAATTACCGGCTACGGTGCGGTGGAATGGGAGGCTGAAGGGGCGATAGTTAGAGACGTAGCGGGCAAAGAGTATATTGACTGCGCCGGTGGGTATGGTGTTTTCAGTCTGGGGCATCGTCATCCGAAGGTTATAGCCGCCGTTAAGGAGCAGCTTGACCTGATGCCGCTCTCAGCCAAAGTTTTCATAAATAAACCGATGGTGGACTTGGCTGAGAAGCTGGCGCGGATCGCCCCCGGAGATCTAAGGTTTTCTTTTTTCTGTAATAGCGGAGCGGAAGCGGTAGAAGGTGCAATAAAACTTGCGCGTCTGGCAACGAAGAAAACCGGGATAATCTCGACAATAAACTCATTTCACGGTAAGACATTCGGTGCTTTAAGCGCCACCGGAAGAGACATTTACAAGGCTCCATTTGAGCCGCTGGTCGGTGGTTTTGTGCATGTCCCGTATGGCGATGCCGGAGCGATCGAAGAAGTGATTGACGGAGATACTGCGGCTGTAATCCTGGAGCCTATTCAGGGAGAGGGTGGAATTGTCATTCCTGAGCCCGGCTATCTTTCCGAAGTCCGGCGGATTTGCACGGATAAAGATGTCCTCTTAATTATTGACGAAATTCAGACAGGATTTGGCCGGACCGGGAAGATGTTTGCGGTCGAGCATTATGGTGTCGAGCCCGACATAATGACAGTGGCCAAAGCTCTAGGGGGAGGAGTAATGCCGATCGGTGCTTTTATCGGAACTCCGCAAGTATGGTCGGCTTTTGCGCCCAATCCACTGATAATAACCTCCACTTTCGGGGGAAATCCATTGGCGTGCGCTGCGGCTGGCGCGGCCATCGACGTGATTTTTGAAGAGAATCTCTGCGAGAAAGCTTCTGAGATTGGCCGGTACCTTTTTGAAGGCTTGGATGCCATACGGAAAAAATATCCTCTGATCATTTCTGAAGTGCGGGGTAAGGGCTTGATGATTGGCCTGGAGCTCACCAAAGAGGGACTCGGAGGTTTGGTCATGCCGGAGATGGCGAAGAATGGAATAACCGCTGTCTACACTTTGAATAATCCAAAGGTAATCCGATTTGAGCCTCCTCTGGTGATCACTGGAACTCAAATAGACAGAGTTCTAGAAATAGTTGAAGCAGCCATTGAAATGGCCGAGTCCAAATATTCATCGCTCTTCGGAAAAGACAAGAGCATGGTCTAGTCAACATACAGATTGAATGCAAAATGCAAATTTCAAAATGCAAATTTCAAAGTTTTCAAGGCTTTAAAACCATTTTGCATTTTTCAGTCTGCAATTTGAATTTTGCACCGTGATTTTGGAAAGGCGGGATTAGTTAAATGTCATATGTCGAAAGCTCAATTACTATCCAGGGCACAAGAGAAGCGGTATATGAACTGGCCAAAGACATGGAGAGGTATCCTGAATATATGCCGGACGTAAAAAGCGTAAAAGTAGTTGAGAGGAACGGGAACAAGACAGTGACCGACTGGGAAACGTCCGTTGAGGAAATCCCGATCTGCTGGAAGGAAACGGATGAGTTCGACGATGGAAATCTTCGAATAAGGTACGCGCTGGTCGAGGGCGACTTGGATAAGTTCGAAGGCGAGTGGATTTTTCAAGATGACGACGGAAAGACAAAAGTAACCCTGACCGTTGATTTTGACTTTGGAATGCCTACTTTGGCTGAGCTGATCGGTCCTGTTTTAGAGATGAAGGTAAGAGAAAATTCCATGATGATGCTCGAAGCCATGAAGAAGAAAGTGGAAAATGAAAGTCCTAGGTCCTAGGTCCAAGGTCAAAAGTCAAAAAAACACCGGGGGCGTCAACCGAAACGGCAATCATAACCCTGGTCGCAGCCTGTTCTTACATTTTGAATTTGAACCTAAGGAGTGCGTTTGAAAAAATTTGCTTTTCTCATCCATCCGCTAGACCTGGAGGATGTTGAGAAATTTGAACCGGGAGCAAGGGGCCGTTCTGAGGTACTTGTCAAGAAGATGCTTGTTTGGATGTGTGAGCGGCCGCCTTTTATCGGCTCCCACATTACCGGCATCCGCTCGAAGACTGGAGAGAAGGCCGAGGGCTGGTTTATTGTCGTCCCGCTCCTCGCCGAGCAGATGATTGAAAATCCTGAGTTAGCCCAGAAAAAAATCCTGGAAGGTGTAGGTATGGGCAAGGACCTGGGTGCTTCGATTGTGGGACTCGGCGGCTTTACATCAATCTTGGTTAACGGGGGCTTAAAGATAGCTAATGAGGTGAACGTTCCCTTGACCAGCGGCAATAGCTACACCGTTGCCGCGGCGATAAAAGGTACCAAAAAAGCGGCTCGCTCGATGGGCATAGGACTTGCCAAGGCACGCGTTGTGGTAATCGGGGCGACCGGTTCAATCGGGAGAGCGTGTACCGAAATATTGGCTCCCCAGGTTGATGAATTGTGTTTAGTGGGAAGAAACGAGAAGGCTCTAGAGCTGCAAGCATCAAGACTGGAAAATTTGGTGAGGGTCTCGGTCTCTAAGGACATCAAAAAATCTTTGGAGGGCGCGGATGTTGTAATAACAGCCAGCAGCGATGCCCATGCGATAATTACCGCCGAGGATTTGGAACCCGGAACCATTGTCTGTGATGTGGCGCAGCCTCCTGATGTTTCCCGTTCCGTCATGGAAGAACGCGACGATGTTCTGGTTTTTGAAGGCGGCATTATCCGCATCCCTGGTTTGAGAATCAAGCGCCAGCTCAAATACAGATATGATTTTAAACTGAAGCCTGATCGGTATGCATATGCTTGTATGTCAGAGACAATGATCCTGGCCCTGGAGGGCGTGAATGAACACTTTGGCCTGGGTGCGGTCAAGATTTCAAACGTGCAGGCAATTTCTGAACTGGCCGAGAAGCATGGATTTAAGCTGGGAGGCTTCAGAAGCTTTGATAAGAGGATCACCAAAGAGCATATCCGGGAAATCCGTAGAAACGCGGCGGAAAAAAGCAACAAGAAGTGGTTTTACCGCATAAGAAGAAGAATGAAGTATATGTGATTGACGTCCAACGTCCAACGTCCAACGTCCAACGTCCAAGGTCAGAGGCATCGAACGAAGAGATTCGAATTTTAGAAATAAATTTCTGCCAGGTGCAGCGGATTAATTCTTTATGAAGTTCATATATTTTATGGAGGGTGATTATGGAAGTGGAGATCGGACAGGAGAGGCGTGGGCGAATTACTTATGGGTTCGATGATGTTTCAATTGTGCCAAGCAGGCGAACCCGTGATCCTGAGGATATTGACATAAGCTGGGAAATTGCCGGCTTTCATTTTGATTTGCCTGTTTTGGCCTCCGCGATGGATGGCGCCGTTGATCCGAAGCTGGCAATCGAGATGGGTAAGCTTGGCGGGCTTGCGGTCTTGAATCTGGAGGGCATCCAGACTCGCTATGAGGACGCGCCGAAGGTCTTTGAAAAGATAGCCGGTTTTTCGCGGGAAGAAGTCACGCCCGGTCTCCAGGAAATATATCAGGAACCCATGAAGCCGGACCTGATCAAGGAGCGGATAAAGGAGATAAAGAAAAGCGGTGCAGTTGCGGCCGCTTCCCTTACACCACAGAAAGTGGAAGATTTTTATAAATACGCGCTGGATGCCGGTTTGGATATTCTGATAATTCAGGGCACGGTTGTAAGCGCGGAGCATGTCAGCACAAGAGTGGAGCCACTTGACCTAAATGAGTTCATTGCTTCCATAGATATTCCGGTTATTGCGGGAGGATGCGCATCATACTCCACTGCACTTCACCTGATGCGAACCGGAGCCATTGGTGTTCTTGTGGGAGTCGGGCCGGGGGCGGCTTGCACAACAAGGCAAGTCTTGGGAGTCGGTGTCCCTCAGGCAACGGCCATTTGTGACGCGGCGGCGGCTAGGACGAGACATCTGGAAGAGACCGGAAAATATGTTCAGGTCATAGCGGACGGCGGGATGAGATACGGAGGAGATATTGCGAAAGCCATCGCTTGCGGCGCTGATGCGGTGATGATCGGATCACCGATTGCGAGAGCCGCGGAGGCTCCCGGAATGGGATATCACTGGGGCATGGCGACCTTCCACATCGATCTACCGCGGGGAACAAGGGTCAGAACGGACGAACAAATGCCCTTGAGGGAAATCTTGGTAGGCCCGTCTCATCGCAGTGACGGCACGACCAATCTCTTTGGTGCCTTGCGCACATCAATGGCGACCTGCGGATATAAGAACATCAAAGAGTTTCAAAAGGCTGAGCTTATTATTGCACCTGCCGTTCAGACCGAGGGCAAATCGCTGCAGCAGGTGCAGAAGCCCATTTGAAAAGCCGATAAGCGATGTTCGATCAGCGACTATCGATAGAGCAAAGTCAAAGACATGAGATTTGAGAAGCCGAAAGCGATGTTCTACTAGCGACCATGGATTACAAAGCATCAAAACCCGATTGACTCTTAGCCTGCTAACCGCTTTGCTAGTCGAGCGAGTAATGCGTGATAGAGTGTAATTTTGTTGGGTGTAGGAATTCAGCCTTAGCCGCTAGCTCGTGGCGAATAGTTTTACGAACACCAACATGTTGCACTGACCGGACTTGATCATTGACTGGTTCAGATTAATCGCTTATCGCTCATCGCTAATCGTACATCACGGTGTTTCAGAATTGGAGATGATGTGACCGAATTGAACAGTGATTTGCAGAAGATATTGGTGATTGACTTTGGGGCGCAGTATGCGCAGCTTATTGCTCGAAGAGTGCGTGAGTGCAAAGTCTACTCGGAGATCGTGCCCTATACGATAAGCGCCAAAGAAATCAAGGCCAAGCGTCCGAGTGGCCTGATTTTTTCCGGGGGTCCGGCCAGCGTATACGTGAAGAACGCCCTTTTCTGCGATGAAAAGATCTTTGAGCTTGGCATTCCCATTCTTGGTATCTGCTACGGAATGCAACTGATGGCTCATTGCCTGGGTGGCAACGTTGAACAGACTAAGACCAGTGAGTACGGAAAGACGGAGCTGATTGCCTATCCTGAAAGCCTTTTGTTCGACAGCCTTCCTTTGAAACAGGCAGTTTGGATGAGTCACCGCGATTCCGTCAAGACGGCTCCTCCAGGCTTTACAAGTACTGCGAATACCAGAACCACAATTGTGGCTGCGATGGAAGATACGAAACGCGGTTTTTTCGGGGTCCAATTTCATCCCGAAGTCGCGCACACTCCCTCCGGCATGGATATCTTAAAAAACTTTCTTTACGATGCTTGCGGTTGCGCTCCTACCTGGACAATGGTATCAATTATTGAAAAGTCGATCGAAGACATCAGAAATGAAGTCGGAGAGAATAAGGTTATTTGCGGCCTGAGCGGCGGAGTTGACTCAGCTGTGGCGGCCTTGCTGGTGCACAAGGCAATTGGAGATAAGTTGACTTGTGTCTTTGTTGATCATGGCCTTTTGAGGAAGGGCGAGGGAGAACAAGTTGAAGAAACGTTTAAGAAACATTTCAAGATAAACCTAATTTCGGTAAAGGCTGCGGACAAATTCTTGGATAAACTCCAAGGCGTCACCAATCCCGAAGACAAGCGCAAAATAATCGGGGAGACGTTTATTAGGACCTTTGAAAGTCTGGCCCGCAAGATGAAAGATGTCCAATATTTGGTTCAAGGAACGCTTTACCCCGACGTTATTGAGAGCGGTACAAGAGAGGCCGCCAAGATCAAGACGCATCACAATGTGGGCGGGCTTCCTCTTGAACACGATTTCAAGCTCATTGAGCCCTTGAGACAGCTTTTTAAGGATGAGGTAAGGGCCGTCGGGGAAGAACTGGGGCTTGCGGAAGAGATTATCTGGAGACAGCCTTTCCCGGGTCCCGGTCTTGCAATCCGGATTATCGGTGACGTTACAAAGGATCGCCTGGAAGTATTGCGTGAAGCTGATGCAATCGTCACGGAAGAGGTAAAAAGGGCTGGTCTTTACCGGAAGCTGTGGCAGTCTTTTGCCGTTCTTCCTTGCATTCGGACAGTCGGGGTGATGGGAGATGAAAGAACGTATTTCTATCCCATCGTTGTTAGGGCGGTTACTTCGGAAGATGCGATGACTGCCGATTGGGCCAGATTGCCTCATGAAGTAATTGAGACGATCTCCAGCCGCATTATAAACGAAGTCCCAAACGTTAACCGGGTCGTGTATGACGTGAGTTCCAAACCGCCAAGCACGATTGAGTGGGAGTAGTAAGAAATTAATTGCAAATTGCAGAATGCAAAATGCAAAATTGAAGATCAAAGAAATGAGACTTTTGGATTTTGTGCTTATTGATGGGAGGTATGCATATGACGGAGATTAAGAAGCGCATTGAGGAGCTTCGCAAGGAAATAGACGGCATAGACGATCAGATGGTTGAGCTGCTCAATGAGAGAGCAAAAAGAGTCCTAAAGATCAGAGACTTGAAGCATCAAGGGGACCTCTCGCTTTTTGACCCGAAAAGAGAGGAAGAGATCTTTAGCCGCGCAATCGCAAACAACAAAGGGCCGCTCTTCGATGAGACACTTAGGGAGATTCTGGATACAATCATTGATTGTATGAGGGAGCTGGAAAGAGACGAAAGATGATGAAAAAATGATCATTGGAAAAAATGAGGTCTTGATAATTGCCGGTCCCTGTGCAATTGAAAGCAGAGATCAGACGTTCAGAATCGCCAAGCTGGTTAAAGAAAGCGGCATTACTTATTTTCGAGCGGGAGCTTATAAACCTCGAACTTCTCCCTATACCTTTCAGGGTCTTGAGCGCGAGGGCCTGGAGGTGCTGGCTGACGTAAGCAAAGAGTTTGGGCTCAAAACGGTAACCGAGATCACGGACGCGGACCTAATTGACGAGGTTGCGAGGCACGTAGACGTTCTGCAGATCGGTACTCGCAACATGGCGAATTACGCTTTGCTCAAGAAGATTGGTGATCTTACCTCCCGGACGCACCAACCGGTCTTGCTGAAAAGGGGTTTTTCTTCGACTATTGAAGAATGGCTTTTGGCCGCGGAATATATCACAAGCGCCGGCAATCCAAGCGTAATCTTGTGTGAGCGTGGCATCAGGACTTTCGAGAGCGCTACCCGTTTTACTCTTGATCTGAATGCTATTCCCGTGGTCAAGAAGTTAAGCAATCTACCGATAATCGTTGATCCCAGTCACGGTACCGGCCACTCGGATATGGTTATTCCGATGAGCAAGGCGGCGGTTGCGTGCGGCGCGGACGGAATAATTTTGGAGGTCCACGACAGGCCCAAAGAGGCTCTGTGTGACGGCAAGCAGTCACTTGACGCGGATGAGTTCGCCGAGTTTATGTCCCAGATAAGAAAAATGGCTGGATTAGAGGGGAAGAAGGTCGTTTGAGACAAGTCCGATGTCCTAAGTCCGACGTCCAATGTCTTGTAGCTGCAAAGCTTGCTTTGCCTGTTCAGAGCAGGTATGTACGGTAAGTATATGTAGGAACAGGTCTTTAGACCGGTTGAATAACAGACCTAAAGGTCTGTTTGTACGCTCGTGGATCCATTTGGCGGAGTTTGCAGAGATAGTTAGTGTCCTAAGTTCGACGTCCAATGCCGCAAAAACCGAAGGTCTCTCGCTTTTCTTTTTGAATTTGGACCTAGGACATCGGACCTAGGACATTGGACCTCGGACCTTAAACAGGAGATTCAATGTCGGTTCTTGAAGCTATACGTACTCGCAGAAGTGTCAGAGAATTCACCGGCCAAGAGGTTTCCGATGAGCAAATTGAGCAAATTCTTGAGGCGGGACGATGGGCTCCGTCCGGTTTAAACAACCAGCCCTGGCGGTTTGTCGTGATTAGGAATGCCTCCCTTAAAGAGCAGGTCGCCGATTGCACTTCCTACAGAAGAACAATAAAAGAGGCAAATGTTTTGATTGGCGTGTTTTTGGACGCTGATACGATGTACGATCGCACCAAAGATGTTCAGGCAATCGGAGCATGTATTCAAAACATGCTTCTGGCAATCCACGATTTGGGACTGGGGGCCTGCTGGATGGGTGAAATCCTGAACCGCCGCTCTGAAGTAGAAAAACTTCTAGGAGTTCCTGAGACCTATGAGCTCATGGTGGTCTTGGCCATCGGTCATCCAAAGCCGCGAGAGCGCTCCAGTTCACGAAAGAGCTTGGACGAATTGATCCGGGCCAGATTCGATTAGCCCTAACAACAACTTTTCAGAGGTAAATGCGAAGTGACGAAGACTTTTTCTTATAGAGACGCCGGTGTTTTCGACAATCAAGAAATTGGTTTGTCCCGCCTTTTAAAATGGATGTCCAAGACCAGCGAATTTCGCGAAGGGGTTGGACAAGCCATACTCGCGCCCAAGTATTTTGCCAACGTGGTTAAGATTAGCGAAGATTTGGGCATTGCCATCTCAACAGACGGCGTCGGCACGAAGATTGTTCTTGCCGAGCTTATGGAGAAATATGACACGGTCGGAATCGACTGCGTGGCAATGAACGTTAATGATGTGCTCTGCGTCGGCGCAACTCCCATTTCAATGGTTGATTACATTGCCGTCGAGAAAGCCAGGCCAGAGGTTTTGGAAGAGCTGGCCAAAGGATTTTACGAGGGCGCGAAGCAGGCGCGGGTTAACATCCCGGCCGGCGAAATTGCGCAGCTTGGAGAGATGATTCGAGGCGCTAAAGAAGGAAGCGGCTTTGATCTTGTCGGCGCCTGCATCGGTCTGGTTGACTTAAACAAGATAATAATCGGCCAAGATTTGCAGGACGGCGATGTGGTTGTCGGCTTGGAAAGCAGTGGGCTGCATAGTAACGGCTACACACTTGCCAGGAAGGTTCTGCTGGAAGGGTCCGGTCTTGATCTTGATCAACACATTCCTGAACTCGGAAGAAAGCTCGGCGAGGAACTTCTTGAGCCTACCCGTATCTACGTCCAAGAGGTCCTGCAAATGATCTCGGAAGGCCTGCAGATAAAGGCTCTTGCCCATATCACCGGTGACGGATTCCTAAATCTTTTGAGAGTTGAAAGAGATGTAGGTTTTCAGCTTGATTTCTTACCTCCAATTCCGCCGGTCTTTCAGTTGATACAGGAAAAAGGCAGTGTCACTGATGAAGAGATGTTCAGAGTGTTTAATATGGGGATTGGATTTTGCGTAATTGCAGGTGCTTCAGATGCTGATCGAGTTATTGAGATTGCCGGCGAACATGGGAGGGCGGCTTTCAAACTTGGCCGAGTTATCAGTGATTGCGCCGGAGAAATACAGATTTTGCCCAAGAAGCTGGTTGGCAGAGGAAAAAGCTTCATTAAGGCTTAATGCAAATTGCAAAATTCAAAATGCAAATTGAAAACCTAAATCACCCTTGCCCCCTCAGTTGTTTCAACAAGCGGAATGTATTCTTGGACATTGGACGCAGGACTTCGGACATTGGACAAGTCTTTTTAATCCACCAAATCCACCCATTCGACTTTGGCTCTTTTCCACTCACTGATGGGGATTTTCAAATCAGCGTAGAACTCGCGAATTTCATCATCGGAATATCCCATGAGGTCTTTTAAGATGGGGATCAAGACCGCCAAGGCGTTGTCCGAGATGACCGTCCTGCTGGCAATGTGGCCGAGATAAGAGGAGGCGGAAACGGCAATCGGATAACCTTGGTAAACCTGGACATGGAGCATCACCCTGATATCGGAGATACCATCGCCTACGTAGATTATCCTATCACGGGGAACTTTTTCTCTTATCTTAAGATGATCCAGGATCTTTACCTTGGCATCTCCGGCTCCGGTTCGCTCCAGACCTATCACCAGGCCGTTTTGGTCAAAAGCGAGGTTCGTGCCAAAGATTTGACCCGGCGGTATTATGCCGGCCAGCGCGCTGCTGATAATTTCTTTGGGCGCAGCCGAAGCGACAAAAACAGCAAAGGCCCTATTATCAATCCCTTCGCTTAGGATCTTCACCATCTTTTTTACGTTCTTCTTAAGCTTTGCTTCTTTTCCGACTTCCTCAAGCAGGCTGCGGGTTATTTTTCCCTTGAAATCCTCGTCATTGGTTATCAAATAGGCCAGTTCTCCGCCGAGCTGGACCAGGTTCGTCCTTCCGATCTGCTCAATCTTTTTTTCAAAATCTTCCGGCGTGATCCCGATTTTGTCGGCCAGCAAGTAGCCGGTATCTTCCAAGCTCAAAGTCTTATCAAAATCCGAAACAAATAGATACTTTTCTTTCATTCGTTTGAGTGAATCCTCCCATTTTGTTATTTCTGTTGCCGGTAGCAGGCACCGGCAGCATCCTATAAACCTTAGCATCATAACAGAATTTGTCAAGGTCAGTGACATCACGCATAAGAGTCAATGAAATTGCGCTCAGTCTACCGCGTACCCTTTTTTGGGTTTCGAGGCAGCTGCTTTGGGTTTTGCCCGGGGCTAATTACAGTCTTGTTGAGTTGACAGAGGAAAGCAATAGTATACAATAGAATACAAAGGATTCTATTAGGTGGTGATTAATGTGTCCAAGATTGTTACTCTTAGACTGGATAGTATTCTCTATGAGAAACTAAGGAAATTGGCCGAGGCTGAAAACCGTCCTCTTTCAAACTACATTGTTACCCTCGCGAAGAAATACATGGAGGAATCGGCTTTTGCGAGCGAAGAAGAGATGGCAGAGATCTTATCGGATAAGGTGCTAGTGAGCCGTATTCAAAAGGGATCTCGTCAAATCAAAGCTGGAAAGGGTCGCCTGGTTGGCTGACTACCGTATTTTTGAAACGGAGAACTTTCAGGATAACCTGAAGCGAATTCGACTAGCCGGCTCCAAGACGATCCAAAAGAAGCTGGAAAGTTATGTATATCCTCAATTGAGAGAAGAACCTCATTTCGGCTCAAACATAAAGAAACTTCGCGATTTTACGCCGGAAAGCCGGCGTTATCGTATTGGAGATTGGCGGTTTTTCTACGAAATCGACGAAGAAGAACATGTTGTATACATGACCGCCGCTCATCATAGAAAAGAAGCTTACTAGAGAGTCATCAAAGTATTTGAGTAATTTTAGCAGGGAAGCTTCAACGAACCGGAAGCTCCCCTGCATCAATTTTCTATCGGACTTCCTTTTCGAACTCTTCGATCTTCTCGTTCACGCCGGCGATTTCCAGCTCGAGTTGTTTCTTGTATTCTTTCAACTTTTCGGCCTTCTCTTGCTTGGTCAGGACTCTTCTCATAGCGGTCGGAGAGCAAGTGCAGCAACCTGCAAAATCAGTGGCGGCCAATTCGGTTTCGCAACACATACATTTCACCTCCCTTGGTTGTTTTCTTCTTCGGAGCGCTCCAAACTAATTAAGCATATTAGCATCTACTTAAATCTTGCAGACAAAAAAACTCGTTTTCTGATGCTTGTAAGAAAACAAGCTGGTTCCAATCATTCTTCGAGTTTTTGAATCAGTGATTTGACCCTTCTCAACTCCTTCTCAAGCTCTTGCTTATAATTTGTCAGGGCTGTCTTTTTGTCTTCCTCGGCAGGCTTCTGATCTGAGTCACAACAGCATCCGCAGCTACAGGCCATCATCAGGTTTTCTTTGCATTGATTCAGGACATCCTCGTTTAAGGAATAATATACCCAGTACCCTTTTCTCTCATCATCCACCAGTCCCGCTTGCTTCAGGATTCGCAAATGTTGAGAGACCGCCGACTGGGTAATTCCAAGTACTTCAGCCAAAGCATTGACCGTCATCGGCGCTCTTTTTAGGTTTTCGATTATCTTGAGCCTCTTGTCAACTCCAAGAATCTTAAAGGCTTCCGCCGGCTGTCTCATCCAAAGACCTCTGACCGCAATTAAGTATATTAGTAATTACTTATATAATATTTAGCACGTGCACTCTTGTCAAGTTTTTTATCTGCATAGAATAGCTGCTCGGAAATTACTGCACACAGAAAACACGGACAACTACCGGGTTTCATGAATAAAGCGTTAAAAAAATGGGCGCTGTCCCCATTTTGTGTTTTGAATTCTGTCCCGTCTTCAGTTAAAATGCGGGCAATGCATAGAATGTGCTCAAAAAGCTGATGTTGGGATGATATTGCGGTCGAAAAGCCGCGGTCCGGATCGGCTTTGGAATGTGCACGTATAAAAACATGAGGAAAAAATATGCGAATTCATTATTTGCAGCACGTTTGGTTTGAAGGACCGGCTTGCATCGAGCAGTGGGCGAGTCGTAATGGACATATACTTGCGGCAACCAGGTTGTATGACAATTCCCAGTTGCCAAACGTTGAAAGTTTTGATTGGCTTGTGGTGATGGGCGGACCGATGAATGTGTATCAGGAGGACATCTATCCTTGGCTTGTGCATGAGAAGCTACTAATTCGTGAGGCTATCGAGGCGGGCAAGACTGCTGTCGGCATCTGCCTCGGTGCGCAACTCATTGCAGACGTGCTGGGTGCGAAGGTGTATCAGGGTGATCACAAGGAAATCGGCTGGCTTCCTGTTGAACTGACTGAGCAAGCTGCCGGTAATGAGATCTTTGGTTTTTTGCCAGAGCGCTTCATTGTCTTTCAATGGCACGGTGATACTTTCAACTTACCGGAGGGCGCGGTTCACTTAGCCGGGAGTGAAGGCTGTGAAAACCAGGCTTTCCTTTACGACGGCCGCGTGCTCGGTTTGCAGTTCCATCTGGAGTCGACCCGGCAGAGTGTGCGTCGGCTTGTGGAAAACTGCGGGAACGAAATAATCCGGGCCAAATATATTCAAAGTGCCGAAGAGATACTTTCAGCAAGTCCTGACCTTTTCCAAAAGATTAACGACGCGACGTTCGGCATCCTGGATCGCCTGCCGGGTTGAAGGTGCGCGTTTGACGCAAGCCCTCTCAGTTTCTCCGGTTCCAGCTTTTGATTCCGTCTCCCGTAACCCAAATTTAACCTTTTGTTAAACCGGTTTTATCCCTCCTTTAACTTGCTTTTAAGCTTCATCAAATATATTAAAGCCAACGAATCGGTTTTTTCCCTTTCTTGTGGGTGGGCTTTTGATCGTGTTCGTTGACAAAGTTCTGTGTCGGAAGGATTCGAGGGTTCCAGGATTCAAGGATTCAAGTGTTTTATCTTCCAATGTTTTCACTTGACCCCTTGACCCCTCGGTTCCTTGAATCCTTTGATTACAAATAGCAAAGGAGGTTTGATAGAGAGTGTTTTGGATAACTCGAAAGCTGCAAGATTCAAAAACCAGACGTAACACATGTTGCAAAAAATCAAATTTTGAGGAGGTAAAGAAGCGTGTTTAATGCGAGACAAACAGCAAAGAAAGTTCTATTGGCCGTATGTGCAGTTTTCATCTTCATATCTTTTGTGGTGCTTGCCGGCTGCCGGACAGGCGGCGAGAAAGCGGGAAAAGAAAAACCAGCTAAAAGCGGGACCGGGAAATTGAGCAGCGATGTGAACATCGACGGCTCAAGTACGGTCTATCTCATTACCGAAGCGGTGGCCGAAGAATTCCAAAAAGAGAATCCTGATGTCAGAGTGACGGTCGGTATTGCAGGAACCGGCGGAGGTTTCAAAAGATTCGTGGTTGACGAGACCGATATCAACGATGCATCGAGACCCATCAAGGATGAAGAAAAACAAGCAGCCAAAGACAGCGGCGTTAAGTACTCGGATTTTAAAGTGGCCTATGATGGAATTACTCTGGTGGTTAATCCGGAAAACGATTGGTGCGACAATCTTTCAATCGCCGAGCTGAAGAAAATTTGGGAGCCCGATAGCAAAGTCAAGTTGTGGAGTGATATCAATCCCGATTGGCCGAAAGAGGAAATTGTCCTTTTCGGGCCCGATACCGACTCCGGAACTTTTGACTTCTTTACCGAGAAAATTGTCGGTGAAGAGGGGGCAAGCCGGTCGGACTATACTGCCAGCTCCGACGATAATGTGCTGGTTGAGGGCGTAAGCGGAGAGAAGTATGCTCTGGGTTACTTTGGCTACGCTTATTATGAAGCAAATAAGGACCAGCTAAAAGCCATCAAGGTCGATGGTGTTGCACCTTCCGCAAAAACAATCTCCCAGTTGACCTATGAGCCGCTCTCAAGAGAACTCTACATCTATGTAAACAATAAGTCACTTGAGCGCCCGGAAGTTGCATCTTTTGTAAAGTACTATCTGCAAAACTGTGCCGGGCTTGCAGAACAAGTCGGCTACGTCCCGTTTCCGGGAAGCGAGTACGATAAGGAGCTCAAGGTCCTCGAAGAGCTGACAAAATAAGCCAATGACAGCGACAAGCGAATTCACAAGGCGGAGAAGATCCCTAAAGAGATTGAAAGAGCAGCTGATCGAATGGTTGCTCTCCGCCTCGGCTTTCATTTCCATCCTGACCACAACAGCTATTGTCATTATTCTTGTTGTGGAATCGGCCGGTTTTTTCAGACAAGTATCACCGCTCGAATTTCTCACCGGCGCTCAGTGGGCACCCCTTTTTAAGCCGCAGCACTTCGGTGTTCTCCCGCTGGTAACCGGTACCTTGTTAACATCGGCCATCGCGTGCATGGTTGCGATTCCATTCGGCCTGCTTTCGGCGATCTATCTCAGTCAATATGCTAAACAGGCGGTGCGGGCGGTCATAAAACCGCTTCTTGAAGTCCTTGTGGGAATTCCGACGGTTGTCTTTGGTTATTTTGCTCTCACCATGGTCACACCTTTCCTTAAGAACTTTTTCCCTCAAATAAGAGTTTTCAATGCGCTAAGCGCCGGCATGGTCATGGGTATAATGATCATTCCGATCGTATCTTCTTTGAGCGAAGACGCTATGACCGCGGTTCCGGGCCATCTTAGAGAAGGGGCTCTCGCTCTGGGTGCAACAAGGCTTGAAGCAACGCTAAAAGTAATCATTCCTGCGTCCCTTTCAGGCATCATTGCCTCTTTTGTCCTCGCCATCTCCCGGGCAATAGGGGAGACAATGATTGTTGCGCTGGCAGCCGGATTGACGCCCAACCTTACTCTTAACCCCCTTGAAAGCGTTCAAACCATGACCGCCTACATAGTCCAGGTGAGCCTGGGAGATACTCCTTTCGGCAGCATCGAATACAGGACGGTTTTTGCCGTCGCTCTGCTGCTCTTCCTCTTTACATTGGTCCTCAATATCTTGGGAAAGGCGCTGGTCGGATGGAAACAAAAAATCTACTAGACAGTCATCAGTTAATACAAGCGAGCATCGAACGAAGGAAAAAAGTTGACCGGGTCTTCTCGGCTTGTTCGCGTCTGGCCTCGGTCCTCAGCATCATTATTCTGGCTTTTTTTCTTGGCGGAACGATGAGCAAGGGGATAGGGTGGATAAATTGGCAATTCCTGACCGGAAGTCCTTCCAGATTTGCCGACGAGGCGGGCGTTTTCCCGGCTCTAGTCGGTTCCTTATGGCTCATTATTCTCACGCTTATGATTGCGGTGCCACTTGGAATAGCGACGGCCATATATCTCGAAGAGTACGGCAAAAGGAGCCGTTTTGCACAGCTTGTTGCTATAAACATCTCCAATCTTGCCGGTGTTCCGTCCATAATCTACGGAATTCTCGGCCTGGCCTTCTTTGTTAGAATTCTGATGCTGGGCCGCAGTATCCTGGCCGGTTCTCTGACGATGAGCCTTGTAATTCTTCCGGTGATAATAATCGCGTCGCAAGAGGCCCTAAAGAGCGTTCCGAAATCGATTCGTGAAGCATCGTTGTCTCTTGGGGCGACCAAATGGCAGACAGTCCGCCACGCTGTTCTTCCCTCGGCGCTGCCGGGAATCCTTACGGGCATAATACTTGCCCTGGCCAGAGCGATCGGAGAAACAGCCCCCCTGATCACCATCGGAGCGCTCTCTTTCATTGCCTTTGTGCCGCGAGGTCCGCTGGACCCTTTTACTGTTCTACCGATCCAAATTTATAATTGGGCTTCCCGCCCCCAGAAGGAATTTCAGAATCTGGCGGCGGCGGCTATCATCGTGCTCCTATTTCTTTTTCTTCTCTTCAATGCCCTGGCCATAATCCTTAGGCACCGCACCAGCGAAAGGATACGATAGAAATGGATTTACAATTAGCAAAGGTGAAAACACCGGGAGAAGAAACGGGCGGCGCTGACCGGGATGCAATAACCATCTCTGGTTTCTCATTTTATTACGATAATAAAAAGGTTATTGAGGACGTCTCTTTTGCAGTGAAGGAACGCACTATCACCTCGATTATCGGGCCTTCCGGGTGCGGCAAGACCACTCTCCTGAAATCCATAAACCGTCTTCATGATGAGAATCCGAAGGCGAAGATGACCGGGACAATTCTCTTCGACGGGCGCAATCTTGTCGGCAAGGCATTCGATGTTATGCTGCTTCGGAAGCGGGTGGGTATGGTCTTTCAAAAGCCCAACGTTTTTCCCGGTTCAATATATGAGAATGTATTGTTTGGCCCGAAGCTTTACGGAGTTAGAGACAAGGAGTACCTTGACTGGCTCTGTGAAAGCAGCCTGAGGAAGGCGGCCCTTTGGGATGAGGTAAAAACAAAGCTCACTGCACCGGCAACTAATCTGTCCGGCGGCCAACAGCAGCGTCTTTGCATCGCTCGAACCTTGGCGGTCCAGCCGGAAGTGATCCTAATGGATGAGCCGTGTAGTGCGCTTGACCCCATCTCAACCCTGAAGATTGAGGACCTGATTGTTGAATTAAAGGAGCGTTACACACTGGTTGTTGTGACTCACAATATGCAGCAGGCAGCGCGGATTTCGTCTTACGTCGCGTTTATGTATGCCGGGGAAGACCTCATCGCCAGGCTGGTGGAATTCGGCCGCGCCTCAAGCATTTTTGTGAATCCCGCGAACGCGCTCACGGAGAAGTATATAGCAGGGACGCTGGGATGAGTTTGAGCTGGATTGAGAGTGTAGCTTCAGAGTTTGCTCTGAATTCGCAAAGCAAGCTTTGCAGCTACGAGAAGCAAACCGCTTCAGCAAGCGAGCTTTGCGGTTACAATTTTTGCAAAATATAAAACTTGTCGGGGACCCATACGGGCAAGCTAAGCCCCGACGCTACATTATTTTTTGTTTTTCGGTAGTGGATGGGTTTATCCTCCATTTCTGTAGCGCGGAGGTTTATCCTCCGCTAGAAGGCCGAGGCGGTGATCTCTTTTGTGAGTACCCCCCTTTGTTGCTTCTCTGCTACTTGACTTAAGCTAAATTTTATATTCTGATAGCGTTAAAGAGTTTAAAGCCAATTTCAAATTTTTAGAGAGAACACTGGACGATATGGAAAAAATACTGGTTGTCGACGATGAACCGTCAATTGTTGAATCAATCGAATATAATCTGGAAAAGGAAGGTTTTAGTGTCGCGACGGCTTTCGACGGAGACGAAGCGATTAGGGTCTTTGAGCGCGAAAAACCTGATCTCATCGTGCTTGATCTGATGTTACCCAGCTTGAGTGGCGAGGAAGTGTGCAAATATATCAGAAAAAAGAGCCAGGTGCCGCTCATCATGCTCACAGCCAAGGAACAGGAAGTCGACAAAGTCGTGGGATTGGAGATTGGCGCTGACGACTATATCATCAAACCATTTTCGATGCGTGAGCTTATAGCGCGGATCAAGGCGGTTTTGAGAAGAACGGTCACTTTTGCCGGTGCAACCGGGCAGGTAGAAAGTTTCGCTTCAGGCATTTTTGAGTTTGATGCCAAAAGGCACGAGATAAGAAAATCAGACAAGACGCTTGATCTGACCCTGAAGGAATTCGAGATACTCGAACTTTTGATGCGGAACTCCGGCCAGGTACTCACCAGAGATATACTGCTCACACGTGTCTGGGGAGATGATTTCTTCGGCGACGCCAAAACCCTGGACGTCCATGTGCGGCGGTTGAGGAAGAAAATAGAAGAGGACCCTTCGCGGCCAAAATTTATTGAAACCGTGCGAGGAGTCGGCTACCGTTTTGAGGTGGAGCCCACCAAGTAGGACGGGCGTCTCGGTCCCAAGTAGGACCCCGATGGACATCGGGGTCAGAAGACTCAGCCGTTTTGGACAGCCGGGACGGCTGTCCTACGACAACTTGCAAATCCTATGTCCACTTTTCGTGAAAGAATGAGAATTGAAAATGAAAATTAAAAGCATCCGGTTGAAAACAGCTCTGAACTTTCTTATTGCGAGCCTCATTTCAATCTTCTTTACCACCGTGGTTATGAGCATATTTATCCAATACCGGTTTGAGTCATTTGCTCTCGTTTGGTCGACAGTGCTCTTTCTGGCCATGGGGGCGGCAGTGGTTGCATTCGGCGCAAGCTGGTATTTGAGCCAGAGATTGACTACTCCCATTAATCAGATGAGTGAGATGGCACGCAAGATCGGAGAAGGCGATTTTGACCATCGGGTGATTATTACCGGAGGCGACGAGCTGCAAGACCTGGCGGAGAACCTAAATTCGACGGCGTTCCAGCTTAAGAGGCGAGCTCAAGAAGCGCAAGAGGAGAAGACTAAGATCGGAAGCATGCTGGCAAACATCGCCGACGGGGTGATAGTGACTAATGCCGACGGGCGGATTGAGCTTTTTAATCCCAAGGCCGAGAGAATATTCGGCATAGAAGTCGAGAATGCGCTTGGTCGCAGTATTATCGAGATAACCCAGAGCTACCAGCTGCAAGATTTGATTGAGAATGCTCTTGCCGGAAAGAAAGGCCACACCGAACTCAAACTGACATTTCCCAGAAGGAAGATCTTGGAAGTCAAAACGAGCTTTCTAAGGGAACCAAATGGGACGATATTCGGCACCATAACGACCTTTGATGATATCACAAAGGTTCGCAGTCTTAAGAAGGCAAGGAGAGATTTTACCGCTAACGTATCACATGAACTGCGGACCCCCGTCTCTTCGATCAAAGCTTTGACCGAGTCGCTAATTGCCGGGGCAAAGGATGAGCCGGATAAGGCAACGCAGTTCCTGGAGAATATACACAAGGAGACCGAACGGCTGACCTGCTTGATCAACGATATTTTGGATCTTTCAAGGCTCGAATCCTCAGAGACACCGATTGAACAGGAAGAGGTCAATCTGGGAGATCTGGCTTTGCGCGTAGTTGAAAGATTTCAGCCCGCCGCTGCTCGTAAGGCCATTCAGCTGAAGACGGAAGATTCGTCGGAAAATATCAAAATACTTGGAGACTACGACCAGGTCATGCTTGCACTATCCAACCTCTTGGATAACGCGGTCAAATATACGCCTGAGGGCGGCGAGGTTACCATAAAGCTGTCGGGTGCTGAGAAAAAGGCCCAACTTTCGGTATCGGACACCGGAATCGGGATTCCCACAAAAGACATCCATCGTATTTTTGAGAGATTTTATGTGGTAGACAGAGCACGTTCAAGAGAATTCGGCGGGACCGGCCTGGGTCTTTCCATCGTTAAGCATGTGGTTGAGAACCACTGCGGAAAGGTAAAAGTCAAGAGTGTTCTGGGCAAAGGCACCACATTTACCGTCTCATTCCCGAGAGTTCCCGCAGAAGAGTAACGTTAAAGAATTAACCTAAATTTAACCTTTATTGAATTTACATTGTTTGCCTCGTTCTGTTAGTCTTCTTGATGGACTCATTAAGTGCCTTATTTCAAAATGCAAAATGCAAAATGAAAAGTGAAAAAGAAAGTCCTTTGGACATTTTCAGATTTGCATTGTCGTTTCCCTTTTTTCGTTTTTAATTCTCAATTTTTTTCCATGATAATTTGCGGTAATCGATGACTAATCAAAAATCAAAAGGCATACGAATTATGGCAAAGACAACTGCCAAGCTCATAAGCTTAATTCTAACATCGGTAATCCTTATCGCTTCGGTTGCGGGATGTCAAAGCGGCGGAAATGAGAACGGTACCGGCCGGGTGACGATTGTCGGCTCATCCACTCTTTTACCCATCATCCAAGCTGCTTCGGAAGAATACGTAAAAGACCACCCGGATGCAAAAGTTGATGTTCAAGGCGGAGGTTCAAGCGTAGGAATCGAGTCTACCATTAGCGGAACGGCAGCTATCGGGATGTGCTCCCGCGAGTTGAAGCCGGAAGAGGCGGAGAAAGGTCTTTTTAAGACTCCTATAGCTGTTGATGCAATTGCCATCATTGTCAACCCTGACAATCCTGTTCACGGGCTCACCAAAGAACAAGCAATGAAGATTTTCAGCGGCAAGATCACCAACTGGACTGAAGTAGGGGGAAAAGACGAAGAAATTATTCTTATCAACCGGGACGAAGCATCGGGTACGCGCGAAGCTTTTTTTAAGCTTTTAATGGGTGAAAGGGACTTCCTTAAGAAAGCGATTATTCAACCGGGCAGCGGTCAAGTAAGATCAATTGTCGGGCAGACTCCGGGCGCGGTAGGTTATCTGTCCCGGGGCTATGTAACCAATGAAGTCAAAGTCTTAGCTCTCGACAGCGTTAGGCCGTCCATCTCAACAATCAGGGACAAGACCTATCCGCTTAGTCGCACACTTTATCTGCTCACCAAAGAAAAGCCTCGCGGTCCGGCCAAAGACTTCATTGATTTTGTCCTGAGCCCCGGCGTTCAGAAGTGCATAGTAGGTACGGCGTATGAGCCGATAATCGAGGTGAAGAAGTGAAAAAGGAAAAGCTGCTTCGCTATGTTTTCCTTCTTGCGGCCAGCGTGGCGATCCTCACCATTTTTCTTATTTTCGTATTCATGGCGGTCAAGGGAGTTCCTCTCTTCTTTAAGGTGCCCTTGACCGGATTCCTGTTCGGAACGGATTGGTCACCCACAAAGGGCCATTTCGGGGCATTTCCCTTAATCGTCGGAAGTTTTTTGGTGACTTTAGGCGCTGTCGCCATCGGCGGTCCCTTAGGCATTGCCGTTGCAATTTTCCTCTCTGAGATTGCATCATCGAGAGTAGCCAATTTTATCCGTCCGACGGTTGAGCTCTTGGCCGGAATCCCATCCGTTATCTACGGTTTCTTTGGAATAATGCTCATTGTCCCCCTGGTCAGGACTTTTGTGGGTGGAGCGGGATTTGGCTTTATCAGCGCGTCCTTTGTTTTGGCGATTATGATTTTGCCGACCATAGCGGCTTTAACCGAAGATACGCTGCGCTCTGTTCCCAAGGCGCATAAATGGGGTTCGTTGGCGCTTGGGGCTACCGAATGGCAGACAATAAAGAAAGTGACTCTTCCATCCGCCTCCGAAGGGATTCTGTCGGCCGTAATCCTCGGTATCGGCAGGGCTATTGGTGAGACGATGGCTGTCTTGATGGTCATCGGGAACGCTCCGATTATTCCCACTTCTTTGCGCGATCCTTTTTCGACCATCACCAGCGTTGTCGCCTTGGATATGTCGTATGCTTCCGGTGAGCACCAAGAAGCTCTCTTTGCACTTGCCTTGATTCTCTTCATAATTTCCATGTCGCTGGTTGCCATGTTAAGGTTTGTTTCGCGGCAAAGGAGCACCAGATGAGAAGAATCGAGGATAAAATTGCCATTGCTCTCCTTTGGATGTCTTCGCTGATTGTCCTTGCCTTTCTGTTTGTGCTGCTTGGTTACATTTTGATTAAGGGATTGCCGGTGCTAAGTCCGCGTTTTCTCTTCTCCTTTCCGCACGGGGTTGAAGCGCGCGGCGGCATTTTACCGATGATTGCCGCAACCTTTTATCTAACGATCCTCGCCGGTTTTATCGTCTCCCCGATAGCAATCGGCGGCGCGGTCTACTTGACGCAGTATGCCAAGCCCGGCCGGCTGGTCCGTATGATCCGGTTTGGCGCTGATGCGCTTTCTTCGGTTCCTTCGATTGTCTTTGGCCTTTTTGGTCTCGCTCTCTTTGTGTCGATTTTTGGCTATTCGATGATAGCCGGTGGCTTAACGCTTTCTTTGATGATTTTGCCCGTTGTGATGAGGGCTTCGGAGGATGCCATCCTGGCGGTCCCGCGCAGTTTTCGCGAGGCGAGCTTTGGTTTGGGCGCCACGCAATGGCAGACTATAAAGAACGTGATGATTCCGGTTGCTCTACCCAGGATTCTAACCGGTCTGATCTTAGGCATCGGGCGGGCTTTTGGAGAGACAGCGGCTGTTTTTCTCACGGCAGGAATGGCAATAAATCTGCCTTTTTTGCCCACGGAGCCCGGACGAACAATGACCGTCCATCTATATCTTCTGGCAACCGAGGGGATTTCGCTTGATATCGCTTTTGGTACGGCTCTTTTGCTTAGCATCTTTATTTTGTCTTTTAACTTTCTAGCCCGCTATATGGGGCGCAGATCGGTGAAGGGAGGGAGATAGTGTCTGAATATGCGTTTGAAGTGCGCGACCTGGATTTCTGGTATGATGACTTCAAAGCCCTTGATGATCTTACCTTTGGGATCAGGGCCAATGCCATCACTGCCTTCATCGGTCCGTCGGGATGCGGGAAGTCGACCTTACTGCGTTGCCTAAACCGTCTAAACGATCTGTTGCCCGATGCAAAAGTCGAAGGGACAATTGAGCTCTTTGATAAGAACATCTATGATGATGACGTCGATATACCCACGCTCCGAAAGCGGGTCGCGATGATTTTTCAACAACCGAATCCTTTCCCTTTTTCGATCTATGACAACGTAGCTTACGGTCCTCGAATTCACGGCGTGAAGAAAAAATCCGAACTCGACGACGTTGTTGAATCCACCCTGGAAAAAGCGGCTCTCTGGAGAGAGGTTAAAGATAAGCTAAGTGACTCCGGATTGGAGCTCTCCGGCGGACAACAGCAGCGTCTTTGCATAGCGCGGGCGCTGGCGGTCAATCCGGAAGTGCTGTTGATGGACGAACCGTGCTCGGCAATCGATCCTATTTCGACCCAGAAAATTGAGGATTTGATTCATGAGTTGAAAAAGAAATTGACAATTGTAATGGTTACCCATAACATGCAGCAAGCAGCACGTATATCATCGTGGACTGCTTTTTTGCTTGCCGAGGTTGAAAGCGGGTCGGCAAAATTGATTGAATACGGCAAAACCAATGAGATATTTACAAGGCCAAAAGACAAGAGGACTGAAAACTATATCACCGGCCGATTCGGGTAGGATAGGCACTTGCTTTGGGATTCAAGGATTCTAGGATTCAAGGGGTCAAGTGAAATGCCGGAGAACCAAACACTTGAATCCTCGAACCCTTGGCTCCTCGAATCCTGTTATGCACAGCGCTTTGGAAAAGAACAAGATCAAGCGACTTCCAATAAGAATGAAGAAATGCCAAATCAATCGGGGTGATTATTATGTTTGATGACGGGGAACTAAGGAAGACTTTTCACGAACGTCTACAGGAATTGGATAATGAAGTTTTGCGGATGGGCAGTAAGGTGGGCGAAGCTGTTGATCTCGCAGTTCAGGCTTTGTACGACCGCGATGCAAAATTGGCGGATGAGGTTATGGAGGGCGATGACGAGATTGATCAACTCAATGTGACGATCGAGGAGAGCGCGATCGCTCTTATTGCCAGACAATGTCCGGTGGCGGGAGATCTGCGGCTGCTCACCTCAATCCTAAGGGTGACTCTTCATCTTGAGAGAATCGGGGACTTAGCGTTTAACATAGCTCAACTTGCCAAAGGAATTATCAGTTCAACGAGAAAGCCCGGCAAACAGGACATCGTCGATCTTATCGGAGAAATGCACTCACACGTCAAGAACGTTCTAAACCAGTCATTAAAGGCTTTTGCCGACCGCGATAAAAAGCTGGCCAAAGACTTGCATAGGCTTGATGACCCGATTGACGACTTGAACCGGAGATTGTTGAAGAAGCTGGCCGATTACCGCGATGAAGAAGATTTTAATTGGATTGTCGATATGGTTCTCATTAGCCGTTGGCTTGAGCGCGTAGCCGATCAGGCTGTAGACATCGGTGATCAGGTCAGGTATTTGGTGACCGGTAAAATTATTGAGTAAGTAGTTCCGCATGGAGCCCATGACAATGAAAAAAGTCCTATTTGTCTGCATCGAGAATTCCTGCCGGAGCCAAATGGCCGAGGGCTTTGCTAGGCGCTATGGTCAAGGAGTTGTTGAGGTCGGCAGCGCCGGTTCGAATCCCGCGGAAGAAGTCGATAAAACCGCGATAAAAGTGATGATGGAAAAGGCCATTGACATAAGCGGACAGGTTCCCAAGCAGATCAAGCCTGAAGACTTGGAAGACTATGATGTGATTGTGACTATGGGATGCGGAGTTGAGGCTATGTGCCCGGTTATTCCGGCAGAGAAAAAAAGAGACTGGGATCTGGAAGACCCAAAGGGAAAATCTCTCGAGACCTACAGAAAAATACGGGATGAGATTGAGAAGAAAGTAAGAGAATTGACTAGAGAGTTGGCTTGATTGTCTTCTAGAACTCCTCAAAGCGATGTTTGAATCGCACCAGTCTGACGGCAAGTTTGAGCCGGAAGGAATCCTCCGGGTCGTGGAGTTTCACACCTAGTAGTTCTTCAATCTTCTGCAACCGGTACTTCAGTGTGTTCAGGTGGACAAACAACCTGCGGGCGGCCTCGGCTTTGTTTTCGCCGCATAAGAAATATGTGCGCAATGTCTCGAAGAGCGCTGTCTTGTTCTCGCTGTCATAGTCGGTGAGTTTTCCCAGGGCCGATCGAAGAAAACGGTCGAGCTCCGGCGCATCGGCAAGGTTTGCCAGCACCACATAATCTTCAACCTCCTTGAACTCCGCGGCGCTGTCTCCCCCTTTTAAGAGATGAACTACTCTCAGCGCTTTGACTGCTTCCGCAAAACTCCGCCTTATAGCCGCCGGTCCCCGGGCGGTGTCACCCATGCCGATGGAAATAGTAAGGGGGCGTATGTGTTCTTTTGCCTGGCTGCATATTGCCCGGACGGCTTCATCGAGATCTTGCTTGCGCTGCGCGTCAACCATGGCGATGAAACTGTCGCTTCTCTGCAGCATGAAATATCTCATGCTTCTTTTTTCAAGCTCTTCCTGGATGAGGGAGAGAATGATTGCTTTCTTCTTCTGGACATCGTCCTCGGCCGGTTTTTCCTGTGCCAGGTAAAGAGAAAAGTTGTCGATGTCTACGACTAGAACCCGGTGGGGATCGGCCAGATTGCAGCCGATAGATTCGCCCCGTCTCAAAATCGCCTCTTCGGAGACATAATCTTCGGCAAGAATCGCTTCAAGAAAACTCTCTCTGGCTTTGAAGCCGGCCTCTTCTTCGAGTATCTTCTCAAAAATTCCGGGGATCAATTCACTCCAGGCAACCTCGGGAGAGATCTCGATGAGCGGAAAATTCAGCCGTTGGGCCTGGTTGATCATTTCAGAGGGGACTGAATCGAGGAAGCGCTTTGGTTTTACGACCAAGCCCGCCGCTCCCTTCTTCAGGAGACCTTCTATGAGATTCCGCTGATCATCTTCACTGCGAAAAGCATACAAAGTTGTGAGGTAAAGGGCGCCTTCCTTAGCCCAGGCGAGGATGTCAGGGACCTCAGCTACGCTCGCGGTGGTAACGTGCTTGTTCAGCCCGCGTTTGCCGGCCAGAACCCTGGCCTTGGCGAAGACTGGAATATTTAAAATATCTCGTAGCTTCACTCCTGCCATTTGGCTTAAGAATACACGAAGGCAAGGTCTTTGCAAAGAATTAAAATCACCTCTTGGTTGTTGGCTGTTGGTTAGTTGGCTGTTGGTTAGAAATCTTAGATTCTTTTTTGGTTTGCTAACTACCAACAGCCAACAACTGCCCTTACAGGGCGGTTTTACCTTCTTCTCCTGTTCTGATGCGGACGGCCTGTTCTACATCGATTACGAATATCTTCCCGTCACCCATGCGTCCGGTGCGTGCCGTCCTAGCGATTGTCTCCACGACCTTGGGTGCTATCGCATCATCAACCACCATCTCCAGCTTGATCTTGGGAAGGAAGCGGATGGTCACCTTCGAACCGCGGTAAGTCTCGGTTATGCCTCTTTGGGCACCGGAACCTCTTACTTCCGTGACGGTGATGCCCGGGACGCCGACATGGTCGAGCGCATCTCGAACGGGCTCAAGCATTTCGTTTCGTATGATTGCCTCAATCCTCTTCATTATCCTCAACTCCTTTTCGCGGACGCGGCGGCGTCATTGACGATGATGTCCTCAGCTCTCGGTCCCGTGACCAATGAGAAGTCCGGATAGGCAAGTGCTCCTATCTCAGGAAAGTCAAGACCTTGTATTTCTTCTTCCGGGGCGACTCTCAAGCCTACGACCTTATCTATCGCTTTGAAAATCAGGTATGAGAGACCGAAGCCCCAGACGATTGCGGTCGCAATCCCGATGAGCTGAGCAACAAGCTGGCTGGCATCGCCGTAGAAGAGACCGGTCACGCCCTTAGCCGCTTCTGCGCCCACTCCGTTCCAGCCGACGCCGTAAGTACCGTCGGCAAACAGGCCCAGAGACAAAACGCCCCAGAGTCCGTTGGCGCCGTGAACCGCTACCGCACCGACCGGGTCGTCTACTTTTAATACTCTCTCTACAAATAGTACAGCAACAACGACTATGATGCCGGCGACTATTCCTATTATCACTGCAGCCCATGCCTCGATGAATGCACAAGGGGCGGTGACAGCTACGAGTCCGGCCAGCAAACCATTGGCGGTCATTGAAGCGTCCGGCTTTCCGAACATCTTCCACATGACCAGCATTGTGGTAACACCGCCGAAACAGCCGGCTAGAAGAGTGTTCACCACGACCACCGCGATGCGAAGATCAGTTGCCGCAAGGGTGCTGCCCGGGTTGAAACCAAACCAGCCGAAAAACAGAATAATGGTACCTAGAAGTGCCATAGGGAGATGATGACCGGGAATAGCATTGGGAGAACCGTCCTTGTTGAACTTGCCGATCCTTGGTCCCAAGATCATGGCTCCAGCCAAACCGGACAAACCGCCGATGGTATGGACGACTGAAGAGCCCGCGAAATCGACGAAACCATGACCGAGGCCCAGGTTTCTGCCTAAAGCCGACAGCCAACCGCCGCCCCACACCCAATTGCCGAAGAGAGGATAAATAATGGTCGCCATCAAGAAACTAAAGATAATAAACGAGACGAATTTCCATCGCTCAGCCAGGGGACCCGTGGGAATAGTGGCTGCTGTATCCATAAAGACCAGTTGAAAGAACCAGAATGCATATATGGATACTGAATAAGTGCCTAGAAGAAAAAATCCCTTGGTGCCAAACAGGCCCCACCCCTTGGTGATTTCAAAAAGACCGTTTAGCTCGGTGCCGCCGCCTAGTGTCACGATACCGCCCAGACCGCCGAACATGAGAGCAAAACCGGCTATGTACCAACCGATGCCTCCGACGAGAGAGACCACAAGGTTCATCATCATAGTGTGGAGAGCGTTCTTTGCGCGGCAGAAACCCGTTTCAAGAAGTGCAAAACCGGCGATCATGAAGAAAACGAGGAAGCCACCCAGCAGCGTCCAGACAAAATTCATAGAAGCGGCGCTCTTCCCTATCGCCTCCTTAATCGCCATTCCCGGGAAGACTGTTTTGTACATCTCCTTGCCGCTGGTGGCCGCCCCGGTCGGATCGTTTGCAAAGGCGACAGCTGCGCCGGCAAAAAGGACTAGCATGGTAAGAATGGACAAGATGATGGCCCATTTAGGTAAAGATTTGATTGACTTAATGAAACTGTTTCCAATTCTCAACTTCTCCAACCTCCTTTTCTAGTGTGCGATTTTTTTCTAACGGGGCCTTGGTTTCACTCTCCCTTCTTTTCCCCGCAGATAGTTGCGATTCCAAAAACCACCCCCTGCTCTTTGCCGGCTTGCGTATTGTTTTTGAATTGATGGCCTCCCCTTTGTCCGGCTCGGCTATGGAGCTGGCGTTGCTGTCTCCTGACTTTCTGCCTGCCCGCGTAGTTGTTTGTCCCGCCTGGGTATGCAATGTAGCTGCTTATTAAAGTAAGTTTACCAAGTGCGAATCGTTCTGACATCGTCAATCCAAACCAAACTTGATCTATTGGTTTTGTCCGAATCAGCCAAATCACCTGCTGCCCCGCCCCCTCAATAACCGCTTTACCTGTGGCTGAAGTGAAATTTGACAAAGGGGTTAAATTTGCTATCATGTAATTACAAAACACAATGAAGTGAGAGTGCGAATTTGACAAAGGTGTCGAAGTTGAGGCACCTTTTTTTTGGCATATTGTTCTAAATGAAAAATGCAAAAATAAAAAGGAAAAACGACAACGTAAAATTAAGAATGATAGAAGACCATATATTCACCTGTCCTTAAGAATTTGAACATTTTACATTTTCAATTTTTCATTAGGAATTCAAAAAGATGACAGCTGAAAAAATAAAATCCCATGAAAAAAAGATCGAGGCCCTTTCAAAAATAAGTGAGGCTATTACCTCCGATTTGTACCTTGAGGACATATTAAGATTGATTGTGACCGTTACGGCGGAAGTAATGGGATCCAAAATTTGCTCACTCATGCTGCTGGATAATGACACCAATGAGTTGGTTATTAGGGCTACCCAGTCAGTGAGTGAGGAGTATAACAAAAAGCCGCCGGTAAAGTTCGGCGAAGGTATCGCCGGAATTGTTGCCAAGGAAAACCGCCCGATTAGCGTTTTGGATGTGAGGGAAGACCCACGTTACGTTAATCGAGATATCGCAAAAAAAGAAGGATTATACTCGCTTCTGTCTGTTCCGCTTTCTGTCAAAAGCAGAGTTATCGGGGTCCTTAATAGCTACACATCCGAGCCTCATGAGTTCACGGACACGGAGATTGCGGTCTTGACGACTGTCGCCAATCAAGCCGCTATAACCATCGAGAACACGGAATTACTGGTCAAGACCAAGGTAGTCCAGGAGGAATTGGAGACGAGAAAGGCTGTTGAAAGAGCTAAGGGCATCATAATGCGGGACAAGGGGCTAACGGAAGAGCAAGCATTTCGCAGAATCCAGAAGTTTAGCATGAACAGCCGGAAATCAATGCGGGAGGTCGCGGAGGCGATCATCTTGACCCACGATTTGGAGAGATGATTAAGAGTCCAATATCCCAAGTCCAACGTCCAATGTCTAACGAAAGAGCAGTTGGATTCAAAAAATGTAGGGTTCGTTTCCCAAACGAACCAATAACCGGATTAATGATGCGGCACGTTTGGGAAACGTGCCCTACAGTTAGAAACACTGTTTATGGCAGTACTGTTTCTGGAAGCCGGCGACTGGCAACTGGAAGCTAACATGGCTGTAGTCTGCGGACTGTTGACTATAGGCTGAGTGACTCGTAGCTGCAAAGCTTGCTTTGCCGAGTCAGAGCAAGCTCTGACGCTACAGAGAGAACAAAATAGCACATCGTGGTGCAAATGCACGTTGTAGTGTGAAGAAGTTGAGGGCAAAGGCGTCCCTGGTATGCATATCAAGGGCGCTTTTTTTATTTGGAGAACTCAATTGGACTTTTTGCAGATTTATGAAAGCTTCTCAAAGGATCTTGAGAAGATCGGAAAAAAGCATAGAAATTTGCCTCCTCACTTGGATCATCAAGATGTAGTTTCCGAGATGACGGCTCATTTGTGGAAATCCTGGAAGCAGGGTGAACTTGAGCACAAAACCAAGAGCTATATTCTGCAGAGTTGCCAGTTTCGCGCCCTGAACTATCTTCGCGGGCAAAGAGCCAAGATAAGCTCGGTGTGCTTGGATATTTCGCGAGACGGTGAAGAAAGGTCTTTGGAAGAAGCTATTCCCGGTCTTTCTTCCTATTTCACGGATGATGTCGAAGACAAATTGACGGTAGAGGCTGTTAAAGACTGCGATTTAACAGTAGGAGAACGGAGAGTCCTTGAGCTTTGTTTGCAGGGCTACAAAGTGAGAGAGATCGGACGAGAACTCAGCATCTCTCATGTGCGGGTAATCAAGATCCGGAAAAACATCCGCAGCAAATTGGAGGCGAGGGCTTCAGATATCCTACACTAGGACCCGGCCCCATCGGCGGTTTTTGTCCGCGCCGATTCGCGCCTAAGGTTTTGATTCGCGTCCATTCGCGTCAAGGGGGTTACCAAAAAACACAAAAAATTACTTGTACAAGATATAGGGAGCAATCTTCCGCTTCCAGACTCAAAGCGAAACAACACATGGCTGTGTTAAAAAGGCAATCGATGAACAAAGACGTTCGGGAGAGCGTCTTTTTTTTGTCACCGAGTTTGGATATGCGGGTTCTTGGATTTATCGAGAGAATCAATGGCGATCCTCTCATTGAACACCTCAAGAAGTATCAGAATTTGTAGAGGAAATAGGAGGAAATTGAATGCTAAAAATAAGTGCAGGTGATACAACCTGGGTACTTATCTCGACGGCTCTGGTAATGCTGATGACGCCGGCGGTTGCTTTCTTCTATGCCGGAATGGTGAGGAAGAAGAATGCTTTGTCTACGCTGATGATGTGTGTCGTGCTGCTGGCTGTCATCTCCATCCAGTGGGTGCTCTACGGATACAGCTTAGCTTTCGGACCGGACAAGGGAGGCATAATCGGAAGCCTGGCCTGGGTCGGTCTTGGGGGAGTCGGACAGAGTCCAAATGCTAGTTATGCCGCAACCATTCCCCATCTGGTTTTCATGATTTATCAGGCGATGTTCGCTGCTGTTACTGTGGCTTTGATTGTCGGAAGCATTGTCGAGCGGATAAAGTTCAGTGCATTTCTGCTTTTTTCCGTTCTCTGGGCGACTTTTGTCTACGATCCCGTTGCTCACTGGGTCTGGGCCGTCGGCGGATGGCTGCGAAATTTTGGCGCTCTGGATTTTGCCGGAGGGGCTGTTGTTCACGTTAATGCGGGAATTTCCGCGCTGGCTCTGATCTGGATTCTAGGCAAACGCAAAGGGTATGGCAGAGATAATATGGAGCCGCATAATATTCCCTTTGTTGTTCTTGGTGCAGGGCTGCTGTGGTTTGGCTGGTTCGGTTTCAACGGAGGGAGTGCACTAGCTGCTAATGGTCTTGCCGCAAGTGCCTTTGTCGCGACCAACACAGCAGCAGCTGCTGCGGCAGTGACCTGGATGATCTTAGAATGGTGGCATCAGAAACCCGGCGCCCTGGGACTGGCGACCGGTGCTGTTGCGGGTCTTGTGGCCATTACGCCGGCTTCGGGGTATGTCGGACCGATGGCAGCCCTAGCGATCGGGGCGGGCGCTAGCGTTATCTGTTATTACGCGGTTGCATTGAGGATGAAGTTGAGGATAGACGAATCTCTCGATGTTTTGGGTGTGCACGGTGTCGGCGGTGCTTTTGGAGCGATTGCAACCGGTGTTTTTGCCAGCAAGGCGATCAATGCGGCGGGCGCCGACGGTCTGTTGTACGGTAATGCAAAACAGCTGCTTGTTCAGGCGGCTTCAATCGGAGTCATAATGATCTACGCTTTCGTTGTTACCTTGATCATAGCGAAGTTGATTGATGTGACCATCGGTCTGAGGGTGACGGAAAAGGAAGAAGATGTTGGCCTGGATATGGCTCAGCATGCGGAAACGGCCTATTCCCACAGATGATAAAAGCGGAGGTGAGAGATGACAAAAATTGAGGCGGTTATCAGGCAGGAAAAACTAGATACGGTTAAGGATGCATTGGAGGCCAAGGGAGTCCTTAGCATGACAATAGAAGACGTACAGGGCCGGGGACGCCAAAAGGGCATAGAGCTGGAATGGCGGGTTGGAAAGTACCATGTCGAGTTTCTGCCGAAAATTAAGCTTGAAATAATCTGTAAAGATGATGAGTGCGAAAGCATCATTGATACGATTTGTCAGGCTGCCGGCACGGGAGAGGTCGGAGATGGCAAGATCTTTGTTTCAGAAATTAAGGACATCGTCAGGATTCGAACAGGCGAGAGGGGAGAAAAGGCAATTTAAAGCAGGAGAATCGTCGAAGGACTAACGTCGAACGACGAATGAAAGATTTTACGTTCAGCGTACGACATTGGACGTTCGACGGAATTTTGAATCTAAAGGAGTGATTTTGGAGAATGAAACCTCAGGAAGTCTTGAAGTTCGTTAAGGACAACAACATTGAAATCGTTGATCTCAAATTCAACGATCTGCCGGGTCTTTGGCAGCATTTTTCTATGCCGGCAACAGAGCTTACCGAAATGGATGACCTTACCAGGAGTATTTTTGTGGAGGGCATAGGGTTCGACGGATCCAGCATCCGTGGATTTCAAGGGATTCAGGAAAGCGATATGATCCTCATTCCCGACCCGACAACCGCAGTTTTGGATCCTATAACCGAGATACCCACCCTGAGCATGATCTGCGACATCTATGATCCATTGACAAGAGAGCCTTACAGCCGGGATCCGCGCTACATCGCCAAGAAAGCCGAAGAGTATCTTGGCTCAACCGGCATAGCGGACATCAGTTATTGGGGACCGGAGGCTGAGTTCTTTGTCTTCGACGACGTGAGATTTGAACAGAAAGAAAACTGCGGCTACTACTTCTTGGATTCCGTAGAGGGCGAATGGAACACCGGCCGCGAAGAGAATCCGAATCTCGGCTACAAGCCTCGCTACAAAGAGGGCTATTTTCCCGTTCCGCCCCATGACTCAATGCAGGATCTTAGAAGCGAAATGGTTCTTACCATGATAAAAACCGGCATCCCGGTAGAGGTCCATCACCATGAGGTTGCAACCGCCGGCCAGGCCGAAATAGACATGAAGTTCGATACCTTAACTACCGTAGCCGACAAGCTCCTGATGTACAAGTACATCGTTAAGAACATAGCGCGCAGGCATAACAAAGTGGCGACTTTTATGCCCAAACCAATCTTCATGGACAACGGCTCAGGAATGCATACCCATCAGAGTTTGTGGAAAGACGGAAAGAATATTTTCTTCGATCCAAAGGGCTATGCTCTCATTAGTCAGATGGCCAAATACTATATCGGCGGACTTCTGAAGCATGCCGGATCCTTGATGGCCTTCTGCGCCCCGTCAACCAATTCATACAAAAGATTGGTGCCCGGATATGAAGCGCCGGTGAACCTGACTTATTCAGCGCGGAACAGAAGTGCGGCGATCAGAATACCTGTTTATACCGACAGCCCCAAATCAAAGAGGGTTGAATTCCGGCCGCCTGATTGCTCGGCAAACGGCTATCTTGCTTTTGCGGCTATGCTTATGGCGGGTCTTGATGGAATTCAGAACAAGATTGACCCCGGCGATCCTCTCGACAAGAACACCTATGATCTCCCTGCAAGCGAGGCGGCCAAAATCAAAACGGTTCCGGGCTCTTTGGAGAAAGCAATCGACGCTCTGGAGAAGGACCACGACTACCTGCTCACCGGAGACGTTTTTACAAAAGACGTTATCGAGACGTGGATCGAGTACAAGAGGGAGAATGAGATCGACGCCCTGAGACTCAGACCTCATCCGTATGAATTCTATTTGTATTTCGACATCTAGGACGCGAATTTGCGCGAATCAAGACGCGAATAGGCGCGAATAAAACCTAGGACGCGGATGGACGCGGATTATAGTTTGGCCTCTGCGGAGGCATTGCATTCGGTCGTGCTGCTCTGGTTAGGGCGCGAGAGTCCGGGACACTCGGCCTCGAGCGCCCGCCTGAGCAGCAAAGCTGATCAATGATGCTCCGTTCAAATAGTGTGATCGTGTTGCGTGTTGGTGTTTGTGAGACCCGCCGGAGGTAACCACACAAGCCGGCAAAACCGAACTCCCGAACACGTATCACGAGCGCGACCATGGGCTCTTTTCACAAAAATCTAGATTTTTATCATGAGCTTTGCTACAATAAGCTTACAGTGCAATAGACAGCACAAAGAAGTGTCTTGATATGGCAATGGACAAGGGCGTTCGCTGTGGGAGCGTCCTTTTTTGATGTGCTCGCCCAAATCTATACTCCGAGTCAGAGAGCCACGGCCTTGGCCGTGGTTGAGTACTCTTCGCTCATGTGCCGACTCAAGGCCGACTATTTTCCATTTGCACAAAGTGTACGAGGCAAGGTGCTCAAGTCAAGCAAGAGGTAGCTCGAGGAGTGCCTCTGTCTTGAATACGAGATTAGGTGCAAGTATAATCTATTTACTTTGGTTCTAGGTTGTACCTTTCATGGGAGAGTATGGCGGACCACGGGTTTTGCCTTTGGGGACCTGTGCGAAGAGCTTTTGGTGAGACAAGTCACTGCGGCATTATGATATGTGCGCTAATAAGAGAATAGAAGCTTTTTGAGTTGCAGCGCCACTCAAGTCGGGAAAGAAACAGAGAAGATGAGAACAGAAAGAGAATTAAAACGCAATTATGAAGTAAATTTAAAACAGGATAGGATTTTGTCCAATTGCGGGCTCGCTGGTTTCATTTGCGAAGACGGTAAGCGAGTCAGCGGAGTTGATATCATAAATTCTATCGCGGTTTTGCATGATCGAGGGAACGGTCTGGGTGGAGGGTTTGCCGCTTATGGCATCTATCCTGAACTTAAAGACTTCTATGCTCTTCACATGATGTTTGACGATACCTGCGACAAGGAAGACACGGAGCGTTTGATAGGGCAAAACTGTAGAATAGAGTTGGAAGAACAAATTCCCACCAGAAGGACATCGGAAATAGTCGATCCGCCCATCTTGTGGAGGTATTTTGTTGAGCCCAGACACGGTGTTCTAGCACAATCGGAATTGGACGAAGATGATTTTATTGTCAAATTGGTCATGCGGATTAACAGGCAGATTCAGGGAGCCTTCGTTGTCTCCAGCGGTAAGAATATGGGGGCGTTTAAGGCGGTGGGATTTCCCGAGGATGTGGGAGGTTTCTACCGGCTTGATGAGTATGAGGCCTGGACCTGGATCGCTCACGGCAGGTTTCCCACGAACACACCAGGTTGGTGGGGAGGTGCTCATCCGTTCACCATTTTGGACTGGGCTATCGTACACAATGGTGAAGTCTCGTCCTATGGTATTAATAAGAGATATCTGGAAATGTTTGGATATCAGTGCACGATGATGACGGATACGGAGGTAGCAGCCTACCTTTTTGATTTGTTGCTAAGGAAGCACGGCCTATCTATTGAGATAGCCGCGATGGCATTTGCGTCACCTTTTTGGACTCAGATTGAGCGGATGCCCGAAGAGAAAAAGGAACTGCTCCAAGCCATCCGAGCGGTCTATGGCGGCGCGCTGATAAACGGGCCTTTTGCCATTCTTTTGGGTCACAGAGGCGGACTAATCGGCTTGAACGACCGTGTCAAACTACGGCCTCTGGTAGCTGCGCGAAAAGGTGATACCCTATATATGGCTAGTGAAGAATCTGGAATAAGAGAAATTTGCCCGGATCCGGATACTGTCTGGGCGCCGAGGGCGGGCGACCCTGTGGTTGGAAAGCTAAAAGAGGAAGTATTAACATGAGCATTACTTTGCTTGAACCGGAATTTAAGGTGGTAAGAGATGAAGATAAATGCATTCGATGCGAAGTCTGTGAGCGGCAATGCGGCTTTGATGTGCATTGCTATGACGCGGAAGACGACGAAGTCGTAAGTGATAGCTCCAAATGCGTGGGTTGTCACAGATGCGTGACGCTGTGTCCAACGGGCGCCTTGAATGTGGTGCGAAATCCCCTTCATTTTAAAGACAACGCCAATTGGACCTCACAGGTTATTAAAGACATCTATAAGCAAGCTGAAACCGGCGGAGTTCTCTTAACCGGCATGGGGAATCCCAAGCCTTATCCCATTTATTGGGATCACATGGTATTGAACGCCAGTCAAGTCACCAATCCCTCAATTGACCCTCTGCGAGAACCGATGGAGCTCCGCACTTATCTGGGTCGAAAACCTGATAAGATCGAGGTGGACTATTCCAAAGGTGAACCCAGATTGGCTACAAAGCTGGCTCCTCAACTTAGGCTGGAAATACCCATTGTGTTTTCGGCAATGTCCTACGGGGCAATCAGTTATAATACCTGTCTGGCTCTGGCGCGAGCGGCAAAAGAAGCTGGGACTTTTTATAACACTGGTGAAGGTGGGTTGCACCGGGACCTCTATGAATACGGGAAAAACACCATTGTCCAATGTGCCTCGGGAAGATTCGGAGTTCACAAGGACTACCTTAACATAGCTGCCGCCATTGAAATCAAGATCGGACAGGGTGCCAAGCCCGGCATCGGCGGGCATTTGCCCGGGGAGAAAGTGGGTGAGGCGGTATCCCAGACCCGAATGATACCCGTTGGAAGCGATGCTCTGTCGCCTGCTCCTCACCATGACATCTATTCAATTGAGGATTTGCGCCAGCTGATTTATGCTCTTAAAGAAGCTACCAGATATGAAAAACCTGTTGGTGTGAAGATTGCTGCTGTCCACAACGCAGCGGCAATTGCCAGTGGTATGGTTAGGGCGGGAGCGGATATTATTGCTCTTGACGGCATACGGGGTGGAACGGGTGCCGCTCCCACGATGATTAGAGATAATGTGGGTATCCCGATTGAACTGGCGTTGGCTCAAGTGGATCAGCGTTTAAGAGAAGAGGGCATTAGAAATCATGCCTCTCTTCTGGTAGCGGGAGGCATTAGAAACAGCGCCGACATTGTAAAAGCCATAGCTTTGGGAGCTGATGCCGTTTACATCGGCACCGCTGCTTTGGTGGCGATGGGATGTCACGTCTGCCAGAAGTGCTACACCGGAATATGCAACTGGGGAATTGCCACTCAGGACCCCTACCTGGAGAAAAGGTTAAATCCCGATATTGCTGCCCGAAGATTGACCAATCTGTTGCGAGCTTGGGCACTTGAGATAAAAGAGATGCTGGGCGGTATGGGAATAAACGCGATTGAGAGTCTGCGCGGAAATAGACTGCATCTTCGAGGTGTGGACCTATCTGATACCGATCTAGAGCTCCTGGGCATAAAACCCGCAGGCGAGGGAGCATAGCAGCCTAGCGGCTGGGTCCGAGGTCAAAGGTCCGAAGTCCGAGGTTAAAGGTCCAAGGTCCGAGGTCCGAAGTCCGAGGTCCAAGGTCAAAAGTCCGAAGTCCGAGGTCAAAGGTCCGAGGTCCGAAGTCCGAGGTTAAAGGTCCGAGGTCCGAGGTCCAAGGTCAAAGGTCCGAAGTCCGAGGTCCAAGGTCCAAGGTCAAAAGTCCGAGGTCCAAGGTCAAAGGTCCGAAGTCCGAGGTCCAAGGTCAAAAGTCCGAAGTCCGAAGTCCGAGGTCCAAGGTCCAAGGTCCGAAGTCCGAAGTCCGAGGTCAAAAGGCTTTTGAGGGTTTATGATTGTCTGACATAGGACCTGGGACATTGGACATAGGACACGTGGAATGCTCTCATGCAAAAAGCAAGAGCGGGATGTAGCCTGCAAAGATAGTAGTTTAGGAGAAGATTGTCGTGAAGCGTGTTTACGCTAAAGAAGAAGTTTGTATGGGATGCCGGCTTTGCGAAATACATTGCCTGGTTGAACACTCCAAATCCAAGAAAATTGTCAAAGCTTTCAGGGAGGAATTTCCTAAAGCAATGCCTCGCGTATTAGTTGAGGAAGCAGGAGCGCTATCGTTTGCCCTTCAATGCCGACACTGTGATGAGCCTTTTTGTGTTGAAGCATGTATGACCGGAGCTTTGTATAAGGACGAGAAGACAGGCGCGGTTCTCCACGACGACGATAAATGCGTCGGTTGTTGGATGTGCATTATGGTGTGCCCGTTTGGTGTTATCCGCCGAGATGTACGGGGCAAGAAGATAGCTTCCAAATGCGACCTTTGTCCTGACAAGGAAGTTCCTGTTTGCGTAGCTAACTGCCCGAACGAGGCTCTGATCTATGAAGAACGCGAATAGACGCGATCGAGGGACGCAAATAGACGCGGATTCGGTGAGAAGGGATGAGCCTAGAGAGCAGTGAGCGAGTGATTGAGTGAGGAAGTGATGTCTTGAGTCTTGCGTGTTTCCTGGGAGCTGGAAACTGGCAGCTGGAGGCTCTAGCCATCTGAACGGAGGCAAAAAACACTATGCGTTATGTGATCATCGGCAACTCGGCAGCAGCCGTGGGCGCAATTGAGGGGATACGAAGCTGTGACAAGGACGGAGAGATAACCGTAATCTCCAACGAATCTTACCGTGCCTATTCCCGCCCGCTTATCTCTTATTTCTTGGCGCGCGAAGTGGACGCCGGCAGAATGTTCTACCGCGATAAGAACTTCTATGAGAAGAACAAAGTCAGAACCATGCTGGGCAAGAAAGCGGTCGCACTTGATCTCGAGAAGAAAGCGGTCTTGTTGGAAGACAAACAAAAGGTCAGCTATGACAAGTTGCTAATGGCCACCGGGGGCAATCCTTTTGTCCCGCCCCTGAAAGGTCTTGACAAGGACAACGTCTTCACCTTTACCACCTGGGATGATGCCAAAAAGCTGGACAAATTAGTTGATCAGATAAAAAAGGTAGTAGTTATCGGAGGCGGCCTCATTGGCATGAAAGCCACTGAAGCTCTGCAAGCGCGGGGCTTGAAAGTAGTTGTAGTGGAATTGGCGGACAGAGTGTTGAGCCTGGCCTTGGACAAGAAAGCCTCCGACATGGTGGAAGAACAACTCAGGAAAGTCGGAGTAGAGGTAATTACCGATAACACCGTGACGGAAATTACCGGGCCCGATCGAAAAGTCAAAGGTGTTATCCTCAAAGACGGAAGTGCTATCGAATGTGACGCAGTCATTGTGGCGATTGGGGTTAAGCCGAACACTGAATTGGTAGACGGTACTGAGATCGATGTTAATCGGGGTATTGTGGTCGATGACAATATGCGGACGAACGTTCCCGACGTCTATGCCGCCGGAGATGTGGCGGAAGCACCTGAGTTATTGTCTGAAGAGAACCGGGTCATTCCGATCTGGCCGGGTGCTTATTCTCAGGGCAATGTTGCAGGCTACCACATGGCCGGTGGAGAGAAGGAGTATTTGGGCGCCTTGCCCATGAATTCAATTGAGTTCTTTGGGCTTCCGACAATATCCGTGGGAATGTCCAATGCCGGGGGGAAAGAGTTTGAAGTCTTGAGCAAGTATGATCCGAAAGAGAAATCGTATAAGAGGATCGTTTTGAAAGATGATGTTGTAGTGGGAGCTCTTTTCATAGGTGCGATTGATCGAGCGGGCATCTACACCGGCTTGATAAAGGAAAAAGCCGATGTAAAGAATTTCAAAGAAGAACTTCTAAGTGATAATTTCGGGTATGTATCATTTCCAAAGAAACTACGAATCAAAAAATTGCAGGTTACCGAGGTGTAATAGTGGCGATAGGTGCAAAGAGACAAGAAGACAGTTTAAAGAGAACGATTGATGCCAAAGGCGTATATTACAAAGATCTGAACGATCAAATCCATGAGGCCTTAGCTAATGGGGCGGAGGAGATTACTTTGCTGAACGTAAACGGCCAAAGATATATAGGAAACGCCGTGCAGAGCAAGGTGCGGATCATCATTGAAGGTGTGCCCGGTAACGATCTGGCCGCCTTTATGGACGGACCGACCTTGATTGTTAAGTCCAATGCGCAGGACGGTGCCTGCAACACGATGAATGACGGCAAAGTTGTCGTTTGGGGAAATGCCGGAGACGTATTGGGCTATGGCATGCGGGGCGGAAAACTGTTTGTCAGAGGCAATGTCGGCTACCGGGTCGGCATTCACATGAAGGAATATATGGATAAGGTGCCGGTGATTATTGCAGGTGGTAATGCCGGTGATTTCTTGGGAGAATACATGGCGGGGGGTATCATAATACTATTGGGTTTAGAGTCGAAAAATGACGATGACCTAGTAGGCGATTTTGTAGGCACAGGGATGCACGGAGGCGTGCTGTACGTACGAGGGAGAATTGAAGACTACAAATTAGGCAAGGAAGTAGCCACCTTCGAGCTGGACAAGAAAGACGAAAAAATTCTTCAGAGCCATCTGAAAGAATATTGCGATGAGTTCGGACTTGACCTCAAAGAAATACTCAAGAAAAAATTCACCAAACTGATACCATTCTCGCATCGCCCCTACGGAAAGATATATGCGTATTAGGTAGCTCCCAGTTTCCAGTTGCTGGAAGGCAGCGAACAGCCTAAGACTTCTTCGCTTCCCTCATCCCTCATCACCTGCTTTGAATCTAAGAACCCCGCCTTGTTTTCTTGACATTGTCGTAGTTTCGACAGATATTGTTGGTAGATTATTCTTTCAAAGGGGGCTCAACGTGATGAAATCAAGAAAAGTGCGGCTTTTGGTGTTCCTGCTTTGCCTTGCGCTCATCAATAGTCTGTGTATGACAGATCTGTTAATTAGCGGTGCGTTGGGAGCGGGAGTCTCAATGAGACTTTCCACATCCTCAGCGGGAGCTGAAGGAAACGATTACAGCTACGGTCCGTCCATTTCATCCAACGGGCGCTACGTTGCTTTTGGATCTGATGCCTCCAACTTGGTAGACGGGGACACCAATGCAAAACGAGATGTTTTTATCAGAGATACCCAGACCAATCAGACAACCCGGCTCTCCACATCCTCAGCAGGGGCTGAAGGAAACGGTGGCAGCTACGATATGTCCATCTCCTCCAATGGACGCTACGTCGCTTTTGAATCTAATGCATCCAACTTAGTAGAAGGGGACACCAATGCAAAACAAGATATTCTTGTCAGAGATACCCAGACCAATCAGACAACCCGGCTCTCCACATCCTCAGCAGGAACTGAAGGAAACAATTACAGCTACGATCCAGTCATTTCATCCAACGGGCGCTGCATTGCTTTTGAATCTAATGCATCCAACTTGATAGACGGGGACACAAATGTAAAACGAGATATTTTTGTCAGAGATACCCAGACCAATCAGACAACCCGGCTCTCGACCTCCTCAGCAGGAACTGAAGGAGACAATCACAGCTATAATCCATCCATTTCATCCAACGGGCGCTACGTTGCTTTTGGATCTAATGCATCCAACTTGATAGACGGGGACACCAACGCAAAAGAAGACATTTTTGTGAAAGACACTCAGACCAACCAGATAACCCGGCTTTCTACCTCCTCAACGGGGACTGAAGGAAACGATAACAGCTATGATCCATCTATCTCACCCGATGG
>Ga0214473_10000725_pt1 | contig 45320 bp, 64 predicted proteins | sample RVTome_7_FD_203509 | JGI IMG/M metagenome (GOLD analysis project Ga0214473, IMG submission 203509) | Soil microbial communities from uranium-contaminated site in the Upper Colorado River Basin, Wyoming, United States - RVT98D197 | ecosystem: Environmental > Terrestrial > Soil > Contaminated >...
GCAGACCACTACGACCCGGCACGCTACGGCGTCGTCCTCTCGTTCGTGTCGCCCGGCAACCCGCCCGTGATCGAGTTGCACTTCGATCCGGAGCGGGAGACGTCCCCCGCATCCTGAAGCGCGCGTTCCGAGATGCGTCCGCGGCACCGGGCAGCGGACTCCTCCTGACAAACGTGGAGAGCGCGGGGGGGGTCGCCTCAGCCCTTGCGTCCCGCGCGCAGCCTGCCTCCGAGGAACTGTCCCAGGAAGTAGGCGCCGACCGTGAAGGGCAGGCTTGCCCACGTGTAACCGAGACCCGAGAGGAGCCGGATGGCGATCACGAAGGGGATCGGCGCGTGGATGGCGATGAACCAGGGGCGCGAGAACTTCGCGACACCGGCGCGCCAGTAGCCGAAGGGGAGGTTGATAAGGAACACCAGGAGCGTGACGACCCAGAGCTTCGGCACGATCTTTTTCTCGCGGAGGGACCGACGCCGCTTTGCGGCGCGTTCCATCAAAGGCCGAGCCCGCCGTGTTCGCGCGGCGGGCCCGTGAATGCCCCGTGTGGGATGGTGGCCCAGGGCGGAATCGAACCGCCGACACACGGATTTTCAGTCCGCAGTTAAGGGCGTGTAGCCCATCGCCGTGACCCGCACCGCTTTCTAGTGCTTCGTCCTATCCATCCGTTTTCGTGGTGCAATCTTACGTACCGGCGCGTCCTGACTCGCCCCGGGTTGCCCTCCTTTGCGTCGTGGAACAACCACAGGGGGAGCCACAGGCAATTTCCGCTCAAGCGCCCGGATCGCGCGCCGCGCGTGCGCCGGCGCCAAGTGAGCGTAGCGGATCGTCATGTCCAGCGTCTTGTGCCCCATGAGTTCCCGGACGGTCGGGAGATCCACGCCGGCCATGACCAGGTGCGAGGCGAACGTGTGGCGGAGATCGTGAAACCGGAAGTTCTTGAGCCGCGTTTCCTTGACCACCGCGTCCCAGGCGTTGCGCAGGCCCCATGGCGAAAGGGGGTGCCCCAGCTCGTCGGCGAACACGAACGCGCAGCCCGCCCGCCTGGGCGCCGTCAGTAGCGCCCTCTGGCAAGCGTCCGTCACCGGCAAGGCCCTCGCCTGCCGGTTCTTCGTCTTCGTGAGCGCGATCTGCCCCCTCTCAAGGTCTACCTGCTCCCACCGGAGGCCCATCAGTTCGCCCCGGCGCATTCCCGTATGGACCGCGACCGTGACGAGCCGACGGAGCCACGGTGGGCAGGCGTCGAGCAGCCGGTCGAGCTCGGCCTGCTCGAGGAACCTGACGCGCCGCGTCTCGCCGGGGAGCGGCCGCACGTCCCGAACCGGATTCCAGGCGAGCAGGCGCCAGCGGACGGCCATGCTGAGAACGTGGGACAGGAGCGCCCGGTAGCGGTTGACCGTGGCCGGCCCAGCTCCCCCGCGGCGCCGGGCGGCGAGGAAGGCGCTGACGTCGGCGGCTTTGATCCGGGACAGGGGGCGCGCGCCGAACTCGTGGACCAGCGCGTTCCACCGGGAGCGGTCCCCCTCGATCGTTGTCGGCGACTTGTAGGGGATGGCGTGATCGCGCTGGTAGCGGTCGGAGAGTTCGCGGAAGGTCACGCCCGAGGAGGAGGAGGGGAGATCGAAGAAGCGGCCTTCCCTCAGATCGGTCCGGCGCTTGGCGAGGACGAGTTCGGCTTGCCTTTTTGAGGGTCCGATCGCCTCGCGGTAGCGGCGGCCGTCGTTCTCGTAGTGGATGTACCACGTCTTGGACTTCCCGCGGCGGTAGAGGCCCATCGTCAACCGTCAAGAAAGTGGCGCACGAGGTAGTACGGCCACAGAAGACCTTGAAGGGTTGCCACAATCTCGCCGAACCAGAGCCAGGCCATGAAGCCGTGGTCCCGCGCGAAGGCGTAGTTGAAGTAGCAGGCGCTCAACCCCGTGCCCCACAAGTACGTGACCCCCACGCCGATTCCGAAGTTGTTCAGGATGGTTTTCATGGACTCACATTCTCGCAAGTCTCGATCCGCTTCATCAATTCAACCACGCGATGTTCTGAAAGCCCAACAACCAAAGCCCAAGGAAAGATGAGTTTATTGGGGATTTTGCGACGTCCCTTTTCATATTTAGAAAACCGGCTTTGAGCCTTTTCACTGAAGCCCAACGCCAATGCGACGCTGGCCTGTGTCAGTCCGCGGTCTTTCCTTGCGCGTTTTAGTTCATTTCGTAGATCGTGCATTCGTGGCTGTTCCTGAGTTTATTCCATATTGGTATATCGTCGCCTACCCTAACGTCAAGCCAAATCGACTGATTCTGACCTGCCAAAAAAAAGGACGATACGGCCTACTTTTTTCTTGCATTCATCCGATACATGCCGTATTGGAATAGGCCAGACCGGCATGGGGAGGTTGGGGTGCATCCACTCAAAGCGTGGCTCAAGGAGCACAAGAAGACGCAGGCCCAAGCGGCTCGGTCCTTCCGGTGCCGTCAGTCCACCATCTCTCGGTTCATCAACTGGCGGCGCACGCCCACGCCTTCCCTCGCCCGCCGCATCTCCCGGGTCACCGGCATCCCCCTTGAAACCATCCTGTTCCCAAAGCGGCGCAACCACCGCCAGGCCGAGGTGTCGCCATGAAGCAGTCGCCAGAGGTCATGAAGCGCCGCGAAGCCGCTCAGTACCTGCGGATCGGCCTCTCCACGCTCGACGCGATGGTCAAGGCCAAACGGATTCCCTTCGTGCGCCTATCCGGTCATGGGCTGAAAGGCGTGATCCGCTTCCGGCTCGACGCGCTCCGCGCCTGGCTCGAGCGCGAGGAAGGGAAAGTCGCCAGCACACCATTCCGAGGGTTGCGGCAGATCCCGCGCACCGTGAAGGGGGACGATCTGTGAACCATCCCGCCCCCGCCCCCAAGCCCCGCCGCAAGGTGCGGGTCATGACCGCGCGGTGTCCGGTGTGCGGGAGAGGCGACGTGAAGGTGAGCCAGCAAGGCCGCCTCTCAACCCACCCCCGCGGAGTCGGCGCGGGATGGGGATATAAGACGAACTGCTGGGGAAGCGGGAGGAAGGTCCGATGAGCGAGCAGGTTCCGTGCCCTGGGTGTGGGGAGGCGATGCCGTCCGGCTGCATCAGTTGCGACGGTTGCTTGGTCACGATGGAAGCGGCAGAGCCGGACGCGGACGCGGCTCTTGGTATGCTGATGAACATCTGGAGATGGCGCGCAGCCCGCGACGCCCGCGTGCGCGAGGCGCGGAAAGAGGTGAGGTCGTGAGTCACTGGACGGATGATCTCGTCGCGAAGGACGCCTGCTCCGATGCGGTGGAGTGGGCGCGGCAGTTCGCCACACCGCAGGAGGCGTGGGAGGTCGATGCGCGAGGCGATTGGATGGTGTGGGCGCTTGAACATTATTTGCCAATCCCTCCACAGGGTAGTCCAGAACATCGCCATCTAACTCGGATGACAATCGAGATCAGCCGATTGAGTCTGCCATACGCTGGATATTTCAGGGCACAGGTTGAGGCCATATACTCGGTGCTTCAACGTTGGGCCGAAGGGGATGATGATATTGATCTCATGGCCGCCGCCGAGCGCGCCTGGGCCGCCTCCGCGGCCTGGAGCGCCGCCTCCGCGGAAATAGCCCTCATCGTACGGCTCTATTACCCGGTATCGCCGATCCAGGAATGCGGGAGGAAGGTCTGATGACCCTCACCCACCATCACCGGAAGCTCCTGCTGCACGCCGCGCGCAACGGCGGGTCCGTTACCGACTACTGGCTGCTCCTCTACGGCACCAGCAAGGAAACGAAGGAATTGCGAGACGCAGAGCTGATCGTGCGGCGGCATACCTGCGAGGGGGAGGCGCTCCGGGAGGCGTGGGAACGCACGGGAAACGCCCTCCTTGAGGAATCTCGCGAGGCGATCGACGGGGCGAATTGGGCCGATGCGGTCGAGCCGCTACAGCGGGCGGAGCAGATCGATCAGGGGCTGCGTGACGGTGCGTGGCACCTGACGGAGAAGGGGTGGGATGAAGCCGAGGCAATGCGGCTTCGAGCGACGGGGCTGGAAATCTGAGGGAGGGAGCGATGAGCACGCATACGCCGGGGTTGATATTTACTTGTTACCTGCTTGCTCCAGGCCCTGTAGATACGAGGGGCTTCGCGCCGCCATCACCAAAACGGAGGCCCACGATGCTCACTAGATACCGCCTCACCAACTCGGACATAGACGCCATGCCCGATCCAACGTGGAAGGTGATCGACGAAGAGCGGGGGGCGGCGCGTAGGGCGATTCGGTCGAGGGAGAACGAGTCGTCCACAGGGTTGCGCGTCGTCCTCCGTAACGTCGTCTCGCCTTGGGTCGCGGGCTTTGGGCTCGCGGCGCTGATCGGCCTGCTCGCGTTCATGGCGGTGGGGTGCGGGCCAGAGCCACTGGAACCGGATTACGGCTGTGCCACACTTTCAACTAATGGCCTTGATCACGGACCTTTCATCATACATTTTGGCCCGCTCGTGAATGGCGGTGGTCTGCTGACTCGCTGCGTTTGTATGGACGGACGGCTACTCCCGACGGACGCGAAGTGGCGTGTAACGCTGGAGAAAGAGCCATGACCCGCTGCTCCGCCTCTCACTTCCTCGCCGCCCCCGAGGCGCGATGGCTCGCGGTGTGGCCGTGCTCGAGTCCGGTCGCTCTCTGCTCGGATTGCAGTTTCGTGGTTTTTTTGGCGGGCGGCCACGTCGTGCCGCTGCCGAGGGAATGGAAGTCGGTGCCTCGTCCCGGGGCAGGCACCGAAGTAACGGCGGTCCCCAGCACGGACCGCCGGGCCGGTGAAGGAGTAGTAACATGATAGCGTATCAAGACCCAGATCATCGCGGCAATTCGGCTAAGTATCACACCGGAAAGTCATGTATCGAATCAGGGTGTGAACGGCCCGCTGGAACTGCATGGAGTAAGTATTACTGCTTTCCATGCAATGTTGCACGGATAGACCGTATTACTAGACAGCTTGAAACAATCACAGGTAAGCCGATCGGAGGCTGATCGGGCCGTGCTTCACTGGCATCGGCTAATACGGCGAACGTTACCGGCATAGCCGCTAATCTCAGCCGGAGTCGGTGCCAGTGCAGGACGGTGCGGCGGCGTGGCGAGAGATGCCCGGTTGAGCCGACAGAACCCGGCAGACGATACGGGGAGCGGTGTGTGCCGATCCCAAGCCGGTTGAATTCCGGCCCGCACCGTCTCTAAAGGAGCAGCATGAGTTGTTCGACGTGCCTGGAAACGTCGGGCCACCGCGACGGATGCCCGGAAGCTCCCCAGCAGGAGCCGGTGGAGTGTGACGGGACCTGCAACTGTAGCGGTGATGGGCCGTGCAGGTGGTATGAGTCCGAGCAGCGGTGCGGGTACGTCGTCGGCAGGGGGTACGTCAGCGGCATTGGTGAGAACGAGGATATCGAGCCATGCCGCCGCTGCGAAGGCGAGGGCTCGTACATACCGGAGTGGGCGGAGTATGACCCGACGTAGGTGGGTGCGGAATAGGGGGCGGGGGTGATCAGATCACCGATGGACACGCTGCTCGACAAGATCGACTGGTTCGAGATATACTTCGAGAACCCGCCGCCGGCCGATGGTTTGCCGGTAGCGACCCACAAAGGAATGTTACGATTCGGTGCGATCGAACTCCGGTGCTACCAGCTTTCGGACGGTAGGCGCGTGTTCAACGCCGACGATATCCACCGGGTCTTCGGTATCACAATTAAGCAGGCCGTCCACGCAGTAACGGGAACGGCCCGGTGAAATCAACCCAATAGGGGGTACAAATGAAAGTGAGTGAAGCGTTTCCAAGCAGGTACTTGGCAGGGGACGATCTCGGTGGAAGAAGGATTGAAGTTATCATCAGGGAAGTAATCCTTGAAGAGGTGGGTGATGAAAAAGAGAACAAACCTATCCTCTACTTTGAGGGTAAGCGCAAGGGCATGGTGCTCAACAAGACGAATGCCACTGTTCTTGCAGAAACATTCGGGGATGATATGGAGGATTGGACCGGGCGCAAAATTGAACTCAGGACCGAGAAGGTGTCGTTTCAGGGAAAGATTCACAACGCTCTTCGTGTCCAGCCTGTCGAGCCACCTGCGGAAGATCGAAGTGGGGATGAACCGCCTTTTTAGGAGAATGTATGGCACATCCCATTGAGCGTTTCATAGATGCAGTAGAATATGATCTTACGTCTACATGCTGGCTATGGTCAAGATCCACTACACCTAAAGGATATGGTGAATTTCATGCCGACGGGAAAGTTAGGCGTGCTCATCGCTGGGCCTATGAACACTATATTGGTGCGATTCCTGAAGGCATGGTTGTTGACCACCTTTGTTGCAACACTTTATGTGTCAATCCAGAGCATCTTGAAGTAGTCACCCAACGCGAAAATATCATCCGTGGAAACGCCCCGGCAGCCAAGCAATTCCGCCAAACCGAATGTATCCACGGCCATCCTTTTGATGAGCAGAATACCTACATTAACCCTGAGGGCCGCCGACAATGCAAAAGTTGCCGCCGTGCCATAGACAGGAGACGATATGGCGCGTCCAAAAACCGGGTATATACTTGCTGACGGAACACGAGTACCTGGAGTAACAACCATCATTTCTAGGTTTAAGGAATCAGGCGGCTTGATTGCGTGGGCCTGGGACCTTGGAATGCAAGGGCTTGACTACCGCGAGGTGCGAGACGCAGCCGCATCCTCCGGTACGCTGGCGCACGAGATGATTGAGGCGTTCTTGCACAAGAAGGACCCGCAAGAATCTCTCAAGGACGTCTCGGCGGAACTCGCATCCAAAGCGCGAAAAGGGTTCGAGGCGTTCGAGGAATGGGCGAAGCGCAGCAAGATGGAGGTCGTGGCGACAGAGGAGCCGCTGGTTTCAGAGAAGTACCGCTTCGGCGGAACGCCAGATGCGATTATCCTCGTGGACGGGAAGTTGTCGGTTGGGGACTGGAAGACCGCCAACCGGCTCTACCCTGACAACTTGCTTCAACTTGCCGCCTACAAGGTTCTCTGGGAGGAGAATCATCCGAAGGACACCATCGAGAGCTTCGATATCATGCGCTTTTCCAAGGAAGAAGCAGACTTCGTTCACGCGCACTTCGGGCAATTGGATGATGCATGGCGAATGTTCGTGCTTTACCGAGAGGCTTACGAACTGGACAAGGTACTTAAAAAGAGGGTGTGATGGAGAACGAGCCGACAGTTACCTCCCAAGCCGCCGCCGAACGCGATCGGAAGATCGACGCCGCCTATCAGCGGTACAAGGATCGGCGGAAGTGGGATCACATGATGAGGGAGACATGAGTGAACCGTGGCGGGTAGCTTGCATTCTGAGCAGTGAAGGATACAAGCCTGGCGATCCGCATCCAGAAGGCTACTTAGCTGAAGTGGAATGGGCCGATGTTCAGTTAAAAGCCGGGCTCCGACAACGCGTTTGCGGGCGATGTGGTAAGTGGAAGTTCCCTCAAGAACTTAGTGACTTAATTGATATATCGAAACTGCGTTCCGTGATTGGTACGATTACAGTTCGTCATGCTGTGTGCAACAAATGTGTGAGCAAACCATGACCTACCCCCGCCGCTCCTCGCCCGATGCGGACCGGAAGATGACCCGCGCTGAGAAGTGGGAGGTTCTTCTAGAGGAGTTCGATGCGTGGAAGGTGGAGCAGGACGCGCTCCCGCCGTGGGTTCCGTGCTCAGAGTGTGAGCAGATGTTTCGGGAGGGAGCGGAGCACGAATGCGCGGGTGAGGAAGAACCGGGTCCCGCGAACGCGAGCCCGGGTTAGCCTGGAGAGTCCAGGCGGCGCGTCCCGAGTTACGAAGTTCTCGGGCCGTGCTCGATCCGTATCGGTGAAGTGGGTCGCCTGGAAGTGGATGGAACGTGGCATCCCATCGGTGCGGATCAAGGACGGTTGCGGTGGCCCGGCGAACCGGGATCATAGACCTTAGAAGCCGCTGTGTCTGAAGGTCCGCGATGATGCGGATGACGCGGGTACACCTTGTGGGCCAGCCTACGCGCAGCCCGATAGGTTATGGATGCGGTTCGCAACCGTCCACCAACGAGTTGTAGACGGCGCTCCTTCGGAGCATGTAAACGTGCCGTTGACTAACGTACAGTCAACCTTCGACAGCAAGTAGCTATCGAATGCAGTAAGTGTCTCTTCCCATCCCGCACCGTTGCACGTTGAGCGCGGGGCCGTCCAAGGACGGTTGCGGCGGCGTGACGGAATACCGGAATACTGCTGAGGCGGTCATCCGTGATCCGTATGCCACGCAAGGGCGGTTTCGGAAGTGCCAAGCACAGGCAGGGGCGCTCGGATACTGAGAGACATGCGGCGCGCCGGTGTCCACAGTTCAAACGTCGAGCCCGCAACCGCCCACCTATACGACGGTGCCGAAAGGCATGGTAACGTGCCGGGGTCTGCCCGACCTCGTTAGACTCTACCCCATCCCATGCAAGGCGCACGACCTAGCGTGGGGCCGTCGTGAGAGAGGCGGTGACCGTGGCATACGGAATGACGGAACGCGGCGAGAGCCATCAGACTAAGCATGGCCGCAGTTATCACAAATGGCTCAAGAAGGCAAAGGCCCGAGTTGAGCGACGACGGGCCAAGAAAGACCCGGAATGTCCACCGGCCTATCGGCGTTTTCATGGATGGGAAACTTGAATGCCGCCCCCGATGAAAGCGGGGGCGTGAGGGGAGGAGCGATGGAAGAGGGACCAACTCTGGTATGCCCCATTTGCGGTCGGCCGTGGGGCACATGTCCGCATACGTGACAGCGGGGGCGTGAGAGAGAGTCACCGGACAGGATGGGAGTTTCCGCCTGCTTCGATCCTCGCCGAGCCCGTCCCCGACGTGCCGGAGGACGTGGCGCGGTAAAGGCGTGTCGCCTCGTTCTGACGCCGGTTCCGTGGACTCCACGACAGGCGACTAACATACGCGCATTAGCTAGAACAGTCGTGGATCGCATGAAGGAGCGCCATGGGTGAATCTTCGTATCCAATAAATGTCACCATCCCGGTAGGGCGCAAAAACATCTTTGAACTGCGCTTAAAGAAACCTGTGCGCTCCGATGAGTGGCACATTATAGCCAGTCTTTTTCGGCTGATACAGCCAGGAGTAACTTGCCATAAACGACGACGTAAAACAAATCCAGGTCAACTTGCCGTTTGAGAGAGTGCCGCTAGATGCAACTGATAGAGGACTACTGCCGAGAGCGGCTGACGGCTGTGGCTGCACAATTCGGCGCCCCCTCCACGCCCGCGCGCCGTCTTCGAGGAGTAGATATGTGGAAGCAATGCTTGTGCGACCCTACGTGGCGACAGTATCACCCAGATCGCCGTGACTGCAAACTGCCGTGGTGGCGATACCATACCCGGATACTTCGTAGGTTTTTCTATGATAGGTTCGGCGTTTAGTAGGAGGACCGATGCTGATCACCTGTCCACGCTGTGAGGAACTGGCCTTCGTGGATTGTGACACCTGCCCGCGCTGTTACGGTGCTGGGGAAATCGAGGTCGATGAAAATGGGTAGCAGAAGTAGAAGTGATGGGTGAGGAGGCGCAATCAGTTCAAAAGCTTGCCCACTCCGTCGTGGAGCGCATGGAGAAGCGATGAGTGAAAAGTGCTGGTGTGTCACCGATAGACGCTTACATACTGAATTCTGCCCACTCTACTTGCGGGTAGAGCGTATGAAGCGCGAGCGAGATGCGCTGCTGGAGGCAGCGCAGATAATTCACACGGCCTACATGGGGTCTGGCGAGCCTGACGATTTGAGTGATGCTGATTGGCAATCGTTTGAGCGCGCCATTGCCGCGTGCGAGAAGAAGGAGCGTGATTGTCCACACGTCGGATGCCCAAGCATAGGCCAGCACAAGCATGAGAGTGGTACACAGGCAAAGGAGGGCTGATGTCAAAACCGGCGATAGAGGCGGTGAGCAACCTTCTCGGAAGCAGTGTCGTCGAGTGCCCGTGGGACGAGGTAGCGCAGTCTTACGCAGAAGGGCTGATCGACGCCGCCTTCGCCAAGCGCACCGAGACGGCGCGAAGGTTGAGGGATGAAGTGTTGCGCTTCCACAAACACGAGGAACGCACTTGCATTTATGCAGATGACTGCTCGCTATACAAGAGCATCGACGCCTTCGATACCGAGTGGGGGACAGAATGAGTGACTGGATCAAAGTGGCCGCTGCCAACCTCATGATCGAGATGCGCCCAACAGACAAGTTAGATGATGTTGCAAGCATCATCCGCGCCGCCTACGCCCCCCACGCCGCGAAGGTCCGGACTCTGGTGGAGGTGGTGGAGACGCACAAGGAATGGTGCGCGATTGCGACGCAAGATGAGCTTGAAGATGCGCTTCGCGCCGTGAAGGAGGACTTGGACCTATGACCGAACCTAACTGGCAGGCCATCGCGGAGCAGGCGGTGGAGGTATGTTGGCGCGTAGCGCGCGGAGATTTAGGGAGCAAAGCTGAGGACGATGCGCGCAAGGTTATAGTTATCTACGAAGCCGCCACGCACAAGCCGGACGCGGCGAAGATGGCGGCGGTGCGAATTGAGACGTTGATCCATCCTCCTGGTGAGCATGGCAGCACGTCAGCATATCCCGCTTACTGTCCTGGGATATCCGTGCTCACCAACATCATCCGCGAGGAAATCGCCCGCGACAACGCCGAGCGGGACGCGAAGGTCCGGACTCTGGTGGAGGTGGTGGAGACGCACAAGGAATGGTGCGCGATAGGGAACATCACCGGGAGTTTTCTCCAAGCACTTTCGAGTCGTGGTTAAAACTACGCGAACAACGATTGAAAAGATCGTGAAGAAGGAAGAGCACGAGGCGCGGGTAAGGGCGGCCCTGGACAGATTCGCCTGGACTTTGAATTTTGGACCGCCGACAGACGAGGAACTTGAGGCCGCCTACGGCCCCGGCAGGTTGGAGGCGGCTCCTCCGCGTGATTTTGTGCGTCTGCTTATTTGGCAAGAACTAGCCCGCAACGGCGTTGTCACCCTGTTCACGGCGAACTGGATGCAAGTGGTTGGGATATATACGGAGGAGCAGGAGTGAAGGGGATAATTCCCACTTGACAATCCGGGGGGGTTCTGTTTTGGCTCGGCAGCGGATCATCCATCCGAACTTCTTCACGAACCCGGAACTCGCCGAGTTACCGATGGCTGCCAGGCTTCTATTCATCGCGCTGTGGACGCTGGCGGACAATGAGGGGCGCCTTGAAGACTCTCCGGCTCGGATTCGGCTCGCGTCACTCCCCTATGACCAAGAGGACATCGACGCTCTTCTGGTCACTCTCGCCACGGCCGGCTTCATCGTTCGATACGCCGTCGATGGCAGAAAGTTCCTCGAAGTGACGAACTTCAAGCGATTCCAGCACCCACATCCGAATGAGGCTAAAAGCGTAATCCCTGCAAGCACTTCTGACAATGTAATTGCAAGCAATGTAATTCTGCCGGATCTCAAGCCTTCGGTAGTCATGCCTTCGGATCTCAAGCCTTCGGTAAAAACTCCTTTGTCCGTTTCGCCTTCGGCGAAGCCGGACGTGGGCTGGTGGGTTTCACTTCACAACGAGTTCGCCACGAAGAACGGGTGGCCCACGATGCGCCCACCGAAGGGGGCTCGGTTGGTGAAGCTTCGGGCACGGCTGCGCGAGACGCCCGACCCGGGGACGTGGCGGGAGGTATACGGCCGGGTTGAGAACTGGACATGGCTCCGGGATACGAAGTGCAACGGCTGGCGGCCGAATGCGGCCTTCATGCTCAGGCCGGACACGGTGGACCGAGCTTTGGAGGGAGACTTCGGGGGTGGCAAGAGCCAAGCTCTGACCGAGGTGGATGCAATCTTCAAGCGGGTGGATAAACTCGCCGCGAGAGAATCGTGAAGCAAATCGACCCGAGACCATATTGCGCGGAACTACCAATGCCGGAGGATCTGCACAACATCGCGTCCGCCGCGATGGCGGGGAGCCTGTCGCTCGAAGAGACGCGAGCGGCGACCTACCGAGCCGTCTTCGCAGATACGAAAGGCTATGGGCCGAGTCTGTGCCCAACGAAACCGCATCAGGCACCGCGTCCGATTCAGGATTACGACGAGGCCGATGAAATGTTCACTGAGCGCGTGAAGGACTGGGAGGCACAATACAAGCGGCAGGTGAAGGCGTGGGAAGGGTTTTGCCAGGACATCAAGGTGAACAACCGATCGCGCTTGGACTTCGCCCTGGAAGCATACGCCTGGGCCGTCTCGTGCCGGGAGTGGGAACTTGCTCACCAGATAGGCGGGCTGCTCGTCACGTCCTACGGGCAGCGCTTGCCGGATGAGGACCGCCGCCTCGCCAGCGCCTACGGAGGTTTCTGATGCCGATTGGCGTGCCGCTCACCGAAGCGGAGAAGCGTGAGATCGCCCGGCTGATCGGCACGGGGCTGACGCGCGCGGAAGTAGTCCGGCGCACGGGCCGCTCGTTTACGGTGGTCAAGCGAGCACTCGCGTACCCGGGGCCGCCGAAGGCGTGTGGAGTGAAACGTGGCACCGTGGGGCGCCCGAAGGAGGCCGAAGCGGCGTCATCGGCTGATCTCCGCGCCGCCGGCCTGCGCGAGGAGCCGCACCTCGTTGCGTGCCCGGCCACGGTTGTGACGAAGCGAGGGCGGGAGGTGTGCCCGGCCTGCGGCGGCAGGGCGTACCTGCGGCCTGAGCGGGCGAGGAGGCGGGCGTGAACGTCCAGACCGTCGTGGCCTTCACCGTCCTGGGTCGCCCCGTGCCGCTGGACCGCCCGCGGATCTGGCAGGGCCGGAACGTCACGACGCAGCGGTGCCGGGATGCGAAGCGAGCCGTCGGCACGGCCGCCCTTGCCGTCGCGTTGCGCGGGAGACAGGGCCTTTGGTCCGGCCCTGTTCGCCTCGAATGCACGTTCGTCTTCGCCGCCCCGAAGTCCTGGCCGGCGTGGAGACGGGCGCTTGTCGCCGGTGGTGTGCTGGTCCCGCACACGGCGCGCCCAGACACTTCGAACCTGGTGAAACTCGTCGAGGACGCGCTGTCCGGCGTGCTCTACCGGGACGACGCCCAGGTCTGTGACTACGGGGTGACGCTCAAGGTCTACGGCCCGAGAGACGAGACGCGGGTTCGGGTGACGCTGCTCCCACGGACAACGGACTCGGGAAGCCTCCGAGAGTGCCCCTGTGGAAGCGTAGGGAGCCGCTGGCTGCGTTTTACCGGCTCGTGAATACTCAGGGACGCTGAAACGAGCCAGTGAGCAGCCAGGGCCATCAGAAGCGATTTTCGAGGAGAGTGGACCATGAGCCAGGAGAAGAAGCCCCTGGCCGGGGCGATGAGGGCGGCTGAAGTTCTTGCTCAGTACGAAGCCGATCATAGCTGGCCGGAAGCGCCGAGGCCAAAAAACTCTAAGCGTGCCAGAATCATCGAACGCGAGAGCGGGCTACGGGAACTCATAGAGACGGCGGAGGCTTATCTACGCGCCGATAGAATGCAACGAATGGGAACTTTTAGCATAACGCTTCTTGATGCCGCCGATGCAAAGTTTCAAGCCGCACTCAAGCGTGTGAGGGAGCCATGAAGAAGGAAAAGGAAGATGTTGTTTTCAAGCCCCTGGAGAAAACCCCCTACGAGGAAGCAACCGAAACTGCGTCAAAGTGCGAGGTCGGCTGGCACCCGATCCACGCCCATATGCACGCTGGGGAAAGTGGGTACTTCAAAAAGTGAGGGAACCGTGAAGAGGAAAGTGTGTCCTCATGGGCTTCGGAAGTGGAGACGTCCTCCAAGCATGGCGTTCGCTGGGGCCGTTGAAAAATGCACATGCTGCGGGCGATACTTTGGGCATTTTGGAGACGGCTACAAGGAGCCATGTCCTGAGTGCCGGAGACTGCCGTGAAGATCATCCTGCTGCTCGTCTTGCTTCTACCTCCACTTCTCCCGAAACTCCTCGATGACCTCTTCCGGGCTCAGGTTGAGGTAGTGCTGAGTCGTGGCGATGCTCTGGTGGCCGAGCAGGAGTTGGAGGGTGCGCAGGCCGATGCCTCGCTTCAGGCATTTGACGGCGAACGTGTGGCGTAGCCTGTGGGGGAAAACGCCGGCAATCCCCGCCCGCTCTGCCGCGACCGCGACGGCCCGGTTGACGGCAATCATCGGGGCTCTGAGGCGGGGCAGGGAGAGCCAGAGCCGGAGGGCCTGCTCGGCGGCCGGCGACAGCGGAATGACCCGGCGCTTGTCGCCCTTGCCGACCACGCGCAGGCGGTTTTCGGCCCAATCGACTTGCTCCTCGGTGATGGAGCAGAGCTCGGCACGCCTGAGGCCCGTTTCGAGCAGGACGCCGATAGCGGCGCGCTCGAAGTCCGTGGCGCACGCGGCCAGGAGGCGCTCGGGCTCGCCGTTGCGAAGGGGTTCGCGGCGGAATTCTCTCAAGTGGCCTCCGGTTCGTACTTTGCTTTCAGCCGAGCCAGTTCTTCCAATTCCTTTTTGCGTTCCCTCTTCTCTCTGTCTTCACGATCCAATTCGTAAATCTGTGCTTTATAGCGGGCTAGAGCATCATCCCATGCCCCACTAAAGAACTCTTTAATTCGGTTATCCACACCATCATTATCCGGCCAGTAATTAATCCACATCTCGTGTTCGTAAATCTTTCCGTGAATACTCATGTATAACTTGATGGTTGCGCGATGATCACCCATTAGCATCTCCAACGCGCGCGCCGCCGCGGAGTGGCTCGCGCTTATATTCTTTTATCCAAGCACCTTCCCTTCAGGGGCGTGGGTTGAGCACTCACGGATCGGCCCGCATCACCTGTTGTAGCTTTAGGTGGAGTATCGGACATTTTGGAATGTTAGTCAATGGAAAAAATAGTACGCAGGCGAAGTGTCACGCAACATTCGCCAAAATTTCGCATGTTCCACGTGGAACTGGGGGTGCTGGGATATGGGCCGCTAGAAGATCGGCCAACAGGGGCGAACCTCGAGGGCCTGGACCAGGCGATTTTGGTTGACAACGGATTATGGGGCTGGTAGAGCGATGAAATGGCTTGCCCGCAGTGTGATAAGGCCACGATAAGGCAGTCCTACTGCTCCGCTTTCTGCAAAAGCAGACACAAGAGCTACCCGTGGAAATCCTCGAAAAGATGGAGTCATGCGGAACGCATGCCTCACCAGGACCCGCTCCCGCGGTCCTACAGACCGTGCGGGTCGTGGGGCCGCGGAACTCAGCCGATTGTGAAGGGCCTGGTAGCCAAGAGAAAATTCGCCGAGAGGCTGGTCTCGAACATGAACCCGGCGCAACTGGCGCTGTGGACCTGGTTATCGGCCAAGCAGCTCGGAGTGAGGTTCAAGCCGGAAGTTGTGATGCGTGGCTGGATCCTGGATTTCTACTGCCCTGAGAGAAAACTGGCGGTAGAAGTTGACGGCGGATACCACCGCGAAAAGGACCAGCGTAGCAAGGACCGGCTGAGAGACAAGGTTCTTGAGGAAAAGTGCGGCATTTTGACGCTTAGAGTGACGGCAGATGAAGTGCAGCAAAATCCGCAGGAAGTAGTGAAGCAGATACGGCAAGCCCTACTGGGCAGGACTCGGAGCGCCGGCCTCCCCAGTAAGCGCAGAGAAGAAAGAGCGCCTCGCCAAGAGGCGCACTCAACTCTGTAAGCGGGCCATCTCTCCAATCGCCTTCGTGGGGGAAGGGAAAACCTACGGAAAGGGTTGGGGCGAACTGCGCCTCGAACTAGCCTCGCAATCACCACCGTCAACTCCTCGATACAACCAGGTTGACAATGGGCCGAAGGCTGATGTAGAGCCTCAAGCGCTGGATATCGGCTCGTCAACCTGACGCTGAAATAAAAGTTGACAATCTCCTTGACTTGCTCCATGACACCATGCTGAAATCAGCATGCTTAAAACAGCACTATCTTCACCAGACCGGAGTCTGGCTGAAGGTGGAGTGTCAAAAAATTGACTGAACCAGTGAGTGGATGACAACTCATCACCGTGCCCAATTCACTTTTGCAGGTCTCATCGGTTTCTGGGCGCTCCGAGGCTCAGCGCATCCGACGCCGGTTGGGCTGAACGTAGCGTCACAGAAGAAGCCTTCTGTAACACGCATGCTCAAGTGAGCGCAAGCATTGAGGATATCATGCTCGTATGTCAGTCAAGACATAGTGTGGCGGCTCGAAACGAGGTACGGAGGCATGGAGGGACCACCCCCCTCCATCGTCATCCGGGTCCCCTCCCACCCACCCACACGCGACCAAAGTCCCCCCCCTCTCGAATCCCTTCCGGTTCATGGACGGGATCTAGCGGGGTTGCGGTACGCCCGAGCGAGGAGTTGATGGGCGGTTAGGAGGTTTTGGATGGTCCCGGTCAAGAAGTCGCGAAAATCGTGTCCGAAGCGGCTTGTGATGGTGACGTGGGACGACGCGCATGGGTTCACGTCTCGCTGGCAGGATGTGAACTCGGTAAAGGTCGAGAGGTGCCGGATTCGCACGGTTGGGTGGCTGGTTAATCAGACGCAGCGGAGCGTGACGGTTGCGGCGGCAGTTGGAGGATTGTCCACACAGGATACTGATGCCAGTGGGTGTATGACCATTCCTCGCGGCTGTATCGTTCGGATCAAGCGGCTCGGAGAGAAGTGTGTGCACAACCGGTAGGAGATTTTGATGCCGCTCGAGTTTGACGAGGAAGAAGTCCTGAGGGGTGGGCCGGACGGTGAGGCTGCGGATCCGTTCGGGTATCAGACGCTTGGAGTGAAGGTGTACCTGCGCGGGCGCGACTTCGGGGAGTACGCGTATGTGGAGTGGTCCTCCATGACGCCGAAGGAGGAAGCAGCGGCTGTGGAGGAGTTGAGGGAGAAGGCACGAGCGCAGGCGGTGGAGATGATCCGCTGGGCTCGGCAGGACTTCGGAGAGGAGAACGAGGCGGTGATTCGGGGGGGTGGGTGATGATGACGAATGCTCTTCATGAGTGTGTGTTCCCGGATCATCCGGAATGTTCCCACAAGCATCATTACGGACCACTCGACTTGTTTACGGTCCCAGGTTTGTTCGAGCGGTGCACACACAAACTGGAGGTAACGATGGACAGAGCAGAAGTGGCGGTGACGATTCCCCTTCCGAAGCCGGTTCAGGCCTTCAGGAAGTCTTCCATCAACGAAGCGGCGCTCGTAAACTACGTAGCGCTGGCGGAGGAGCTTGGGCTCAAGAACAGGGCGCTCGATGAGGTAAGGATCAAACAGATCCTCGCGGCCGAGGACATCCTGATCTACCCGGAACCGCAGGTGGCCGATTTTCTCCGCGCCCACGCGAAGAAGGAACTCGGCCCGAACGGAACGTGGGTTTGGAAGCCGCTGTTCGAGGAGAAGCGCGACGCCGAGGTCAACCGATCTCGAAACGTTCTGATGCAGCAGCAGGCGGGGTTCACGCCGACGGTGTGGTTAGTGTCTGGTGGCCCGCCTACCTCCGCCATGTACGAGGGCGAGCGGAAGCTGAGCGTGTACGAGAAGCCCGTTCCGATGTCGGCCCTGCTGCTGGTGAAGAAGATCCGCGCGCTCATTCCGACGGCGGATTTCTACGTCTCAGACTACGCCGTACTGAACCCGGACCCGTTCCTGATGTTCACCGTGAACGGCGGCCCCGTGTACATCGTTGCTCACTGGGACGAGCCGGAGTTCGACCTGACGGCGAGTCTGCTCAAGAGGTGAGCGGTGGGGAGACTTCGCGGGATGAAGGCGGGGCGGCTTCCTGCGCGGCTGCGTGACGGCAGTATCACGCCCGATCGCTACGAGTATTTCAACACGTCGCTGAAGTCGATGGAGCCGGCCGAGCGGCTGAAGATGTTCATGGATGCGGTGGGATTGAAGTCGCTTGAGCTGATTGCGGAGGTCATTCACCGAGGCACGATCGGCGGGAAGTCCATAGCGACGCGCAACCGTCTCGCCACGGCTCAGTGGGTGGCGGACTTCCACTTCTCGGAGAGGGCGGCGCCGGAATCGAGTCGGGTGAAGGAGCGGACGTTTGACGATTATCACCGAAAAAAGCAGAGCGGCTTTGCAGCGGAGCTACGAGAAACGCTGGATCGGGGCGCGCCGGTTGTGGGTGGAGAGGTGCGAGAGCAGCCAGGATGCCCGGGTGGCGGTTCGGGAGATTTGCCGGACGAGCCTGGAAGCGTTCGTGAATCTGATGGTCTGGACGCTGGACCCGAGGCCGAAAGCGAAATCGGGGAGGGGACCGATGATCCTGTGGCCCTTCCAGGTGGACCTGCTCCGGCGGATTGACGAGCACTGGCGGGCCGGCCGTGATCTGCTGGTCGAGAAGTCGCGGGACATGGGCGCGACGTGGCTATTCGCGGCCTGGGACGTTCACCACTGGCTCTACGAGGACTCTTTTCACACGCTCTGGGGCTCGCGCAGGGAGGCGGCGGTGGATGACAAGACCCCGGCCTCGATCTTCGGCAAGCTCGATCTGATCCTCCGGGACATGCCGCCGTGGATGCTGCCCGGGCACTTTGCGCAGGACACCCGGGCGAACCGGATGGGCCGGTGGGGCCGGAACTCACGGCAGAAGCTCTTGATCAAGAACGTGGAGAACGGGAACGTGATCCAGGGGGAGTCAACAAACCAGCACTTCTCCCGCTCGGGCCGCTTCTCGGCCGTGATCCTGGATGAGTTCGCTTTTTGGGACACCGACCGGCTCGCGTGGAAGGGGACGGCCGACTCGACTCCCGTCAGGTTCGTCATCTCGACCCCCAACGGGCGCGGCAACATGTTTGCCGATCTTCGGTGGGGCAAGGCCGGGGAGCGGCAGATCGATGTCGAGACGCTTCACTGGCGTCTTCACCCGCACAAGGATGAGAAGTGGTACGCGAAGGAGAAGAAGCGTCGGACGGATGAGGACCTGGCGCAGGAAGTGGATATTTCGTACGAGCGGAGCGTCAGGAGCCGCATCTACTTCGATTTCGACCGGAACCGTCAGGCCACGCAGGTGGTGGACTACGACCCGAACCTCTCTGTTGAGTTTGGCTGGGACTTCGGCATCGCCACCACGGCGGTTGTGTGGATGCAGCCGGGGCCGGACTGGGATCTTCGGATCATCGACGAACTGGAGTTTAACCGCGCCGACATCGACGCCGTGGCGACCGAGATCATGCGCCGGGCCGAGGAGCGGGGGATGCCGGACCCACGGGAGTGCCGACACGTGGGCGACCCGGCGGGCAACAACGTGACGCAGCTCATGGGCGGGCTGTCGGTGGTGCAGCGCCTCTGGAACATCGGAATCCGAGTGGACACGCCCCCGCGGCCGCTTTGCACCTACGAGAATCGGATCAGGAAGACGACGGCCATACTCAAGCTCACGCGCATAAACTCGGAGTGCAAGCGGACGATCGAGTGCTTCGAGAACTACCGTTACCCGGATGACGTGAACCCGAACTCCGTGCAGCGGGCCAAACCGCTGATCAATCAATACTCGCATTTGGTGACCGCTTTCGAGTATTGGTGTCTCATACAGCCCGAGCCCAACCTTGGGGACATGACAATAGGCGAGGCGTCGGCGACGCAGACTGAGGAAGCGCAGCGGTGGGCGCAATGGGCGCTGGCGCGCGGACGGTTCAAGGTGCAGAAGAGCCATATGCTTGATCCGAACAAGGAAGTCTGGGTGTAGGGGGATCCGATGTTTCAGTTTCTACTGCCGTTGCTTGCGAAAGTAGGACCCGCCCTGCTCAAGGTCGGCGGTGCTGCGGCGAAGGCGAAGGGCGCTCAGATGCTCGGGGAGCAGTTCGGACAGGCCGCCGCGTCGTCTTCGATGCCACAGTTCGGCGATGCGCTCAAGTCGAGTCTCCCGGCGGGGATGCCTTCCGTGTCCGGTGTGGGCGCAGAGCCCGGCGGCATGATCGGCAACTCGATGGCCGAGCAGGGCCGCGGCCTCTTGGAGAAGGTGCTCGGGCAGCAGGGCTCGGAACGGCGCGCGATCGTCAAGGACATTCTCACGGCCTATCAGGGAAGCCAGAGTCAGGGATCGGGAGGCGCGGGCGGCGGAGCGCCCGGTGGCGTCGGGGGGCTCACCTCCTTGCCCTCGGCCGTGTCCGTGCCTCCCTCCACCTACGCGCCAGTGCCCGGCGGCGCGGCCGAGGGCTTCGGCGGCGCGGGCCAGTTGCTCTCCCCGCTGCTTCCGAAGGCGGGTCTTTCGGGTGATCCGTCCGAGGAGGAGCGGCGCATCCTCGCGCTCCAGATGGCGATGAGGTCGCTCGGTGGCGGCGGGCAGGGGATGTTCTGATGGCGAACCGCCTTGCGCCGGGAACCGCGTTTCACGACCGAACGCTCAAATTCTTCGAGAGCGTGTTCACGCGCGGGTCCGACCAGCGGGCGAAACTCGAGCCGCTGTGGACCGAGCTTCACGACGCCTTCGTGGGCTACGAGCGGCAGGCGCGCATGGTCGGTGACGAGCAACGCACGGACATCGTGTACCTCGTCTATCACTTCATCGAAACCATCGCCGCCTACATCGTGGACAATATGCTGCCCGAGGAGGACTTTGGGAGCATGCGGGGCCGTGGATCCGAGGACCGGGAGCCCGGAGAACTCCTGACGACAGTGCTCCAGTGGCGATTTCAGAAGGCGAAGGTGCGGCAGAAGCTGATCAAGATAATCTTCCAGTCCCTCATCTTCGGCGTCTCGTGGGGGAAGGTGTCGTGGTTGCGCGAGTTTAGGTTCCTCTCTACGCTCACTGGAGCCGTGGACCCTGAGACCGGGCTTGATAAGCAGGACTACGAGATAAGCCAGATCCTCGCCTACTCAGGTCCCGACCTCGTTCCTAAGAGCATCTGGGACGTCTGGTGGGACCGCTACATGACTTCCATCGACGGCGGGTGGATCATCGACCGCGACTGGATGACCCTAGGACAGATCCGGAGCATGGCCGAGTCGGCCGGGTGGGTGAACGTCTCGGCCTTCGAGAAGAAGCTGGTGGGTATCACCGACTCATCCGACAACGTTTCGCGCCTCCCGGACGAGCACGATAAGATGGCCTACGACGTGACCGACTCCATGCCCGGCCAGCCCTCCGACTGGGGCGACCGCGTGCGCGTCACCGGGAAGTCAGAGCACCCGATCCTCGAATACTGCGGGCCGTTCGATTACCACGACGACGGCAATTACATCCCCTGCATCATCGACGCATCCATCGACCAGCGCATCGTCTTTCGCGTCGAGCCCGCGCCGAACCTCCACGGGCAGTCCCCGTGGATTGCGGCCGTGCCAATGCCGTGGCTGAACCAGTTCCACGGGATGAGTGTCGCTGGTGTCAACCTCACGAAGCAGAACTACATCAACGACATCCTGAAGCTGACCATGACGAACTTCGAGAAGGCCGTGAACACGGTCATCTTGAAGGACTCCGACGCCCGCATCAACTCCAAGCAGTTCCGCTTCAAGTCCTTCAACGTCTACGACGTGCAGACGCGTCCCGGCCTGCCCATCACGCAGATGCTCCACTTCCTCCAGGCCCCGGACATCAAGCCCTCGGCCCTTGGGATCATGAACGAGATCCTGGCGCTTGCGAAGGTCGAGTCGAGTGTCGAGGACTTCTTCGCCACCGGGCAGACGCGCGGCGTGACCAAAACGGCCTCCGGCATCGCGCAGATAACAGACCGCGCCTCCTCGCGGCACAAGCTCAAGATCAGCGTGGTCGAAGAGGACACGGTGAAACGGCTGGGCTATCAGTTCTTCGCGCTCGACCAGCAGTATGCGACGGACGAGGACGTGGCCCCGGTGCTGGGCACGGACGAGCAGGGCGAGCCCGTTCCGTTCCCGCGGCTTTCGGTCGAGGACATCGTGCGGTGGTGGGACTTCTACCCAGTTGGGTCCGCGACGATCCTGAATAAGCAGAGCGACCAGGAGAACCTGACGTTCCTGATGCAGACGCTGATGAACAATTTGGAAGGCTTCATGGCCGCCGGCTTCGTCGTGAACCTGAAGAAGGTCTGGGATGGGCTGGCGAAGAAAGTCAAGTTCCCGGAGCTGGCCGATGCGGTGCAGGTGGCTCCTCCGGTGCAGCCTCCGACAGCGCCTGCCGGTGAGCCCGGCAAGACGGAACCTGACATGTCTGGTGCGGCCGGCATGATGCCAGAGGGTGAGATGATGGGCCAGGGCGGTAATGGGGGCATGATGGGCGGAGGCATGTGAGAACATGGCCATGACCCACCAGGAAAAACTCTTCGTCGCCGCCGCCCGCCGCCTTGAGGAGATAGCCGGGCATCCCGGGCTGCAAGTCTTCATCGACGCGATCAAGGATTTCTTCGACCCGGAAGACCTGTTCACGGTGGTCGAAGTAAAACAAGGCTGGACTCTCGGGGAGGAATTCGCCTATAAGAAGGGACAGCGGGACGCAATCGCCTTCGTCGTGGGCGAGCCCTCGCGCGGCTTCTACGGAATCCGCGAGAAGGTTCTGAAGAAGGCGCAGGACTTGATCGACCAAGAGAGAGAGGAGCAAACGCAGCACAGCGAAGTCTGAGCCGTCCGGGGTAGCTCCCCGGCCGGTGGGCCAGCGATGGCTTAGAAGCCGACCCCGTGCACGGCGGGAATCGGCTTTTCTGTTATCTGGCCCAACCACCTCAAACGCAGCAAAGGAGAGGACTCATGCAGGACGACCAGGACACCTCGACAGCCGGACCCGACAAGGACACTCCGGCGAGCGAGCCCGAGGGAGCCGAGCCTGAGACAGACGGGGGGACCGCCGCATCGGATGATTCTGACTCCCCGGATCTCGTCAATTACGAGAAACGGATCACGGATCTTCAGGCGCGGGCAACACGGGCGGAAATGAGGAACGCCGAATTGGAGCGTTCACATGGACAACCCCAGCAGCCGCAACAGCCGCAGGTAGAGGCGTGGACGCAGGAGCAGAAGGCAGCCTACGTCGAGAACCTCATCAAGACCAAGGGTCCGGGAGCCATCGTGGACCTGATGGGGGAGATCGCGCAGGAGGCCACGAAGCCCCTGTACTCGCAACTGCTCAAGATGAAGACCGCCATGTCGGACCCCGACTACACGCGACTCGAGGACCGGATCAACCGCATCTACGGAGATGTGGCAGCCGGCAAGACGAACGTGGAGGAGATGGTCCTGCGGGTGGCCAAGGCGGAGGAAGCGATGGAGAAGGCTGCGGAGAAGGGTCAGCCCCGGAAACCAGACAACGCGGCGCGAGGGACCACCACCGGTTCACACCGGACGGGAGCACCCGAAGCGCCAACTCCTAACCTGAACGACGCGGACATGACCACCGTTGCAAGAGCGGCTCTCAAGGACCCGACGATCACTCAGGCCCATCGGGATCTGATCTTGCAGCGGCACCCGCAGCTCAGGCCGAAGGAATAAGCACATGGCCGATACCACCACGGTCCCCCAGGGAGCACGGGCGGGGACGGCGGGACTCTCGCCGACTCTCGCCATCTACCACAAGCGCGCCCTGCTGGACTACATCAAGTTCAACTCGCGGTACGAAAACTTTGGTCTTGAGGACACGGTGCCCCTGCGAAATGGCGACCAGTGCGTGTTCACGCGCCTGGACGGCTACGCCGCAGGCACGGCTCCGACGGCCCTCACCGAAGGCAACACGCCAGCATCGACGGCGATGTCCTCGCTCTCGGTCACGGCGCAGATCAAGGAATACGGCACCTGGACGGAGAAGTCCGATTTCCTTCGGAAGGTCTCCTTCGTGGACTGGATTCCTACGGCGTCGGAATGGCTCAACTACCGGGCCATGATCGACATCGACATGCTCTGCCGCGATGAACTCACCTCGAACGCCGTCTCGGGTTCGACGGGGAACATCATGGTGGCGGGCGCGCTCACGGCGACGGCTCTTTCCAGCGTCACGTCGGCGAGCTACATCGTGGCCTCCGACTTCCTCGGCTCCAACATCAAGATGAGGAAGCTCGGCATCATGCCGTTCGCCGGTCAGGACTTCGGCAGCGTCGTGGCGACGGCGTGTCTGTACGACCTCCAGTCGGATGCTTCGGCGGGAGGCTGGATCGACATCCTGAAGTACACCGGCGCGATGAGTCAGATCATCAACGGCGAGGCCGGAAAGGTCCAAGGGGTGCGCATCACCGACTCCCCGCTGGCCGTCTCCACCTCGACCGGGACCAGCGCGTCCGCTACCGCCTGGTACAACTTCGTCTTCGGGAAGGGTTCCTTCGGGAAGGTGAAGTTGAGCGGGAGCGATATCGACCTCGTGGTCCGGCTTGCCAAGGACAACGGGATCGAGGACCCGCTCGGGCAGCGCAACTCGGTGGGCGTGATCTACCCGTTTGTGGCGAAGTACCTGAAGACCACGATGGCCACGGACAAGCATCGGATGGTGGTGCTGCTCGCGGCGTCGCGGGCTTCGACGCTGTAACCCACGCGGGGGCCGGTCCTTCGGGATCGGCCCCTTCATGGAGGTTTCATGGAATCGAAAAAGCGATCAGTGAAAGTAGATGTGCCTTATTACGATTCCGCAGGAGTGAAATACAAGAGCGTTGCCGAAAGAGACAGGGCCGTTGCTTCCAGAGAAATAATGGAAGCAGAGGCCAAAAGACAGTTTGAAGAACAACAGAAACGCAAGGCCAAGTAAATGCTCTGGGACTCCTTCCGGCGTCTGCTGCTGCGGTTGAACCCGGGCCTGACGTTCGAGTGGAACGCGAACAACGCTTACCGGACGGTGGGCGTGTATCTGAAGGAGGACGACCCGAAGTACCGCGAGGAGGGAATCCGACGAGCCACGTTCCTCTTCGGCGTGCCCAGGGATTGGGTGCCGGACGACACGGAGACGGACCCGGCAACCGGGGCCATCATCCGGCGCGGCTGGCGCGAGGCGGTGGTGAAACTCTGGGAGCTGGGGGCGGTGGTGGACCGGGACTACTACCGGAAGGTGACGCGAGGATGGAGGAAGCATGCCGCCTGACGTGACGGTCATCATCCCCACGCTCAACCGACTCGACTTGCTCAAGGCCGCGGTGGAGTCCTTCCGGGAGCATCACGAGGGCGACTCCTACGAGATCGTCGTGGTGGAGAACGGGAACGACTCAACCGAGGTCTGGTGCAAGGACAACAAGGTCCGTTGCCTGAAGCCGGACAACCCGCTCCCCTTCGGGCACTCGAACAACCTCGCGGCGCGGGAGACGAAGTCGCGTTTCCTGCTCCTGCTCAATAACGACACGATCTGCACGCAGAACATCCTCCTGCCCATGATCGCCACGATGGAGGCGAACCCGAAGTGCGTCATGGTCGGCGCGAAGCTCGTCCACGAGGACGGCACGCTCCAGCACGGTGGGATCGAGTTCGCCCCGAACGGCATCCCATTCCATCCCCTCTACGGCGGCCCGGCCGACCTCGACTGCCTGAACTTCGACCGGCCCGTGAACGGGGTGACGGCGGCCTGCGCGCTCGTGCGGCGGGACGCATGGGAGAAGGTCCACGGTTTCGATGAGCGGTACGAGTCGAACTACGAGGACGTGGATCTCGGGCTCAAGTTCCTCGAGCGCGGCTGGCAACTCTGGTTCTGCCACTCGGCGGTGATGACCCACCTTGAGAACCGCACCCGCGGCGACTCGGTGGACATCAAGCCCATGCTCAAGGTGTTCGCCCGGAAGTGGATCGAGACGAAGAACCTCCACTACCTGCGCGACTTCGGGAAGCTCGATCACCCGGCCACGGAGCGGCGCGTCAAGGTCGGCACCCGGCGTGGGTGCTGGCCCGGGTACGTCAACCTGGACGACCGGCAGGCGCAGGGCGTGGACATGGCGCGGGACATCCGGCGCGGCCTGCCATTCGATACCGGAACGGTGAAGCACTTGCTCTACGATCTCGTGCTCCAGACCCTCTCCGGGACAGAGGTGGTGGACGCGCTTGATGAGGCCTACCGGGTGCTGGCCTCGGATGGACTGCTGTCCGTCGTGGTACCCATCGGCATCGGCGACCCGCTGGCTCGCTCCTTCTGGAATGAGCGGAGCCTGGCCGTTCCGAGCCCGCCGTGGAAGGTGGAGCGCATCCTGGAGGACGGGGAGCGGGTGCGCTTCGACATGAGGCTTTGCCGGGAGGCGGTCCTGCCTGCGGAGCCGGAGAAGGTGGAGGCCGTTTGAGCGAGATCGACGATGCGTTTCACAAGCGGCTCTATGAGGAATACGGCTTCCTGCGCGGACAGGGGATCACCTGGATGGGCGTCGGCGCCCTCAAGTACCCGTGCGACCTGTGGCTCTACCAGGAGATTATGTTCGAGTTGAAACCGGATCTCGTCATCGAGACCGGCACGCACATGGGAGGCTCGGCCCTCTTCATGGCGCACATGATGGACCTCATCGGGAACGGGCGAATAGTGAGCATCGACCTGACGCACAAGATGCTCAAGGCCGAGCACCCGCGTGTGACGTTCCTCGAAGGTTCATCGACCGACCCGGAGATCGTCGGGCGGGTCAGGGAGCTGGCCGCCGTGTCGCCGCGGGTCATGGTGGTGCTGGACAGCGATCACACGATGCCCAACGTGCTAGCTGAACTTGATACTTACGGGCCGATGGTGACGCCGGGCTCATACATGATCGTCGAGGACACAAACCTGAACGGGCATCCGGTTCCCTGGCACTTCGGTCTGGGCGCTTGGGAGGCAGTTGAGGAATGGTTGCCGAAGCATCCCGAGTTCGAGGCGGACAAGACGATGGAGCGGTTTCGCATGACCTTCAACCCGGGCGGCTACCTCAAGAGGATCGCGTGAAGGTCTCGATCATCACCCCGACCTGGAAGCGCCCGAAGGGGCTGGCCCGCGCCGTCGCGTGCGTTGAGGCGCAGACGCATAAGGACATCGAGCACCTGATCGTTCACGACGGCCGGGAGCCCATGCACTACGGCAAGGCCGGTGTCTCCTTCAAGAATGACCGTGTTCATGAGTGGTGCCTGGACCGAAACCACGACGATGTGGGCGTGACGCCGCTCAACCACGCCCGCAAGGAGGCCACCGGGGACCTCATCATGGTCCTCGGGGACGACAACGAGATTTCCCCGGATCACGTCGAAAGCCTCGCGGCGCTGTTCGAGAAGGAGGAGAACCTGGGCTTCGCCTTCTCCTTCGGCGTCATCAAGGACGCGGCTAAGGATGAAATAATCTGCAACCTATCTGCGCAGCGCCCGGCCTACGAACAGATCGACCTCGGGCAACTGATAATTCGGCGGGAAGTGGACGCGCGGTTCGGGCCGTGGGTCTATACCAGGTATTCGTACGATTGGGACCGGGTAGACCTTATGCTCCGCGCCGGGGTGCCGTACAAGACGACCATGAAATACACGTTCTGCTTCACGAAGGGATGGAAGGAGTGAAGATCGCCTTCCTGCACACGAACAATAATGGAGTTGGGTATTACCGATCCTGGATGGTAGAGCGGTGGATCAAAAAGCTCGGGCTGGCCGAGACGTTCCGAATGCCGGACGAACTCAAGGGTGTCTGCTGGACGAAGGAGCACAACACGACGGACTTCCCGGCGATGGAGGAAATGTTCGAGTGGGCCGACGTGCTGCTCATTCAACGGTTCGAGACGCTTGAGCACATCGCTTACTGCGAGGCTATGCGTGACATGTTCAAGACGAAGATGGTGATGGATATCGACGACAACGTGGTGGACATGAGCCCCGATAACCCGGCCTTCGATATGTTCCAGCGCAACGTCGAGGACACCATCCACATGAGCCCGGTCCCGCTCGTGGAAGGGTCAACGCCCATCAAGGTCGATACCGAGAAGGGGCCGATGTACATGAACGTGGTCAGGCCGAGCATCCGCGTGGTGGCGCTCATGCAGATGAAGCGCTCCGACGCGATTATCACGTCCACCCCGGGCCTCAAGCGTGCCTACGCGGACTACTCGCCGGACATCCGCGTGGTGATGAACGCCATCGACGCGGAGGACTACGCGCCGGCTCCGAAGCGGCGGGACGGCACGGTGCGGATCGGCTGGGCGGGCGGCGCCGCGCACTACCAGGACTTGTCAACCGTCGCCAAGGCGCTGTCGAAGGTGGCCGGGAAGTACCCGCAGGCGCGGTTCGTGTTCGTGAACTCGCCCTACGACTGGCGGGACGTGCTGCCGGCGGCTCAGGTCGAGGAGCATCCGTTCGTGCCGATCCGGGCGTGGCCCGAGCTCCTGCGCTCGCTCCAGTTCGACATCGGCATCGCCCCCCTCACGGCCTCTCCGTTCAACGCGGGAAAATCGAATATAAAATTCATGGAAGCGGCCTCCCAGCGCACGCCAACCGTGTGCAGCGCCGTGGAGCCCTTCCTGACCAGCGTGGTGGACGGCGAGACGGGATACATCGCCCACTCGGAACAGGAGTGGGTGGAGCGGATCTCCCGGCTCGTCGAGGAGGAGGAGGAGCGCAGGAGAGTCGGGGAGAACGCCTACGACGAGGTGATGCGCTCATGGACGATGGAGCAGCGGGCGCATGACTGGATGCGGCACTTCAAGGAGATCGTCGGATGACTGGCGCGGACATCGTAGCCCTTGCCGAGACGTTCACTGGGCGCACGACGGAGAGCGCGAAGATGCTCACGCGCGCCAACGTGTGCCTCCGCGAAATCTACGCTTCCCACGAGTTTGACTTCAACATTGGGTTAGGCTCGATGGTCTTGGAGGCCATCCAGACCGGGTTGTCTCTCACGTTCTCTAACACCATCGCCACGTTCGGCGGGGCGGCCACATTGCAGACTTCCGCATACGCGACGGGTGGATGGCTAAACCTCGCATCGCGTAGTGAGCGGTACATGGTTTATGCAAGCCCTAACGGTGGGCTGCTAATAAGACCAGCGGCGAAGTTCACGGGCACGGCGGATGCCACATGGTTCAAGACGGACTGGAGCCTCCAGCAAGCTGGGACAAGCCCAGATGCCAACTCATCCGTGGACTTCGGGCGACTAATTGAAATCACATGCGATAAGTCAGGTCTTGAGCTTGAGGTTATAACCGAAGGAGAATATACGCGCAGGTATGGGACCGTTGATGTTGGGACTACGGGCGAGCCGCGTGTGTGCTGCATGACAACGGTGTTGCGGTCACTTAATGCTCTCACGGTAGTGCGCGAGCTTGGGGTGAGGCTGTGGCCAATACCTGACGCACGATACACACTCAACTACAAGTATCGCCGCGTGCCTACAGACATCACCCTCACGTCGTCGCCCGAACTAGGGAGCGCGCAGTTTCATGACACGCTGGCCTGGGGTGCGGCCTACCTGACGAGACTCGACGATGCTGACACGACCTGGCAGTGGTTCTATCAGCAGTACCAGAAGCGCATCGCGGACCTGAAGTGGTTTCACGCAACGCCTCCGAATGCCAACCAGCGGGCGCTCGGGCCGCGTGACGGCAACCGGAGTATCGATCCGAAGGGCTGGTTCTGATGAGGCTCAACGAAGTGACACGCACATGGCCGGCACCCATTCAGGGGCTCAACACGGACAACCCGGTTGAGTTGATCCCTGATTCTCAGTGTCCGGACATGCTGAACGTCTACCACGAGGAGGGCTCACTTCGGAAGTCACTCGGGTTCTCGAAGTCCTCCTCCGTCGCGCTGGTGCTGAACACGGTCACGATCACCATCGGGCGAATCTACAACTTCATCAAGGCGGACGGGACTCAGGCTTACGTTGCGGAGGCCATTCAGACCGGAGGCACCGGGGGCAGCCAGCGGCACGTCGTCAAGTTCGCATCTGGTTCGTGGTCCACGACTCCAATCCTGTCGGGGCTTAACGCCGACGCCGAGATCAACTTCGCCACCTTCGGCAACTACCTGATCATCTGCAACGGCGTGGACAACAACTTCATGTCCGACGGGACGGCCGCCGGCACCTTCCGCCTAGGTATCTCGCCGCCCACGAACGCGCTGGGCGCGCCAGCGCAGGCCGCCGGGGCCATAACGAACGCGACGTACCGCTACAAGTATACCTACACGAACAACACGACCGGCATCGAGAGCAACCCGACCACGGCTTCTATCTCGGTCGCCTACGCCGATGGCTCCGGGGCGTCTCAGGGGACGTTCACCGCTCCCGCGAACTCAAGCGCCGCGGCTGAGGGCGTAAGCCACTGGACGCTCTATCGCACTGTGGCCGGCGGCGCGGCGGCAGGTCCGTATTTCAAGGTGACCACCGGGACCATCGCGGCGAACATCGTGGACAACCTCGCCGACTCCTCTCTCGGCGTGCAGATGGAGATGGATCATGACGTGGCGCCGAAGTGCCAGGTGCCGCACGTCTGGTACAACAGGTTGTGGCTCACGAAGGAGACGGCGAATCCCTCGACGGCCTACTGGAGCCGGGTGAACAAGCTGGCCTACTTCCCGCAGCAGATCGGTGATCCGCTCGGGGCCAACAACGTAGAGAACATGGATCTGTCCGACGGCGACCGGGTGACGGGCATCGGCGACATCGGAAACATGATCTGCTTCTACAAGAACAGATCGGTCCATCCCTACGTGAACTCCGGGGGAGACGCTTTCTATAGGGTGGAGACGAAGCGCACCTTCGGCGCCGCCAACCACCGGAGCATCATTCAGCGGCAGGGGGGGCTCTGGAGCGCCGACTTCAACGGCATCTGGTACTTCGACGGGCAGGCTGGAATTCGCACCACGCTTCGCATCGACACGACGTTCTCGGCCATGAGCGACGCCGGGAAGGCCAAGTTCCACGCGGCTTGGTACGAGATGCTGAACGTCTACATCCTGTTCTACCAGCGTACCGGGTCCACCTCCACCGACGCGGCGATCATGGTGGATACATTCGGCCTGCGTCCCAGGGCCGATCGTGTGGGATTGTTCAAGCTGGAACCGCTAAAGGCTTACGGCTCGGGGATGCTCACTGATTCCAACGGCAAGCCGATCGTGTGGATCGGCGGAACCGTCGGGCACTCCTACGAGATGTTCAAGACGGGCGTGTTCACCTATGACGACGCGGCCTACACGGCCTACTTCAAGACTAAGCACTACCAGATCGACCCGCACATGATCTACCGCTTCCGGGAGTTCATCGGCACGTTCAAGAGCGCCACAGGTTCGGCGCTGACGCTGACGTGGAGCGTGGATTTCGACCGGGAGACGCGCGGCACCACCATCGCCCTGACGCAGACCGGGGCGGTTGCAACGTGGACCTTCGGTGGCAGCGCCGCTACATGGACCTTCGGGGGAAGCCCGGCCGTCTGGACCATCGCCTCGCGGACTATCAACGATCTTGAGGCGGAGATCGAGGGCGAGGGCAAGGCTATCCAGTTCTCTGTTGCCAACAGCGTGTCTGCGCAGGACATGGCCACGTCCAAGCTCGGGTTCCGGGCGCAGCGCAAGCGAAGGGCCGCGTGATGGCCAAGGTCAGGTTCCCGGATGTTCCGATTGCCGACACGGTTGACCCGGCCGTGGCGAGTGCGCTCAGGCAGATAGTCGGGAACACGAAGGCGCTCATCACGCAGATCGAGTCTGACGAGGTGACGTTCGCTTCCGTGGCCGGGCGGGTGACGATGGCCCATCACCTCGGGAAGTTGCCGACGAAGTGGACGGTGGTGGACACGGACGGGGCCGCGACGATCCTGGTGTCCGCGGCCGACCGGGCGCTGTGGACGAAGACGGCGGTGGCGTTCACGACGAGCGGCCCCGGAACGACCTTCAGGGTGGAGCTTAAGTAAATGTCCAAGCCGACCATGATCGCCTTCGATGCGTCAAACCCCATCGAAGACATGAACACGAACCTAGACGTACTGGCCTCCAAGTTTGACGGGGCGATAGTTGACTCCGATATATCAAGCGTCAGCTACGCGAAGCTGGTTCTTGGCGGCAACATCGTAAACGCCGACATCAACGCATCGGCCGGTATCGTCGGAACGAAGCTGGCGGCAAATACCATAGCCGGGGGGGCGAGCAATCAGCTCGCGCTCTCCACCGTGGACCTCGTGAACATGGTGATCGGGGCGGTCATGAAGGTGAGCGGCCCGACGGTCAATACCGGGGCCATATCCGCCTATTCCTCGGCCTCCGAGACCGACATTACGGGTGCCAGCGTGTCCTACACGCCCGCCGAGAGCGGCAGTAAGATCCTGGCCTTCGGGCAGGCTACGGCCACGCGGCAGAACAACGCCCCGATCTGGCAGCTTGGTGTGAACATCGCCGGGGTCACGCAGACCTACAAGCCGAAGGGGAAGACCGGGAGCAGCGCCGGTGACCCTAACACACTCACGGCCTTCTATTTCTATACCTTCGCCAGCGGATCGGCGCAGACGGTAAAGCTCGTGTGCAACGGGGACGGGTCCAATCAGTTCAACATCGCCATCGGCGACTCGAATCTGTGGATCATCGAATTCAAGAGGAGCGCCTGAGATGCCTAAGACCGAGAACGCGGTCGCGCAGACGGGGTTCACCGGGTCCTTCAAGGGTGTGCCGGGTGGCATCGGGAGCACCGGAAAACTCCTGACCCGCATCCAGCGTGTCGGCCTCCAGAAGTTCTACGACTCCCCCGAGCACGCGCTTCAACTTCAACTCCTTCGGCGCATGAGCACCGGCCAGGACTTTGGGCTCTCGCCGGAGGAAGCGGGACGTATTCAGGAGCGCGGGCGTCTCGCACAAGAAGCGGCCTTCCGGCAGGCGACGGATCAGGTTGGCAACCTCTGGGCCGCCGGTTTCCTCACCTCCGGCCAGCAGCAGCAGATGGGGCAAAATGCGCTGTTCGCCCGCTCCACCGGCTTGGCCGACTTCCAGCGGCAGGAGTTCCTGCGGCAGCTTGAGGAAGCCCGCCAGCGGCCCCTGTTCCAGCTTCAGAGCGTGGAGGGGCTGGCGAACGCGCTCACCGGAATCCCGAACTTCTCGCAGATCAACGAACTGCTCAGGACTCGGATCATGGCGCAGCAGGCGGCTGGTGGCGGGGCGGTTCCGCAGCCCGGTGGAGGCGGCGGTGGCGGCGGCGGGTTCCCGTGGGGACAGATCGGCGGGCAAGTGCTCGGGTCGATTGCGGGTCGGATATAGGGGTACTCGATGGGCGAAAGGAACCAGGGCCTCGCGCAGTTCATCGGCGGGTTCACGCAAGCCTACGATTCCGAGCAGGATCGCCAGCGGCGCATCCTTCAGCAGCAGCTTGAGCAGTCGGCGCGTGAACGTGAGATTGCCCTTGTGCTGGCGAAGTCGGGAGTTACGGACCCGGCGGTGTTCGAGTCGATGCGGCCCGCGCCCATCTCAGCCCCCGGTCCCACAACGGCCGGCGGCGCCATAACGGACATCCTCGGCCGCCTCGGGAAGCAACTGCCCGGGAAGGCCGGGGAGGTGGCGGGAAGGTTCCAAGCCCCGGGTAGCAACATGCGGCCGGAGATCACGGGCGATGAGTACGGGGCGCTGGCGCAGGCAATCGGGCAGGCGCAGACGGCCGAGAGCGAAGCGAAGGTGCGGCAGGTGGTGGCCGAGACGATAGCGCGGGAGCAGGCGAAGACAGCCGCCGACCCGGTGAAGTCCTACATCGCAAACCTTCTCGGCGGGGCGGCTCCTGGGGGCGCGGCTCCGGCCGGAGAGCCAAAGCTTCCTACCGGCGTGGCCGGGGACATAGTGCGCCACCAGCTCGGGCTCCCGAGCCAGCTTTCGGAGCAGACGGCGAAGGACACGGCGACCTCGAAGGCCGAGAAGAAGGCACAGGACGCCCGCTTGAAGGAACTGATCGCCGCCGACGAGTCCGGCGCGTCAACGCCCGAGCAGGAGGCCGAGCTGCGCGGGCTTCTCGCGGTGGCCGGGCGCTCCTACCGGCTGCGCTCCGACCGGCAGGTGGACGACGCGAAGGCTCAGGCGACCCTTGACAACACGCTCCAGGGGCGGCGGCAGCAGCTTCTAACCTCGCTTCGCTCTCCGGCCATGAAGAAGGTCAAGTCCACGCGCTACGCGACGCTGCGCGAACTCATGCGACTCAACAACATGGCCGGCATTCCTACCCTAGAGGAGGTGGAAGATACATGGGGTCCTGGCGGCTCAACTACGAGTGATCCCGAAGGGATTGGCACTCTTCTAAGCATCGACTTCTCGAAGGAAGATGCCGGAACCGCGATGGTGAAACTCGCCCCGTTCATCAAGGCCGGGGTGATTGCCAAGCCTCAGTTCGACGCCATCTTCGTCGCCCCGAAGGACGACGGCGGGATCGGCGCGGATCAGCAGACGGCCGAACTAGCGTGGCATCAGGCGGTGACGTTGGCACAGGGCGGCGGGGCTCCTGCGGCGGCTCCGGCGATCGGGGAAGGCTCGGGGTTGCCGGGGGCTCCGCCGCCCGCCACCGCCGCAGCGAGGCCGTCGTTTCAGGAGCGCATCGGACAACTCAAGGCGCAGGGAGTGAGCAAGGCCGAAGGGCGGAAGATACTCAAGCAGGAAGGGTATCCGGTTGACTGACACCTTCTCACAGACATGGGACAGCGTTCGCCCATCGCTCGATTACGAGCGGGTCGTTGACGCCCTCAAGGCGGCGGAGCGGTCTGCCTACGATGCCGTCTCGCCTGCCGGGGCGCGCTCGCCTTATCAGATCATCCAGCCGACGTTTCACGGCATCCGCCGCCTGCGGCCCGACCTGCCGGAGATCCAGTTCTCGGATCTCTCGAAGAAGGAGAACGAGCCCGTGGCCCGGCAGTACGCGAAGGCCATCGTGGAGGACATCGCTTCGAGGAGCCCGGACCCGAAGGACATCGCGGCCGTCTACAACTCAGGCAAGACCGCCCGCAACGCCCCCGCCAGCATTCAGACCGACTACATCCCACGCTTCCTATCCGCACTCCGGGCGGCCGTGAGTCCTTCGGAGGCGCAAGCGGCCGATCCGGGCAGTTTCGATGCTGCGTGGGATGCCGCTCCTTCAAAGGCTTCCGACTTTGACGCGGCGTGGGGCACGGCCCCAGGAGCCGACCCTGTGTCCCTCGTCAACGCCGCGCAGCGGAAGGCCGACGTTGAGCGCACGGCCGGAATCCTCGCCGAACTCAGGAAGCGCAACGTTATTGCGCCGCACGAGCAGGTATCGGACGAGGAGCAGCGGGCCATTGCGGAAAGTTTCCAGCGCGGGATGCAGAGCCCAATGCTCGGAGCCATCTTCGAGAGCGGGGCCGGGCGGCTGGCGACGAAGGCGACAACCAGCGTTGCCGGGCTGTTTGGTCCAGAGAAAGCCGCCGAGTGGCAACTGACTGAGGCATCCCGCGAAGCCTACAACCTCGGCCGGGAGATGGCAGCGAGTGAAGGCGGCGTTGGAACGGCACTTGGAGCCGGAGCCTTCCGCATCGGCCCTGATATCGGGCTCCTTCGCGCCGTCCCCGGCGTCTCGTCTTTTTTGAGTCTCCCCACTCTCGGAGCCGGGACGGCCGCCCTCACCCCCGGAGCCACGCCAGAAAGCGTCGGTATGGGGGCGCTTGAGGGCCTTGAGGCGGCTGCGGCCTTTGGGCTGGCGGGGAAGGCCGGGCAAGTACTGGCCCCGTCTGGACTCATCGGTCGCGCAACACAGGTGGGGCTTCAGGGACTTGCCGGTGAGGAGTTGGCCCGCATTCACGGTGCGGAACCAGAGGAAAGAGTTGCACAAGGGCTGCTCGGTGGCTTCTTCGGCCTCCAGTCGCCCGTGGTGCCCGAACTCGGGGCCATCCCGATGCGTCAGCGGCCCGCGGCGCTCCTTCGCGGAACCTCTCCGGCGAGCATGGAGGGGGCGCAGAGTATCGAGATCGGCCAGCGCATTCTTGGACAGGGTGCAGATGTCCGCGCGGCTCAAGCCCGAACATCTAATATCTCTGCCCTCCCTACAGCCGTCACTCAGGCATCGGAAGGTCTACGGGCCATCTTCGGACAGCCGCCGGAGGAGCAGCCGCGCGTGGAGTACCCGAGTCAGAACCCGCGATGGCTTCGGGCATCTCCCTCGCCGGAACCTGCCGCCGAGCGTGCGGCAAGCCAGTCTCAGGTGGAGACGTTCCTGAAGGGTGGGAAGAAGGCAGCGCCTACCGAGCCGCCTTCCATGGCCGACATTCACCTCTCCATGCAGATGGCCGCGAACGCGAAGGCCGTGAAGGGTGAGCCAAATCACGCTTATATGGACCCCATCATCTCGAAGGACCTCATCATACGGAGGCTGACCCCAGAAGCCCGCGCCGCGATGAACGCCGGGCTCCTGCCCGACGGGACCGCGAAGCAGATCATCGCCTCCGCCGCCTCCCCGAAGTCGTCCGGCCGGCAAACCATCGAGACGATGATGCTGATCGACGGGCGCACCGTCGTCCCGAGCGGCTACGAGGGGGCCATCCTCCCGGCGGCCGGGGAACTCTACGTGGATCGGCTAGGCCCTGCGGACGTGGCGGCCGTGTGGGACCTCTCCCCGCAGACCATCCGGGACTTGAGCGTGGGCAGGCGCGAAATCGGCTCCCCCGAGCGCGCCTTCAAGCAGCACCCGTTGACCCGCGCCCTGTTCGACGTGCTGGACCGACGCATCGACCCGGCGGCGCGCTATCTAGCGGAAAAGTGGCTTGGCGCTGAGGCCGCAGCTTGGGGAAATAAAGAACCAGCAGAGGCAGATGTTCAGGTTGTTAATAGAGTGTTAGATGGAAAATCAGATGCAAAGGTATTCATCCAAGGCCGTCCCGATCTCATGGAAGTAGTTGGTAAACTTCGTTCTATTTATAACGAAGTGGCGACGGTATTTCCAGAAGCGATTACTCCTGAAAGGAACATTGGCGAGTATTTCCCTCACATGACGCTTGCACCAAATGCTGATGGGAACCTCGTTCCAGTCCACAACATCGCGGACTTGCCGGTGGATGTTAAAGCGATGATCCCGAAGAAGAAGTTTCTCGGGTCGATCGACAAGGATCGGACTGTCCTAGACCCGACATTTCTTGATTATGGAAGAGAGACAACACGTATTTATCTACGCATGGCGGCCCGCAAGGCGGCCTGGGACCAGATGGGCGGCACGGAAGTGGCTCAGACCGTGGATCTGCTCCGCTCAAAGCTAGGCGCGGATCACAGCGTCTACAAGTACACCCGCGATTTCGTGGTGAACTACCTCGGGCGCAACCGGGAGATGCAGAACAGGATTGCCGAGCGGGCGCTGGAACGCCTCCGCACCAATACTATCGCACTGGCCGATGCTGATCCTAAGACACTGAGTCTGCTCAAGCGTGGCGTCAGGATGGTGGCGAAGGGGGCGGTCCGCAGCGGAGCGATGGAGAACACGGTGTTCGCACCGTTACCGGTGACGCGGTTCGGGGAGCTGGCGCGGACAATCGAGTACAACTCGAAGATCGGAGGGAACTTCAACATCTCGATGATCAACTCCGTTCAGCCGTGGACTCACGCGCTGCCGAAGCTCTCAACCTCCCGCGCCGGGAAGTACCTGGGGCCGCAGTACGGGACGCAGTGGCTCGTCAAGGCGTCCCTCTGGCGCTACCTCCCGCAGTTCCGGGCCGTGCGCGAGTTCATGCAGATGGACGGCATTCTGACCGACGTGCCTAAGTTCGAGGTGGAGCCGCAGTTCTTCCGCGACCTGTACCCGAGGGTGCAAACGGCCCTCGGGTGGACATTCGCGCGGTCAGAGCAGAACAACCGGGGGAAGGTTTACACGGCGGGCTTCCTAAAGACGCTCCACGAGACGGCCGGTGACGTGAAGGCCGGGCGGCTCACCCCCGAGAAGCAGATCATCGAGGCCCGCCGCAGCGCCCGCGACCTCGTGAACCAGACGCAGTTCCGGGGCGGCAGGCTTCACACGCCCATGTTCGGGCAGCTCCCTCTCGCAGGGCTCGCCTTCCAGTTCAAACAGTTCGGGACGAAGACGGCCGAACTTTTCTGGGGCGACATGACGAAGCCCGAGAAGGTCCAGTTCATCGGCACGCTCGTCATGCTGGCCGGCCCCGCCGCCATTCCCATCCTCGGAGCCTTCGACCCCGAGAACGACGAATGGCCGAGTCTGGCGAAGGTGGCGGGGGTGAACCTCTCGGACCAGTACGGCCTTTCAATCATGGGCGTCCCGCGCGACCTAAACACGCTCGGGGACTTCATGATCGGCCCATTCTACGGAGACGTAGCGCACGGAGGTGAGAACATCGGGAAGGCTGCGAAGGCCGGTATCGCAGGTGAGTATGACGAGGAACAGACGCGGCGGCTTATCCGCTCAGGCACGCGGTTCCTTCCGGCTGGGGCGCAGATCAACCGGCTCATGAACCCGGACGCTTCCGGGATGGAGCGGCTATTCGGAACGCAGTTCACGCAGAAGTAGGAGAGAGATATGAGAAAGCGCGGCTTGGCATTCTGGATCACGTTCACGCTCGTCATGGGCTACTGGCTCGGCGTCTCGTTTGCGGGCACTCCGAGTGCGGTCCTTTCCTGCACGAGTAGCGACTCATTCATCCCGTGGCCTGTCAAGGGCTTTGCGGCGTGCGTCTCGACGGGAACGGCGTATTTCAACTGTGGCGCGGCGGCCACGACAAGCATGGCCCCCCTGCCGACCTGCCCTGCGGGTATTTCATGGGAAACATCTACGCCTTGCGATACGGCTCACTGTATAAGCGACAGCACGGCAACTGTTTATCTCTACGGAGGAAACTGAAATGAAGAAACTCCTTTCAGCGCTGCTCGTCGCGGCGCTTCCATTCGTGACTGGAGCAGGTGCCTCACTGACTGGAGGCTCCTCCTCCGTTCCGAACATACTCAAGGTGTGTTCGTCAGGAACGCCTTATCAGACACTTCAACAAGCCATTGGTTCACTTCCAATTCCAATCGGTGAGCCTATAGAGGCGGGGTATCAAAGTGATGCCACTATAACACTACACAAGATTACTACAGACGGAATAGGAGACGCACTTTTCTTCTCAAGTTCAAGTATTCTTGGTCACCCAGCGACTGCACCTGCTGATACAGTAAACTTTACTGCAAAGAAGACTGGTAGCCCTGTAGGAAACCTTCGAGTTCGTATATGTAAAATTGATGGAAGCGGTGTCCTTCTTATATGTGCATCAACGTCGGGTCTTCCAGGTGGCGGTATTTTGGCTAGTTCAACTGTAGCTGCGTCTTCAATAGGAACTGCTGGACTTGAGCTTGTCTCAAAGGTACTTGATGCTACTGTGTATGGTAAGGCAGCAACTCCGCAGGATTGGGGCATTGTAATAGACGGAGATGATATATACGATACAAACGACTTTACAGAGGGCACAGGCGACTACATTGAAGTTGGTATATACTCTGGAGGTACATCAGAGAGAACAGCCGCGAGCGGCACTACGGGTAGTGACGACGGGGAACCGTACTATGACCCCGCAGGTACTCTTGCAGGTCCGATGATCGCTAATGTAACATCGTCTACGTTTAGTGAAACTACTGCTAATGTTATAAGTCTGTGCCCAGGAACATACGAAATTTTTGATGACCTTATCCCTCCACACACTGCTATAGTCTCAGAAGGGCGTTCTGGTATACTACATTCAGCAAACAACGACGCTGGTTCTTTTGCGTTTAATTACATGGGAGACAGCAGGCTGGACTCTATCGTTGTAACAAACGCACCAAGAAGCACGGCACGGTATACTTGGCGTGGTGAACAGCGTGTGTTTAGACTGAACGCAGCTACGTCTACGGCGTCCACTTCTATAGTAACAAAAAGTATAAACTCTGAGGGGGATGACCTCGTAATAGGTAGTGTTGTTATGCTTTCTGAAAGTGGGAAACCAACTACTTTTTATAGGGTTGTTACCCTTGCACATACTCAAGGTATTCCAGGAACTACTACCATAACAGCAGATCGTAACATACAAGCTGTTTATACAACAGCGGGTGCTTCTGTGACTACTTGGCTTCCTGCGGTGTTTAACATAAACAACAGCTTGATAGACATTGAGTTTAGAAATGTTAATTTGTCGTATGTAGGAAGTATACTTAAAATTACCAACTCAGACGTACGTGTTCCAAAGTCAGACTTTTTTACAGAGCTGCCCGCAAAAGCAACTGCCATTACTATAGGAAATAGGTTCTCTATGCGTGCAGCTATGGGTGGGTCAGCAGATGCAGAAAACGTTGTTTTAGTTAGCGGTGGCGTGTACGAAAGCCACAATGACATACTGGAGTATAGTGGTACTGCTCCGGCATCTGTTGCAGAGTTTGTTCGAGTATCTAGTGGCTCTGCTCTAATCAGGAATATAAGTATAGCCAACAAGGTAACGGGAGCGAACAATACTCTTGAATTTTACCACTCAGAAAATGGAGGAACAATAACAATCGACACATGCTACCTAAATCCTGTGTCTGGAGCTATTACGCCTGAGATAAACAATGTGAATGGCACTGTTGTACTCAAGAATTGCAACATGACATCCCCAACGCTTAACGGAGGAGCAACGCTCGCGCAGTTGACCGCGAGTCCGGCATTTAGCACGCCTGTTGCCGTAGATGGTACTTCGCCTGATACTATCGCAGTTCCTGGCGCCCAAACTACAAGTGTTTGCTCCTGCGGAAGTCCAACAGCAGCATGCGCGGCTCCGGTGACCGGCATCGTCAGTGTGACCCCGGCAGCAGGGAGCGTGAGTGTGGCTTACGATACTGGTTGTACGAGCGGTGGTAACAAGACAGTTCAGTGTAAATGCGAAAAGAGTCTCTAATGCGCATTCACGGCTACGTCCACACACCCCAGCGCCAGGACGACGCCTGGCTTAGGGCCGTTGGCCCGATGCTGGACATGCTTGAAGTCCAGGAGGCGGCGCTGCCGCGCCTGGAACTGTTCGACCGCAAACCGAACTCCAAGCTGATCTGCTACAAGGTCATCACATTCGGCTGGCAGGGCGCCATGGATCAACCGGCGCGGAACGCCATCTACGGCATGCCTGTGCCCGACGTGGCGTGCCTCCACCACCTGGACGGCCGGGTATGGGAGGTGCCGCACATTCCTGGACTGGCCGACTACTACGGCCCTCCGCGGCGCGCTCCAGGCACGCACCCGCTCATCGACCCGCGTCGTGACGACGTGTGGGCGATGGTTGAGGCTGAGGTGGCACGGCTGCGAGACCTCGGCTACGACGGCTGGCGCTACGACGAGATCGAGGTCGGTGGGTTCGCCCCCAGGAGCATCGACTTCGCGGACTGCCGCGAGTACGCCACGCGCGAGTCGTACCTCAACGTTCTTGAGCACCTGTGCAGGCGGATCAAAGCGCTCGGGTGGATGCAGCTTCCCTCTCTCCACAACTTCTGGGAGCCAACGCAGCGGCAGATTTGCACGGCGTGTAGTGGCATATCGGCTGAGGATTTTCCCTCCGGGGACGGGTTGTACCAGAACTACGCAGGTTTCCCAGACGTTGAGAGGGCGCGCGCGCTGACGGGGAACCAGCGCATTTACTGGGTCAGCCCGAACAAGAAAGTCTACGCGGTAGGTACGACGTATGAGAGCCTGGAGCGGACAATCCGTGGGGTCGCGGCGCTCGGCGATTGGATGCGCCGTTCATCTCTCAAGTACGACGTGATGTTCTTTACACGCACCGCTAAGGGTCTAGGGGCCATCACCGACTTGATCGAGAACGACGGTGGGCGGGTCTACTGGAACGTGGATGCGCTGCGGCGATCGGACGGAACGGTAGAGGGATTGATTTCATGAATGGCAAGGGAATATGGGTAGTCATAAGTCTATTGACTACATTAGTTTTTGCTAGCTTTGGTTTTACTCTTATGATGTATTTTTCTTCCCAAGATGCTTTGGCTGAGGCTGTAAATGATCGGAACGCTCGTATACAGGCGCTTGGGAGTGTACAAGACTCAAGGTGGAGTGCAATAGGGACAAAACTGGATCGCATTGATGAAAGGCTTGCGGAGTTTAGTGAGCGCCTGCGTAGCATCGAATGTGCACAGGGATTGCCATCTTGCACGCCTGTTAAGTATAGACGAGAACGGTGAAACCTGACACAAGGAGGTAGTTAGCATGAGACTCAGAGGCAGAGTGGACAGTGTTACCAAGACAGGAACGCACACGGTCGTCAACACTACGGCCGACGCGAAGGAGAAGGGTGGGTCTGGACACTTGGAGACGTTCAGCTTCCCCGGTACTTTGAGCATCTGGGTGAACGAGGGGGACAGGTCGATCGCAGAGGTCTTCCGTGATGGCATCATCATCAACTTGGACCCGAGCATCGCGGACGATCGCAACCCAAGGTGAAGCCTGTCGAGTGGTACGAACTTCACGGCCCCCTCGTTCGTCATGCCGCAAAGACGCACGGCCTGGACCATCGGCTCCTTTGCGCGCTCGTCCAGCATGAGTCCAAGGGGCACTGGGATGCGCACAACCCGGAGCCGCGCTTTCACTGGCTCGTGGACGTGCGGACGTGGGAGCCGTTCCGCGTGAAAGACGGACATGGAACCCGCCTTCTCACGCCGGCCGAAGTTCTGAGCCCCATCCCGCCCAAGGGCTGGCGCGCTCCGGCGGACTGGATTGATCCGGACGCGGAGTGGTGGGCGCAGAAGCAGTCTTGGGGGCTCTGTCAGGTGATGGGGGCCGTGGCGCGCGAGAATGGATACCACGGGCTCTTCATCCCGGGCATCCTGGACCCGGCGACGAACTTGGACCTGGGGGCGCGCATCCTGGCCGGGAAGATCGAACGGCACGGCGGGAACGTCCGGCTCGGACTGCTCGCTTTCAACGGCGGCGGGGACCTGGATTACCCGGACAAGGTGTTGAAGCACGTAGATGAGTTTCCGATTTGAGGGTGACATGAAACTATGGGCCTCGCTCGTCACAACACTCGTTCTTGGAGCATGGGGCTTCTCGTACACGGTATCCGAGCAAGAGCAGAAGCACTACGAGCAGACGCAGCAGCAAATGCAGCAAAACGCTGAGACGATCCGCATGATCGTTATCAACGAGTGTCTAAAAACGCACCCACAAGAGGAATGCTTGAAACTTGTACCACCCGCCCCGAAACCGGGGGAATGAAGGAGCGATCGTGAAAACCGTGAAGGAGTAGGGGGAGGCGATGAGCATGGAGCGTGAGCGCGCTCTCGCAGAAGCCGTCGTGTCGGAGTGGGACAACCGCCGAGACCTCGATCCCAAGTGGGAGCCGGAGTCGGTGACGCTGGCGCGTGAAATCATGGTAGAATCTGCCAAGAATGAGGAGGAATCATGCTGAGCGGATACAAGACCTACATCGCGGCGTTTGGGCTTCTGGCTACCGGCGTGGCCCGCTACCTCGGTCATGAGATCGACCTGTCCGGGCTGTTCCAGGTCATCTTCCAAGCTGCGGCGCTGGCCGGGCTCAGGGCCGGGGTGGCGTCGAAGCCGTGAGGCATTGATGGGCTTCTGGGGAAGCGTACTTGAGTTCGGGCGAGCCTTGGCCGACGCATACACCGCTCGGAAGAAGGCGAAGGGGCCGGAGGCGGCAGAGGAGTTCGAGGATGAAGCTCAGAGGGCTCAGAAGGCTCAGACCGCCCGCGCTGTGCGCTATCTTGAGCGTGCTCTTAAGCGCCGTCGGGTGCTTGGGGCCAGTGACCGTGGTGCAGACGAGCCGCCTGGAGGCCCTGCAAAGCCGCCCAAGCGTTGACGACTGGGACGCCTGTGAGGCGGACCGGGCCGTTTGCGAGGCGGACCTGCGGGCCTGCCACATGCTCGGGAGGAGGCTCGCGCCGTTCGTCCAGTGAACAGCCACAGGACGGACGCTGGCGGAGGAGTACAATGAACCGACGGAACGAACGGCACGGCATGGCCGGAAGCAGAATATACCGAATATGGGCCGGCATCCTTACCCGGTGCTTAAACCCAGACTCGACGATGTACTACCTGTACGGCGCAATGGGGGTAACGGTCGCACCAGAGTGGCAGCGGTCCTTTCTGGCCTTCTACCGAGATGTTGGGGATGCCCCGTCAACGGCTCATTCGATTGACCGAATAGACAGTTCAAGGGGCTACTTTCCTGGCAATGTGCGTTGGGCTACGCCGCGCCAGCAATCACGGAATAGTGCTAGGAACACCATGATCAACTTCGGCGGAAAACTGGTCTGCCTAGCAGAAGCTCAGGACATCACTGGAATCCCATGGTCCACGATACGAGGTAGGCTTCGCCGTGGGTGGACCGAAGAACTGGCTGCTACGGTCCCGCCCCATCGCACACGAACAGCCACACCAGCAGCCACAGGCTAAGAAAAAGACAGTGGCCCAGGGCGGAATCGAACCGCCGACACACGGATTTTCAGTCCGTTGCTCTACCAACTGAGCTACCGGGCCATAAGCGGTTCCGGCGGAAAGGCTCAAGACGCGAGGCCGTCCGCCGGAGGGGTAGCGAGTACCACGCAGGGCGGAGGGTGTCAAGACAGGCTCGGCAGGAGCCTCGCCCTCCCATCGCAAGCACAATCCTGCCGGGTTCATGCAAAACGGCAGGAGCCTCGCCCTCCCGGGCAGACGCGGCGCCAGCCGGAACGTCACCCCACCCCCGCCCTTAGAATATCGTGAATGTGGATGATGCCGAGCGGCTTGCGGCCCCCCTTCCCCGCGTCTTTCATCACGACGAGGACGGTGATCGCGTGTTCCTCCATCACGGCGAGCGCGCGGGCGGCGAGTGCGTCCGGGGCGATCCACTTGGGGTGGCGCGTCATCACCTCGCGGGCGCGGCGCTCGAAGAGATCGGGGTAGCGCTCGATCGCGCGCCGCAGATCGCCGTCGGTGATCACCCCGACGAGCGCCCCGCGGGCGTCCACGACGCAGGTTACGCCGAGCCGCTTGGAGGAGATCTCGAGCACGGCGTCCTTCATCGGTGTGTTCTCGCCGACGCTCGGGAGCCGCTCGCCGCGATGCATCAGGTCCTCCACGCGAAGGAGGAGCTTCTTGCCGAGCGCCCCGGCCGGATGAAGCAGCGCGAAATCCTCGGGCTTGAACCCCCGCTTCTCCATGAGAGCCACGGCGAGCGCGTCCCCCAGGGCGAGCGTGGCCGTCGTGCTCGCCGTCGGCGCGAGCGAGAGAGGGCAGGCCTCCTCCTTGACCGACACATCGAGCGCCACGTCCGCCGCGCGCCCGAGCGTTGAGCGCGGGTTCCCCGTCATCGCGATGATCCGCACGCTCATGCGCCGGATGACCGGCAGGATCCGGAGGATCTCTTCCGTCTCGCCCGAGTTCGAGATGGCGATCACCACGTCGTTCGGCGTCAGTGCGCCGAGATCGCCGTGCACCCCTTCGGCGGGATGGAGAAAGAAGGCGGGGGTTCCGGTCGAGGCGAGGGTGGAGGCGATCTTCTGGCAGACGAGGCCCGACTTCCCCATCCCGGTGACGATCACCTTGCCCGCGCAGGCGTGGATCAGATCCACCGCCCTGGCGAAGGGCTCCCCCACGCGGTCGC